>RRZU010441356.1_pt1 | contig 18259 bp, 16 predicted proteins | sample 2165561 | NCBI WGS metagenome assembly RRZU01 (sample SAMN10456909, study PRJNA506462) | wastewater metagenome | isolation source: wastewater sludge | place: USA: Moscow, Idaho | reverse complement strand
GTGACCAGCAGCAACTCGATGATGCGGGGCTTCGTGAGGGCCACGTAGGCCTTTACGACATCGCCGAAACGCGCCCGCGACGACGCTGCAACACTCACGACTGCGACTCCAGTATGTAGACCTCTCGGCAGTCTACCGGCCGGACGGCTGGGCGCCACTCGGGCGAAACACGGTTCCTCCTCCGGTTGTCGGTGTCGGCTGGCAAGATGGCGCGCGTGACGAGGTGGAGCCGCGAGCAGGTCATTGCCGCCGCGCCCGACGCGTCGTCGGTGAGCGCGGCGCAGAAGTTGGCGCGGCCAGGCCCGTGGAGCCAGGCGGGCGCCAACGACCTCCTGGTGTGGGGCCAGTGCCAGGGCAGCGGGAAGAACCCGTACCAGGTGAGCGTCGACCTCGCCGAGCCTGCCTACCGCTGCTCGTGCCCGAGCCGGAAGTTCCCCTGCAAGCACGCGCTGGCCCTACTGCTGTTGTGGGCCGACGGCCACGTCGACTCCGCGGAGGCCCTCGCCGACTTCGCCCAGGCCTGGGCGGACCAGCGCGCCACCCACGCCGAGGCCTCGACCCGCAGGGCGGCGCGGCGCGAGGACGGCCCCGTCGATCCCGAGGCGCAGGCGAAGAGGGTGGCGAGCCGGATCGCCAAGATGGACGCCGGCATCGAGGACCTCCGCGTCTGGCTCGAGGACCTCGCCCGTACGGGGCTCGCCGCCGCGCGCGGCCAGCCGTACGCGTTCTGGGATCGGGCCGCCGCGCGGCTCGTCGACGCCCAGCTCCCCGGGCTCGCCGACCGCGTCCGCGCCCTCGGCAGCGACGCCCTGTCGCGCAAGGATTGGGAGGACCACCTGGTCCGCCACGTGGGTCGGCTGTGGCTGCTCGCGCAGTCCTGGCGGGGCCGCGACGACCTCACCGACGACCAACAGGCCGACCTCCGCGCCGCCGTCGGCTGGGCGACGCCCACGGAACAGGTGCGCTCCGGGCGGACCCGCTCGGCGACCTGGCGGGTGCTCGGGGCCCACCGCTCCGACGACGGGCCGCTCCAGCAGCAGCGCACCTGGCTGTGCGCGGACGACGGCGAGCTGGCGCTCCTGCTCGACACCGCGGGCCCGGGGCAGGCGCTGGCCGTCCCCCAGCTCGCGGGCAGCCTCGTCCGGGCCGAGCTCGCCTTCTACCCCGGGGCCGCCCCGCGCCGCGCCCTGTTCGTCGACCAGCCGACGGCGGCGGGATCGGCGGGTCTGACCGGCACTCCCATCGGCGCGCCGTCGATCCGGTCGGCGCTCGCCCGGGTCGCCGACGAGGTCTCCTTCACGCCCTGGCGCGACCGCCACGCCATGCTCCTGCCCGACGTCGCCTTCTCCCGCACGCCGGCCCTGATCGTCGACGCCGACGGCGACGCCCTGCCCCTCGACGGCGCCACCGACCTCGAGCGCCTCCTCGCCGTCTCCGGCGGACGCGCCGCGGCGGCGTTCGGCGAGTGGGAGGCCGGCGCCTTCCGCGTCCTCACCGTCGAGATCGCCGACGCCGCGGGAACCCGACGGGTGGTGCCGCTATGACGTCCACGCCCCCGACCGCCGTCGACCCCGGCGCCGTCTCGCGCTGGGCGGCGGCGCTGCGCGCGAGCGCGCTCGTCGGCACGTCCCGGCGCGCGGCGGGGGTCCTCCCGTCCGGCCTCGCGCCCGCCGATCACGCCTCGCTGCTCGACCAGGCCGCCCTCCTCGACGTGCTCGGCCGCGCGGGGGCGAGGCCGATGGCCGGGGAACCCGTCGACCCGGCCCCGGCCAACCGGCTCCCGGAGGCCCCCGCGGCCGCCGTCCAGCTCCTCACGCTGCTGATCCGCCAATCGCCGCTGACCGCGGGCGCCCGCGACGCCCAGGTCGACCGCTGGATCGAGCGGTGCGCGGCGGCCGGGTGCGGCCTGCCCGCCGACCTCCTCCCGGAGGTGGCCGCGCTGGCGCGCCAGCGGCGGTCCATGCGCGCCGCCCTCGCGCGGGTCTGGGACGCACGCGGCCGGTGGTACGCCGAGATGTTCGCGCCCTACCTGCTGCTGGATGCGCCCGACGACGCCGACGAGGTCGCCCCGCCCGACCCGCACGCGGCGGTGCGCGCCGCCGTCGCCGCGTCCTGGGAGCACGCGACGGCCAAGGAGCGCGTCAGGCTGCTGGAGGCGATGATGGCCGGGCTCTCGATCGCCGACGAGCCCTTCCTCGAGGAGGCACTCGACGACCGCGCCAAGACCGTGCGCGCCCTGGCCGCCCGCCTGCTCACCCAGCTACCCGACAGCAGGCTCGCCCAGCGGATGGGGCGCCGCCTCACCCCGCTGATCCGCGTCACGAAGCGCCTGCTGCGCGACCCGCTGCTCGCCGTCGATCCCCCGACCAGCATCGACGACGCCGCCGCGCGCGACGGCCTCGACAAGGACGGCGGAAACGGACAGCCGGTGGCCTGGCTGCGCGCGATCATCGCCGGCGCGCCGCTCAGCACCTGGACCGAGGCGACGGGGCTGCCGCCGGAGAAGATCGTGAAGCAACTGGCCGGCGACCAGACCGTGACCACCGCGCTCCTCAGCGTCGTCGGCCTGCGCCGCGACACCGTCTGGGCCGCGGCCCTCACGGCGTCGAGCGGCAGGGGCGACCTCGTCCACCTGCTGCCCCCGGAGCAGCAGACCCGCTGGATGATCGACACGCTCCGGTCGGCGCCCGCCAACCCGCTCCCCTTCCTCCGTGCGGCCCGCGAGGCGCCCCAGCCGTGGCCGACGGCGCTGGCCACCGCCGTCGCCGACCGGATCGCCCGCTCCGCCGACGGCGACCCGTTCCTGCTGGGCTTCGACGAGCGCCTCCAGTCCGGCTTCGGCCCGGAGGTCGCGGCCCACCTCGACCGCCTCAACCCGCCCGAGGACCACGCCAGGGCGCGCAGGATCCTGGCCATCGTTCGCCAGAACACGGCCTTCGCCCGCTCCATCGACGACGCTTTCCCACCGAGGAGGAACCCCTAGTGAGCACCGAACAGGTACTTCGCGCCCACGCCGAGCAGGCCTACGCCGACGAGCTCGCCGCGCTCGCCGCCGTCGACGACCGGCCGCGCCCGCCGCAATGGCGGCTGTCGCCCTGGGCGGTGGCCACCTACCTCCTGGGCGGCACGCTGCCCGACGGCACCGAGATCACGGCGAAGTACCTGGGCAACCGGCGGCTGATCGAGATCGCCATCGCCTCGCTGGCGACCGACCGCGCGCTGCTGCTGATCGGCGTGCCGGGAACCGCGAAGTCGTGGGTGAGCGAGCACCTCGCCGCCGCGATCAGCGGCACCTCGACGCTCGTGGTGCAGGGCACGGCGGGCACGCCCGAGGAGGCCATCCGCTACGGCTGGAACTACGCGCGCCTGCTCGCCGAGGGGCCGACGACCGCCGCGCTCGTGCCCGGCCCCGTGATGCGGGCGATGGCCGGCGGCGCGCTCGTGCGGGTGGAGGAGTTGACGCGCATCCCCGCCGACATCCAGGACTCGCTGATCACGATCCTCTCGGAGAAGACGCTGCCGATCCCCGAGCTGGACACCGAGGTGCAGGCGCTGCGCGGGTTCAACCTGATCGCCACCGCGAACAACCGCGACAAGGGCGTCAACGACCTGTCGTCGGCGCTGCGCCGCCGGTTCACCACGGTCGTGCTGCCGCTGCCGGACTCGCTCGACCAGGAGGTCGAGATCGTGCGCACCCGCGTCGCCAGCCTCGGTGCCTCGTTGGAACTGCCCGCCGACCTCGCGGCACTCTCGGAGATTCGACGGGTGGTCACCGTCATGCGCGAGCTGCGCGGCGGCGTCACCGCCGACGGCCGCACGACGGTGAAGTCGCCGAGCTCCACGCTCTCGACGGCGGAGGCCATCTCCGTGATGACCAGCGGCTTGAGCCTCGCCGCGCACTTCGGCGACGGCAGGGTCGGGGCCGACGACGTGGCCGCGGGCCTCGTCGGCGCCGTCGTCAAGGATCCGGTGCAGGACACGGTGATCTGGCAGGAGTACCTCGAGACGGTGGTGCGCAACCGGCCGGAGTGGTCGGACCTGTACCGCGCCTGCCGCGAACTCGACGCGCCGTCCGCGTGAGGCCCTCATGACCGACGTCCACGTGCTCGGGGTGCGGCACCACGGGCCCGGCTCCGCCCGCGCGGTGGCCGAGGCGCTCGACGAGCTGCGCCCCGACCTCGTGCTCGTCGAGGGGCCGCCCGAGCTGGACGCGCTGACGGGGCTCGTCGCCGATCCCGACCTCCGGCCGCCCGTCGCCGCCCTGGTCTACGCCGCGGACCGGCCCCAGTTGGCGACGTTCTACCCGGTGGCGGACTTCTCCCCCGAGTGGGTGGCGATGCGGTGGGCCGCGCGCAGCGGGGTCGAGCAGCGCTTCCTCGACCTTCCGGCCGCGAACTCGCTCGCCATCAAGGCCGCACCTCCCGAGCCCGCGGACGCGCCCGAGCCGCCGGTCCCGTCGGCGGCCATCGACCCGATCGCCGCGCTGGCCGCCGCGGCGGGCTACGACGACCCCGAGCGGTGGTGGGAGGACGCCGTCGAGTCTCGGACGGGGTCGGCCCTCGATCGGTTCGACGCGCTGCGCGAGGCGATCGCCGAGCTGCGCAGGGGCGAGCCCGACGACGATCCCGCCCGCCCGGACAACCCGGCCCGCGAGGCGGCGATGCGCAGGGTGCTCCGAGAGGCGATCAAGGCCGGCCGCGAACGGATCGTCGTGGTGTGCGGCGCCTGGCACGCCCCCGCTCTCGTGCCCGCGAGCTTCCCGCCCGTCGCACGCGACAACGCGCTGCTGCGTGGGCTGCGGAAGGTGAAGGTCGCGGCCGCCTGGGTGCCGTGGACGGCCGACCGGTTGAGCAACGACTCCGGCTACGGCGCCGGCGTCGACTCGCCGGGCTGGTACCGGCACCTGTTCGACCACTGGGCCTCCGACGCGCGCCACGATCCCGCGATGAGCTGGCTGGTGCGGGTCGCGCGCGAGCTGCGCGCCCAGGGCATCGACGCGTCCACGGCGTCGGTGGTCGAGGCGAGCAGGCTGGCGTCGTCGCTCGCCGCCCTGCGCGGGCGCCCCGGGCCCGGGTTGAGCGAGTTGACCGACGCCGCGCTCGGCGTGCTCGCCGACGGCAACCCTTATCCGCTGGAGCTCGTGCGGTCGTCGCTCATCGTCGGCCGCGACCTCGGCTCGGTGCCCGAGTCGGCGCCGCTCGTTCCCCTGGCGGCCGATCTCGCGAGGCTGCAGAAGTCGACCCGGCTGAGGCCGTCGGCCGCCGCCCAGGTCGTCACGCTGGACCTGCGCACCGATGCCGGACGCGCCCGCTCCCGGCTGCTGCACCGGCTGAGCGCGCTCGGCGTCGGATGGGGCACGCCGACGACCACCGGCAGGACCACCGGAACGTTCAAGGAGCAGTGGGAGCTCGTGTGGCGCCCCGAGCTGGCGATCGACCTCGTCGAGGCCAGCCTGTTCGGGACCACCGTCGAGTCGGCGACCTCCGCGTTCGTCGCGCAGAAGGCGGCCGCGACCTCGGCGCTTGCCGACCTGGCGGCGCTGGTCAACGTGTGTCTGGTGGCCGAGATCGGCGTGCACGACGTGATCGCGCGCCTGGCCGAGCGGAGCGCTCAGCACACCGACGTCCCCGGCCTGCTCGCCGCGATCCGCCCGCTCGCCGAGGTCGTCCGCTACGGCTCGGTGCGCGACCTCGACACGGCGGAGGTCGACACCGTGCTGCGCACCCTGCTCGCCCGCGGCACCGTCGAGCTGCCGACCTTCGCCACCGCGCTCGACGCCGACGCGGCGGCCCAGGTGCTGCGCGCCGTCGACGACGCCCACGCGGGGCTGACGCTGCTGCAGGAGGCGGAGCTGCTCGATCCTTGGCTCGGCTGCCTGTCCGTCCTCACCGAGCGCGACCAGGTTCCCGGGCTGCTCGCCGGCCGCGCCACCCGGCTGCTGCTCGACGCCGGGCGGCTCGACTCGGCGCGCGTCGGCGTCCTCATGGGGCTGCGGCTCTCGCCTGCCCTCGACCCGACGGATGCGGCGGGCTGGCTTTCCGGCTTCCTCGCCGGGTCCGCCGTCGTCCTGGTCCACGACCCGCAGCTCCTCGCGGTGGTGGATGCGTGGGTCGCCGGCGTCCGCACGGAGGCGTTCGACGACCTCCTGCCGCTGCTGCGCCGCACCTTCTCCGAGTTCTCCGCACCCGAGCGCAGGGTCATCGGCGAGCAGGTCTCCCGAGCCCCCGCGGCGGTCGCGTCGACGGAGCCTGCCTGGGACCTCGTGGCCGCGGCGGCCGCGCTCGCCGCCGCGTCCCGGATCCTCTCCAGGAAGGAGGCCGCCCGATGAGTGACGACCTTGAGGTGCCCGAGCGGCTCACCCGGTGGCGGCTGATCCTCGGCTCGGGCGAGGCGGACGGGGTGACCCACGACGGCGCCCGGTTGGCGCTCTCCGACGACGACGCCAACCGGGACCGCGTGCTCACCGACCTCTACGACGGCGCGCGGCGCGGCGGGCTCGGAGGGTCTCAGCCGAAGGTCGCGCGCTGGCTGGGCGACATCCGGACCTACTTTCCCTCGTCCGTGGTGCAGGTGATGCAGGGCGACGCGATGGAGCGCCTCGGCTTGCGCCAGCTGCTGCTTGAGCCGGAGACGATGCGCGCCGTGCAGCCGGACGTGGCGCTCGTTGCCACCCTCATCGGACTGACCGGGGTCATCCCGGAGCACTCGCGCGAGACCGCGCGGCAGGTGGTCCGGCAGGTCACCACCGAGCTCGAGGAGCGGCTGCGGGCGCGCACCGTGCAGGCGGTTACGGGTGCCCTCGACCGTTCGGCGCGGACGAGCCGGCCCCGGATGCGCGACGTCGACTGGAACCGGACCATCGCCGCCAACCTGAAGCACTACCTGCCCGAGCACCAGACGGTGGTGCCCGAGCGCCTCGTCGGGTACGCGCGTCGCCAGTCGCAGGTGCAGCGCGAGATCATCTTGTGCATCGACCAGTCGGGGTCGATGGGCGAGTCCGTCGTGTACTCCAGCGTGTTCGGCGCGGTGCTCGCGTCGTTGCGGGCGGTGCAGACCCGGCTGGTGGTGTTCGACACGGCCGTCGTCGATCTCACCGATGACCTCGACGACCCGGTGGACGTCCTGTTCGGCGTCCAGCTCGGCGGGGGCACCGACATCAACGGCGCGCTCGCTTACTGCCAGGGCCAGGTCTCCCGGCCCACGGACACCGTCCTGGTGCTGATCAGCGACCTGTACGAGGGCGGGATCGCGGAGGAGATGCTGCGAAGGGCCCAGGAGATCGTGGACTCCGGGGCGACGATGATCGCGCTGCTCGCGCTCGCCGACGACGGCCGACCCTCCTACGACGCCGACCACGCGGCAGCGCTGGCCGGCATCGGCGTGCCCGCGTTCGCGTGCACGCCCGACCTGTTCCCCGACCTCATGGCCGCGGCGATCCAGCGCCAGGACATCGGCGCGTGGGCGGCCGCGAATGGCATCGTGACCAACCACGCGGACACGCCGCCCAGCCATCGCTGAGCGGCTCTCCCTTGACGGCCCGAGTGGATTACTGTTGGGCCCGATGAACGACTACGTGAACCCACTGCGCGACCCCCAGGACCGCCGCCTCCCCCGCATCGCGGGGCCGTGCGTGCTCGTGATCTTCGGCGTCACCGGTGACCTCTCCCGCAAGAAGCTCATGCCCGCGGTCTACGACCTGGCCAACCGGGGGCTGCTGCCCCCCGGCTTCGGGCTGGTCGGCTTCGCGCGCCGCGACTGGGCCGACCAGGACTTCGCGAAGGTCGTCCACGACGCCGTCAAGGAGCACGCGCGCACCCCGTTCCGCGAGGAGGTGTGGCAGCAGCTGCTGGAGGGCATCCGCTTCGTCTCCGGCACGTTCGACTCCGACGACTCGTTCGTCCGCCTGCGCGAGACCATCCGCGACCTGGACACGGCACGCGGCACCGGCGGCAACCACGCCTTCTACCTGTCGATCCCGCCGTCGAGCTTCGAGCCCGTGATGAGCCAGCTGTCGCGCCACGGCCTCGTCGAGCGCAAGGACGGCGACTGGAACCGCGTCGTCATCGAGAAGCCGTTCGGCCACGACCTCGCCTCCGCACGCGAGCTGAACAACGTCGTCGAGACCCTCTTCCAGCCGCAGGAGGTGTTCCGCATCGATCACTACCTCGGCAAGGAGACGGTGCAGAACATGTTGGCGCTGCGGTTCGCCAACCAGATGTTCGAGCCCATCTGGAACAACCACTACGTGAGCCACGTCCAGATCACGATGGCGGAGGACATCGGCATCAACGGCCGGGCCGGCTACTTCGACGGCATCGGCATCACGCGCGACGTCATGCAGAACCACTTGTTGCAGCTTCTCGCCCTCACCGCGATGGAGGAGCCGACGAGCTTCGAGGCCTCCCAGCTGCGCGCCGAGAAGCAGAAGGTCCTCGCGGCCGCCCGGGTACCAACCCGCTACGACCTGCACACGGCCCGCGGCCAGTACTCCCCCGGCTGGCAGGGCGGCAAGAAGGTCATCGGCTACCGTGAGGAGCAGGGCGTCTCCCCCGAGTCGACGACCGAGACCTACTCCGCCATCCGCGTCGACATCGAGAACCGCCGCTGGGCGGGCGTGCCCTTCTACCTGCGCACCGCCAAGCGGATGCCGCGCCGAGTGACGGAGATCGCGCTCAGCTTCAAGCGGGCGCCTCATCTGCCGTTCACGGCCACCGACACCGAGGAGCTCGGCACCAACGCGCTCGTGATGCGGATCCAGCCCGACGAGGGCGTGACGCTGCGCTTCGGCGCGAAGGTGCCCGGCACGCAGATGGAGATCCGCGAGGTCTCCATGGACTTCGGCTACGGCGGCTCTTTCACCGAGAGCTCCCCCGAGGCCTACGAGCGCCTCATCCTCGACGTCCTGCTCGGCGACCCGCCGCTGTTCCCGCAGCAGGAGGAGGTCGAGCTCAGCTGGAAGATCCTCGACCCCGTCCTCGACTACTGGGCCTCGCTGAACGAGATCCCGGAGCAGTACCGGTCCGGCACCTGGGGGCCGCCGTCCGGCATCGACATGTTGGCCCGCGACGGCTTCGTGTGGCGCAGGCCGTAAGGAGTCCTTAGATGATCATCGAACTTTCCGACACCTCGTCCCGCGACATCGCGTCCGCCCTCATCCGCGCGCGCCGCATGGTCGGCGCCGCCAGCGGCATGGTGCTCACCCTGCTCATCGTCACCAACGACGACCGCTTCGACGACGTCATCGATGCCGCGAAGGCCTCGGGCACCGCGCACCCGTCGCGCGTGATCGTCATCACCTACGTCGACTCCTCCGAGTCGCGACTCGACGCCACGATCGAGGTCGGCGAGGGGCTTCCCGGCGACATGGTGGTCCTGCGCCTCTCGGGCGAGCTGCGCGAGCACGCCGACGCCGTGTGCCTCCCGCTGCTGCTGCCCGACTCGCCCACCATCGCCTGGTGGCCGAACGAGGCGCCGGACAACCTGGCCCTCGACCCCGTGGGCACGCTGGCGAACCGCCGCATCACCGACGCCGCCGGTTGCCGCGACCCGCAGGCCGCGCTCATCCGCCGCGCCAACAACCACGCCGACGGCGACACCGACCTCACCTGGACCCGGTTGACCCGCTGGCGGGCGCTGCTGGCGGCTGCCCTCGACCAGTCCCAGGCCGAGGTGACGGGCGCCGTCGTGACCTCCGCCCCCGACAACGCGCCCGCGACCCTGCTCGCCGCATGGCTGGGCGAGCGCCTGGGCGTCGACGTGGCCCGCGTCGACGGCCCGATGATCGGCGTCAACGCCGTCGTCCTCAACACGACCGCCGGGGACATCACTGTGCGTCGCGTGGCGGAGGGCACGGCCGTCTATCAGGTCCCTGGGGAGCCGGAGCGCACCGTGGCACTCCGCCGCCGCCCGCTCCCCGACCTGCTGACCGAGGAGCTGCAGAGCATGGAGGCCGATGACGTGTTCGAGGCCGCCACCCTGCGCGTGGCCCGCGACTCCGAGGCCCGCTGATGTACACGCGCGTGGTGCGGCTCGCGACGCAGAAGGACGTCACCGACGTCGTGGCCGATCGCCTGCTCGCCCGCATCGTCGAGCTCCAGCAGACCCAGCCGCTCGTGCACCTGTGCCTGACCGGCGGGGACGCGGCGAACGCCATGTACGAGCGGCTCGCGGAGCTGGCCGAGGGCTCGGACCTCGACGCCGCGAAGCTTCAGCTCTGGTGGGGCGACGAGCGCTTCCTGCCCGCCACCGACCCCGGCCGCAACTCCCTGCAGGCGATCAGCCGCCTCGCAAGGACCGTCTCCATCAACTCCGCCCACACGCACATGATGGCCGCGAAGGACGGGCGCAAGGACAGCCACGAGTCGGCCGCCGAGTACGAGGCCGAGCTGGGCGACACCCGGTTCGACATCACGTTGCTCGGCATCGGGCGCGACGGCCACGTCGGGTCGATCTTCCCCAACCACCCCAGCTTCGAGCCCACGAGCCTCGCCGTCATCGGCGTCGAGGACGCCCCCAAGGAGCCTGCCGAGCGGATCTCGCTCACCATCTCCACCCTGAACCGCTCGGACCAGGTGTGGTTCCTGGCGAACGGGGAGGAGAAGGCCGACGCGATATCCCGCGCGCTCGACGGCGACGAGGCCCTACCCGCCTCTCACGTGCATGGCGACGAGGCCACGCTCTGGTTCATCGACGAGGCCGCCGCCGGCGGGCTCCCCGAGCCCTATATCTGCGCGCTCTAGTAGATGATCTCGCCGGAGGCGCGGCGCGCGCGGAGCGCCGAGACGGCCTCCTCGAGGATCTGCTCGGCCTCCGCGTCGGTGCGGCGCTCCTTCACGTAGGCGAGGTGCGTCTTGTACGGCGTGATCTTCGGCGGCGGAGGAGGGTTCTCCTCGTCGGTGTTGGCCGGGAGGCCGCAGCGCGGGCAGTCCCAGGAATCCGGGATCTGCGCGTCCGCCGCGAACGCCGGGCGGGTCACGTGCCCGCTTGCGCAGAAGTACGAGACGTACAGGCGCGGAGCGGTATCCCCACGCTCGGCCTCACCCATGGGACCGGCACCCACGCGGGTGCCGCGAATGGCGTTGCCACCAGCCACTTTGCTTTTCTCCTTGGAGCGTTGAGGTGCGAAGACGAGAGCGGTCTTCTAAGTGATCAGCCGGCGAGCTTGTACAGGAAGAGCAGCCCGACGATGGTGAGCAGCCAGACGAGGCCCAGCACCACCGTGATCCGGTCGAGGCGCCGCTCCGCGGTGGAGGCGCCACCCATCGTGGTGGACATGCCACCGCCGAACAGATCGGACATGCCGCCCCCACGCCCCTTGTGGAGGAGGACGGTGGCCGCGAGCAGGATGCTGAGGATGATCGCGATGATCGACAGCGTCGTAATGGGCCAGGACACCAGGGGGACAATCACGCGGTACATGTTAACGGACCTCACCGGTTAATCCACATCGGGGCCCTGCTCGCCGAAACGAAGAGGGCCGGTGCCGACCCGAGGATCGACACCGGCCCTTTGACGCGGGCTGCGGCCGCTGCGCGACGCGGCCCGGCTCAGGGAGCGAAAGGCTCAGAGCTGGTAGAAGCGCACGATCGCCGCGAACTCGTCGGGCTTCAGCGACGCGCCGCCCACGAGGGCGCCGTCGATGTCGGGCTCGGCCATGATCAGCGCGACGTTGCCCGAGTTCACCGAGCCGCCGTACTGGATGCGGACGCTCTCGGCGGTCGCCTCGTCGTACAGCGCGGCCACCTCCTTGCGGATGGCGCCACACACCTCCTGCGCGTCGGCCGGGGTGGCCACCTCGCCGGTGCCGATGGCCCAGACGGGCTCGTAGGCGATGACGAGGCCGGCGACCTGCTCGGCCGTCAGGTCCGCGAGCGTGCCGCGCACCTGGTTCAGCGTGTACTCGACGTGCTCTCCGGCCTTGCGGATGTCGAGGCCCTCGCCGACGCAGACGATCGGGGTCATGCCGGCCGCGAGGACCTTCTTCGCCTTGGCGTTGATGATCTCGTCGCTCTCGCCGTAGTACTCGCGACGCTCGGAGTGGCCGACGATCACGTAGCCGACGCCCAGCTTCGACAGCATCGCGGTGGAGATCTCGCCGGTGTAGGCGCCGTTGTCGTGCTGCGACACGTTCTGCGCGCCGAGCCCGAAGTGCAGGCGGTCGCCGTCGATAAGGGTGCGGACGGTGCGGAGATCCGTGAACGGCACGCAGAGCACCGCGTCGGACTTCGCGGGGTCCCAGTCCTTGTCGACGAGGGTGTAGTGGAGCTTCTCCACCAGTCCCGTGGCCTCGACGTGGTCGACGTTCATCTTCCAGTTACCGGCCATGATCGGCTTGCGGGTCATCAGTTGTCCTCCTCAAGAACGGAAATACCGGGCAGTTCCTTGCCCTCCAGGAATTCGAGCGACGCGCCGCCGCCGGTCGAGATGTGGCCGAACTCGTCGTCGGCGTGGCCGAGGACGCGCACGGCGGCAGCGGAGTCGCCGCCGCCGACGACCGAGAGGCCGTCGACCTCGGTGAGGGCCTGCGCGACGGCCGCGGTGCCCTTGGCCAGCTCGGGGATCTCGAAGACGCCCATGGGGCCGTTCCAGAACACCGTCTTGGCGCCCCTGATGGCGTCGGCGTACAGCAACTCGCTCTCGGGGCCGATGTCGAGGCCCTGCTTGCCGTCGGGGATGTCGTCGACGGAGACGACGTCGACCTCGCCGATGGTCGTGCGGGCGTCGAAGTCCATGCCCGTGGCGACGCGCACGTCGACCGGCAGCAGGATCTGCTTGCCCTGCGCCTTGGCGGTCTCCAGGTAGCCGAGGCAGGTCTCCAGGTTGGACTCGTCCAGCAGGGAGTTGCCGATGTTCTTGCCGAGGGCCTTCAGGAAGGTGAAGGTCATGCCGCCGCCGATGACCAGCGTGTCGGCGACCTTGAGCAGGTTCTCGATGACCGACAGCTTGTCGGCCACCTTCGCGCCGCCGAGCACGACGACGTAGGGGCGCTCGGGGGTCTCGGTCAGCTGCTTGAGGACGCCGACCTCCTTGGCGACGAGGAAGCCCGCCGCGTTCGGGAGGAGCTTGGCGACGTCGTAGACGGACGCCTGCTTGCGGTGCACGACGCCGAAGCCGTCGGACACGAAGATGTCGCCGAAGGCGGCGTACTTGGCGGCGAGCGCCTGGCGCTCGGACTCGTCCTTGGACTCCTCGGCCGGCTCGTAGCGCACGTTCTCCAGCAGCGCGACCTCGCCGTCGGCCAGGGACGCGACGGTGGCCTCGGCGGACTCGCCGACGACGTCGCCGGCCAGCTTCACGTCCACGCCGAGCAGCTCGCCCAGGCGGGCGGCGACGGGGGCGAGCGAGTACTTGGGGTTGACCTCGCCCTTGGGGCGGCCGAGGTGGGCCATGATGACGACGCGGGCGCCGGCCTCGCGCAGCGCGGTCAGCGTCGGGAGCGCGGCGCGGATGCGGCCGTCGTCGGTGATGTTCTTGTCAGCGTCCAGCGGGACGTTGAAGTCGCAGCGGATGAGGACCCGCTTGCCCGAGAGATCGCCGAGATCTGCAACAGACTTCATTGATGAGCCTTCCTAGAGGGTTTCAGGGATTGAGGGGAGTGAGCAGAGACGGCCCCGCAACCCAAACGGTTGGGTCACGGGGCCGTGTGCTCAAGCCACTGTGTGGACTGTTGGCGAGATCAGAGCTTGGAGGCGACGAGCTCGGTCAGGTTCACGAGGCGGTTGGAGTAGCCCCACTCGTTGTCGTACCAGCCGACGACCTTCACCTGGTTGCCGATGACCTTGGTCAGGCCGGCGTCGAAGACGCAGGAGGCCGGATCGGTCTCGATGTCCTTGGACACGATCTCGTCCTCGGTGTAGACGAGGACCTTGCCGTCGGCCGCGGCCTTGACGATCGCGTTGACCTCTTCGACGGTGGTCTCACGGGAGGCGTCGAAGGTCAGGTCGGTGGCGGAGCCGGTCGGGGTGGGAACGCGCATGGCGTAGCCGTCCAGCTTGCCCTTCAGCTCGGGCAGCACGAGCGCGACGGCCTTGGCGGCGCCGGTCGTGGTGGGAACCATGTTGAGGGCGGCGGCGCGCGAGCGACGCAGGTCCTTGTGCGGGCCGTCCTGCAGGTTCTGGTCCTGGGTGTAGGCGTGGATCGTGGTCATGAGGCCACGTTCGATGCCGAGGGCGTCGTTCAGCGCCTTGGCCATCGGGGCCAGGCAGTTGGTGGTGCAGGACGCGTTGGAGATGATGTTGTGCGCGGCCGGGTCGTACAGGTTGTCGTTGACGCCCATGACGATGGTGATGTCCTCGTTCTTCGCCGGGGCGGAGATGAGCACCTTCTTGGCGCCGGCGTCGATGTGCGCCTTGGCCTTGGTGGCGTCCACGAAGAAGCCGGTGGACTCGATGACGATGTCGACACCCAGCTCGCCCCAGGGCAGCTGCGCGGGATCCTTCTCGGCGAAGGCCTTGATCTCCTTGCCGTCGACGATCAGCGCGTCGTCGTCGTACGCGACCTCGCCGGGGAAACGGCCGAGGATCGAGTCGTACTTGAGGAGGTGGGCAAGAGTCTTGTTGTCGGTCAGGTCGTTGACTGCGACAACGTCGAGATCGGCACCCGACGCGACGAGCGCGCGGAAGTAGTTACGGCCGATGCGGCCAAAGCCGTTGATTGCAACCTTAACGGTCATGAGGAATGTGATCCCTTTCGCTACCTTGCGCCTCAAGCGGCGCATACGGACGAGATCATCCTAACCGTCTGGACCTTCGTGGCAACTGCTGGGGGTCCAATATTGGAGAGACCTATTCGCCGTCGCGCAGTTCGGGCGGGAGGCTGGCCTCCGTGCCGGGGATTCCCGCGTCCTCCGCGGCCTTGTCAGCGGTCGCTAGGAGCCTGCGGATGCGCCCTGCGATGGCGTCCTTCGTGAGCGGCGGGGTGTGCAGCTGGCCGAGCTCCTCGAGACTCGCCTGGCGGTGCGTGAGGCGCAGCACGCCGGCCTCGCGCAGGTGCTCGGGCACGTCGTCGCCCAGGATCTCCATGGCCCGTTCGACGCGGGCGCTGGCCGTCACCGCCGCGCGCGCGGACCGGCGGAGGTTGGCGTCGTCGAAGTTGGCCAGCCGGTTGACGTTGGCCCTGACCTCCTTGCGCCTGCGTCGGCTGTCCCACTCGATCCTCGACTCTGCGGCGCCCATGCGGGTCAGCAGGTCGGCGATGGCGTCTCCGTCGCGCAGGACGACGCGCTCGACGCCGCGCACGTCGCGCGACTTGACGACGATCCCGAGGCGCCGCGCCGCGCCCACGAGGGCGAGTGCCGCCTCGGAGCCGGGGCAGGTGATCTCCAGCGACATCGAGCGGCCCGGCTCGGTCAGGGAGCCGCGGGCGAGGAAGGCGGCGCGCCACACCGCGACCGCATCGGCGAGCGAGCCGCCGACGACGGCGGGGGGCAGGCCCCGGACGGGCCGGCGGTTCTGGTCGACGAGCCCGGTGAGGCGGGCCAGCTGCTCCCCCTCGCGCACGATGCGAACGGTGTAGCGGGGGCCGCGGCGCAGGCCGGAACCGTTGATGACAAGCAGCTCCGACTCCAGGGAGAACAGCTCGGCGACGAACGCGCGCAGCCGCCGGGCGGCCGCGCCGGTGTCGAACTCGGCCTCGACGACGATGCGACCGCCCACGAGGTGCAGGCCGCCCGCGAACCGCAGCATGGTCGCGATCTCGGCGCGCGCCACCGACGAGTGGGGCGCAGGCACGCCCGCCAGCTCGGATTTCACCTTCTGCGTCAAAGCCACCATGGCAGTGTGCCACACCGCGGCTGGTCGCTCAGCGCGAGACGACCTCGCTCAGGACCGCGGCGAGACGGTGCCGATCGTGCGTGGCCGAGCCGTCGCGGGCGGCGACGTCGGCGGTGACGAGCCGTCCCCCCAGCGCGGCGACGCGGCGCTCGAGGTGGCAGTCCGTGGCGGCGAATCGCTCGTCGGCGATCACGACGTCGAGCCGCAGCGCGGGCACGTGCTCTGCGAGGAGCTCGATGTGCCTCGACGCGGAGAAGCCGTCGGTCTCCGCCGCGGGCGCCACGTTCAGCACGAGGACCCGCTGCGCCTTCGTCGTCAGGATGGCCGCGGCGAGGTCGGGCACGAGCAGGTGCGGGATCACGCTGGTGAACCACGACCCGGGCCCGAGGACGACGCTGTCGGCCTCCATGACGGCCTGCACGGCCTCGGGCCGCGCCGGGGGCTTGTCCGGGACGAGCCTGACGTGCTGCACGGTGGCGCGCGACTTCGCCACCGTCGCCTGGCCGCTGAGCGTGCACACCTCGTCGGGCTCAAGGGGGTCGAGGCCGAGGACGTCGGCCTCGATCTCGAGCGGAACCGAGCTCATGGGCAGGACGCGGCCGCGGATGCGCAGCAGTTTGCCGACCATGTCGAGCCCGGCCACCGTGTCGCCGAGGTGCTGCCAGAGCCCCGCGATGAGGAGATTGCCGATCGCATGTCCCGCGAGCGGGCCTTCCCCGGTGAACCGCGCCTGGAGCACATCCGCCCACACGCGGCCGTCGTGGTCGTCGGAGCAGAGCGCGGCGAGCGCCATCCGCAGGTCGCCCGGGGGCAGGATGTCGAACTCGTCGCGCAGGCGGCCCGACGACCCGCCGTCGTCGGCCACCGTGACGACGGCGGTGAGCCGGTCTGTGATGCGCCGCAGCGCCGTCAGCGACGCCGCGAGCCCGTGTCCCCCGCCCAGCGCGACGACGCGGGGCAGGTCGTGCATGTTCATTCCTTGCCCAGATCCCGGTGAAGGACCGTGCTCGGGTACCCCTTGTCGCGGAGGCGGACGGCGAGATCCTCGGCCATCGACGTCGACCGATGCTTGCCGCCCGTGCAGCCGATGGCGACGGTCACCTGCCGCTTCCCCTCCGCCAGGTAGCCGGGCGCGACGGTGACGAGCAGGGCCAGCATGTGGTTCTGGAAGTCCTGGGCGGCCTGGTGCTTCAGGACGTACTGCGCGACGTCGCGGCTGAGCCCGGACTTCGGGCGCAGCTCCGGGATCCAGAACGGGTTCGGCAGGAACCGCACGTCGAAGACCATGTCGGCGTCGATCGGGACGCCGTTCTTGAACCCGAAGGAGATGAGCGAGATCCTGAGCTTGTCCGTGGCCTCGTCGCCGAAGTGGTTCGCGATCCGCTGCACGAGGTGCCGGGCCGACAGCCTGCTGGTGTCGACGACGATGTCGGCCCTGGCCCGCTGATCGGCAAGCAGCAGCCGCTCGCGCCGGATGCCCTCCATCAGGCGGTCTCCGCCCTGCAGCGGCAGCGGGCGCCGGTTCGACTCCTGGCGCTGGACGATGACGTCGTCGTCGGCCTCGAGGAAGACGGTGGTGACGGTGGCGCCGAGGGCCTTGACGTCGGCGACCGCCTTGGGGAGCTGCTCGAACTGCTCGCGCGAGCGCACATCGACCACGACGGCGATGCGCGAGGTGCCGTCACGCCGCATGGTCTCGACCAGCGCCGGGATCAGCACCGGTGGAAGGTTGTCCACCACGTACCAGCCGAGGTCCTCCATGGCGTGCGCCGCCGTGCGCCGCCCCGCCCCCGACAGGCCGGTGATGAGCGCGATCTGCAACGGGTCCGTCATGGCGGCCAGCCTAACGGAATGCCGCTGGTTGAGCCGCCCACCGCTCGTTGAGCCGCGCCGAAGGAGCGAAGCGACGCAGCGCCTGGCACCCGGTTCGAGGACGTGAGCCAGCCGAAGAGAACGCCTACTTGTCCTCTCAGCCAGCGAGAGGCGCCCGCGTGTCGTCGGGGTTGTAGTGGATGGGCTGGCAGCGCTCGGTCCCGAACGGGGTCACGTCGTAGCGGTACCCAAGCGGAGAACGCCACTCGATCCGACCCGGCTCAGGCTGATGCATCACCCAATACCCCGCAGTCTTCGCCCGATGCACCCGCCGCGTCAACGGCGCAAGATTCCCCACCCGCGTCTGCCCAGACCTGCCGCGCTCATAGGGAATCGTGTGATCCAAATCCAAACCACCGCTGTCGCGCTGCGAGAACGGGAACGGCTCATTCGGAAACGCCAACACCATCCCACACCGCATCCGCGAAGAGGGAACATAGCCGTCGGCGGGAGCGAGGTTCGCCAGATCAATCACCGGCTGGATCTTCAGGTTGTAGCCGTCACCCTCACCCAACAACTCGGCCAGGAGTGTGGTGGTGATGGTCCCGGCCTTCTCGACCCGCGCGGCAGGGTCCAGCTGGCCAACCGCGTCGGCGTGGATGTGGACCGCGATCCCC
>RRZU012734304.1_pt1 | contig 18263 bp, 17 predicted proteins | sample 2165561 | NCBI WGS metagenome assembly RRZU01 (sample SAMN10456909, study PRJNA506462) | wastewater metagenome | isolation source: wastewater sludge | place: USA: Moscow, Idaho | reverse complement strand
CTACGCACGCTTTACCTGCCCGGACAACCACACCACCATGCTCGATGCGCGCGCGCAATACTGGATGCCGGTCGACCAATACATTGGCGGCATTGAACACGCCATTTTGCACCTGCTGTATTCCCGCTTTTGGAGCAAAGTGATGCGCGATGTGGGCCTGACCCACTATAACGCCCCCAGCGCAGAACCCTTCGCCCGGCTGCTCACACAAGGCATGGTGCTCAACACGGCCTACTACGACAAGCCCGCCGCCGGAGGCAAAAAGTATTACTGGGAACACGAAGTCAAACTAGAGCGCGATGCCAAAGGCCAAACCACCGCCGCATATCTGCCCGATGGCACGCCGCTCACTTTTGAACTCACCACCATGTCCAAATCCAAGAACAATGGTGTGGACCCTCAAAAAATGATTGAAACCTACGGCGCAGACACCGCCCGGTTCTTCATGATGTTTGCCAGCCCTCCGGAACAAACGCTGGAATGGTCTGACTCCGGGCTGGAAGGCGCACACCGCTTCCTACGCCGGGTGTGGACCTTGGCCTACAGCTTTAAAACAGAACAAGCTGCGCAACTCAGTGCCCGGCCCGGCGAGCCCATCAGCGAAAAACTCCCCAGCGACTTAGCCAGTTTGCGTCGAGAAATTCATCTCTTACTCAAACAGGCCAACTTTGACTTAGGCAAACAGCAATTTAACACCGTTGCCTCAGCCAACATGAAAATGCTCAACGCGCTTGAAAAAGCCCCGCGTGAAGGCGCATTGGCCGCGCAGGTGATGGCCGAAGGTCTGTCGATTTTGCTACGCACCCTCTCGCCCATCGCCCCGCATATCACCCATGTGCTGTGGCGCGAACTCGGCTTTGGGGACGATATTCTCAAAGCCCCTTGGCCCATGCCGGAAGAAGCCGCGCTGATTCAAGATGAAATTGAACTCATGCTCCAAGTCAACGGCAAACTACGTGGCAGCCTAAAGGTCAGCGCCTCAGCCGACCAAGCACACATCCAAGCACAAGCACTGGCGCATGAAATGGCCCAACGCTTTATGGAAGGCAAACCCGCCAAAAAAGTGGTCATTGTGCCAGGCCGCCTGGTTAATATTGTTGTTTAATTGTGCCCTGCCCGCAGCCTGTCTCTAACGGCAAGCTGCGGCGCTACGCCGGGCGTCTTTAAAAAGGCTCTGTTTTATGCATCCATTTAATCCCAACCGCCGCCGTTTTCACTTCGCCCTGGGTGCGCTCGCCATGGCGCAACTCAGCGGATGCGGCTTTCAACTCAGACAAGCCCGGGCCTTCTCATTTAACACTGTTCAAATCACGGGGCTTTCAGAACATACCCCCCTGTTTGTCCTACTGAAACGTCAAATTCAAGCAAATGGCAGCACCCGGGTCGTGAGCAGCGCCCAAGAGGCTGAAGTACAGCTCAAATTTTTAGGCGATGAGCGCAAAAAAGACATTCTCAGCCTCACCGGGGCCGGCAAGGTACGTGAATACCAATTACTACAAACTTTGTCCATGACCCTCACCGACAACGCAACGGGCAAAGAACTCCTCGCTCCAGTTCAAATTTCCGCTTCCCGGGATATGACGTACAACGACAACCAAGTGCTGGCAAAAGAACAAGAAGAAACCGTGCTCTATAAAGACATGCAAACCGACTTGGTGCAGCAAATTATTCGCCGCCTCTCCGCTGTCCAGCGCACCCCAAATTAAACAAAAATGCCGTCTTAAGCCCGGCCCCGGTCTGGCATATAAAAATCCACTCACACCTCCAACCTTCCCGCCTAAAGCCGCGTTAAAGGCAGATAACACGCGGCTTTAAATCTGGGATAATCCCCCCTTTCATCATCTATCATCTACAAAGCGAGATAAACATGTCTGTTTTAATATGTGGCTCCATGGCATTTGACACCATCATGGTTTTCCAAGATCAATTTTCCAAGCACATCTTGCCCGATCAGATTCACATCTTAAACGTCTCTTTTCTCGTACCCGAAATGCGCCGTGAATTCGGCGGCTGCGCCGGTAATATCGCTTACAGCCTCAAAATGCTGGGCGGCGATCCCTTAATCATGGCCACCGTGGGCGAAGATGCACAACCCTATCTAAACCGCATGCAAGCGCTGGGTATGAAAACCGACTACGTACGCACGGTTCCCGGCACCTTTACCGCACAAGCATTTATCACCACTGACCAAGCAGACAACCAGATCACCGCTTTTCACCCCGGCGCCATGATGTTCTCCCACCAAAATGATGCCGGCGCCGTCCCCCAAGCCAAATTGGCCATTATCGCCCCCGATGGACGCGATGGCATGTTTGCGCACGCCCGCGCCCTAGATAAGGCTGGCATCCCCTTTATGTTTGACCCCGGCCAAGCCCTGCCCCTATTCTCTAGCGAAGACCTGCTGCACTTTTTATCCCTTGCCCGTTACTGTGCGGTAAATGACTACGAAGCCCAACTGGTCTGCGAACGCACCAGCCTTACGCTCCCCCAACTGGCAGAAAAAGTTGAAGCCCTTGTTGTGACACGCGGCGCCAAAGGTGCCCACATTTACACCGGCGGCACCTGTATTGACATTGCCTGCGTCAAAGCCGACAACGTGCTTGACCCCACCGGCTGTGGCGACGCTTACCGGGGCGGCCTGCTGTATGGCATGACACAAGGCTACGACTGGAAAACCACCGGGCAGCTGGCCAGCGTCATGGGATCCCTCAAAATTGCCAGCAAAGGCGGGCAAAATTACCACGCCACCCCGGCACTGATCGCACAGCACTACCAACGTGCTTTTGGACAAACCCTGTGCTTGTAAGCCAAATAAAGCATGCAGCTTGGAGCATCTTTCTCGTCTGCATGCTCAATGGGTGCCAAGCCGACACGGTAGAACACCGGGAAGGCTACGTTTTTGGCACCCGAGTAGATGTTTCTATTTACGGCCAATCTAAAGAAACAGCACAAACCGCCATCGATGCCGTACTCAGCGAATTTGACCGGCTGCATCACACCTATCACGCCTGGCAACCTTCAGAACTCAGCACCTTAAATGCAGCGATCGCACAGGGACAAAGCACCAAGGTTTCCCAAGAGATGCGGGACATCCTGCAAGACGCCAAAACCCTCTCGTTGCAAAGTGAAGGCCTCTTCAACCCGGCCATTGGTCACCTCATTAGCCTTTGGGGATTTCAATCCGACACCTTCCCCCCCATTTTGCCCGCAGAAAATCTTGTACAACAAGCCCGGGAAAAACAACCCGGCATGGCAGATCTCATCATTGAAGGAGATCAAATCAAAAGCCGCAACCCCGCAGTACAAATTGACCTAGGCGGCTACGCCAAAGGCTATGCACTAGACCGGGCAGCCCAAATCCTCAAAGACAAAAACATCCCCAACGCCCTCATCAATATCGGCGGCAACGTCCTGGCACTCGGGCAAAAAGGCAAACTCCCTTGGCGCGTCGGCATACAAGACCCGCGCGCGCCCCGGGTTTTGGCCACCTTACCACTCTACGCAGGCGAAGCCATTGGCACCTCGGGCGACTACCAACGTTTTTTTGAAGTAGATGGCAAACGTTACTGCCATATACTCGACCCACGTACCGGCACGCCTCACCAACACACCGCCTCCCTCACCGTCCTCATTCCCCCTCAGTCCGGCGCTGGCCGCCTCTCTGACGTTGCCAGCAAACCCGCTTTTATAACAGGTGCAACCGGCTGGCGGGACGCACTCAAACCCTATCAAATCACACAAGCCATGAGAATTGACGCCCAAGGCAATATCGTCATAACACAAGCGCTAGACCAGCGAGTGAAATGGGAGGACGACTCTAAAAACATCCAGCGCGTGCCCTAAATATGTTAGCAGCATTAGTACCCGCCTTAACAAAATAACATTACGCTTATGCTGTAAAACTCAACACACCCACCATTCCCCAAAAGCATTTGCTTCAAAGAGCCCTACACTTTACACTGACCTTCGCCTCACCCCACATTAACCACTTCAAAAAGAATATGAAAATAAAACGCCTCGTATTTCTATTACTGCCTTCCCTATTATGCTCTACAGCTTTTGCTACAAAAATGTGCCCTCCGGAACCTCCCTGCTTTGATCCGGATCATAAATTTAATTCAGACAAATGCACCCAAACCAGTGACTGGGTTGCTGTTGGAAAAATTGAAGATGTTATCGATGACAAAATAGGAGACCCTCTCAACAAAAATTTTGCAAAATTCAAATTCAAAGTAATACGATGGGAAAAAGCCCCAAGTGAAGATAGCGAAGAAAAAATTATAGAATTTAAAATTGGTTGGTGTGAAAACTGGCAGGAGCTTCCATCAGACACATCCGGTTTGTTTAGGTTTTATGGTCAAAACAAATCCAAACAATACAAAGATAGAATATTCTTCTATTTTGAAAAAATATCTAATAAAAAATAATATTTCTACCTAGCTATCACATAAGAACAATCATAATCCCTTAAACCAAAGCAGATGATATTGGTAGCACTTTTCATTGCTTATAGTTCTTCACAGCAAACGGAAGTCACTGATAATTATACAGTGCCGGCTCAAAATATGACGAGGAATTGAGGCACGCCTTCAATCAACACGAATACTCCTCTTAAAATTGAGAGCACGAAAAATATCACAAACACCTGCCCGTTAAAGGGCATTTCAGTCATTTTTCTAACACCAGATCTGCATACTTCACAGATATAAGAAAAAACATAAGAGCGAGCAAAACAGCGACAACATACACGACCGGCCACTATCTCACCATCGCGGAACACATAATCTAATTTGTAAGAATCCGGCGCGTTATTTACAGTTTTGTTTGTGAAAATAAAGACTGAGAATCTCATACGGCGAATGGTTACTCAGAGATTTATGTGGCTTCACCATATAGTAGAAATTGACAAACCGATTCAGCTTCTGCTGCTGTAGGAAATCCAAAATATCAACGGCAATATGACGCTTGATACCCGATACCTTTTTGTCCGCGTCATACCCCTTCAGTCAAGCCATGTCAGAGTTCTTCACACTCTGCACATCTACGATCAAGAACGTACTACAAACGTCGCCCCCCTGTTTCTCTCAGAGTGCGCCAAGCTGATTCTTTAAGTGCCCTCTCTAGCAGGCTGCCGCCTTCCTGCGGATCACGCCATAGCATCATTTTGCTTGCAAATACCTCAAAAACAATCAATAATTTAAACTATTGATTATTTAAGCTATTGATCTTTTGTAAACGTCAGTGACTATGTTAACTTTAAACACAAGACAAATATGAATACCTCAGACCAGCACACGCGTCCGGGCGGTGAGTCATTACATGGCCCTAAACACCCTATTCCAAAACTGCTAGAGGAAATAGAGGATCTATTTACGGACGACACCCCAATAAAGCCCCCCTCTCCTCCCAAAAAGCCTTTTGAATCTGTTCCAAAGGCCAAGGCTTTTACGCATCCAACGCACCATCCCCATCCTTCAACCCAAGCTACCGCCCACCACACAAGTAATAACACTATGAACCCCGCTAAACTCATGGCATGGTCAGGCGGCATCATCTTTATTTTGGCCGCTTTATATTTTTTCAAATTGGTATACGACGCGGGCTGGCTTACCCCCTTTCGGCAAGTGATGCTAGGCTATCTAAGCGCGGTATTATTAATTACTTCAGGATTCTTTCTGCATAAAAAAGACCAACACTACGCGGCATATTTGCCGGCAGTAGCCTTGGTAGTACTGCATTTAGCAACGTTCTTTGCGCACCTGGTCTATCACCTTATACCATCGCTGTCAGCACTCATTTTGGTAGCAATAACTAGCTTATTAGGCATTTGGTTAGGGCGGTACTACAAAAAAACGGTCTACATGATTTTGTCTGCATTAGGCGTTTATATATCGCCGATGCTGGTTCATGCTCAATACGAGCATTTACTGAATTTGATGCTCTATTATTCAGTCTGGAACTTATTCTTTTCATTTTGTGCCTTACAAGAAGAACGTCGTTTAACTTATTTATTGCCGGCATATTTAGCTATTTTGAGTTTTACTGTAGAAGTTGATTTAAATTTCAGAACAGAATGGATGCAAGCAGCTTTATTTCAATTTATCCAATTTTTAATTTTTTCAGTAACTACAGTTGTTTTTAGTATTAAAAAACGACTCCCAATAAAAGAAGATGAAGCATTTTCACATGGCATTATTTTAATTTTATTTTATTATATCGAGTACGTTTTTTTAAAAGAGAATCACCCTGCATTAGCCAACTATGTTTCATTAGCAAGTGGAGCCGTTGTTTTTGGGTTTTATGCAGTGGGCCGCCACTATATCAAAAGCACTCAAACAATGCAGAATGGGACTCAAATTGTAAGCTGTTATTATGCCTTAGTAATTGTCCATGCTATCTTTTTTGGGATGATGGGTAATTCTTGGTTACCCTGGGCGGGCTTAGGGTTTGCTCTTGTTTATTTGCTACTGGGGAAGAGCGCTTTTAAACACTTAGATGTTTTATTACCTATGCATTTTGTATTTGCTGCTGTATTTTTAGGCGGCTACTTTATGCTAATAAACATACGATTTTCCCGTTTTTCATTAGAAATTACTTTGCAAACTTTAGCACTATTTTTATATGCTATATCACTCTATGGCGCTTATTGGAGATGCCGAAAAATCCCTGAGATTGCCACGAACTCTTTTATTTTGCTGTATGTTGGGCATTTTACTCTACTTTGCGTAGAACCCAGTTGGATAACACACAGCATCTATTTATCGGCAATCTGGGCTTTTTGCGGTGTAGCATTATTATCGCTCGCAATTAAAGTTAGGGACAAAATGCTTGGACGGTCTGCATTACTATTTTTTGCGGCCGCAGCAGGCAAAGTTTTATTGTTTGATTTATCTGACAGCAACTCTTTTGCTAGAGTCTTAGCTTTGATTACGATGAGTGCATCGCTCTATGTCGGCGGCTGGTTATATCAGTCTTTAAACAAGAAAAACAAATTGGGCAAATAGCCAATATTACAAAGGATAAAGCCTTGGCCGTTAGCATTCATGCAACTGCTATGATGGCTGTCACAGGCTTACGATAGCGGCCAATTAATCCAAGATATCGAAACTACAGGGACTCTGGCGAATATTCCACCGCACAAATATTGACTTACTGCGAACACATCCTGGGGCCTGTTCACAATGTCTGATTTATGTTTACATTCTGAAATTGGGATGTAATCAATGGACAGACGAATGCTCACTCATAAACAGTAGCGGCGGATCGAGAGTTTTTTTCCCGGTAAACTAACTAATGAACAAAGGTGGCCCTGCAGCCGGCAACTGACTGTTTATTGAATCTTCCTACTGTAAACAGACCCTAGTACAGTAAAACATAAACTAAGATAATGTTCTTTTCCTTAAACAGAGCATCCTTATGATTGCGCGACTGCACGGCATCTTGCTTGAAAAAGCGCCCCCTAAAATTGTGTTAGACGTCCACGGCGTGGGCTATGAAGTCTCCGTGCCAATGAGCACATTCTATGAGCTGCCGGCCACCGGGCAAAGCGCCACACTATTTACTCACCTTGCTATTCGAGAAGATGGCCATTTTTTGTACGGTTTTTCAAGTCTGGCAGAACAAATTGCCTTTGAACAATTAATTAAAGTTTCGGGCATTGGCGCACGTACTGCACTGGGCATTCTTTCCGGCCTCTCTGTAACTGAATTAGCTCAATGCATCACCTTACAAGACAGTGCCCGCCTTATTAAAATTCCCGGCATTGGCAAAAAAACAGCGGAACGCCTACTGCTAGAACTAAAAGACAGCTTTCAAAAACGCCTGCCTCAACTCAGTGGCCTGGCACAAAAAACCAATACCCCGGCTTTGGAAAATACCCATACGGACGTATTACAAGCGCTAATTGCTTTGGGATACAATGAGAAGGAGGCGCTGCTGGCAACGCGTAATCTACCGGCAGAAGCCAATGTTTCGGATGGCATTCGTTTTGCACTAAAAATACTTTCCAAACCGTAGAGAGCACTTATAGGAGACAAAAATGGCTGACACCCCCAGCAGAACTAATCCAAAACGCCCTGGCTCACAAACGCGTGCAAAAAAAAAACAGCGCTCCCACCCCTAAAAATATCCGTCCAGCACAAGCAGGAGACACCGCGCCTAAGCTCACCCCGGCTAAAATCGCAGATTTTGAACAAAAAGAATCCATTAACGCAGCACATGCCAGCAAATCAGTTGCGGTTAAAGACATCCTAGCGCGTGCACGTAAAAGTGGCGAGCCCGAAGCCGTTCAAGAAACACTGAAGACCCTCCTGGGCGGCACCTCTCCCGATGATATAAGAGTGCTCCAACGTGCACTGAGCCAACACGTCATCAAAGCAGAAAAGCCCATTAACCCAGACGAAGAACTCAATCCAAACTGGCGAGACGGTGCCTACCCTTACAAAAACTTGCTCTCCCGCAAGCGCTACGAAAAGATGAAGTATCACCTCCAAGTGGAGTTGCTAAAACTTCAAGCTTGGGTCAAGGAAACCGGGCAGCGCGTTGTCATTATTTTTGAAGGGCGTGATGCGGCCGGTAAGGGCGGTGCCATCAAGCGCTTTATGGAACACCTCAATCCCCGGGGTGCGCGCGTTGTTGCACTAGAAAAACCCTCTGAAATTGAAAGAGGACAATGGTATTTTCAGCGTTACATCTCTCATCTGCCCACCGCCGGCGAAATTGTGCTGTTTGACCGCTCTTGGTACAACCGCGCCGGGGTTGAGCGCGTGATGGGATTTTGCACGGACGAGGAATATAATGAATTTATGCGCCAAACCCCGGAGTTTGAGCGCAACTTGGTCAGAAGCGGCATCTGCCTCATTAAATTCTGGTTCTCCGTGAGCAAAGAAGAGCAACTCAGACGCTTTAAAGAACGCGAGAATCACCCGCTCAAACAGTGGAAACTCTCCCCTATTGACGTCGCTTCGCTACACAAATGGAGCGGCTACACCAAGGCCAAGGAAGCCATGTTCTTCCATACTGACACCGCTGACGCGCCTTGGACCGTGGTTAAATCAGACTGTAAAAAACGCGCCCGCCTCAACGCCATGCGCTACATACTCCACAAACTGCCTTACACCAAAAAAGATGCCGCGGCCATTGGCATGCTCGATACGCTTATCGTTGGACGCGCCAATATCGTTTATGAAAAAGGGGAGCGCCCCGGTAGTGCAGATGCAGAATAAACATTTAAAAACAGGCGTACCACCGGCGCCTGTTTTGTTAACTAAGGCATCAACCCGCTCGTCACCCGGCCGGGCTTATTGAAACAAGCCTAGTGACGGTACTCCTAAATATTTTTTGACCCAGTAACACAGCACTCGCGCACCGGCATACAACACACACTTAAAAAGCCAACCTACTCCATTCAAGGAATACCCCCATGCCCTCAACGCCCCGGCCCTTTAAAGTTCTCGGTATTCAACAAATCGCGATTGGCGCACTCGATAAAAACGCACTCAAAACCCTCTGGGTCGACATGCTCGGCTTAGCACCTACCGGGCATTTTCGTTCTGAACGTGAAAATGTGAATGAAGACATTTGCACGCTGGGTAACGGCGCCTTCAAAGTAGAAGTTGATCTAATGGAGCCCATTGACCCGGCTAAAAAACCTGCCGTTCACACCACAGCACTGAATCACATCGGCCTGTGGATTGACGATTTACCCGCCGCTGTTGACTGGCTCAGCGCGCAAGGCGTGCGCTTTGCGCCCGGCGGCATTCGCAAAGGCGCGGCCGGGTTTGATATCACCTTTTTGCACCCCAAGGGCAATGAAGAATTTCCCATTAGCGGGGAAGGTGTATTGATTGAGCTTGTCCAAGCGCCGCCAGAAGTCACCGCAGCCTTTACCGCCTTGGCGACGTCCTAAGCCTGTTATTTATGCCCCTTCGAGACTTTTTGCGTCTGATTCTCTCTGCGCTCGGCGCGCACAAATTACGCAGCTTTCTTACCCTGTTAGGCATTGCGGTCGGCATTTGCGCGGTCATTCTCTTAACAGCACTCGGAGAGGGGCTGCACCAATTTGTCTTAAATGAATTTACGCAATTTGGCACGCAAGTCATCGAAATCAACCCCGGCCGCAAAGACGCCCGGGGTGGCCCGCCCGGCATTCCAAGCACCGCCCGGGAATTGACTTTAGACGACACACTGGCGTTGGAAAAACTCCCCGATGTCACCGCGCTCACCCCCATTGCCAGTGGCAATGCCGAAGTCAGCGCCCAGGGCCGGGTGCGCCGCGTCAGCATCAATGGGGTAAGTCACGGCATGGAGCAAGTCTACGCCATGAAAACCAGCGTGGGCCAATTCCTGCCCAATGAAGACCTCAAACAAGCACGCGCTTTTGTGGTGTTAGGCAGCAAAGTCAAAACAGAGCTTTTTGGCGATAAGAACGCATTGGGCGAAACGCTACGCATTGGCACAGAGCGCTACCGCATTATCGGCATCATGGCAGCCAAGGGGCAATTTTTGGGGATTGATCTGGATGATGCGGTTTATATCCCCGCCGCCCGGGCGCAATCTTTGTTCAACCAAAGCGGCCTATTGAAAATTGCCCTGTCTTACCGCGCAGACGCAAAAGGCGCTGAAGTGGCCAATCAGGCTAAAAAACTCCTCACCCAGCGCCATGGGCGGGAGGATTTCAACATCCTCACGCAAGACGATATGCTCCAAAGCCTCTCGCGTATTCTCAACATTCTTACTGCGGCCGTTGCGGCGCTGGGTGGCATTTCCCTTTTTGTTGGCGCCGTCGGCATTGTGGCCATCATGACCATTGCCGTATCAGAGCGCACGGCTGAAATTGGCCTTTTGGTTGCGCTCGGGACTTCTCAACGTGCTATTTTGGGGCTCTTTTTAGCAGAAGCGACCGTTTTAGCCGCGCTGGGTGGTTTATTGGGTCTAACCCTAGGTTGCGCGCTGGCTCTGCTGGCCGGCCTACACCCTAGCCTACCCATCAGCATCCCGTGGTCTTACGTTATCGGTGCAGAAATCAGCGCAATCCTAATTGGGCTTATCGCGGGCGTTTTACCCGCCAAAAATGCTGCACAACTAAACCCCGTAGACGCATTACGCACAGAATAAAGCCACACTAAGGCTCAGACGAAGTATGTAAGCATGCAAGCTCTGCTATGCTTTGCGCTTTCATTTATTTTCACTCACGCCATGCCTGCAACTACTCCATACGATTACCTGCAAAAAATACTCACTGCCCGTGTATATGATGTCGCCATAGACACCCCACTACAACACGCCCCGGCCCTGTCTGAACGGCTCAACAACCAATTCTGGATTAAACGAGAAGACACGCAACCCGTTTTCAGCTTTAAGCTGCGCGGCGCTTATAACCGGCTCGTCAACCTCTCTCGCACTGCGCTTGAACGAGGGGTCATCTGTGCCTCCGCCGGCAACCACGCACAAGGCGTTGCCTTAGCCGCAGCAAAGCTTAAAACACGTGCCGTTATCGTCATGCCAGAAACCTCCCCACAGATTAAAGTAGACGCCGTCCGCGCCCGGGGGGGAGAAGTCGTTTTAGCGGGAGAATCCTACTCAGACGCTTACGCCCACGCCAAAAAACTCGAAAAACAAGAAAAACTCACTTTCATTCATCCCTTTGACGACCCTGATGTTATTGCCGGTCAAGGCACCATTGGCTTAGAAATCCTACGCGCCCATCCAGACCCCATCGAAGCTATTTTTTGCTGCGTTGGCGGGGGCGGCTTAATTTCTGGCGTCGCAGCGCTTGTTAAACGCCTTCGCCCTGAAATTAAAATTATTGGTGTTGAAGCCGAAGGCGCTGACGCCATGACGCAATCCCTTGCTAAAGGCGAGCGTATTACATTAGAGAGAGTTGGCCTCTTTGCCGACGGTGCTGCCGTCAAACAAGTCGGAGAAGAAACTTTCCGTCTATGCAAAAGCTTGGTGGATGAAATGGTCGTCGTAAACAACGACGCCATCTGCGCCGCCATTAAAGACGCATTTGAGAACACCCGCGCCATTTTAGAGCCGGCCGGGGCGCTCGCCTTAGCCGGTGCAAAAGAATACGCCCGGCGCCACAAGCTTAAAGGGAAAACACTCATTGCCGTTGCCAGCGGCGCCAATATGAATTTTGACCGCTTGCGTTTTGTAGCCGAGCGTGCAGAACTTGGCGAACAGCGCGAAGCCGTCATTGCCGTGACTATTCCAGAACAGCCCGGCAGCTTTAAAAAGTTTTGCTCTTTGCTAGGCAGCCGCAATATCACCGAATTTAACTACCGCTACGCCGATCAAAAACAAGCGCACATCTTTGTGGGCGTTACGCTTCAAAACCGGGCCGAAACGGCCAAACTCATCGAACAACTCAAGCGCCACAATTTACCTGCCATCGACCTCACCGACAATGAAATGGCCAAAACCCACGTGCGCTACATGGTTGGCGGTCGAGCCCCCGGCGCCGTCACCCATGAAAAGCTCTACCGCTTTACCTTCCCAGAGCGCCCCGGCGCCCTCATGAACTTTTTAAGTGCCCTGCGTAGTGACTGGAATATCAGCCTCTTTCACTACCGCAACCACGGCGCGGACTACGGGCGCGTACTCGTGGGCATGCAAGTCCCCCCGCAAGACCAAAAAGACTTTGAGCAATTCTTAAAAACCCTCGGCTACCGGTATGTTGAAGAATCCAACAACCCGGCCTACGACCTCTTCCTGGCCCAAAGCCAAACCGCCAGCTAAGGTAAAAGTCTCAACTCCCCGGCCAATGGATCCATACGCCAATCAACCTCCGTATGGATCAAACCGGGCAATACCCACCAGCCCAAGCAAAGCCCGGCGTCAAGCTGCGCGGCTTAACTCGCATCCCGATCAGGTTCCACCAAGCCACAGTACTCTGCCAAGCACGCCATTTTACGCAGGGGTTCACCCCTCTCATCCGTCTCAAAAACGGCCCAGTGAACATCCTGAAATAAAGGATCATCCGAGTGAGCACCTGACAAGGTATGTGCTGCGCCATATAGCAAATTCGTTTGCGCACGCCGGGCGATGGTCGTAATGTGCTTCAAATCAATACCAGAAGCACGAACCGCCAATAACGCCTGTAAAAAATCATCTTCTTCTGCCCACATGGCGCCTGCCGCCCCGGTCAATTTCTTACGGTTCTCAAAATGCGCGAGACTCGCTTCAATCCACTGCGTATCTCCCTTACGCAATGCACCTTGCCAAATCTCGTGAAACATAACTAACGGTGCAAGCCGGGGATTCCCCTCTTCCAACTCATCACTCACACAGTAATCTACTTCATCCACGCCAAGCCGCTCAAACTTTGCTTTCAAATCGGCCTCAGATCGCTTAATAGATTTACCCTTGGACATAATAGATTTAAGCTTGAACATAACACCCCCTCCTAAAATTAATATTAGCCACCGGCATTCTCAGCGCGCATTCTATATTTTTTCATAAGCACTCATTTAATTTACATAAACAACACAACAAAGCCACAACGCCCAGCACGTCCAAGTGGTCAAGCTCAAACTAAAAGGCTACACTTTGAGCATACCTTCTACTATTACGAGATGATTGACTATGAGTGCTCCTTTACCCCGCTTTGTTGTTTTCGGTGAAGCCCTCACCGACTTTATCCGCGAATCTGATGGTCGCTGGCGTGCATGCCCGGGCGGCGCATGCTGGAATGTCGCCCGTGTTGCAGCCCGGCTGGGCCTGCCCTCTGCGTGGGGCGGTGCGGTTAGCCAAGATCTATTTGGTAACGAGCTACGTGAAAAAGCCATTGAAGCCGGGCTCGACGACCGTTTCATTCAGCAAGTTGATCGCCCTCCCCTACTGGCCATCGTGCCCAGTACCACACCGCCAGAATACTTTTTTATTGGAAATGACAGCGCAGATCTTTACTTCGACCCCTCACGCCTGCCCGAAGGCTGGCTCGCTGCGGCAGAGGTTCTGCACTTTGGCTGCATCAGTCTAGCGCGGGACCCTTTGGCCCGGCATTTAATCGCTCTAGCGAGAGAGGCTGCTGCGGTCGGAAAGAAAATTGCGTTTGACCCCAATCTACGCAAACTGATGGCAACGCCTACGTATTTCCCAAACTTTCAAGCCGTTGCACAAATCGCGCACTACATTAAAGTTTCGGATGAAGACCTTGCCCAACTTTTTCCCGCATTGAACACAGAAGAAGCCTTAAGCGAGCTGCGACGCATCGCCCCACAAGCGCAGATTTTACTGACCCAAGGCAGCCAGGGGATGACGCTTCTTACCCCGGAAGGCGAACGCCTAACACAGCCCGCCTTTCAAGTAGCTGTTGCGGACACGGTTGGCTGTGGCGACGCAGCCATGGGCGCTTGGATGGCCAGCCTACTGAATGCCCCAGAAGCTTCTGCGGCAGACCACATTCGCTACGCTGCCGCAGCGGCGGCTAAAGTGGCCTCCCACCCCGGCGCTTACGCCCCCGTGCCTGAAGAAGTTTCTGCTCTACTACAAAGCTAAAGCAAACAACCGCGCCTTAACGTGGCGTGCGCTCTTGCACCGTCACTAAGGCGCGCCGGTCTTTAACCACCGCCAGCGTCATATCTGCGCGTGTCACCATGGCAATTTCCTTACCTTGCATGGCTTTATCGCAACTCATATGGGTGCCGGAAAGGAAAAAGTCTGCGTTATACCAATCTTTACTAATCACAAAGTAGCGCGCATCTAAATAAGGGCTCACTTGCTGCGCCTCTGCGCACACCGCAACCAACCAAGGCTTGGGCGGCACGGCCTCTTTTTGAATAAACGCATTCAACGCCAAACTCCCCTCTAGCAAACTAGAAGACCAATAATCCGTCTCCCACTGCCCACTCCCTAAAGCCCGGGTGCCTCCAGCAAACTGGTTGAAATAAGCATAGGTATAAGGATGAAGTCTGTACAAAGGGATCGCAACCATCATAAAGAGCACAGCGGCCCCGGCCCCTAGCGCACAGCGCACGCCTTGACGATGCGCGCAGGCTCGCCACACGGCCCACCACCCCAAAGCCGCAAGCACGCATGCTGGGGGCAAAACAAAGGTAAAGTGGCGTAGGCCGTTATAAAGCGGCGGGGCAGCCTGTAACGTATAAACCACCGGGAAAAAGAAAGCTAAACTTGTTAACACGCGCGCAAGAATAGCCACTTGCCCATAGGCACACCGGCGCATATTCAAGCATGCCAGCGATACTGCAAAAACCATCCCCAAAATCACCAGCTCAGGCAATTTCACAGCAAGATACAGGCTTAAGTAATCCCCCGGTAAATCCGAAATCAACAAATCCTGCCCATTTAAAAGCGTATGCAATTCAAAAGCGAAATGGGAAAAAGAGGTAATGGCCTCCAAAAGATTGCCGGGGGATTGCACCACCCAAGGCCAGAATACGGCTGTTAACAAAAAAATGGGCAGCGCCCCAGGTAACGCTTTTAATAAGGCTATCCTAAAACTCTGCACGCGGTTAGGGGACATCCAGGCGCAAAAAACCAGCCCTAAACCAAAATAGAAAACCGCAAACAACGCCCCCACACGCAAACCAAAGGCACAACCAACCACCGCGCCGAGCCTTAAAACCATTGGCAGGCGAAGATTCGGGAAGTCTTCCAACACACGCGCGCTGTAATAAAGCGCCCACGTCATAAACGCAGCGAAGGGCACATCTTTGGTATGTGTAAACAAAGTGCCTGACCACGCCCCGGTCACACATAAAAAGAGAACCGCCCAAAACCCCACCCAGGCATTCCCTGCAAGCTTAGCCAAGGAATAAACGCCCCACATGCCATATAAACCGAAAACAGCACACAACAAATGGCGCGTTTCCCAAGGCGAAGCCATACCCCCAAAACGCTCTATGGCAGCGGCAATAACGTCAAAAAAACCACCGTAAAGGTAAAGATTTTTATACTGAAAAGCGCTCTTATCCGCCCCAAAACTGCCATAAAAATCCAGCAGCAGTCGGCCATAAATATGCTGAACTTCTTCATCATTTGAAATGCCGTGTTGCCGGTAGGTCAATAAACAAAAAAGCATTAATAAGACGAAAAGCGCACCCGTCAGCCCCTTGGCAAAACGTTCCGTTAAACGCATATGCATATACCCGTTTTTTCCTTAAGGCTCACGAGGGGAAGATTCAAAGCCAACTCTGTCACTTTCTAAATACACAGGCCGGGCTTTAACTTCCGTGAATACTCTTCCGATGTAAGCTCCCAACACCCCTAGGCTAATCAACTGCAAGCCAGACAAAAATAAGATAGAAACCATTAAAGAAGCATAACCGGGTAAATCAATCCCTAATACGATGGTTTTAATCACTAGAAATGCACCGTATAAGCAAGATATAAGCGCCATTATCGCGCCAATGCCGGACCAAATTTTAAGCGGCATGGTTGAAAAAGCGGAGATACCGTCAAACGCATAACGCACCAAACCAATCAAATTAAAAGAAGACTGGCCCGCCGCCCGGCTTTCAGGCTCAAAGGGCAAAGTTGTGTGCTCAAAGCCTACCCAACTGGTAATACCCTTCATAAAGCGGTTGCGTTCCGGCATAGACAAAATAGCATCCACCACGCGCCGATCAAACAACCTAAAGTCCCCACCGCCTTCTTCAAGCCTGACTTCTGAAATCATCGCAAAAAATCTATAAAAAATTCCTGTTAATTTTCTGCGCAACCACGGGTCAGTGTTGCGAGACTGGCGCACTGCCGTCACCATCTTAAACCCTTGCTGCCATGCCGCCACCATTTGTGGGATCAACTCCGGGGGGTGCTGCAAATCCCCATCTATCAACACAACGGCTTGGCCTTTCGCCGCACGCAGCCCGGCCAACATCGCCGCCTCTTTACCAAAATTACGAGCAAACCGAATGGCCTTGATATGCGAATCTTGCTCACTTAAAGCCTTCACCCCGGCAAAAGTCGCATCTCGGCTACCATCATCCACAAACACAACTTCATAATCTTTAACAGCAAGCTGCGCCAGCACCTGTGTCAGGCGTTGGTGTAGGGCCGGGAGCGATCCGCTCTCGTTATACAAAGGCACAATCACAGATAAAAGAAATGGGTTATTCTGAAACACAATAGTTTAGACTCAAGAAAATAAGAAGCGATAATTTAAAAGCTGGAAGATTGTACAGGAGCCAATGAAACGTGGCCTTTTATGAAACAAAAAAACTCATCGCATGCGCGGACGATTTTGGACTGAGCGCCGGCGTAAACCGCGCCATCATACAACTCATTCAACAGGGTGCACTTTCCGCCACCAGCGTTATGAGCCTATGCCCCGCCTGGGCAGAAGACGCCCCCAAGCTGCGCCAGGCCCTCGCCAAAAGTCCGGCAGATGTCGGCCTACACCTAACACTCACACACTACGCCCCACTTACCCCGGCCCCGAGCCTCAGCCACACAGGGCGTTTTTTGCCACTGGGCACCCTCATCCTACACAGTTACATGGGCAAACTCTCCCCGGCCGCCCTACAAGCAGAAATCAGCGCCCAGCTCGACGCCTTTGAAGTCCACTGGGGCGCGGCGCCAGATTATGTAGACGGCCACCAACATGTCCACGTGCTCCCCGGCGTGCGAGAAATCCTCCTTCAGCTCCTGCAAACGCGCTATGCAGGCCACCTACCCTATGTGCGCAACTGCTACGAACCCTTACCTCGCATCTACGCCCGGGGCATAGCGCTTGGAAAAACCGCTCTCATTAGCTCACTGGGCAAACGGTTTGCCGCCCTTGCACACACAAGCGGATTTCAAATGAACGAAGGATTTTCTGGCACCTACGTTTTAAACAGTGCTCAAAACTTTGCCACCCAAATGCCCCGATTTATCTCCCACCTTGGCACGCACCCCATCGTACACGTGCACCCTGCAGAAGTTGATGCCGCCTTAAGACAGGCCGACCCCTTCTCCGAACCACGTGCAGCCGAATACGCATATCTCGCCAGTAACGCATGGCCCCATCTACTCAAAGCACACAACCTTGAACTCACCACCTTCAAACACTTAAACCCCACCCCAAACTAACCCAACACACACAATTTCTACAACATCTTTGCCCACTTTCGTCATTTTACTATTTCAAAAAATTGTACAAACTCCTTCCGCTAAACTGGCATCGTCATAAAGATCTTTGTTTTTAAGCATAATTACTTTCTCTCCGTTTCAATATAAGGTAAAAAATCTTTCTCGGTAAAAACATGTATAGAAGGCGCTTTTTTGGAACACCCATCCCTATAATTCCAAAAACGTAT
>RRZU012794713.1_pt1 | contig 18264 bp, 20 predicted proteins | sample 2165561 | NCBI WGS metagenome assembly RRZU01 (sample SAMN10456909, study PRJNA506462) | wastewater metagenome | isolation source: wastewater sludge | place: USA: Moscow, Idaho | reverse complement strand
TGTGTCCGAGCTGGTACTCGGCAACAACTACAAGCAGACCCAGGCGTTATCGCTGGCCGAGCGTCGTGCCCGCGAGCGCATCAGCGAATACAAGCGCCTGATGAATGCGCTGGAGGCTGCCGGCAAGCTGGATCGTGCGCTGGAGTTTCTGCCGTCTGATGAAGAACTTAACGAGCGCGCGGCCAGTGGCCGTGGCCTGACTCGTCCGGAACTGTCGGTATTGATCTCCTACAGCAAGATCGACCTCAAGGAGTCGCTGCTCAAATCCCAGGTGCCGGATGACGACTACCTGGCGCGCGAGATGGAAACCGCCTTCCCGGCGATCCTCACCGAGAAGTTCGGCGATGCCATGCGTCGCCATCGCCTCAAGCGCGAGATCGTCAGCACGCAGATCGCCAACGATCTGGTCAACCACATGGGCATCACCTTCGTGCAACGCCTGAAGGAGTCCACCGGCATGAGTGCGGCCAACGTCGCCGGCGCCTACGTGATCGTGCGTGACCTGTTCCGCCTGCCGCACTGGTGGGCGCAGATCGAGGCGCTGGACTACAAGGTGCCGGCCGAGCTGCAGTTGCAGCTGATGGACGAGTTGATGCGCCTGGGCCGTCGCGCGACGCGCTGGTTCCTGCGCAGCCGCCGTAACGAGCTGGACGCTGCCCGTGATGTGGCGCATTTCGCACCGCGTATCGAGGCGCTGGTCGGCCGTCTGGACGAACTGCTCGAAGGCCCGGCCCGTGAGCAGTGGCTGGCGCGCTACCAGAGCTTCGTCGAGGCCGGTACGCCGGAGGAGCTGGCGCGCGTGGTCGCCGGCACCAGCCATCTGTACACGCTGCTGCCGATCATCGAAGCGGCGGATGTCACCGGCAAGGACACCAGTGAGGTGGCGACGGCCTACTTCGCCGTGGGCGGTGCGCTTGAGCTGTCTTGGTACCTGCAGCAGATCACTAACCTGCCGGTGGAGAACAACTGGCAGGCGCTGGCCCGCGAGGCCTTCCGTGACGATCTGGACTGGCAGCAGCGTGCGATTACCGTGTCGGTGCTGCAGATGGCTGACGGTCCGCAGGAGATCGAAGCGCGCGTGGCCCTGTGGCTCGATCAGCATCAACGCCTGGTCGACCGCTGGAAGGCGATGCTGACCGAGCTGCGTTCGGCGACCGGCACCGACTACGCCATGTACGCGGTGGCCAACCGCGAGCTGATGGACCTGGCGCAAAGCGCCTGAGCCGTGCGCTGAAAGAAAAGAGCCCCGCCAAGTGCGTAATGCTGTTCACTTAAGAAACGGTCGAGCTCGATCAGTCCCCTCGCCCCTCCGGGGAGAGGGTTAGGGAGAGGGGGAAACTGGCAGTTTTGAGGTGTTTTCTGCCCTCTCCCCCAGCCCCTCTCCCATAAATGGGAGAGGGGAGCCAAACGTGTGCAACCTTAAGTGAACAGCATTACGCCAAGTGCGGGGCTTCTTTTTGTAGGGCGGTATTCACAGGCTTACGTAGCCCAATGAAATCCGGGGAATTTGCCGCCGATGTCCCGGATTGCATCTGCGCTACCACGCCGTTATCGGTGCGCGCACCGCACCGCCATGCTCCGGATCAGCGCAGCATCTGCTCGACCAGGCGCTTCTCCTCGGAGAGCTCGCGCTGACGGGCATCGATGCGCGAGGCCAGCTGGAAGTTGTTGCTGGCGCGGCGCTTGGCGAAGTCCAGCTGCTCGATGGCCTGGTTGTAGTCGCCGACCAGGGCGAAGAACTCCGCGCGTGCCTGGTGCAGGCCGATGGTATTGCCACTCAGGCCACGCACCTCGGCGACCTGATACCAGACGTCCGGGTCCTTGGCGCGAGTCTTGAGCAGATTGTCCAGGGCGCGCTCGGCATCGGCGATGCGTTGCTGCTTGAGCAGCAGATCGACGCGAGCCTGCTGCAACGGGTAGTTGCTCGGGTAGTGGGTGAACATGCGCTCCAGACGACGCTCGGCGGCGTCCAGGCGATTGGCCGCCATATCCAGCTCGATCTGCGCCAGGTTGTAGGTGATGTCGTCCGGGCTCTTGCTCAGTAGCGGCGCCAGGGTTTCACCGGCTTCGGCGAGTTGGCCGGTTTTCATCTGCGCCAGTACCAGGCCGTAGCGTGCGGCATCGAGGCCAGGGTTCTCGTCGAGCATGGCGCGAAAGCGCTTGGCCGCAACGCCCGGCGTCTCTTCGTAGGTCAGTTGCACGCGGGCGCGCATCAACTGGTAGCGCAAGCTGTCTGCGCGGCCTGTGGCCGGGTACTGCTCGGCGCGGTTGCGGGTGTCGGCAATACGCGATTCCGACACCGGGTGGGTCAGCAGGAATTCCGGCGGGCGGGCGTCGTAACGGTACTGACGCATCAGCCGTTCGAACATCAGCGGCATGGCGCGTGGGTCGTAGCCGGCCTTTTCCAGGTTGACCAGGCCAATGCGGTCGGCCTCCTGTTCGTTCTGCCGGGAGAAACGCCGTTGTTCCTGAATGGCAGCGGCCTGGGTCGACATGATCGCTGCCATGCCGGCATCGCCGGCGCCGGCCGCCGCGGCGACAATGCCGGCGAGCATGGCCGCCATCATTGGCAGCTGCATGCGTTGCTGGGCCTCGACGCCACGGGCGAAGTGGCGCTGCGACAAGTGCGCCAATTCGTGCGCCATGACCGAGGCGTATTCGGCTTCGGTCTGCGCATAGAGGAACAGGCCGCCGTTGACCCCGACGATTCCGCCCGGTGCGGCAAAGGCGTTGAGTTGCGGGCTGTTGAGCAGGACGAACTCCAGGCGGCGGTCCTGCAGCTGGCTGGTTTCCGACAGGCGATAGACGCTGGACTCGACGAAATCCTTCAGTTGCGGGTCGTCCAGCTGCGAAACCTGACCACGCAGCAGGCCGAGCCAGGCACGGCCGAGCTGGTGTTCTTGCTGGGGCGAGACGATCGAGGAGCTGGCGTCGCCTAGCGACGGCAGGTCACTGGCACCCGTGTGGGCGGCGAACAGGCAGGCCAGCGTCAGCAGGGTGGGGCGCAGAAAAGTCATGCACTCAGGGCTCTCGGGCGGCAAAGGCGTTACTGTAGCCGGCCAGCTACCGCGCTGGCCAGGGTTGTGGCGGCTTGGGTATCCTAGCCGACCTATCAGGAGTAGACGATGACAGACGTACCGGCTTTCGATGCTGAACTCGATGCCTGCGGGCTGAACTGCCCGCTGCCCTTGCTCAAGGCCAAGCTCGAGCTCAATCACCTGGCCAGTGGCGCGGTGCTCAAGGTCAGCGCCACTGACGCCGGCTCGCAGCGCGACTTTCGCGCTTTCGCCAGCCTGGCCGGGCATGCCCTGCTGCACGAAGAGGTGGAGGGCGGGGTGTACCGTTACTGGCTGCGCAAGGCTTGAGAGCCAGTTCATGATCTGCTGCGCTAAACAGGCTCGGAATGCTCATGTACAAAAGTACACTCCGCTTTCTCGCCTGTTTTTGCCTTGCATAGCTCTAGCTCGCGAGATCGTGAACAGGTTCTGCAACCGCTGTAGCGGAATGAAACATATGCGCTGTCGCCGTTCGCCGGCCGTGCACGTCATTTTTCACGCACCTGGCGTACGAGTGAGCCGGTATTTTCCCGGGTTAAGGAATTCTGATGGTCAAGGTTTTACGCGATTGGCTGCACCGCTACTTCTCCGACGAGCAGGCGGTGGTGCTGTTGGTGCTCGGTTTCGCCGTGGTGCTGACCCGGCATGCTCGCGCAGGTGCTCGCCGTGTGGCTGGTGTTCACCCTGTTCATGGGCGGCCTCACGGTGTTTTTGCTGGTGCTGATGCCGCTGCTCTGGCAGCAGTTGAGCACGCTGTTCAATGAACTGCCGCGTATGGCTGCCGAATGGCAATCGGTGTTCCTGCTGCTGGAGCGTTAACCGAACCTGATCACCGACGCGCAGGTCGTGCAACTGATCGACAGTATGCGCGGCGAAGCTGGCAAGTTCGGGCAGTGGGCGCTGTCGTTCTCCCTGTCCTGCCTGCCGATGCTGGTCAGCGTGATGATCTACCTGGTACTGGTGCCGATTCTGGTGTTCTTCTTCCTCGAGGACCGCGAGCAGATCGGTCAGTGGTTTCGCAGCTACCTGCCGCGCGAGCGCTCACTGATTACCCAGGTGGCGCAGGAAATGAACCAGCAGATCGCCAACTACATCCGTGGCAAGTTCATCGAGATCATCATCTGCGGCGTGGTCACCTATATCGCCTTCGCCTACCTGGGCCTCAATTACGCCGCGCTGCTGGCCCTGCTGGTCGGCCTGTCGGTGGTGGTGCCTTATATCGGCGCGGTGGTGGTGACCGTGCCGGTGGCGCTGATCGACCTGTTCCAGTGGGGCTGGAGCGATCAGTTCCTCTACCTGGTGGTGGTCTACGGGATCATCCAGGCGCTCGATGGCAACGTGCTGGTGCCGCTGTTGTTCTCCGAGGCGGTCAACCTGCATCCGGTGGCGATCATCTGCGCGGTGCTGCTGTTCGGCGGGCTGTGGGGCTTCTGGGGCGTGTTCTTGGCCATTCCGCTGGCGACCCTGTTCAAGGCCGTGATCAACGCCTGGCCGCGTACCGAGCCGGTGTCCGCCGAATAAGGCGTCGATGGCAAAGGCTGTGCCTGGAATAAGGGTTCCAGCGCGGCCTTGCGTAGGAGCCCCGCCCCGGGGCGAAGCTCGTCAATTGCGCGCCATCCATGTTCGCGGCGGGGCGCCGCTCCTACAAATACGGCGCGTAGATGCTTGGCTGAGCGCCGGGTTTTGCACAGCTCAAACCAGGCTACCTCCCAACAAAAACGCCGCGACGGCCATTGGCCGTCGCGGCGTTTCATGTGCAGGGCAGGGGGTCAGCCTTTGTTCAGGGCTTCGGCGGCTGCCAGCACCTTGTCGACATGGCCGGCGACCTTGACGTTGCGCCACTCTTCACGCAACACGCCGTCCTTATCAATGAGGAAGGTACTGCGCACGATGCCCATGTATTCCTTGCCGTAGTTCTTCTTCAACTGGTACACGCCGAACAGGTCGCACAGTTGGTGCTCTTCGTCGCTGATCAGCTCGAAGGGGAACGCCTGCTTGCACTTGAAGCTTTCGTGCTTCTTCAGGCTGTCCATCGACACGCCGAAGATCAGCGTGTTGGCCGCCTTGAACTGCTCGAAGCGAGCGCTGAAGTCCATACCCTCGGTGGTGCAGCCCGGGGTCGCGTCCTTCGGGTAGAAATACAGCACGACCTGCTGGCCCTTGAGGTCGGACAGCTTTACCTGCTGGCCACTGGTGGCCTCGGCCTGGAAGTCGGCAACGGCTTTGTCGAGTTCAACGGGCATGGAAACTCCTTGCGTGCGGCTATCAGGGATTCTGCGGGCGCCAAGGTTCGATCAAGGCATCAAGATTCAGCGCATCGGCGAAATCGAGGAACTGATCGCGCAGCCAGCTGATCTGTGTGCCGGCCGGCAGCGTCACGGTCAGGGTGGCGTTGAGCATGGTGCCGCCGGTCTGCGGCGCCTGGTAGGTGTCGCAGGTCAGGGCTTCCAGCTCGACGCGGTGGTCGATGAAGAACTGGCATAGCTCGTTGAGAATGTCCGGGCGGTACACCGCGCTGACGTAAGCTACATATGGCAGCGCCTGCGGGCGCACTTCGGCGGCAGCGCTGCGCGCCAGATCCACGCTGAAATCATGCTTCTTGGCCAGCAGCGGCAGGCTCGACTCCAGGCGCGCCAGGGCATCCCAGCTACCGGACACCTGCAGCACCAGGGCGCTGAATTCACCGTGACGGCTCAGGCGAGTGCTGATCACCGCACAACGGTTCTCATGGCTGGTGCGGCTGAGCAGGTTGGTCAGGGCCATGGCATCGCGGCCGAGAGCGCTGATGACGAGGAATTGTTCGCGAACGAGGGGGGTGGACATGCAGCCTTCCTAAAGCGATGAACGGTCCACGCGCGAGAAGCCGCAGACCAAAGACAGCAGGTTAGCGAAAAGCACCGCCGAGGGGAATGGCGAAGCCTTGTGCATCGGACGACGGCCTGCGCCGATAGCCGGTCGCGGAAAACGCAGGTCATGTGCAAACGACCTGATAAGCCCTTGTCCGTTGCTTGTGCCGGATTGGTGGCACCAGTACCATTACGGCTCAAATTTTCCGGCAGGAGCGGTTGCATGATTGCGGGCAGTATGGTGGCACTGGTCACGCCCATGGATGCGCAGGGTGGTCTGGATTGGGAGGCCCTGAGCAAATTGGTGGATTTCCACCTGCAAGAGGGCACCAATGCCATCGTCGCGGTCGGCACCACGGGTGAGTCCGCCACGCTGGAAGTGCCCGAGCACATCGAAGTGATCAAGCGCGTGGTCAAGCAGGTTGCCGGCCGTATCCCGGTGATCGCCGGCACCGGCGGCAACTCCACCCGTGAATCGGTCGAGCTGACCCGTGCCGCTCAGGAAGTCGGCGCCGACGCCGCCCTGCTGGTCACCCCGTACTACAACAAGCCGACCCAGGAAGGCCTGTACCTGCATTTCCGCCACATCGCCGAAGCCGTCTCGATCCCGCAGATCCTCTACAACGTGCCGGGCCGTACCGTGTGCGACATGCTGCCGGAGACCGTCGAGCGCCTGTCGAAGATCGACAACATCATCGGCATCAAGGAAGCCACTGGCGACCTGCAGCGCGCTCAGGACGTGCTGGATCGCGTCAGCAAGGATTTCCTCGTCTACTCCGGTGACGACGCCACCGCTGTCGAGCTGATGCTGCTGGGTGGCAAGGGCAACATCTCCGTCACCGCCAACGTTGCGCCGCGTGCGATGAGCGATCTGTGCGCCGCCGCCATGCGTGGCGAGGCTGCCATCGCCCGTGCCATCAACGACCGTCTGATGCCGCTGCACAAGGCACTGTTCCTCGAATCCAACCCGATTCCGGTGAAATGGGCGCTGCACGAAATGGGCCTGATGGGCGACGGTATTCGTCTGCCGCTGACCTGGCTCAGCCCGCGCTGTCACGAACCGCTGCGCCAGGCCATGCGCCAGTGCGGTGTATTGGCTTAACTCAAGGATTCTACGCATGAAGCGACTGGCCGGATTTTCCGCCCTTGCTCTGATCGTCTCCAGCACCAGCGGTTGTGGCTGGCTCTGGGGTGAAAATGGCTACTTCCGTGATCGCGGCAGCGACTACCTGGACGCGCGTCAGACTGCACCGATGCGATTGCCGGCCGATGTCCAGGCCAAGCGCCTCGACCCGCTGCTGCCGGTGCCCGCTCAGATTGCCAGCAGCACCGCGACCCCCGCTGAATTCGAAGTGCCGCGCCCGCAAGGCCTGCAGGTACGTGCCGATGAACGTGAATTCACCCTGCAGCGCAGCGGCGATTCGCGTTGGGTCGTGGCCCAGCGCGTGCCGGCCGAAGTCTGGCCGCTGGCGCGTCAATTCTTCGAAGATAACGGCTTCCGCATCGCCAGCGAGCGCCCGCAGGTCGGTGAGTTCACCACCGCCTGGCAGCGTTTCGACGAGCTGTCGGCTGGCATGGCGCGCAGCCTGAGCAGCCGCGTCAGCGATGTTGCAGCGGATGCCGAAACCCGCGTGCGTGTGCGCATCGAGCCGGGCGTACAGCGCAACACCAGTGAAGTGTTCGTCACCAGCGCCGTGCGTAACGCCGGCAGCAGTGCCGATGTCGACTTCGTGGCCGGCAGCGGTAACGCCAATCTCGAGGCTGCACTGCTCGACGAAATGCTGGTGAGCATGGCCCGTGGTGTGGAGCAGGGCGGTTCGGTGTCGCTGCTCGCAGCACGCGACTACGATGCGCCCAGCCGCGTCAGCCTGAGCGAAGACGGCAACGGCAACCCGGTGCTCAACCTCGGCGCCGATTTCGACCGCGCCTGGTCCGGCGTCGGCCGTTCGCTGGAGCTCGGCAACGTGCGCGTCGACGACCTCAACCGCAGCCTTGGCCTGTACTACATCAACATGGCCGAAGGTGCTCAGATCAACGAAGAGAAGCCAGGCTTCTTCGGTCGCCTGTTCGGCAGCGCGCCGAGCAAGGAAGAGATCGAAGCCCGCGCCGAGCGCTATCAGGTGCGCCTGACCCCGGTTGGCGATGGCGTCCAGGTCACCGTGGAAAAAGACCTCAACACCATTGCCCCGGCCGACGTATCGCGCCGCGTGCTGAGCCTGATCCAGGATAATCTCGGCTGACCGGAGCCGGCAGGCCGTTGAAAAACGGCCTGCAGCGCGCTCCAGCCGTTAATCGATGGGCGAAACCCGCAAAGGTTTCGCCTTGTTAGTGTGAAAGTCGCGCAGCGACGTCTTCCTTCAGTCCTTCTCCCTCCGGGAGAAGGTGGCGCGAAGCGCCGGATGAGGGAGGGCATGCCGCGAAGGCTTTCATCATTCGGGATGCCTCTCGCGGCATACCCGTTTGCCAGAAACGGAAATGCCGACATGAGCACACCCACCACCCTGAGCCTGAAGAAGATCTACTCGGGCAAGGTCCGCGACCTCTACGAAATCGACGACAAGCGCATGCTGATGGTGGCCACCGATCGTCTGTCGGCATTCGACGTCATCCTCGAACAACCGATTCCGGAGAAGGGCAAGATCCTCACCGCCATCTCCAACTTCTGGTTCGACAAGCTGGCTGGCGTGGTGCCCAACCACTTCACCGGTGACAAGGTCGAAGACGTCGTCTCCGCCGCCGAGCTGCCTCTAGTGGAAGGCCGTGCGGTCGTCGCCAAGCGCCTCAAGCCGGTCGCCGTGGAAGCCATCGTGCGCGGCTACATCGTCGGCTCCGGTTGGAAGGAATACCAGAAGAGCGGCACCGTCTGCGGCATCGCCCTGCCGGCAGGCCTGAAGGAAGCAGCCAAACTGCCGCAACCGATCTTCACCCCCTCGACCAAGGCCGCCGTGGGCGATCATGACGAGAACATCAGCTTCGCGCAGTGTGAAGCCATCATCGGCACCGAACTGGCTGCCCAGGTGCGCGACACTGCAATCAAGCTGTACACCACGGCTGTCGAGTACGCCGCTACCCGCGGCATCATCATCGCCGACACCAAGTTCGAATTCGGTCTGGACGAAGACGGCACCCTGACCCTGATGGACGAAGTGCTGACCCCGGACTCCAGCCGCTTCTGGCCGGCCGACAGCTACGCCGAAGGCAGCAACCCGCCGAGCTTCGACAAGCAGTTCGTGCGCGACTGGCTGGAATCCACCGGCTGGAACAAGCAAGCCCCGGCCCCGGCCGTACCGGCAGACGTCGTGCAAAAAACCGCTGACAAGTACCGCGAAGCGCTGACCCGCCTGACCGCCTGAGCCCTGCGAGAGAAGGCCGGGCAGCCCCTGACTTTTTCACAAGCGCCTGATAGAACACGAAAAATTTTCAAAATAAGCTTCGCCAAAGCGCATTCAGCTGTTATGATTCGCGCCGCTTGGGAAGATGCCGGAGTGGTCGAACGGGACGGATTCGAAATCCGTTGTGTCAGCAATGGCACCTAGGGTTCAAATCCCTGTCTTCCCGCCATACTAAAAAGCCCCGTAATTCAATGAGTTACGGGGCTTTTTCTTGTCTTTGAGAAAGTGAAAAAATGCTTGGGGCAAAATTGGGGGCAAATGGGGCAAAATCCAGTCCTTCCAGACCGCTATACCCCGCCCCAATCCTCCCCAAATCCCATCTTCTCAGACACCGTACTGCCCATCCGTTTGGTATCAGTCGGGATCAGCTTTCCATAGTGTTTCTTAATCATGGTCGTGTCGGCATGGCCCAGCTGTTTCGCTAGCCACTCCAGTTCGACGTGGCAGGACAAGGCCTGGCTCGCATACGTATGACGGCATTGGTTGATGCCCCGATGGCTCACCTTGGACTTGACCAGGTGATCCTTGAACCATTCATCCAGGTGGTCAGGGTGCCATGCCATACCCGTCGTCCAGTCCCGGAACAGGAAGGTGACGCACTCGGATTCACTGGTCAGATTGTCGCGCTGGGTGACCTCAATCTGTTGGGCCAGGCAACCGGTGGTGTCTTGCAGGATGAGTTCCATCAACTCCGCTGCTGGCTTGATCAGCTCAACATAGCGCTCACGCTTTTCTTCTTTCGGAATACGGTAGATACCGTCCACGTAGGCGCGGCGTACATGGATTAGCTTGTTGTCGAGATCCACGTCCTCACGGGCCAGTGCCATCAGTTCAGAGCGTGATAGGCCGGCCCAGCAATTCATCGCGACCACGCGCGCCTCACGCAGCCTCAGAGGATCTGCATGCTGGATCCTTTTGATTTCAGCGCGGGTGAACGGGTCTGCCAGGCTTTTGTATTTTACTTTGTGGTTGTGTGCGGATGTTTTTCATGTGATCGCTCGAAATTAGGTCGTTTGATTTGGCGTCTGCCCAGACGCCTCTAACCACGGTCAATACGTCGTTAACCGTCTTCGGTGACAGCCCCTTGGAGCCGTCCTCGGGTTTCACCAGGTGGTTACGAAACAGTCTCAGATCCTGAATCGTTACTTGATTGATGGGTGTATCGCCAAAGTAGCGAATCACATGGCCTGCTTTGCACTTGTAATTGAGGTACGTGGTCGACGCCGTCCCGCTCTTTGCCACGCGCAGCCAGAGCATGACGCCCTCTTTCACCGTCAAGCAGTCAGTGGTCGGCGCGGAAGGCACCTCAACGGGTACAGCGATAGCAGGTTGGGCAGGAAGAGGACTTTGCGCCTGATCAACCTCCACGGCTTTAGTCACTTTGACGGAATCCGGAAATCGGCGCTGGTAGTCCCCGCAGTTAGGCGAATAAACTTCGCTTAGATAAACAGCGTTTCAAGTATCTCGCCTGAACGCACGGCAATGATTTCACCCTCTTTCATTGGCTGCCATCCCTCACAGGCCAGGGGCACGCTGGCGATTAGCGTTACCTGCTGCTGCGCAATGCCTGCGTCAGGCGAAATATCCGTGGGCTGTTGCGCGGGACTCATTGCCGGGGTCTGCCAGAGATATAGGGCTGGAGGTGCCACCAGCCCCGTGTCCACCTGCAAGCGGCGGTCAGCATGGGCAAACAGCACATCACCATCCGCATACATAAAGTTAGCCGGGCCGAGCTTACGCAACTCGATGGCAAAGCTCGCAATCAGGTCGAGGCGCTGCTTCAGCGTTGGCATATCCGCGCTGATATTAAGCGCTTCTAGTTTTCCGAGCAGCGCGCAAAAAGCGTGTTCCGAGTCAGTCTCGCCAATCGGTTGGAACGAACCGGAAGCGAGCGAAAGATCAATGCCATGCAAATTGCCATTGTGGGCAAATACGTGCATTCGACCCGCTAACTCTCGGGTAAACGGTGCAGTGTTAGCCAGCGTCCTGGCACTTTGGGTTGCATGTCGAATATGCCCCAGTGCCAGTGTCGTACAGGGCCCTCCAGCCAGCAGGAGCTGTACTAGCGGGCTCTCGCTAGCCCGACCAGCTTCTCTAAACACCGCCACGTCGCGCTCATCGTAGAGCGCACCCCAGCCATCGCTGTTCCTGCTGGAGCCCCCTGCGTGTGCTGCCAGACTCATGAGTGACGAGGTCAGTCTCGCGGGATACCGACTAGACATTCCCAGCAACTCACACATGGCGCGTGCTCCGGATAGGGTATTGGCTTAGCTCGCCAACTGCTGATGCCTGGGCAGACCGATGGATATCAGCGCGGCCAACACGACAAAGGTGCTGGAGACCCACAGGCAGGCTTCCAGGCCGTATTGCTGGAAGACCCAGCCGGACAACAGCGTCCCGACCAGCCGGCCAAGCGCGTTGGACATGTAGTAGAAACCGACATCCAGCGACACGCCGTCTTCCTTGGCGTAGCTGACGATCAGGTAGCTGTGCAGCGACGAGTTGATGGCAAACACGCCGCCGAAGATCAGCAGTCCGCCCACCAGCACCACCTGCTTGGGTAAATCGCCATCCAGGCCCAGGGCGATGACAACGGGAATGCCGGCCAGCAGGGCCGCCCAGAGGAATGCCGCACGGCCATCCGGCACCGGCCCGCTGCGCATGCCGGTCAGGGCTGGCGCGAAGGACTGCACGATGCCGTAGCCGATGATCCAGCTGGCCAGAAAACCGCCGACGATCCAGAAGTCCCAACCGAAAACCGTGCTCAGGTAAACCGGCAGGGCAACCACGAACCAGACATCGCGGGCGCCAAAGAGGAACAGGCGCGCGGCGGAGAGGATGTTGATCGCCCGGCTTTTGGAAAGGATGTCCTTGAACTTGGGCTTGGCTTTGGCCTTGCCCAGATCCTTCTTCAACAGGAACAGACTGGCGATCCAGATCACCGCCAGCACGCCGGCCATGGTCAATACCGCGCCGGCAAAACCCAGCACGGCCAGCAGGGCGCCGCCGAGGAAGAAGCCCACGCCCTTGAGCGCATTCTTCGAGCCGGTGAGGATTGCCACCCACTTGTACAGCGTGCCCTGCTGGGCATCGGGCACCAGGAGTTTGATGGAACTCTTGGCCGACATCTTGTTGAGGTCTTTGGCGATCCCCGACAGCGCCTGTGCGCCCATGGCCCAAGGCACGGTTAGCCAGGCGGCGGGCACGGTGAGCATCAGCAGTGCGACCACCTGCATCGCCAGGCCGATATTCATGGTGCGATTAAGGCCCAATCGGGCGCCGAGGTAGCCGCCGACCAGGTTGGTGACTACGCCGAAGATCTCGTAAAACAGAAACAGCGCGGCAATCTGCAAGGGGCTGTAGCCCAGGCTATGGAAGTGCAGCACCACCAACATGCGCAAGGCGCCATCGGTGAGAGTGAATGCCCAGTAATTGCCGGTCACCAGCAGGTACTGTTTGACCTCCGGGGCCAGGGCTGACAACGCCTTCATGCTTGCATCCCTACTTGGTTAAACGGCCAGGCCGACCAGTTTGGCCAGCTCCACGGTGCGGTTGGCATAGCCCCATTCGTTGTCGTACCAGGCCTCCCGCTTCACCTGAGTGCCGTTGATGACCATGGTCGACAGCGCATCGATGATCGAGGAGCGCGGGTCAGTGCGGTAATCGATGGAGACCAACGGGCGTTCCTCGTAGCCGAGGATGCCTTTCAGCTGGCTGTCGGCAGCAGCCTTCAGCAGTTGGTTGACTTCCTCCACCGTGGTGGCCCGCTCGACTTCGAACACGCAGTCGGTCAGCGAGGCGTTGGCCAGCGGCACGCGCACGGCATGGCCGTTCAGCTTGCCGCGCAGCTCGGGGAAAATCTCGGCGATGGCGGTGGCCGAACCGGTGGTGGTCGGGATCAGGCTCATGCCGCTAGCGCGTGCACGGCGCAGATCCTTGTGCGGGGTGTCGAGGATGCTCTGGGTGTTGGTCAGGTCATGAATGGTAGTGATCGAGCCATGGCGGATGCCGAGGTTCTCGTGAATCACCTTGACCACCGGAGCCAGGCAATTGGTGGTACAGGAGGCAGCGGTAACGATGCGGTGCTCGGCTGGATTGAACAGCTGCTGGTTGACGCCCATCACTACGTTGAGTGCGCCTTTCTCCTTCACGGGCGCGCAGACTACGACCCGCTTCACGCCTTGATCGAGGTAGGCCTGCAAGACCGCCACGGTCTTCATCTTGCCACTGGCCTCGATCACCAGATCGCAGTCCGACCAGTCGGTGTCGGCAATCGCCTTGTTGGCAGTGACCTGGATGCGCTTGCCGCCGATCACCACGCAATCGCCATCACTGCCGGCTTCGTGGTGCCAGCGACCGTGCACCGAGTCGAAGTTGATCAGGTGCGCATGGGTGGCGGCGTCGCCTGCCGGATCATTGATGCGGACAAATTCGAACTCGGGCCAATCCCAGGAGGCGCGCAGCGCCAGGCGACCGATGCGACCGAAACCGTTGATACCAATTTTGATAGCCATGTTTTTCGACTCATCTACTGGAGTTAGTGGGCAGCATCGAACTGGGTGATCCAGTTGATGTGGGCTGGGTGTTGAATAGCCTTGGGACGCAGGGCTTGCACCAGGGCAATGGCATCGGCGCGGGGAATGCCGGCCTCAACCATGATCCGCGCCGCAATCAGCCCGGTGCGTCCCGAGCCGCCCTTGCAGTGGATGGCAATGTCCTGGCCCGCATTAAGCCGCTCAAGGATGCTCTGTTTGGAGGCTTTCCAGCCCTGACCGAAATCTTCAAGCGGCACTTGCTCATCCGCCACCGGCAGGTGGAACCAGGCCATGTCCTGCGCCTGGCATTGCTTGCCGATGTCCTCGGCCCCGTTGGAGGCCAGTTCGCTTGCCGGCATCAGGCTGATCACGGCAGAGGCGCCGGCCTGTTTCAGCGTGGCCAGCGAGTCGACAAGGCTGCTGTCTTTGGTGCCGGGACAGGGCGTGAAGATGAGTTTGCCTTGGATACCGGGAATGCTGAGCCGGTCGTAGGGGTGATTCATTGAGAGGGTTTCCTGGTAGTCAGATGGCGCGCTGGTTGACGCGCTTGGAGAGTTCTTCAGCGGACTCTTTACGTTCCGAGTAACGGTCGACCAAATAGTCGCTGTGGCCGCGCAGCAGCAGGGTGAACTTGACCAGTTCCTCCATGACGTCCACAACGCGGTCGTAATAGCTGGAAGGTTTCATGCGCCCGGCCTCGTCGAATTCGAGGTAGGCCTTGGGCACTGAAGACTGGTTGGGGATGGTGAACATGCGCATCCAGCGCCCCAGCACACGCATCTGGTTAACCGCATTGAAGGATTGCGAGCCTCCACAGACCTGCATCACGGCCAGGGTCTTGCCCTGACTGGGACGGATGGCACCCATGGTCAGCGGTATCCAGTCGATCTGCGACTTGAATACGCCGGTCATAGCGCCGTGGCGCTCGGGTGAACACCACACCTGACCTTCAGACCAGAGCACCAGGTCGATGAGTTCCTTGACCTTGGGATGGCTGCTGTCGGCATCGTCCGGCATGGGCAGGCCGGAAGGATTGAAAATCCTGCTTTCCGCACCGAAGGCTTCCAGCAAGCGGGCTGCTTCCTCGGTCAGCAGCCGGCTGTCGGAGCGCTCACGATTGGAGCCATAGAGCAGCAGAATGCGTGGCTTGTGCTCGCCCTCGGCGAGATTCAGCCTTGCCGGGATGGAGCGATCAAACAGCTCACCGGCGACATTGGGCAGGTTGTCGATCATGGGTCATTACCTATTGGGCTACAGCTGGCCACTGCTCTTCGGTATGGCCTTGAGTGCATCGTTTTCGCCTTGAGCGCTGCGCTTAATCGCAGACAGGCTTGCTCCCGAGGCGATCCCGCATTTGCCGGAGGCGCTGAATGTCCTGACGCAACCACTCGGCATTGCTGTCCAGGGTCTTTTTCAGGATCTCGCTCACCCATTCCGGCAACTGCGGGTGCAAGCGGTAGTAAACCCATTGCCCCTGGCGACGATCCTCCAGCAGACCGCAACTGCGCAGCATGGCCAGGTGCCGGGAGATCTTCGGCTGTGCCGCTTCCAGTGCCGAGGTCAGCTCACAGACACACAGCTCCTGCTCGTGAGTCACCAGAAAAACAATGCGCGCCCGCGTCTCATCGGACAGGCATTTGAATACCTCGATTGGCGATATGAGGTGGCTGCCATCGGGGGCTTTATTTGGCTTTATCTGGCCCATGCCGATCCCTATCAAAGATGCATAAGAGCCAATATATTACTTTTACCGAATATATGGCAAAGTGAATATTCAGCTCAGTGAGCGCAGGCGAACGAGGATAGGCAGCCAAGATGACAAACGCGTGTGAAGTCGCCCTGAAACAGGCATCCGGGGCTCCATTAGGTGTCTTTGAGCGTTACCTGACCCTGTGGGTGTTCCTGTGCATCGTGGCGGGCACCATCCTTGGCCTGGTTGTTCCGCAAGCGGCCCAGGCCGTAGGCGCCCTGGAAGTCGCCAAGGTCAATATCCCGGTCGGTCTGCTGATCTGGGTGATGATCATCCCGATGCTGATGAAGATCGACTTCAGCGCAATCAGTGAAGTGCGCCAACAGAAGAACGGCATGTTCGTCACCCTGTTCGTCAACTGGGCGGTCAAGCCCTTTTCCATGGCGCTGATTGGCTGGTTCTTCATCAAGCAGGTGTTTGCGCCCTGGCTGCCCGCCGAAGAGCTGGATAGCTACATGGCCGGCTTGATCCTGCTCGGTGCGGCGCCCTGCACGGCGATGGTGTTTGTCTGGAGCAACCTGTGTAAGGGTAATGCCAACTTCACTCTGACCCAGGTGGCACTGAACGATCTGGTCATGGTGTTTGCCTTTGCGCCTATCGTGGCGCTGTTGCTGGGCGTTTCTTCGATCCCGGTGCCTTGGGACACCCTGCTGCTTTCCGTGGTGATGTACATCGTCATCCCGCTGGCCATCGCCCAGTTCCTCCGCGCGCAGTTGCTCAAGCGCGGCGCTGCGGCGTTCCAGGCCGCGCTGGCGAAGATTTCGCCCTTCTCCATCCTGGCCCTGCTGGCCACCCTGGTGCTGCTGTTTTCCTTCCAGGGCGAGGCCATCGTCGAACAGCCGCTGGTGATCGGCCTGCTCGCCGTGCCGATCCTGCTGCAGACCCTGTTCATCGCCGCGCTCGGCTACTGGCTGTGCCGCCGTCTGCGGGTGCGCCACGAGGTGGCCGGGCCCGCCACCATGATCGGCGCCTCGAACTTCTTCGAACTGGCGGTGGCCGTGGCCATCGTGCTCTACGGTTTCGACTCCGGCGCCGCACTGGCCACGGTGGTCGGGGTACTGATCGAGGTACCGGTGATGCTCTGGCTGGTGCGCATGGTCAATCGCAGCCGCGCCTGGTACGAACGCGCCCTGCCGCGCCCGTGAGGAGCTGAGCCATGGACATCTTCGCCTGGCTGAACGACCAGCTGCTGCGCATGAACTGGCTGTCCGAGCTGGTGCGCCTGCTGGTCGAGAAGGTCTTCGGCCTGGACATGGCCAGCCGCCTGGGCGGCAGCCTGCATTTCTTCATCTACGACGTGATCAAGATCTTCATCCTGCTGTCGGTGCTGATCTTCGTCATCTCCTGGGTGCAGAGTTACTTCCCGCCCGAGCGCACCCGGCGCATTCTCGGTGGCATGCGCGGCTTCAGGGCCAACCTCACCGGTGCGCTGCTCGGCACGGTCACGCCGTTCTGCTCCTGCTCGTCGATTCCGCTGTTCATCGGCTTCACCAGTTCCGGGCTGCCGCTGGCGGTGACCTTTTCGTTCCTGATCTCCTCGCCACTGGTCGACCTGGCTTCGATGATCCTGCTGGCCAGCATCTTCAACTGGTCGATAGCCCTGGCCTACGTGGTGCTCGGCATCACGCTGGCAGTCATCGGCGGCAGCCTGATCGGCCGGGCGCGCATGGAGCGCTACGTCGAAGCCTTCGTGACCCAGCACCGGGCGCTCGACCTGCCCGCGGAACAGCTGACCCTGGCGGATCGCCTGCGCTATGCGCGCCAGCAGGTCACGGACATCATCCAGCGGGTGTGGCTGTATATCCTGATCGGCGTGGGCATCGGCGCCGCCATCCACAACTGGATTCCAGCCGAGCTGATCAGCGCCCTGATCGGCCAGAACAACTGGTGGTCGGTACCGCTCGCCACGCTGGTCGGGGTACCGATGTATGCCGATATCTTCGGCACCCTGCCGATCGCCGAAGCCCTGGTAGCCAAGGGCGTCGGCCTGGGCACGGTGCTGGCGTTCATGATGGCGGTAACGGCGCTGTCGCTACCCTCGCTGATCATGCTGAAGAAGGTGGTGAAGGCGCCGCTGCTCGCCCTGTTCTTCACCATCGTGGTGGCCGGCATCATGCTGATCGGCTTCCTGTTCAACAGCTTCGCCCACCTGTTCCTCTGATCTCGTCACTCCAGGAGAGCCCACATGATCATCAAAATCCTCGGCACCGGCTGCAAGAAGTGCGTCACCCTCACCGAGAACACCCGAACCGCCCTGGCCAACCTGGGCCGCGAGGCCGAGGTGATCAAGGTCACCGAGATCAGCGAGATCGCCGCCATGGGCGTGATGTCGACCCCGGCGCTGGCCATCGACGATCAGGTGGTGGCCATGGGCAAGGTACTCAGCCCGGCCGAAGTCGAGGCGCTGCTCAAGGACCGCTGAAGCGCTCGCCAGCGCGCTCATCCGCGCTTGCACACGCCGCGCCGGCCCTGTCACACATTCGTCATCGGCCATGCAGTAGGGTTGGGCGGCCCGCCGCGACCGGGGTGAGCGGGCAACGCCGTGACTCGACGCCCGCGACACAGGGCTGACAAGAATCCCCCAGACTGCCACTCTCGCCAGCCCGCAACCGCTCAAGCCACGCGACCATGACCGAGCACACCGCCACCCACCGCAGCCCCTGGGCTGTTTTCCTGATTTTCCTG
>RRZU010011530.1_pt1 | contig 18264 bp, 21 predicted proteins | sample 2165561 | NCBI WGS metagenome assembly RRZU01 (sample SAMN10456909, study PRJNA506462) | wastewater metagenome | isolation source: wastewater sludge | place: USA: Moscow, Idaho | reverse complement strand
GCAGGTAGCGGCCTGTCGAGCCTGCAGCTCAGCGAGACGAGCGGCGGCTCCAACACCTATCAGGGCACCTATGACGCGGGGACCTGGTCAGGCGACGTGATCGCCTCCAGGATCAACAAGATCGTCAATGACCAGCCCGACCTCACCCAGCTCTGGAGTGCCGCCGCCAAATTGGGGAACATCGGGAGCGACAACCGGATCATCGTGACCATGAGCCCGGTCGACAAGACCAAGACGAACCCCGTCCCGTCCGACCTGAGGGGTACGCCCTTCCGCTGGGATTACCTCAGCGCGACCCAACAGCTCAACCTGAGCATCTCGAGCGCGGCGCCGACGGGCAACTCGACCGACGGCAAGAACATCCTCAACTACCTGCGTGGTGACCGCAGCAACGAGTCGACCATCGCGACCACCAAGGCCTACCGCCTCCGGACGAACCTTCTGGGCGACATCGTCGACTCCAAGGTGACCTACCTCGGCAAGCCGAACGCCAGCTACTCCGACACCCACAACCCGGGCTACACCACCTTCAAGAGCAGCAAGGCCAGCCGCACGCCCCTCGTCTTCGTGGGCGCCAACGACGGCATGCTGCACGCCTTCGATGCCAGCGAAAGCACCAACGCGGGTAACGAAGTCTTCGCCGTGGTGCCCTACTCCACCTTCGAAGGCCCCGACGGGACTCCGCAGAGCAGCGGCCTGCAGGCGCTTGCCCGGCCGACATACACCCACCACTACTACATGAACGCCACGCCGGAAATCCGTGACGTGGACTTTGCCCGCACCGGCAACAGCCTCGCTGCCATCGGCGCCAGCACGCCCGCCGACTGGCGCACGCTGCTGGTCACCGGCCAGGGCAAGGGCGGACGGAGCTTCATTGCCGTGGATGTGACCGACATAACGCCGGGCTCCCTCAACGAAACCGGCATGGCCAGCAAGATTCTGTGGGAGTTCAGCCATGCGGACATGGGCTACAGCTACGGTCGTCCGCTCATCGCAAAGACCCGCCGCTGGGGCTGGGTGGTGATCCTGACCTCCGGCTACAACAACACCACCGGCAAGGGCGCCCTCTTCGTCCTGAACGCAAAGACCGGCGAGCTCCTCAAGGGCCCCATCCAGACCAGCGCCGGCACGGCCACGAACCCCGCCGGCCTCGCCCAGATCGAGGGCTACACCGAGGGCTACTCCGACTACACCTTGAAGTACGTATATGGCGGCGATCTCCTCGGCAATCTGTGGCGTTTCGACTTCAGCGACCTCACCAAAGACCCCGCGGCCATCAAGATCGGCGAACTCAAGGCACCGGACGGAACCCCCCAGCCGGTCACGACGGCGCCCAAGATCGAATACTCGGCAAAAGACCTGAAGCGCTACGTCTTCGTCGGGACCGGGCGGCTGCTGTCACTGGAAGATCAGGGCAACACGCAGCAGCAGACCCTCTACGCCTTCCGTGACGGCACCAAGAGCCGCGCCTATGGATCGGAGAGCCACGAAACAGCCCTTCCCGGTGGGGTCTCCTTCCCGATCACCCGCGCCAAGATGGCCGCCGTGACCAACCTGCTGGCCGGCGCGACGGCAGACAGCGCCACCCCCATGGGCTGGTACTACGATCTGACCGGGCGCTTCGCCAGTGTCGGCAAGCCAGCGGTGACCGAACGCATCGTGCTCAACCTCCAGGCCAACGATGGGGTGGTGACATGGGGCGGCTCGATCCTGAACGACGACCCCTGCAACGCCAGCGGCACCACCCGCCTCTACTCCGCCTACTACGGGAGCGGCCAAAGCGTGCTGAGCACCGTGGTCGGCGGCCAGCGCTCGCGCATCGAGTGGCTGGAGCTGAGCCCTGGCCTGGCCGACACCTCCCTGGTCCGTATCGGCTCCAGCATCCGGGTTCTCGGCACCGACGTGAGCGGCGGCAGCAAGATCTACGGCAGCACCGTCGCCGAGTCCGGCGAGCCGCGGGTTACAAACTGGCGCGTGATCCACGAATAACCCCACCGAGCGGGCTTGATCCGACCTGGCTTATTAAATATAATTCAGGGCTTCGCTGCTGTAGCTCAGTCGGTAGAGCAACTGATTCGTAATCAGTAGGTCACCAGTTCGATTCCGGTCAGCAGCACCAGTAGATTCAAGCATTTAGGCCAATCCGCAAGGGTTGGCCTTTTTGCGTCGATCGTCAGTGTACGCTATGTGTACGCGCCAAAAACTGCTCCCGAACCCAACGCAAGACGCAAGCAGCGGTGCACAAGGCCGTGTCCTGCCATCAATCATTGGCAGCGCACCTCAGCCAGGGGCCCCTGACTGACACCAGAGTCCTAGCAGCACCGATCCCTGGCAAAAACGCACTTGGCGCCAGAGGACGCGGGGATAGCGAAACGATTTCCACGTCTTGCCACTGACTTTCATGCCGGTTTCCATGTCGTGAGGCCACGCTTCTGTCCATCGTCACCAGATGGAGCAGGTAATGACCCCAAACACCACGCTGGCTCGGCACCGCGCCAAGCAGAAGAAGGCCGGGATCACTCGGTTTTCAGTTCAAATCGACAGCAAGGCGGTTTCGCTGCTGCGGAGCCTTTGCCAGAAGCACAGCAAGACGCAAGGTGAATTCCTCGCACTGGCGATCATGGCCGCCGATGGTCTGCTCGCCGGCCGACTCCAGATTGCTAAGACAGCGACCAAACCACCCGCCCGCGCCATCATCAGGTCAGGGCCACAGAAACGTCGCCAGACGCCCGATCCGGTTTCCGGCAACACCGACACGCCAGCGCGCCCGGAAAACACACCCACAACCCAGCAGTGCAAGCCTGCACAAGCAATAAACGATGCCGACGCCCGCATCCGTGCCGCTGCATTTGTTGTGGAGCCCTGAGCATGCAGTCGGTTATCGAGTACCAGGCCGTCGTGCCAGGGCAGCGCCATTTCCAATGCTCCCCCCTTCGTGCGCTTCTGAGTACCCAGGCGTGCGCTGATCGCTTTTCGCGCACCTTGCAGCCAGACAGCGAGAAATTCATCACTTGCAAGCGATGTCCTATCGGGCGCCAACACCACGAGGAACATAACCCTAGCGAATCTGTGGCGCCCCTGCGCCCGGTACGCGCCCCCGTTTGCATCCGGTGCGGCCGGCCGGCGTCACGCATGGTCGAAAGCGTCCTTTGTCCGTCGTGTTGGAATCGCGCTGCGGAAGCAAAACGCGGATACAACGCTCGCGGAAATCCGCTACGCAACTACATCGTGCCTAGCCCCCGCCGAGTCGGCGTAGTCGGCCAAGACGGCACACCGGCCTGGGTGTTGTTCGATGGCCAGCACTTTCCCGAGAGTATGGCGCTCGCCGCTCGCACAGGCTTGCGTCTGAACGATGCGCAACCAGGTCGCAGCGTTTGGAATCCATGCCGGCAGGCATTCGAGTACCGGAATTCGAACAGCCATCTTCTTATCGAGATGAAAATTGAAGGCAGGATTGAGTACGTCGGCGTCGAACGGCTCCATCCCGGTGAAGCACCGGCACAAGTCACAATCCCAACACTGCTCATGGATCCGGAGGCCGCAGAAACTTGGCTGACTGTCTCAGGCGACAGCGATAGCCTTACTTGCGACTGGCACCAGCTAGAGTTCGCCTGCTCCAGGTGCGGACACGGAATGCTGCACGGCTACAAGGGGACTGACGGTATCCACGTCCGATGCAGCGCCGGCTGCTGCTGAACAACAAATGGCGCCCATACATAGGCGCCCTTTTCATCAGCGACCAGGCCCCAGAATCGCAGCCCGTACCGTCTGGGGTAACGGCTGGCCCTGCTCAAGCAGGCGCTGTGCAGCCAGTGCATCCATGCCAGTGATCCAGCCACGGGCGCATGCGTCACTGATCGCGCCAAGTAGTTCCCGGTCGCTGAGCTGGTCCTTGCGCACGATAGCCGCCTTGGGGGCGGGCTTGGCCGGCTGCGCTGCTTTTGGCTTCACCGCCTTGACCAGCACTGACTTTGCCAACACCAAGCGAGGCTTCGGCCCGAATACACGGCGCAGCAGACGTAACACATCCGCGAATTCGCCTTGCTCAATCGCCCGGCAATGCTGCCGAAATAGTTCATCGCTCATTTGTGCCTCCAAAAAAGACCCGGCAGGCAGGAATCTACCCGCCGGGCAAATACCGCCTGAGCAAGGCGGCGAGCCATAGTTAATTGCGTTTAGCCTTGACCATCACGTCGGCCAGAACCGTGGCCACCTCGGCGGCGGCAATCAGGTTGACGACGGATGCCAGAACCACATCGGAGTGGCGCGAGCGTTCAAACGCACGCTCAATCAATTCGGCACCATCGGCAGCGAGTAGCTTTTGCAGCGTCTTGGCCGGAGTAGCGCCGCGCGGCCGGCCAGCGGGGTTGCCGGAACACCCCCCCGGGAACCTGCCTTGCGAGTCACGAATTTGAGACATGGCGTCGAACCTCAGTTGAAAAACGGATTGCTAGCACCTGCAACGAGCTGACCGGTCACAGCGCGGATAAGATTCGGGCTTGCTTTATACGCAGCCCAAGGCGAGGACTTGCCGGCAGCACGACCGGCGCGGACCATTACGCCAAAGGCATCCAGAAAGACTTCCTGTGCCAGCTCGACTCGTGCCAGGGCAGCGCGGTATTCAGCCTTCCGGAGCGCCTGTTCAAGCTGCTGCTCAGCACTAGCCAGAGCAGCACCGGCTTGTTTCCGGCTGTCTGTGCTCTGGACCTTCAGGCGGGCATCCCCAACCAGCACTTGCAGGGCATCAATATCGGCCTGCAACATCACCAACTCTGCAGCATCGCTTGGCTTCTCGTCTCCAGCCAAGCGACGGGCTTTGATTGCCTCGACGGCTGCGCGCTTCTCTTTCAGGCGACCGGTCAGCCGTTCAGCCTGATCGGCAATCGGCTTCAATTTAGTTTCGGCAGCGCTCAGGGCAGCACGGCATCGGGCGATCTCGCGGGCGGCGGCTTCGATTGCCGGATCTTGCGTCACGGCCTGAAGAGGGCCACCGGCCAACTCAGCAAGGCCAGGAACCTCGACAGCAACGGATGCCGCATCGTGCGTCCGGGCGGCCACTTCGGCGGCGGCTTCGGCGATTGCGGCCTGCTCGACGCGCTCGGCTTCTGCCATCTTTTCACGCTGGAGGCGAACAGCGGCGGCGATTTCAGCTTCGATCACGCTGATCTGGTAGCGTTGGGCAGAGCTATCTCCACCGTTTTCCAGTACCTCTTCCAGCGCAGCATTGGCGACGGCGAGTTGCGTGTTCAGTTGCTCAATGGTATTAGCTTGGCTCATCTTTTTTGCTCCAAAAGGCTATGATGTTGTCGTCGCCATGTGGCGTTTGGACAACTCCAGTCTGGTGTCACCACCGCCTGAACGAGCAAAAAACAGGAGAGAAACAGGGGAAAAATATGGCGGGAATAATCGACAGGCCATTCAGCCGGCGCTCAGCCGTTCATGAGTGCCAGGTGGAGCTATTTGTCTTGCTGGCGCGTGAACTGATCGAGGCCTACACCCGAAGGCCGACTGCAAGTCTCACGGACTGGCTCGACCTGCCGGAACATAGACGCTTCGTTCTTGGTGCTTACGCGGCGGGTTTCGTCTGCACCGATTTGGCGCCGATGAGTGATTTCGAGGAAATTTGCTCGCGTCCTCATGAGCACCTGGGCAGCGCCGGATTCAATAGGCTGCGGCACTGGATTCACACCTTGCTACGTGCAGAGCGCTGGGCCGATGGCTATTCGTCGCCAATCCGCGAGGCTACCGCCAGCGGGGCGCTTGGAGTCGTTGTCGATCGTTTAGAAAGCGATCAGTCGTTGCGAAAACAAGATGTAAGCGCCTGATCTGTGACGAGTGATTAGCAGGAGGTTTCCATGAAAAAGCCCCTTATTGCAGCAGCAATCTGTCTTGGCATGGCCAGCCTTGCCTCCGCCCAGACGATTCGCATCAACCAGCCAGATGGAGAGCTACTGCTTGAGCAGGATAGGTGCCGCACCAGCGGCCAGCAGGCAACGTTCATCGAAAGCCGCTCGAACGGTGGCGGGGCCTACGGCTGCTGGGAGTTCAAGGACGGCTACGTCTATGTCCGCTGGACGCAGATGATCGGCCCGACCGGCTCGATCCTGAACACGGACAAGGTGGTGCGCTACCAGGCGCCTGAAGGCCTTTCTGCGCCTGAGGGTAAGGACAAGGGGGTGAATGACCGTAGGGCGCCTGTCCGCTCTACGCCCTTAGCCCCTCCGATAGCCCCAGAGAAAAAGAGCGCTTATCACGTCGACATGGCAGATGCAGACGTCACGCTAGATGACGAGCCGTGCAAAGGTGGCGGCAAGAGGGCCAGTTTCAAACACAAGCTGTATGACATTGGTGGGTATGGGTGCTGGATCGACGGGGGGCAGCAAATTCTTGTCCATTGGACTCGGAAGAAGACGTTAAGCGGGACGATCGAACCATTCGACCTACATAGCAAGATCCAGAGGCCTGCGGACATGCCTGCAGTGACCGCGAATCACGCATTGGAACAACCAACACGAAAAGTGAAGGAGCTCATTGGCCGCGTAGACAAGACCGCCATGTCCTGCCGAGAGCTACAGAATCAGGTAGCCTGCGACAAGATGGCTGAAGCAGTCTCCGACGTAATGAAAGCCGGATGGTGTTGGGGGCCAGAGGATGTAGCCAGCTCAGAGAAGCGCTGGGGCCGTTGTAAGTAAGAAACTCCAGCCTCTGCCGCGGGAGAATGTGGGCTAGGTGCTATCGATCGATAAGCGCCAGCGCCTCGGCGTACCGGCGAAACTCAGGATCGCCTCGTCCATGGCTCTCAAGCACTGCCAGGGCAAGCACCAGCGCGTTCCCCTTCAGCCTCGCAACGTGCATGTCCAGATCCATCGGCCAGCGCTCAGGATCATGCAGATGGCGCACAAGTTCAGTGACGTGCTTTGCCCGCATGATTTCTGATTTGCGGGTCAGGAAAACGGATTTGGCCATGAATGCCTCCAGATGGTGGTGGTGCGCGCAATGTAGCGTCCGGCCGCTCAGGCGCCGCGCTCAATGACTACGGTCACCGCACCCTGATTGCTCTCGCCTGCGTCCAAGCCCCAGGCGCGAGCCTCGCCCCGTTGCGCCAGATCAAGCGCCCGGCCGACGTCGACGGCCATCTTCGCCTTCGCTGCATCTCTGCCACGCACAGCCTCTGCCACCAAGCCACGCACGACGCCCCACTCAGAACGATGTCGCGCCAGGATTGCGGCCCGCTGATCGACTGCGGCATCGGCTCGAAGCTGGGCAACAACTTCCTTGCATTCTTCTTCACCCGCCTGCGGTCCCAGATCGGTGACGGCAGTTTGGATCTTGTCGGCGATCGCCCGTGCTCGGGCATTGATGTCCGGCCCGCTCAACTTCGACCAACCGCCGTCTGCCGCCGACCATCTCTTCACGGTGCGCCCGGAGACGCCGACATCTTGGCCGACCTGATCGAAAGTCGCAGGCGTGGTCTCGTACAGCTCCCGCGCCGCATCGCGGACGGCGGCCGGGTCAGGCGTGCGGGATAGGGTGCTCTCGCTCATGATGGTGACAGCCTACTGTCACGCGCTCCAGGTCAGTGACAGCCGGCAGGCCGGTGGCGGGCTGGGCGGTGACGAGCGTGACAAAGGGCTGACTGGCCTTGATGATCGAAATGATCCTTTTCCCCCCTTTTTATAAAACTCTCCCTGTCTTGCTTTCTAGGGGACTTTTCCAAAACAGCGAAAAAGGATCATAAGGATCATCCTTTGCTCAATAAAAAGGCCGGGAGACCCGGCCTGATTGGAGAATTCGCCTTCAATGCTTCGGTTTGAGCGCGATCCCTTGGAATTCGGGACCGCTGGCCTTCCGTTCGCTGACAAAGCCTCGCTCGCGCAATCGTCGTCCGAGTGCAATGGATGAGCACGGGCGCAAGCCATTTGCTTCGGCCCACTCGTAGTAGTCCCCGTAGAGCAATTTGCTGGGGCACTTGCACCCTGCGGTAGCAGAGCCTGATTCGACGCGTTCAGACAGCCACTGCCCGACCAGATCCTGCTCTTCACGGTAATCCTTCGTCTGAGCTGCGACAACACCTGGTACATCCGCGAGCCCTCGGCGCTGCCACTCAATGCAGCCGTCCAGCATCCAGGCAGCAATGTGCTCCGCTTCTGCCTTGAGTTTGTCTAGCAGGGCCGGGTCTCGCTCATCCGGGCCAAAGGTTCGGCTGAATGGCACCAGGCGGATGCGGCGCCAAATGCCGTTATCGGTGCCGCGGATCACCGGCCGGTGGTTGCCGAGCATCAGCAACTTGAATGCCGGGGCGAACTGAACAGGGCGGCCGTACAGCGGCCTGGCGCTGATCGTGTCGCCGGCAACCAGCGATTTGACCAGCGACTCGGCAAGCGCCTGCCCATCCTCGGTTTCCGAACTCATCGCGAGGCGGCAGCCGATCAGGTCGGCAAGGTCAGGGGTTGCGCCCCCGGCCTGGCGCTTGGACTCGCACAGCGATTCAACCGGGACGCTTCGCCCATAGTCGCCGAGCACGTGACGCAAGGTTTCCGCGAAGATGCTCTTCCCGTTGGCTCCATGCCCAAAGCAAAAGAGCATGATTTGCTCCCGCGTGCTCCCCGAAAGCAGGTATCCACACCAGCGGTGCAGCCAGTCAATCAGCGCGTCGTCACCGCCGAAAACTTGGTCGAGGAACTGAAGCCAGCGCGAGGCCTTGGCAGTTTCGCCGATCCCTGAGACCCGCAGGCTCTTGGTCACCAGGTCGGAAGGTTCGGCCGGCCGGACCTTGCCGGTCGTCAGGTCGATCACTTCTCGAGCGTTGTTGAGCCCGGCGAGCATCGGATCGCTGTCGACCACCGCCAGCGGAAGCCGGACTTCGCCACGATCTGAAAGCAGGCGCACTGCGGCATCTACCACCTTCGCGGTTTGGCTCTTCCTAGCCCATTTGGCGAAATGCTCGGCTTCCATGAAGTCGAACGCCGCCCCCTCGTTGTAGATCCGATTCGGCAGATCGGCCGCAGTCGCCCGAACGGCCGCCCCATCAATATCCCATTGCCAGGCACCATCTCGCCACACCAGCCAGGCCTTCGCCTCGGGGACAAAGCGAAGGCGCTCCCCGTGCATGTCCAGCAGGCGGAGCGCGTTACCTGTCTCGGACAAGGGGCGGGTGCATTCCGTGCCGTCGCGCACATCGGCGGCGATCAGGGATGGCGACCGGAAGGCGATGGCGTTTCCCTCAGTCACTTGCGTCTGGTCGACGTTTGCGTCTGCTTCCTGCGCGTCGACCTCACCAACCGGTTCATCGGCTGGATCTGCCTCGGCTTGGACCAGAGTGCCGGCCAGCGCCGCGGCGATCTGTGCAGCAACCACGCCCGCGCCTTCCTGAGAGGCCAGATCGTTCCAGTCGGTCGGTTCCCCGTCCAGGCTGGCGAACTGCGGTATGGCCAGAAGCCCACCGACCTCCTGCGCCGCCTTGGTGGCCGCGTCGATGCCAGGATTGTAGGGCGTGCCGTCCTTCCTGACGGTGAAGCGGTCATCGTCGGCGGCCAGTAGAATGATGGCGTCGGGCTGGCGCTCACGAATAGATGTCGCCACGGGCAGCAGATTACCGGCGTCGAAGCACGCCAAGACCAAGTGATCGGTTGCCTCATGGATCGACGCAGCCGTCGCAAACCCCTCCGCCAGGATGAAGACCTTCCTGCCGTTGAGATCCTGTGGCTTGCCGATTGCGTAGAAATTGCCCGCCTTGGCGCCCCCGGCCAGATACAGCTTGTCCTTCCCGTTCGCCAGCTTGCTCGGCAGGATTGCCTGCATGCTGTGAATGCGGCCGGTTCGGTCCTTGATCGGCACCAGGAGTGCCATCGGAGACACCAGGCGCACTTCGCCGGTCTCTCGGTCGACGACCTCCCACTTGCCAACACGAAGGCCGTGCACGCGGACACCCTTGCGTACCAAATACGGATGCGTCTCAGCGGGCTGCGAACTGCTCCAAATCACTGCGGCGAGATCAGCGGCCTTTGCCTGCTGGGCAGCCTTCTCAGCGGCAGCAGCTTCTGCCTTCAGGCGCGATGCCTCGCGCATGGCGACGATGTCGGCGGCACTCAACCGGCGATCTGGACGAGTCCAGGACCATCCGTTTCCCTTCGCCAGGTGGAACAGGGTGCCGATACCAACCTTTCCGCCGGCCTTGATCGAGCGCCAGACAGCCTTCGCATCAGCCTCATGGTAGGAACTGGCTCCCTTCGACCAGTCGTGCCAAAGCCATTCGCCTTCTTCCGCGGTTTCGCTCTTGATCGCCATTCCGACGCGAACCCACGTCTCGCGATCATCAGGGCAAACGAAATTCAAAGCCGACAGGATCTTCTCGAGGCTGGCCGGTGCGGTCATGGTGGCGACGGTCATGCTGCCACCTCAAAACGAGCCAGCCGTTCGCCCATGTCACCAAGTTCTGCAAGCAATTCCATGAAGGTAAGTCGCTTCTGGTTTTTCGGCCCACCCTCTGGCTGCCAAAGAAAAGACTGCTCGTCCGGCGAAATCAGAATTTGGGGCGCGTCCAGATCATTGGGGCGGGCCTTGCCATCAAGCGAGCAGAGTTTGACTCGCTGCCAACCTGGCTCGACTTGGCTTGCGGGCCGCCTGAGTTCGTCTTCGTGACAAACCATGACACGCTCTGCGATCAGAAATACCCCTTGATTAGCAAGGAGTGCATCGACGCCGTTGAATTTTGCGAGGTGGACGACGTACTCCGCCCAGGTATTCGTCCAGCGCTCGCTGACGATCTCATCGCGGCGCAGGCTGCGGAACCCGGTCGGCGTGCGTTCAATCACGTACAGCATTGCGTCTACGGCTGCGAGCTTCGCGGCTTCTTGACCAAGAAAAATCGTCTTGGTATTCTTCGTCGCGTGGACCTTCTGGTCTGCGTGCTTTGCCAGCGCCGTTTCAGATGGAGCCCGGTTGCCGCCGGGCTTCGTCACGTTCAGGCCTCGCATGATTGGGCCTCCTTTGCGGCAAGAATGCGTTCGCCGATCCACGCTTCGACGGTTTCAATAGGCCAGGCTACCGCCCGTGCCCCGATCTTCACCGGCCTCGGGAACTGCCCTTGGGACACTTTCCAGCGGAGACCGCCTTTAGTCGTTCCGACCATCTCTGCCACCTTGGGCAGTCGCAGCATTTGTCTGCTAGTTGCCATTCTGAATACCTCTAGTTGTTGAGTAGAACGCTGTTAAGCGCAGTGGAGAGGTTGCCATCACGACATCGGCAAGCGTCTAGCTGCCTGTCTCGACTCAGGCGCGCTCCGGCCAAACATCGGGGCGGATTGCCTTGAATTTGATGGGAAGCCTCAGCGACGGCGGGAAGGAAGAATCTGTGCGCCTTCTTCGCACGGGCCGGCGGCATCCCCCAGCAGACGCTCGACGTCAGCCGCACTCCAACGCAGAAGACGGTTGGAAAGCTTCAACGGTCTCAGGCCGAGGTAGTTTCCGGTCTTGCAGTAGCCGGAACGAATGGTTTCAGGCTTCACCCGGAGGAGAGCACCGAGTTCCTTGGTGGTGAGGGCCAGTGGCGCATCGACGCGCCAGGTTTGGGTGGTGGTTTTCGGGTGTGCTTTCATGGCTTGCGGCTCCATGTGGATCAACGAAGAGCCATCTTAGCGTCGACGCCAGACGAGGCGCAACGCTTAAGTCATTGAATAATAATAATCTTTTTTGATGAAAGCCAGTTTCACCCCGGTGTTTTCAAGAGAATTTGAACGTCGTCGACAAAAAAGATGATGAGAACACACTCGAAAAATTAACAAAATTTTACAGAAAAGGATCAAATGGTCGTGCTTGTCCTTACCGTCCCAGACATAATCCTGACCGCGCGTCAGGGCACGCACGGCGGACAGCACCTGCTTACGGTTCATCGCATTCGTTTTCGAGCCAGGCATCGTACACCTCACGTTTGCTACCGGAGCGGATGACAACAGTCAGGCGCCCGCCCGCCAGCCCTCCGCCGTTTCCTCGAAGGTCAGCTTGGGCGCATCCTCCCGACCGGCGTCGGCCAGGCGCTCGACAATCTCCAATACGGACGGCTTGCCGGAGACCTTCTCGAGGAAGAACGCCCGAATGAAGCGGTCGGCAATGCGCGGCACTCGCCCCCGCTTCTCCCAGCCGGCGACGCTCTGCGCCTCGTAGCCACACCAGTGGGCCAGCTTCGCCTGCGACAGCCCCAGTTCCTTGCGCAGGAACCGAAACTCGGCCCCCGTCAGTTGCGCCCGTTCCTTGACCAGCTTCATCCCGATCACGCGATGGAGGCCTTCGACATCTTCGATGGACACACCCTTGCCATAGGGCGTGTCTTCCTCCCTGAAGCCGTTGGAGAGCCAGACATTCGTCAGCCCGCCTTCCGTGTAGCGGTACATCAATCGCTCCCAAAAACCGTTATCACAAACACCCGCTTGCAGGGCTCGTCGTTCATGTCGATGACACCGGCCACGAAAGGGCTTGGTGCTCAGTCAGGGGCTATGCCCGAGCCAGGCGATCAGGGATGAAGCCCTCGTCGGTCAGCGCCTTGATCACCCCTCGGATCAAGTAGTTGTTCGCGAAGCCAGCGGTATATTGCCGCGCCCCTTCATGGATGGGCTGCAGCATCTTCTGATCCACGAGCTTCCGAATCTGGTAAGTACGCTGACTTGCCTTCAGATCGGGCATCACTTTCGCCAAATCACCTGCCTTGCAAGTTCCTGCAGCAATCGCTTGAGCAAGGATTGCGGACTCACCCGGAGTGATCAACTGACGATCTTTGGCGAAATCCAACGCTGGTAGCAGGACATGGCGCTGCAGATAGGTAAAGTCAGTCAGCCGGTCGATCTTCTTCATCTCTTCAAGTACCCCCGAAAGGACGTACTCGCACCATTCCTCCAGACCGGCCGGCGTGCCAAGATCCGCAAGAGCGAGCATGGAGTAGTAGCGTTCCCTGTCGTTGCAGAATACTGCTGTGGGGTTGAGCAGACGACCACCGGCCTGGACGTTGAAGCCATACTTGATCAGCAGCGCATAGGTCAGGAGCCGAACAACCCGACCGTTGCCGTTCCCGAAGGGGTGAATCCATCCAAACCGATGATGCGCAAGCGCCACCTTCATCAGGTCGTACTTGCGCGGGTGATCGCTGTTGATGAACGAGATCAGTTCGGCCATGTAGCCGGGCACAAGAACCGCCTCAGGTGGAAGATGCTCCGATTGCGCGATGCGAACCTGTCCAGCCCGGTACGCGCCCGGGTTCTGATCACCTTCCCTCTCCAGGCTCCGCACTGTCAGCACATGCAGCTCGCGAATGAAGTGTTCTGCGAGGGGCTCACCGGGGACCACGCTGCTCTCGATGTAGTCCATCGCCTCTTCAATGTTGGCGACTTCCCTCAGTTGATCAGACTCGTTGGCATGCCCTGTAACCCTGCTCTCAACGTAGTCAGCCAGGGTCGTATGGTTACCCTCAATGCGAGCAGACCCCAGGCTCTCCAGCATGTGGAAGATCGACTTGAGCTGGAAGAAGATCGGCGGAGGGGTATCCCCACCCAACTTCAAACGCCTCAAGTGCTCCAGTTCGGTCAGGACATCAACCAGCGGCGAGTCGAACGCAGGGTTGAGAAGATCGAGATCGTGGTGAACAAATTTAGGCATGGCTCCAACTATCTTTAAAACCGGCCGTTACACATCTCAAAAAATCGCGAAAAATTAACGCCTATACAATGCGTTACTACGGCGTTAAAAACAAGACAACTTGAACAACACTAAACAACATGTTGAAAAGAGCGAGCAAACATGTTGAAAACCGTTCAGACCAAGACCTCAAGCGACCACGAAGCCGCGTAGCCAGAGGGCTTACCCCACCACCCGCAGCCCCGGCGCCTGCCCCTCGCCCGGCTGCTCGATGCCGGCCTGTTCGAGAATCCACGCCTCGATCTTGGTGTGCCACATGCGCAGGAGGTCGAGGGGGCGCTTCTTGTAGTGCTTCTCTCGGGTCGCGCTCGGCTTGTGGCCCTGGATCTGGGCGACCACGCCTTCGGGGGCCTCGGTCCATTCGGCGAGGGTCGAGAAGCTGCGGCGGAGCCCCTGGATCGTCAAGTCGGGAATCCCAGCCGCGGCGACCGCCTTGTCGTGCGCAATGCGCGGCTCTTCGATGTGCCCCGACTTGGAGCGGCTAGAGAAAACGAACAGAGAAGGTTTCCACTGGCTCAGGTCGTTCTCGATCCGCTTCCCGTTGAGGATGCGAGACTTCGGCGGCGGGACTTCGCTGCTCGCCTTCAGCCCGAGCAACAGGCTCTTCACATACGGTGTCAGCGGAATCGTCCGCGTCCCATCGAGCCCGCCCTTGCTCTCGTCCTTGTCACGCACGGTCATGGCGTTCCACTTGAAATCCACGTCCTCCCAGCGCAGCGCCGTCATCTCGTTTCGGCGCGGGCCGGTCAGCAACACGACTTGCAGGTAGGCGGACTGGATCGGGCTCAGTTTCTTCACCTCCGCGAACCACGGCCGGATCTGCTCCTTTTGCAAGCAGTCATCCCGAGCGGAGGGCTTCGGCAAAGTCTCCTTCGCCAGGCGGGGGGCGCACGCATCGGCATGCACCTGTTCGCGGTACTCCGGGCGGTCGCTGCACCAATTGAGGAACGCCCTCAGCAGCCGGAAGGCCAGGGCGGCCAAGGTCGCGCGCCTCGCGGTTTCGTCTTCCAGCCATGTCCGCACACAGGCCGCGTCGATCCGGGACAAGGGCAGCAGCAGTAGCGGCCGGAGTATGCCTGGCTGTGTCGTGTCGCCCTCCCCCTTCCTGCGGCCCCTGGTGCGTTTCTCGCCACCCTCCTTGCTCATGTCCTCGTGGGTAGCCAGATGACGGGCGCCCCACCTCGGCCGGCGGGCCTCGATATAGGCAGTCCAAGCCTCAAGGGCTGGCGCTTCGACACGTCGGGCTTCTTCCCGCTTGGCCTCGGTGGCGGCGATGCGCTCCGCCTTCTCTTGGCGCGGGTCCACCCCTTGATCAATCAAGGTCTGCAGTCGGCGGGCTTCGGCGCGGGCGGCATCAAGCAGCCAAACCTTGACGTCCCCAATTGTGATTCGTAAGTCCTGACCCGCCAACTTGCTCTGGAAAATGAATGCTTTTGTACCGACAGTCGCACGCACCCCAAGCCCAGGAGCATCCAAGTCCCGTAAGAATTCTTGTGTCTTACTTGCAGAACATTCGAACTCCCGAATCCTCCCAGCCGTCAGCTTGACCCTTGCCATGGAATTCTCCGTGTACGCTTTGTGTACGCGAATCATACCAATTTCAACCAAACTCAATCAATGTCCAAATTTGATCAAACCATTGTTTTTAAGCATTTTTTATCATTTTTGATCAACCTCTACATTCCAATCAATCTCAAGAAAACGCCTACCTTCAGATTCGTAATCAGTAGGTCACCAGTTCGATTCCGGTCAGCAGCACCAGTACCAAAGCAAAAGGCCAGTCCACACGGACTGGCCTTTTGCTTTGTGATTTCGCGTGCGGCGCGGCCGACCCGAACCGGCTTTCGCCGGGAGTACGGCAGGTTCAGTCGCCGGCGAGCCCGGCAACCCTGTCCAGGTCCGCACCACGCAGACGGACCCGCTTGGCGCGGGAACTATCGCCGCTGATCAGCTCGACCGCCGACTTGGAGACCCCGCAGGTCTTGGCAAGAAAACCCAGGAGCGCGGCGTTGGCCTTGCCGTCCACCGGCGGCGCAGCCAGACGGATCTTGAGCGCGCCGCCATGCAGCCCGGCGATCTCGGTTTTGCGGGCGCCGGGCTGAATGTGCAGCGTGAGAATCAGGCTGCCGTCGGCAGCCTGGGCATACCAGCTCACGCTCAGGCCACGCCGATCAGCATGAGCTTGGCCATGGCCAGGGCGCTGAGCGCCACCTGCAGCAGCAGAAACAACGCGATGGGGCTCAGGTCGACGCCGCCGATGAGCGGGATGACGCGCCGGAACGGACGCAGACACGGCTCCGCGAGGGCATTGATGACACCGGCCATCGGCGCATGGGGATTGACCCACGACAGGATCGCCGACATCAGCACCACCCCCATCAGCAGGTAGAGCGCCACCTTGACCGTCTCAAGCAGGCCCACGCCCCACATCACGGCCAGCAGGCTGAACGGGTTTGCCGCACCGATCCGGCCCAACAGGCCGAGCATGGCAAACACCACCAGAACCTGGACCACCCACGCGGGCAGCAGGCTGGCCAGATCCAGCCCCCCGAGGCCGGGAATGAAACGCCGCAGGGGCAGCACCAGCCAGTCGGTGGTGGCCACGACGAACTGGCCGATGGGGTTGCGGAACGAAACCCGCTGCCACTGCATGATGAAGCGTGCGAGCAGCACGCCGGACAATAGGCCGCCGAGGGTTTCGATGACGGTGAGGAGAAGGCTTCCGAGCATGATGCCTCCCTGGATCAATCGCGGCCCAGCTCGTCGCCGAGCTCGCGCCCGCGGGCTTCAGCTGCCACCACGGCCCGCCGGATCACGTCCGGGAAACCATCTTCCGCCATCGAGGCCAGCGCCGCCGCCGTCGTGCCACCCTTCGAGGTGACGCGCTCGCGCAGCACCGCGGGCGACTCGGCACTGCCGGCGGCCAGCCGGGCCGCGCCGAGCACGGTGTCGATGGCCAGCTTGCGGGCAGTGTCGGCCTCGAAACCGAGGGCCTCGCCCGAGGCTTGCAGACACTCGATGAAATGGAAGACGTAAGCCGGGCCGCTGCCCGAGATGGCGGTGACGCCGTCGATCTGTGCCTCGTCCTGCACCCACACGGTGGAGCCGACCGCCGCCAGCACTTCTTCGGCAGCCGCCCGCCCGGCCGCATCCACCGAAGCATCGGCGAAAAGGCCGGTGATGCCCGCCCCGATCAGCGCCGGGGTGTTCGGCATGCAGCGCACGAGTTTGCCATGGCCCCCCAGCCAGCGCCCGATGTCGGCGAGGCGCAGGCCGGCGGCGATGCTCACCACCAGCTGCCGGTCGAGCCGGCCGGCGATGGGCGCCACCGCCGCGCGGAGCTGCTGGGGCTTGACCGCCAGCACCAGCACATCGCAGGCCAGCGCCGCATCATCAATGGCCTCGATGGCACGCACGCCGAAGTCGGCGGCGAGGCGGGCCCGGCCCTCACCGGAGAGTTCGACCACCTGCACGTCCGTCGCCTTGAAACCGCGCTTGAGGAGGCCGCCGATCAGGGCTGCCGCCATGTTGCCGCCGCCGAGGAAGGTAATTTTCATTGCCGTCTTTCCGTCTGTAGGAATCGAAAGGATACAGGCCACCCGGGATGATGCGGCGCCTGTTCGGAAAACAACCGGGGCGGGGCGCAGCGGGTGGCCGCAGCATTCCGCCAGCCGGATTTCAGGACCGGGAACCGAAGATCGCCGTACCGACCCGGACCATGGTGGAGCCCTCCGCGATCGCCGCCTCGAGATCGTCGGACATGCCCATCGACAGGGTGTCGAGGGCCAGGCCGTCGGCGTTGAGCTGGTCGCGCAACTGGCGCAGCGTGGCAAAGCGCGCCCGCTGCAAAGCGACGTCGGAGGTCGGCTCGGGGATCGCCATCAGGCCACGCAGCCGCAGCCGTGGCAGGCCCGCCACCGCATGGGCCAGCTCAGGCAGCTCGCCCGGCGCCACGCCGCTCTTGCTCGCCTCGCCGCTCACATTGACCTGGATGCACACCTCAAGGGGTGGCAGATGCGCGTCCCGCTGGGCCGACAGGCGCTCGGCGATCTTCAGGCGGTCGATGGAATGCACCCACGCAAAGCGGTTCGCCACGAGGCGTGTCTTGTTGCTCTGGAGCGGGCCGATGAAATGCCATTCGAGGCCCAGCCCGGCCAGCGCGTCGACCTTCTCGGCGCCCTCCTGCACGTAGTTCTCGCCGAAGGCACGCTGCCCGGCGGCCGCGGCCTCACGCACGCTGTCGGCCGGCCAGGTCTTGCTGACGGCCAGCAGCCTTACTTCGGCGGCATCACGCCCGGCCGCCTCGGCGGCACGCGCGATGCGCATGACAAGGTTTTGGAGGCGGGCGGAAAGCCCTGACTTATAATCTTGCAAAGCTCAATATTCGGAAGCCTCGGGCCGTTGAGTATAGCACCGGCCCGAGGCCACCAAATTGCGCCCGAACCAGGCCCCTCCTCCACTCCAAAGCGACGAGCCACCACGATGGATATCACCGAACTGCTTGCCTTCACCGTCAAGAACAAGGCTTCCGACCTGCACATCTCGGCCGGTCTGCCGCCCATGATCCGCGTCCATGGCGACG
>RRZU011057715.1_pt1 | contig 18272 bp, 17 predicted proteins | sample 2165561 | NCBI WGS metagenome assembly RRZU01 (sample SAMN10456909, study PRJNA506462) | wastewater metagenome | isolation source: wastewater sludge | place: USA: Moscow, Idaho | reverse complement strand
GGGCTTTCGCATGTTCAACTTCGGCTACGCGTCGGCGGCCTCGGTCTTGATGCTGATCCTGACGATCTTCATTGCGCAAACCGTCGTGAAGCGCGCCTTCCATTCGGGGAAGAAGTGATGGTCCAGTCCCTTGCCAAACCGAAACGCAAATCCCGCGGCGAAAGCCTTCTGCTGCGCTATCTGGTGCTGGGGAGCTGGGCGCTGGTTTGCCTGCTGCCGATCCTGTGGTTCCTGTCCATCGGCTTCCGCCCGCGGACAGAGGTCATCACCCCGCAGCCGATCTACTGGCCGACGTTCAGTCTGGATGCCTGGCACCTTCTGGCCAGCGACTGGCCCATCGCGCGATACCTGCGCAACTCGGTCATTGCCGTCTTCGGCTCGGTCGTCATTGACCTCGCCCTGGCCATTCCGGCGGCCTACGCCCTGTCGCGCTATGAATTCAAGGGGCGTGAGGACATCGGCTTCTACATCCTGTCGACCCGGATGATGGCCCCTGCGATCGTGGCTGTCCCGATCTTCTTTCTGTTCAAGACGCTGGGGCTGCTGGACTCGGTCTGGGCGCTGATGCTGATTTACGCGGCCATCAACCTGAGCCTCGCGCCCTGGATCATCCGCAGCTATATGCTGTACATCCCGAAGGAGCTTGAGGATGCGGCCCGCACAGACGGCGCCGGCGACCTGACCATCCTGCGCGAGATCATCGTGCCCGCCTGTCTTCCCGGCATCATCACCGCTGCCGTGATCGCGGCCATCTTCGCGATCAACGAATTCCTGTTCACGCTGCTCATCGCATCAACCTCCAATGCCTATACGATGTCGGTGGCGCTTGCGAACTTCACCGGCGGCTCTGACGGCATCATCTACAACGCAATCGCCCTCGTTTCGTTCATCGCCTTCGTGCCGATCCTGATCCTCGTGATCCTGATCCAGAAGCACCTGTCGCGCGGCCTGACGATGGGCGCAGTAAAAGGCTGACCCCATGGCTTCAATTCACCTTCAGAACATCGTCAAGCGCTACGGCGGCTTTGTCGGCGTGCAGAACATGTCGCTGGACATCGCGGATGAGGAATTTCTCGTCCTGCTCGGGCCATCGGGCTGCGGCAAGACCACGACGATGCGCATGATCGCGGGGTTGGAAGTCCCGACCGACGGTCAGATCGTTATCGGCGGCGAAGTCGTGAACGAGGTCGACGCGAGGGACCGGGACGTGGCCATGGTTTTCCAAGGCTATGCTCTTTATCCCAACATGTCGATCTACGAGAACATCCGCTTTCCTTTGCGCATGCGGGGTATCCCTGCATCCGAGCATGATGCGCGCATCCGCAAGGCTGCCGAAATGGTCGAGCTTGGCAGCTTTCTTGACCGCAAGCCCGGCGCCCTTTCGGGCGGCCAGCGGCAAAGGGCGGCGCTCGCGCGGGCCGTGGTCCGCCAGCCGCAGGTCTTCCTGATGGACGAACCGCTGTCGAACCTCGATGCAAAGCTGCGCCAGTCGATGCGGGTGAAGATCAAGCACATGCAGCGGCAGCTGAGGGTCACGACCGTCTATGTGACACATGACCAGATCGAGGCGATGACTCTGGCCGATCGGATCGTCATCATGAACAAGGGCGCGATCCAGCAGGTCGGCACGCCGGATGAGATCTACTCGGACCCCGCGAACACCTTTGTTGCGGGCTTTATCGGCAGCCCGCCCATGAACCTGATCGAAGGCAACGCACGGGACGGACGCTTCACCGCGCCCGGGATTTCCGCGCCCTGTCCCGCAAACGTGCAAGGCAAGGTCACGCTGGGTGTGCGCCCCGAGGATTGCCGCGTGGGTGGCGATCACGTTCAGGGGCAGGTCTACGGCGTCGAACCGACGGGCGACGTCACCTATCTGACGGTTCTTGCCGGGGCGAAAAAGATCGAGGTCAAGGCCGCGCGCGACTATCGTTCTGATATCGACACCGCTATCGGCATCGGCTTCGATCCTGCGCATCTCTACTTCTTTGACGAGGCGGGCCAACGTATTCGGGGAGCTTCATGACGCCACGCTTTGACTACACATCAATGGGCTTCATCACATTCGACGCCCTGTGCCGGCCCGTTGTCCAAATCCCGCCCGGAGGGGACACCTATTTTGTCGAGGACTTCACCCTTGCCGTATCGGGTGCGGCTGGAAGCGCGGTCATCGTCGCGGCCAAGCACGGTCTGAGATCCCGGGCAGTGGGCGGCGTCGGGAATGACGACATGGGCGATTGGGTGCTCATGAAGCTCGCGCGCTTCGGTGTCGACATATCGATGATGACACGCTGCGAAGGCTTCACCACGTCATCATCCGTCGTGACGACACGGCCCGACGGGGCCCGCCCCGCCCTCCACAAGCGGGGAGCGACAGATGGGTTTTATATCGGCGACGACCAGATCGACGACCTCCTCGACACCCGCATCCTGCATGTCGGCGGCGTCGGGCTGATGAACCGGATGGATCAGGGCCGCACGGAAGAGATCATGGCCGAGGCAAAGCGGCGCGGCGTGATCACCACTCTCGATGTTTTTGCTTCGACTTCGGACGACTTGCCGAAGGTGGCGCGCCTTTTGCCCCATACGGATTTTTTCCTGCCCTCCGAGGAAGAGGCGCGCGCGCTTTCAGGCCTGCGCGAGAATCGGGATCTGGCGCAGTTCCTGATCGATCGTGGCGCGGGCGCGGTGATTCTCACGCTGGGGGCGAATGGCGCCTATTGCCGAAGCAGGGACGGAGCCGAGTTTTCGACGCCGGCCTTTGCGGTGGACGTGGTTTGCACTTGTGGTTGCGGTGATTGCTTCAATGGTGGATTTGCGACCGGGCTTGTCAAGGGAATGTCCTTGGAGGACGCTGTTCAGATCGCCCAGGCATCATCCGCGCAGAACGCGACCGGTCTTGGAAGCCAGGCAGGCGTCAAGGACTTTCCAGGCACGCTGGCCTTCATCTCGGCCACCCCCGTCCGCGCCATCCGGGACAGCTTGGTAACTGCTTCCGACTAGGCTATGTTTGGTCTGTGAAAGGACCGGAACGTGACGCGACCAACCTTGAACCAACCCGACACGATGCCGCTGCGAGAGGCCTTGCGCGGCCTTCGCTTCCTGTTGCGACGGGGCGGCGAAACCGTTGCGGACACGCTGTCGATTGACGCCTTGCCGAAACAGACATCAAGCCTCGCCGCAATTGTTCTTCGTGAGGTTGAGGGCTTTGCGCGTTCCGTCGACACCGTCACCTCGAATGCCGCAAAGACGGTTCTTGGAGGCCAGGACAGCTCCTCCGCGGTGCTTGACGAGATCATCCATCACGATAGCGCCGATATCGAATTCGCACAGGCAATCTACCGGGCCCTTGGTGCGGTATTGCGACGGTTTGGCTCGGGCAGCTTCTTCGTCAGCGAGATGTCTGCCCGCACCGCCTTTTCGGCCTGGCGACGTAATCATCGCGATGAAGAGTCCGAACTGGCTGCGGCAGAACTCACACTCCGGCTGCTCGACGCACGTGTGATCCGTGGCGGCACCGCAGGCGAAAAGCCGGGCGCGGCGGCAGAGAATACAAGGGAAACTGCGGCGGTCGTCGCTGTTATGCTTTGGCTGCAATCATCGCGTTCAGATGCAGAAAATGAGGCTGCGTTGGAGGCAGCCGCGGATATCGCCCTGGCCAAAGCGCCTGAACTTGCCTCGGCAGTCCAGGCGCGGGATCTGGACCGCATAGCCGCCTATTACCGAAAGTACGTCGACCATGTCTGAAGTGCGGCTTCATCAGGAGACTTTGCCCGCCACCAACGAACCACTTCGGATCGCAGTCCGGAGGCTGCGTTGGTTCAAGGCGGCGTTCCTGCGCCACACCGAAACGATCGGAGCCGAACTCGGATGCAGGTTTGAGGTCGATGAAACCAGACTGGCGGCCGCGTTCATGCGCTGGCTTGATTCTATCGAAATCCAGAGACCGGCCGATAAAACCGAGCGGCGCGCTTTTTTCGAGTTTGCGGCGGCTCTGATGATGCGCGAACTGAACGCCGGCATGCCGGTCAAGGCTGTTGGCATGCCCACCCTCGCCCAGTCCGGCTCCGCTGCGGCGTTCTGGCCAGAGGGATATTGCTGCACGATTTTCTGCCTGTCAGTTCACGCTGCGGCAGTATCAGAGGAATTTCACGCTGAAACGAATATCGACCCGGCAATTGACGACCTGCGTCATTGGTGGTCGTTCAAGGAAAACACGATGGAGGACGCCAGCTTTTCGGCCGGCTTCCTGCAACTGCTTCTCGGGCATCAACCGAACTGGATGATGCCGGACGTCTTTCGCGCTCGACTGAAACCCGGCACTTGATCATGCGGATTGCCAGGGTCAGGACCCATTGATCGGCTTGATGCCGCCCGGCCCGGGTGATTCAAGCTCCCGAACTGACGGGGTGATGATGAGCAGCCTTTTCTGGCTGACCGACGAGCAGATGGCGCGGTTGAAGCCGTTCGTTCCAAAGAAGCATGGCCAGCCGAAGACGCTCTGCACCCGTTGGAAGCGGTGGGGTGACTTGGGGGGGGGGGGCAGGGGCCGGGCACACCATCAACCCCCACCGATGTCTGAAGCCTGCTCAGGCCTCAGAGGAAAGCCGTTCGGCCACCAGCTCATCCACGATCAGAACCGTCGGCTGGAGGAGCTTCAAGCCGGCACGGATCACGCCGAGCTTGCGCCATCCCCCTGAGGCGAGGACGATGTTGCGGGTGCCGCGAAGGTCGATTGGATTGACGGCAAGGACGCGCTGGTTCACCGGATGATCGACGATATTGCCCTCGGCGTCGACGAAGTGACACAGCGCATCGCCAATCGCTCCGGCATGCTCCAGGGAAGTGAGCTCTTCTCGGGTCAGCAGTCCGTACTCACTGAAGACCGAGCGGGGGGTCAGATCGCCGACCGACAGGATGGCCATGTCAAGGGCGCGGGCCTGCTGGAAGATGTCGCTCATGCCGGTATGCGTTGCCAGCGCATCCCGCGTGGCCTGATCAGGCGCGAAGACCGGAGCCGCCATCATGTAGCATTCGGCACCGAGACGAGCCGCCACGCGCCAAGCGAATTCCGACGGATTCTGATCGCTGACGCGCGTCAGCCCGCCAAGCAGCGAGACAACGCGGATACCGTCAGGATCACGCGGCAGAATGGCAGGGACGGATGCCGAGAGGGTTTTTCCCCAGCCAAGCCCGATGGTCATATTCGGGGCAATCGTCCGCGAAATATATGCGCCGACCTCCGCCCCGATGATATCATGCAATTGCGCTTCATTCTGGGGAGACGGCAGAACGATGGCTTGACTCAAGCCCCAGCGCGCCTCCAGCGCCCTTTCAAGTTCGACGCAGTGCGACAGGCGCGTGGTGACGCGGATCTGTACGGTGCCGTCAGCCCGTGCTGCGGACAGGATCCGCAACACGCGCGATCGGTTCAGGCCGACCTTTGCGGCGACTTCATCCTGTGTCAGCCCCTCGACATAGTAGAGCCAGGCGACCCGCGTCTTGGTGTCTTCGCTGATCTCGGTACTGGCCAATTTGGGTCGCGCCTTTTCTGAATCTATCCGGACGGGCGCATTGTTCTGCCCGGGCACCCAGCTATTCTCATTTTGCGCGGCGGCGCAAGAGGTCGACCAGAACCGCAACCAGCACCACAGCCCCGACGATGACTCTCTGCCAGAAGCCCGAAACATTGAGCAATACAGTCCCATTGGCAAGGACGGTCAGCAGGAGTGCCCCAAGCACGGTCCCCACGATGGAACCCTGCCCGCCACGCAGGGAGGTCCCGCCGAGGATCGCCGCGGTGATGGCCCCCATCAGCCAACCCTCGCCGACCGAGGGCTGAGCCGCATCCATCCGGCTGGCGAACAGGATGCCGGCGAGCGCGGCCAACATGCCGGAAAGTCCAAAGGCGATAAACTCCACGCGGCGAACCGGAATCCCCGCCAGCATGGCAGCATCACGGTTGCCGCCCACGGCAAAGATGTTTCGGCCGAAACGTGTCTGGGTCAGCAGCCAGATCAGGACCAGTGCAGTAGCGACAAAGACGATTACGGGAAACGGAAGGCCAAAGGGCTCACCTTTGCCAAAAATCGTGAAGCTCTCTCCAAGCGGGCGGATCGGATAGCCCTTGGTGATCACCAAGGTCAGACCGGCGAAGATTTCCCATGTGGCCAGTGTGACGATGAACGGATTGAGACGCAGCCAGGCAACGAAGACGCCGTTTATGGAGCCGAGGGCGAAACCGAGGGCCATGGTGAACGGGATTACCAGCCAGGGATGAATGCCCCACTGCGTAAGGGCGATTGCACCAACGATTGCCGAGAGTCCGGCCCCGGCGCCCACAGAAAGATCAATGCCGCCGACCAGCAGTACGAGGGTTTGTCCAAGAGCGACGAGGCCAACGAAGGCCGCCTGTCGCACGACGACCGACACGTTATAGGACGAAAGAAAGTTGTCCGTCGCAAGGCTCAGCGCAAGTACCAGCACCGCGAGCGCCACCGCAACGCCGCTTGCTTCCCAGCCCCAGAACCGGGTCAGCAACGAAACGTTGTTGCCATTCTTGCCTTGTGCGCTCATCGAAGCCCCCGCAGAGTTCATTTTACCAACATCTCCTTTCAGGACATCGCCATTTGCAGCAGGCCTTCCTGCGTTGCGTTCTGTCGGTCCACGATCCCCTTCACCGATCCCTCGTGCATCACGAGAATGCGGTCAGCGACATCAAGCAGCTCTTCCATTTCCGAGGATATGACGATGATGGAGAGGCCGCGCTCTTCCGTCAGGCGGCGCAGCACGCTCTGGATCTCGAACTTGGCGCTGACGTCGATGCCGCGTGTCGGTTCATCCATGATGAGCACCTTGGCATCGCGCATGAGCCAGCGTGCGATGATGAACTTCTGCTGATTTCCGCCGGAAAGGCTGGTGATCGGATCTTTCAATGAATTGAACTTTGCCTTCATTTGCGCGGCAAGATTACCGACCTCGTCCAGCATCTCACGGTTGCGGATGCGCAACAGGCCCGCGAAGCGATCGAGGTTTGGCAAGGCGGTGTTCTCGGCAATCGACAGCAGCGGGAAGATGCCCTCCTGCTTGCGTTCCTCTGGCAAATAGATCAGGCCTGCCTGGATGGCGTCATAGGGTCCGCTGAACGAGACAGCCTTGCCGCCCAGCCGCAGACTGCCGGATTGGGCCTTTGTGGCTCCGAAGATGCATTTGGCCATCTCGGTCCGGCCCGATCCGATGAGCCCCGACACGCCCAGAATTTCGCCATGACCCAAAGTGAAGGAAACATTCTCGAATTCGCCGGCGCGGGTCAGCCCATCGACCTCCAGAGCGGGTTCTGTCCTGGCCAGGGTGCGGATCGCCTGTGCACCGATTTTTGGCGGACGCCCCGCCATCAGGCGCACCATCTCGTCACGGGTCGCATCTTTGGTGGACAGCTCGCCCACATGCGCACCATCGCGCAGAACGGTAATCCGGTGCGAAAGCCGTCGGACCTCTTCCAGCCGGTGAGAGATGTAGAAGGCCGAGCGCCCTTCGCGGGCAAGGGCCTCGATATAGCCCAGCAACACCTCCTCCTCACGGTAGGTCAGCGTGGCTGTCGGCTCATCGAAAATGATGATGCGGGCTTCGGTCGCGGCGGCACGGACGATCTGCACGAGTTGCTGCTGCGCTTTTGACAGGTCCGAGACCTTGGCGCGCGGATCGATCGATCTGTCAACTTCATGCAGGTGGCGCGTGGCATCGTCGCGCGTTTTGCGCCAGTCGATCCCGATGGTGCGGGTGCGCGGCGCCCCCAGAAGGATGTTCTCATAGACCGTCAGGTCAGGGACCAGGCTGATTTCCTGAGGGGCGATGGCGATGCCATGTCGCTGCGCATCCTTTGGATTGTGGAACACAACCGGGGCGCCATCAACAAACAGCTGCCCTTCGGACGGCATGAGGCGGCCGCAGATGATGTTCATCAGGGTGGATTTCCCGGCCCCATTCTCTCCGATAATCGAATGGATCTCACCCCGGTTCAGCGTCACCGATACGGTCCTGAGCGCCTTCACCGGACCGAAGGTTTTCGAAACGGCGCGTGCCTCAAAAACGGGAACAGAGGTTGACATGGCGTGGTATCCGTCTGGGTCATCGCCTGATCTGGCGCTGGCGAAGCATGCCAGGCGCATCCGTTGACGCGCCTGGCTGGGGTCTGCGCTTACTTGCACTCTTCCTTGGTCAGGAAACGAGAACCGGTGTTGTGGAACATCGGGATCGTGTGGTTCTCGTTCATCGCGACCATGTACTTCACGGCCCAATAGCCCATGTCCCACTGGCGTTGTGCCTTCAGCGCGTCGATCGTGCCCTTGCACACAAAGTCCACGGCTTCGGGCAGGTCGTCCATGCCCACAATGGCCACCTTTCCGCTGAGCCCGGCATTGTCGACAGCGCGCGCGGCGCCAATCGGGTTGGAGGCGTTGGACCCGAAAATTCCGGCCAGATCAGGATGCGCCGACAGCGCCGACTCGGTCAGCGAAACCGCATTTTCGAGGATGTCATCGTCGGGCTGCTCGAAGACGATCTGCATTTCCGGATATTGCTCAAGCGCCTTCTTGAAGCCCGTGATGCGCTGAACGTGATCGGATGCCGTGAGACTGCCGGAAAGGATCGCGATCTTGCCTTTACCTTCCAGCCGCTTGGCAAGGAACTCGCCAAGATCATAGCCGTCCTGCTCGCTCGATTTCGGGCCGATGAACGGGAAAGCATCATCGCAGAAGGAGTTGAAGGTCAGGACGTTGATCCCTGCATCCCTGGCTTCCGTAAGCAGTTGGACGTTGGTGGCCTGATCCAGGCAGGCGACTGCAAGGCCATCAGGATGGCGGCCGATATTGGCCTCGATGCGCTGGTTCTGATCGACAACGTCGGCCTGCGGCGGCTGGTCCCAGATCACGTTGACCTTGATGCCTTCCTTGGCAAGTTCCTCGACGGCGTATTTGCCGCCCTCAGCAACGACGTCGTACCAAGGGTGGATGACCTTGGGGACAAAGACAAAGGTCAATTCCTTGTCGACCGGCTTGATCAGGTCGCCCTGCCCCTCGGCATTGGCCGGGATCGCAGTGCCAAGCGCGCATGCAGATACAGCAAGGGCGGCAAGCCCCTCTTTCAGGTTCCTCATGGGTTCTCCTCCTGTTGACCTTTTTGGTGATGGTTTTTGGCGGGTCAGGCCGCCCGAACTGAGCACCTGCGCATGAAGTCCAATGTGTCCTGCATAGAGACAACGCCGGCCTGGCTTCCAAGCCCGGTGGCATTCAGGGCAGACGAAGCCTGGGCGAGCCGGACGGAATCCTGCGGGCTCATCCCGTTCAGCAACCCGGCCGCGAAGCCGGCATTGAACACGTCGCCGCAACCGCAGGTGCAGACGACATCGATCTGATACGCTGGAACGGTGAAGCAAAGACCTTTCTTGTCCCGATAGTACGCGCCGTCTGCGCCAAGCGTGAAAACACAGGCGAATGCGCCCATATCCATGAACACGGCTGCCATTGCGTCGAGATCATCAAGCCCGGTCAGCGCATGGGCTTCTTCGACCGATGGGATGAAATAGTCGGTCCACGGCAGCACGGCCGCCACATCCGGCATGTCGTCCTTTGAACCCGCGAAGACGTCGACCGTCGTGATGCAGCCACGCGCCTTGGCATGACGCATCAGGGCGGCATTGCGGTCGCCATCCATTGCATCCATCAGGCCGACCCCGCCCAGATGGAAGACCCGTGTGTCTGTTACCGCATCAAAGCGATCGGGCGCCACCGTGAAGGCCCCCGTGGCGCCCTTGACATGCAATGCGGGGCGGGTGCCGTCCGCCCGGGTCAGAACGATCGAGCTTGAGGTCGGCACATCGGCGAAACGCTGCAATCCCGATGTGTCGACACCAAGAGCCTCCAGCCGGGCGAGAGCCCAATCTCCCATCATGTCGCGACCGTAGCCACCGACGGCCAAAGTCTTCAGTCCGAGTTTCGCGCCGACGATCGCCGCCGTTCCCGCCGCACCCGAGACCGCCATCGTGATTTCGCGGATAAGCTTTGTCCCTCCGCCGGGCGGAACGGCCTCGAACGGCCATCCCAGGCAGTCGAATGTATAGAAGCCCGCCGACACATAGTCGTAGCGCATCTGCGTTTCCCCCCGTGCTTACGCCATAACTAATCCGAACATTTGATGATATGTCAACTCATTTGTTTCGCCTACTCACTTGGTGTGAGCTACAAAATCGAAGGAATGCGAAGAATGTACATAATTTTCTGCCGCAGAACTTTTCAGATTGCGTGGAATGAAGCGATCATACTAGAAGTATGTATTACATTTGTTCAAGGAGGGGCCATGAAGGCAGCGATTCTGAGCGCGCCGAACGAGTTGTCGGTACGGCAAACTGCCGATCCTGTGGCAGGTTCGGGCGATCTCGTTCTGAAGATTCGTGCAGCAACGATCTGCGGCACAGACATCCGAATCTTTCGCGGCCGCAAGACAGCAGGCGTCCGCTATCCCTCGATCATCGGGCACGAATTTTCGGGTGAGGTCGTCGAGGCCAGCAAGGGTTCCGCGTTTGCTGTAGGCCAGCGTGTCGGTGTCTGCCCAGCCCTCCCCTGTGGTCATTGCGAGCAATGCATCCGCGGGCTGGAAAATCTGTGCCCGAATCTGCAGGCGATCGGATATGAGATCGACGGCGCATTCGCCGAGTACATCCGCATACCCGCCAAGGCGATGGCTCTCGGCAATATCCACGCCCTGCCGACCACGATCAGCCATGAGGAGGCCGCACTGATCGAACCGCTCGCCTGCGTGCTGAACGGCCAGAACAAGGTGGATATCCGGCAGGGCGAAAGTGTCGTAATCCTCGGATCGGGTCCGATCGGAACGATGCACATCAAGCTGGCCCGACTGCGCGGCGCCGGGCGTGTCATCGTCAGCGAACCCAATGCGGGGCGTCGCCTTGCGGCGCTTGACGCTGGCGCCGACGTGGTTCTTGACCCGAACGCAGGCGACCTTCGCGCCGCCGTCCTGGCCGAAACGCGTGGAACCGGCGCCGATGTGGTCATCTGCGCCATCGGCATCCCTGCTCTGGCGGCACAAGCCATCGGTCTCGCGCGGGTTGGCGGTCGGATCAGCCTCTTTGCGGGCTTCAGCAAGGGCGAAATGGGCAACCTCGACATCAACGCGCTGCATTACGGCGAGTTGAAAATGGTCGGCGCCTTCGGCCTTTCGCGGAGCGATTACGTGGATGCGATGCATATGATCGCGGACCGCCGCATCGAGGTCGCAAGCATGGTCACGCACCGGTTCGGCCTCCCGGAGGCCGTTGAAGCCTTTGGCATGGCGGAAAGTGGCGGCGCCATGAAGGTCGCGATCATCGATGGCTGACGCTGAAGATTTCGACGTCATCATTCTGGGCGCCGGCATCAACGGCTGTGGCACTTACCGCGATCTCTCGGCACAAGGACTTCGCTGCCTGTTGATCGAGCGAGACGATTTCTGCTCGGGTGCTTCGTCGGCCTCGTCACGGCTGATGCACGGCGGCCTGAAGTATCTCGAAACCGGCGAATTTCGTCTGGTCCGGGAATCACTGACCGAAAGGAACATGCTGCTTGCGACAGCGCCGCATCTGGTACATCCGCTGGAATGCGTGGTCCCGGTGCGATCCATGTTCGGCGGTATCTTCGGGTCTGTTGGACGCTTTTTCGGCTTCAAGACCGGGCTGAAGGACCGCGGATTTCTGATCACCGCCCTCGGCCTCACGCTTTACGACCTATATGGGCGCAGATTGCGGCAAATGCCGCGCCACCGGATGCTTGGCCGCAAGGCGCTGAAGCGTCAGATGCCTGACCTGTCGCCTTCGATCACGGGGGCCGGCGTCTATTACGAAGGTCACATCACCCATGCGGAAAGGCTTGGCCTCGAACTCGTTCTTGATGCAGAGGCGCTGAATCCCTCCAGCAAGTCAGTTACCTACGCAGAGCTTCTGGGCGCCGAAGATGGTGTGATCCGATACCGCACCCGAAATGGCGAGGTGCGCGCGCGGGCCCCTGTCGTTGTCAATGCCGGCGGCGCCTGGATCGACCGGATCAACGGCCAGCTTGGAATGGAAACCCGCCTTATGGGCGGCAGTCGCGGCTCGCATCTTGTTGTCGACAACCCGCGGCTTCTGGCGGCCCTGGACGGCCGGATGATCTATTTCGGGACGACCGACGGGCGCGTGAACCTGCTCTATCCCTTTGCCGGGCGCGTTCTTGTCGGATCGACGGACATTCCATGTGAAGACCCCGACACCGCGGCCTGTACCGAGGAAGAAGTCGACTATATGAGCCGCGCGGTTGCCGAGGTCTTGCCGGGTATCGCGATCGAGCGCGATCAGGTGGTGCAACGGTTCTGTGGCGTGCGCCCCCTGCCGCGCGCAGAAGGAATCAACATTGGCACCGTGACGCGGGATCACTCGATCGCCACGCTTTCTCTGCCTGGGACAACGATACCGGTCCTGTGCCTAATTGGTGGAAAATGGACAACATTTCGGGGGTTCTCCGAACAGGCGGCAGATCAGGTGATGCAACACCTCGGCGTGGCGCGAAAAGTATCGACCGCGGGCATGCCGATTGGTGGCGGCGCGGGCATGCCGCGATCTTTGCAAGAGCGCAGCGCGCTTGCTGCAGAAATGGCCCGGCAGTCGGGCCTTGCGCCGGGTCGTATCTCAGATCTCCTGGCACGCTACGGAACCCGCGCTCGTTCGTACCTTGCGACGCTGAGCACGGAAAAGGAGACGCCGCTTCCAGACTGCCCCGACTACACCGCCGAGGAAATTCTCCACATCTGTCGAACCGAACGGGTGGTCACTGTTGACGACATTCTCTGCCGCCGCACGCTGATCTCGTTGACCGGCAGAGAAACTGCCGGGCTGCGCGAAAGTGTCGGCCAGCTGCTGGGATTTGTCGCAAACATTTGACGGCACTTGCGGCTAAGGGGCCCAGAGGTCGTCTTCATTTAGGCGAGCCAAGCCATTGCGCAGGCGATGGAGACGAAGGCCCTGAAGGTGGCGAGGGTTTTCTCGACGCGCAGGGCGATTCGGCGGAAGCGTCTGATGCGGTTGAAGAAACACTCGACAAGATGGCGCTCCTTGTAGAGCCCCCGGTCGATCGGGCCGCGCCTTGCACGGCTCCGGTTGCGCTTGATCTGCACCTCGGCCTGCAATGTCTCGGCAATGAAGCCGCGCAGCGGTTCGGTGTCATATCCGGAATCGGCGATGACATGGCCGACGCCCTCGAGCCCCGCGATCAGCCCTTCAGCCTGCGGGCTGTCGGCCCATTGCCCGGAGGTGAGTTCGAAGCGGATCGGCAGGCCGAGCGCATCGACAGCAGCATGGATCTTCGTCGTCAACCCGCCGCGGGACCGACCGATTGCACGAGCTTCATGGCACCTCGCCTGCAACCAAGTGCCATCAGGATAGCATTTGATGGCGGCTCTGATTGCTCTTGCCAACGAATCCATCCGGCGGTTCCTCTACTATGGCAGACCTTTGACGATGCAAGACCCATCCGCCCGAAGCGCTGCCGGAACGGTCAACTCCTGGCGCATACCGGGGAGATCGACAAGATGCGGGCCAGTCCTCACGCCTCTGGCACCGCCCCCCGCCTGCTGGCCTCCAGCTCCACCATCAGCGCCTCGATGCGCTGTTTGCGGCCCTGCGCCTCAGCGATCAGCGCGGTGATGCTCTGGTGCTTTCGCGCCAGCAGCACCAAGGCATCGGTGCAGGACACGAGGTGCTCGCCGGTGCCTATCCCGACCTCGGATATCTCGCGCAGGGTAAAGCCAAGCCCTTGCGCCTGCTCGATAAAGCGCAGCACCGCGACCATGTCGGCGGAATAGTCGCGATAGCCGTTCGGGCCGCGCGCGCCCGGCGCGATGATGCCCTTGCGCTCATAGAACCGGATGCGCGAGGTGCTGACGCCGGCGGCTTTGGCGATTTCACCGATTTTCATCGACCCGACCCTTGACCTTGAACCTAGGTTCAAACCCTATATAGGCCGCGAACCGCTATCAAGGATCGCGAGAATGCTGGATTTCACGCAGAATACCACCCTGTTCGAGCCGTTGGTTCTGCCCAATGGCCAGATCATCCCCAATCGCATCGCCAAGGCCGCGATGGAGGAGAACATGGCCGATGCCGCGCATCTGCCGGGCGCGGCGTTGCGCGCGCTTTATCAACGCTGGGGCGAGGGCGGCGCGGGCATGATCCTGACCGGCAATGTCATGGTCGCGGCCGATGCAGTGACCGGTCCGGGCGGGGTGGTTCTGGATGCGGGCCAACCGCTGGCGCCGTTCCGCGAATGGGCCAGCATGGGCAAGGCCCATGGCGCGCGGATGTGGATGCAGATCAACCATCCCGGCCGGCAGGTCTATGTCGCGACCAACCCCACCGCCATCGCGCCCTCTGCCGTCCCGGTCGAGATCGAGGGCTATTCGAAGCTCTTCGCCCAGCCCCGCGCCATGACCGGGGCCGACATTGCCCGCGTCATCGCCCAATTCGCCGAGACCGCCGAACTGGCGCAGAAAGCCGGCTTTGACGGGGTCGAGATCCATGCCGCCCATGGCTATCTGCTGAGCCAGTTCCTGTCGCCGCGCACCAACCGGCGCGACGACGAATGGGGCGGCACGCTGGAAAATCGCGCCCGCATCCTGATCGAGATCATCCGGGCCACGCGCGCCCGGGTCGCGCCGGAATTCGGCCTGGGCGTCAAGCTGAACTCGGCCGATTTCCAGAAGGGCGGCTTTGACGCCGAGGACGCGGTCGCGGTCGTGCGCATGCTGAACGACGAAGCCGTCGATCTGGTCGAGATTTCCGGCGGCAGCTATGAAAGCCCGGCCATGCAGGGACGCGCGCAGAGCCCCGGCACCCGCCTGCGCGAGGCCTATTTCCTCGACTTCGCCCGCGACATCGTGGCGGTGGCCGAAATGCCGGTCATGGTGACCGGCGGCATCCGGCGCCGCGCGACCGCCCGGCAGGCGCTGACCCCCGAGGATGGCCGCCCCGGTGTCGCGATGATCGGGATCGCGCAGGCCATGGCCTATGCCCCCGACCTGCCCGAACGGTGGCAAAAGGCCGAGGCCGCCATCGACGTTCCGGCCGTGCACTGGAAAAGCTGCCCCCTGTCGGGGCTGGCCACCATGGCGATGACCAAGACGCAGCTTCATCGCATGGGTGCGGGCAAGGCGCCGACCAAAGATGTCTGGGCCCCCTGGGCACTGCTTCGCGACCAGATCCGCAGCCGCCGGCGCAACCGCCAATATCGCGACTGGCTATCGAAACGCGGCAATGTCTGAGGGGCACGCGCCGCGCGCCGGGCATGCGCCCGCAACAATGTCATTGCGCAGGAAACCGGCTGTGGGCTTTGATCCCGAAACCGGGCAAAAGAGGCGGCACCTGTGACATCAGGCAGTCCCGCTCCTGCCGGGTGCCGATAGACCTTCAAGGACGGCCGCCATGACCCGCATGACCCTGCCCGACAGCGACTCGCCCCGACCCTGGCTGCAGGATCCGGACCACCGCGCCTGGCTGCGGGCCGAGGCCGACCAGCAGTTCGGCTTTTTCCGGGCCAGCCTGAACCCCCAAGGCGGGTTTCATACGCTGGGCTATGACGGCAAGCCGCTGCCGGGCACGTTGCAGGAGCTGCACAGCACGACGCGGCTGGTGCATTCCTATGCGCTTGGCCAGAGCCTTGGCGTGGCCGGCGCCGACGAGATCGTCGATCAGGGCATGCGCTACCTGTGGTCGCATCACCGCGACCGCAGCCATGGCGGCTATGTCTGGGGCGTCTCGGGCGAGGACGTCGCCGATGGGCGCAAGCTGGCTTACGGCCATGTCTTCGTGCTGCTGGCCGGCGCCAGCGCGCAGGAAATCGGCCATCCCGATGCGCCGCGCCTGATCGCCGATGTGCGCGAGGTGCTTGACCGGCATTTCTGGGAAGAGGGGCCGGGGCTGTTCTGCGACGAATGGAACCGCGACTGGACGCCCTTCTCGAGCTATCGCGGCATGAACGCCAACATGCATGGGGTCGAGGCGCTTCTGGCCGCTTACGAGGCGACGGGCGAGCAGGTGTTCCTGACCCGCGCCGGCCGCATCCTCGACATGTTCACCGCCCGCATGGCCTCGGCGCATGGCTGGCGCATCCCCGAACATTACAGCGCCGACTGGCAGGTCGATCCGGACTATTCGGGCAATCCGATGTTTCGCCCGGCCGGCACGACGCCGGGCCATTCATTCGAATTCGGCCGGCTTTTGCTGCATTGGTGGGATCTGGCCGGCCGCCCCGGGGGCGATGCGCCCGCAAATGCGCGCCGGCTGATCGAACGGGCGCTGGATGACGCCTGGGACCCCGCGCGCGGCGGCTTTGCCTATACGCTGGGTTTCGATGGCAAGGTGGCGATCCCCGCCCGCTACTGGTGGCCGGTGACCGAGGCGATCGGGGCGGTGGCGATGCTGCTCAAGCTGGATCCGCAGCCATCGGACGAGGACTGGTATCGCCGCATGTGGCGCTTTGCCGATACGCGGCTGATCGACCACAAGCATGGCGGCTGGTTCCCCGAGCTGGACGACAGCGACTGCCCCGCCATGACCCAGTTCATGGGCAAGCCCGATATCTATCACTCGGTGCAGGCCACGCTGTTTGCGCTGACGCCGGGCCTTTCGCGCCATATGGCGGGGCTTGCGGCGCTGTGATCGCCGCCGGTCCCGCGAGAAGCCCCATCCGGTTGCGGGTCAGGGAAAGCTCAGCCGCTCGATGCACCAGTCCCAGACCGCATCCGCCGCCTTGCGCGATGACGCATTGCGCTTTCTGACGAGGTAATAATCCAGTCCCGTCGCCCGGCTGGCCTCGGCCACCCTGAGCAGCCGCCCGGCCGCAAGATCGGCCATCACCACGGCGCGGCTGACAATGGCGACGCCCTGCCCCGCCAGCGCCGCATCCAGCGCCAGCGTCGTCTGGTTGAAGACCGCACCGGGCAGCTTGCCAGTCGTCTGCAGAAAGATCGGCCAGTGGTCATGCGCATCATGGAGCAGCGGCAGGCCGCGCAGGCTTTCGGCGCTCAGCGGCAGCGGCAGGTCGCCGACCAGATGCGGGCTGGCGACGGCGACGAGATTCTGGCGAAACAGCAGCCGCGCCTCGAGCGTGGGGGGAAATGGCGGCTGGGTCAGGCGCACGGCGATATCGACCCCATCGCGGTCGAAATCGGCGATGACCTCCGAGGCGACGGTGCGCAGCTCCACCCCCGGAACCGCCGCGCCCAGCTCGGCCAGACGCGGGATCAGCAGCTTCGTGGCAAAGGTCGGGGTGACGCTGATCGTCACCGTGTCGGCGCGCGCATGCAGCTGCCCGGTCGCCTCGGCCAGCGCATCAAAGCCGCGGCTGATCCCGGCCAGATAGACCGCGCCCTGCGGGGTCAGCGCCACGCCCCGCGGCAGCCGCGTGAACAGCGCAAGGCCCAGATGCCCCTCCAATATGCGGATCTGCTGGGCGACGGCGCCCTGCGTGACGCCCAGCTCATCGGCGGCGGCGCGAAAGTTCAGCCTGCGACCCGCGACCTCAAAGGCACGCAAAGCGTTCAGCGGCGGCAGCCGGCGGCGGGAAATGGCCATGATACACCATAGATTTTCTACACTCTGACAGGTTTCCTTCTGGCGCGAAATACCCGTTTTATTCTGGCATATTCTCTGAAAGATCAGATCGCCAAAGCCAGCATGACCGCAGAAAAAATCGCCCATCTGGATGGTCGGCGCGACATGCCTGCGCCTTGGCCCGAAACATCGGCACGGATGGCGGCCTGATCCCGTCTTCCGTCACCACGAACCCGCCCGTCACCGCTTTCCTAAGGACAAAACCCATGTCGCGAGCCTATGCCGCGCTGATTGCGCTTGGCCTCATCTGGGGGTCGAACTTCATCTACATGAAATGGGCCACGGCCCTGATCTCGCCCTCGCAGGTGGTGTTTCTGCGCGTGCTCTTCGGCTTTCTGCCGCTGGCGGTCATGGCCTTGCGCGCCGGGGCGATCACGCGCGACCAGTTGCGCCACCTGCCACATTTCGCGGCGATGTCGGTCATGGCGACAAGCTTTTACTATTACGGCTTCGTCGCCGGGACGGCGCTGCTGCCCAGCAGCATCGCCGGGCTGCTCAGCGGCTCGATCCCCATCTTCACCCTTGTCTGCACCGCCCTGTTCCTGCGCGAGGACCGCCCCAGCCGCCAGATGGCGATCGGCGT
>RRZU012848172.1_pt1 | contig 18275 bp, 19 predicted proteins | sample 2165561 | NCBI WGS metagenome assembly RRZU01 (sample SAMN10456909, study PRJNA506462) | wastewater metagenome | isolation source: wastewater sludge | place: USA: Moscow, Idaho | reverse complement strand
TTGTATTTTTGATGAAAATAGAGATATATTTTTCACAAAATTAAGTGAAAATTTACATCTTATCACTTTTGCTGATATTGCAGTAAAATATTTAAAAAATCTTGGATATGAACCATATTTATGTAAAGATGAAGATGAGGCGAGAGAGTTAGCGAAAACTTTACCTGCACAAGGTAAATGGCCTTGTTTATTTACTGCTAGTGATACGACAGGTGAAAAAGATTTTGAAGAGTTTTTTACAGACAAAGAAGTTTTAGATATGGCTAAATTTGAAAATCTTGGAATTATTAAAAATGAAGCTTTATTTGATGAAGAAAAACTCAATAACTTTGAAAAAACAATCAAAAACTATAAAGCAAATTTATCATGGGCAAAAGAAGATATTGTAAAAGAGTTTTTTACAATGATTCCTGATTTTGGACATAAAGAGACTGGGAAATATCTTGACGGGAAAATGTAATGCGAAAAATAGTTGATTTTATAAAACAAACATTTAAAACAGATGAATTTATCCCTCTTCATGAACCAAGGTTTATTGGCAATGAAAAAAAATATCTAAATGACTGTATAGATTCCACATTTGTGTCAAGTGTAGGAAAATATGTAGATACCTTTGAAAAAGAGTTTGCTAAAACAGTCGGAAGTAAGTATGCGATAGCTACTGTAAATGGTACTGCGGCACTTCATGTATCTTTACTTTTGGCAGATGTAAAAAAAGATAATGAGGTTATTACTCAACCACTTACATTTATAGCAACTTGCAATGCTATTAGCTATATTGGAGCTAAACCAATATTTGTAGATGTTGATTTGGATACGATGGGTTTAAGTCCTGAATTGCTGAAAAACTTTTTAGAAACAAATTGTGAAATTCAAAATAGCAAGTGCATAAATAAAACGACTGGCAAAACAATAAAAGTTTGTGTCCCAATGCATACTTTTGGACATCCTTGTAAAATAGAGGAGATAAAAGAGATTTGCGATATGTGGTGTATAGCTTTAGTTGAAGATGCTGCTGAATCGTTAGGAAGCTACTATAAAGATAAACATACAGGAACTTTTGGAAAACTAGGAGCATTTAGTTTTAATGGTAATAAAATCATAACCTCAGGTGGTGGCGGAGTTATCGTTACAGATGATGAAGCATTAGCAAAAAGAGCAAAACATATCACAACTACTGCAAAAATCCCACACAAATATGAATATGTCCATGATGAGATAGGTTATAACTATAGACTTCCAAACATAAATGCAGCATTGTTAGTGGCTCAACTTGAACAACTAGAAAAGTTCTTAGTTTCAAAAAGAGAATTGGCAAAAGTATATAAAGAGTTTTTCTCAACAGATGGTATTAAGTTTATAGAAGAGCCAAATAATAGTAAATCAAACTATTGGCTTCAAGCGGTTCTCTTAAAAAACAAAAAACAAAGAGATGAGTTTTTAGAGTTTACAAACAAAAATGGTGTGATGACAAGACCGATATGGAAACTTATGAATGAACTAGAGATGTTCAAAAAATGTCAAAAAACAACTTTAGAAAATGCGAAGTATCTTGAAGAGCGAGTTGTGAATATTCCAAGTAGTGTGATTTTATAATGAAAGAAAAAATTATCTTAATCGGTGGCGGTGGACATTGTCATAGTGTTATTGATGTAATAGAAATTGAAAAAAGATTTGAGATAATTGGTATAGTAGATAAAAAAGAGTTCCTAGGTAAAAGTGTTTTAGGCTACAAAGTGATAGCTTGTGATGATGATTTAAACGAACTTTTTAAAACTTGTCAAAATGCAGTGATAACTGTAGGTCAAATAAAATCAAACAAAGTACGAGTCGCACTGTTTCATAAGCTCAAAGCAATCGGTTTTAATTTACCAACTATCATTTCACCTTTGGCGTATATTTCAAAACATGCAAGCATAGATGAAGGAAGTGTCATATTACATCAAGTACTTGTAAATGCAAATGCAAAGATAGGTAAGAATTGTATTATCAACACAAAAGCTTTGATAGAGCATGATGCTATAGTGGAAGATAATTGTCATATCTCAACTGCAGCTGTCTTGAATGGTGGAGTCGTTGTAAAAGAAAATACATTCTTTGGAAGTAATGCAACTTCAAAAGAGTATGTAGAAGTAAGTGGATTTATAAAAGCAGGGAGTTTGGTAAAATGAAAAAAGTGTTTATAATTGCAGAAGCTGGGGTAAATCATAACGGTAGTATTGAGCTTGCAAAACAACTTATAGATGTAGCTGTTGGAGCAGGTGTAGATGCTGTTAAGTTTCAAACTTTTAAAGCTAGTAATCTTGTGAGTAAAAATGCACAAAAAGCTCAATATCAAAAAGAAAATATGAATGATGGCGATGATTCTCAGTTTAAAATGCTTAAAAAACTAGAACTAGATATAGATACGCATAAAGAACTCATTTCTTATTGTAAATCTAAAAACATTATGTTTCTATCAACACCATTTGATCATGACAGTATAGAGCTTTTAAATGATTTAGGTTTAGAGATATTTAAAATTCCAAGTGGTGAAATTACAAATCTCCCTTACTTAAGACATATAGGCAAACTAAACAAAAAAGTGATACTTTCTACTGGTATGGGAGATATCGGTGAGATCGAAGATGCTTTAGATGTTTTGATTGAAGCTGGAACAAATAAAGAAAATATAACCGTTCTTCATGCAAATACAATGTACCCAACTCCAATGGAAGATGTAAACCTAAATGCCATGCAAACTATAGGCAAAACTTTTGATATAGCTTATGGTTATAGTGATCATACTTTAGGTATAGAAGTTGATATAGCTGCTGTCGCTATGGGTGCTACTTGTATAGAAAAACACTTCACACTCGACAAATACATGCAAGGACCAGACCATAAAGCTTCTTTGGAACCCGATGAATTAAATGCTATGGTGAAAGCTATAAGAAATATTGAACTAGCTCTTGGATCTAGTATAAAAAAACCCTCAAAAAGTGAAACACCAAATATAGAAATAGCTCGAAAATCTATCGTTGCGAGAAAAACAGTAAAAAAAGGTGAAGTTTTAACTAAAGATAACATCACTATAAAAAGACCAGGAAATGGAATAAGCCCAATGAGATGGGATGAGATTATAGGTTCGGTAGCACTTAAAGACTATGTTGAGGATGAGTTGATATGAAACGAAAAATCTGTGTAGTAACAGGAACCAGAGCTGAATATGGACTATTGTATTGGCTTATGAAAGAGATTAAAACAGATAATGAACTTGAACTTCAAATTATTGCTACGGGGATGCACTTAAGTCCAGAATTTGGATTGACTTACAAAGAGATAGAAAAATATTTTAAAATAGATAAGAAAATCGAAATGCTTTTATCATCCGATACTTCAATAGGTATTTCAAAATCTATGGGTTTAGCTCAAATATCTTTTGCAGAAGCTTATGAAGAGTTAAAACCAGATATGGTTGTAGTTCTTGGCGATAGATATGAGATCTTTAGTGCAGTGAGTGCTGCTATGATAGCTCGTATTCCTATTGCGCATCTTCATGGCGGAGAGACAACTGAAGGTGCGTTTGATGAGTCTATTAGACATAATATTACAAAAATGAGTCATATTCATTTTACTGCAACAGATGAGTATAGAAACAGAGTTATTCAACTTGGTGAACATCCTTCTAGAGTTTTTAATGTTGGTGGTATGGGGATAGAAAATATTAAAAAATTAAAACTTCTATCAAAAGATGAATTTGAAAAATCAATAGATTTTAAATTAAACGAAAAAAATATATTAGTGACTTTTCATCCGGTAACTTTAGAAAATGCAACAGCAAAAGAGCAATTTCAAGAACTTTTGGATGCTATTGATGAGCTAGTAGATACAAATATAATTCTTACAAAAGCAAATAGCGATACAGATGGAAGAGTCATAAACCAAATGATAGATGAATATGTCGCTAAAAATTCTCACAAATCTGTTGGATTTACTTCTTTGGGACAACTGAGATATTTGAGTGCCTTGCAGTTTGTAGATGCCATGGTGGGGAATAGTTCAAGTGGGCTAGCTGAAGCTCCAAGCTTTAAAATAGGAACTATAAATATTGGCGATAGACAAAAAGGGAGAATGCAAGCAGATAGTGTAATAGATTGTACCTCAAATAAGCAATCTATTTTAAAAGCTTTTAGTATATTGTATTCAGTAGAGTTTCAAGATTTGCTAAATAATGTAAAAAACCCTTATGGTGATGGTTGCGCAAGTGAAAAAATAATCGAAGAAATTAAAAAAATAGATTTAGATAACATTTTAAAAAAAACATTTTATGACATAAAGGTTTACACATGAAAAATTACAAAAGCATACTATTATTGCCAACTTCAACCATACGAGAAGCACTAAAAATTATTGATAACGGAGCTATGAAAATAGCTATCGTGATAGATGAAAATGAAAAGTTACTCGGCACTATTACAGATGGAGATATAAGAAGAGGTCTTTTAGGAACACTTGGTTTAGATGATGCCATAGAGTCTATAATCTTTAGAACACCAACTGTTTGTAAGATTGATGACACAAAAGAAAAAATCCTTGAAATAGCAATAGAGAAAAAACTTTATCAGATTCCTATAGTAGACAATCATGGAAAACTTGTAGGTATTGAAGAAGTGGATGAACTTCTGAAACCCAAGAAAAAAATCAATAAGGTGGTTCTTATGGCGGGAGGTCTTGGCACAAGGTTAAGACCTTTGACAGAAAACACACCAAAACCTATGTTAAAAGTTGGAGATAAACCAATACTTGAGACGATAATACTTAATTTTAAAAAGTATGGATTTACAGAGATTATTTTAACTGTGAGTTATAAATCTCATGTAATAGAAGATTATTTCGCAGATGGTTCAAAATTTGGTGTAAATATAGAATATATTCATGAAGACAAGAGAATGGGAACTGCAGGTGCACTTAGTTTAGTAAGAGAAAAACTAAATGAACCATTCTTTGTAATGAATGGCGATTTACTGACAAATATAAACTTTGAACATATGATGGAATATCATATATCTAATAACTCAACTGCTACAATGGGAGTGAGAGAGTATGATTTTCAGGTACCTTATGGTGTCGTTAATGTTGATGGCATAAATATTAAAAATATAGAAGAAAAACCAGTACATAGTTTTTATGTAAGTGGTGGTGTGTATGTGTTAGATAGTAAGGTTTTGGATTTTATACCAGAAAACGAGTTCTTTGATATGCCTACACTTTTTGAAAAAGTTATAGAGCAAAACTTAAAAAGTATCTCGTTTCCTATAAGAGAATATTGGCTAGACATAGGAAGAATGGAAGAGTTTGAAAAAGCGAACAATGAATATCATGAGGTGTTTTAATGTATAAAGATAAAACTTTTTTAGCAATAATTCCTGCACGTGGTGGGAGCAAAGGTTTACCTGGAAAAAATATTAAAGAGTTATGTGGAAAACCACTTATAGCTTGGAGTATAGAAGCTGGTCTTAAAAGTAAATATCTTGATGAAGTTATGGTAACGACTGACTATCAAAATATTGCAGAAGTTTCAAAACAATATGGTGCAAGTGTCCCTTTTTTAAGGCCTGATGAATTAGCAAGTGATACTGCTACTTCTTTTGATGCTATCAAACATACAATTGAATACTATAAAAATGAATTAAATAAAGAATTTGATTATATTGTGCTTTTAGAACCAACTTCACCATTAAGGGAAGGAAGTGATATAGACAATATGATAGAAAAAATTATACAAAATGAGGGTAATTTTGATTCAATAGTTTCTATTGGTGAGGTTCATGAGCATCCTTCTATTATGAAAAAGATTGTTAATAAAAATTATCTTTCTTCATATTGTGTTGAACTTGAAATGAAATCAAGAAGACAAGATAATGATATTTCATATTTTCCTTATGGTGTAGCGTATATAGTTAAAACAAAATCATTATTGGATGAAAGAACATTTTATACTAAGCGAAATACTTTTTATGAGATAAGGCGATATCAATGTTATGAAATCGATGATATTTATGATTTTTTAGCTATTGAGAATATAATGAAATATGAATGGAGTTTAAAATGAGATTTTTAGTAATTGGTTTAGGGTCAATGGGAAAGAGAAGAGTTCGTAATTTGATTGCTTTGGGATACAAAGATAGTGTCGCTGGATTTGATTTGAGGGATGATAGAAGAATTGAAGCAGAAAAATACGATATTGCAATATTTGATAATTTTGAAAAAGCAATGAATGAATTTAAACCTGATGCATTTTTAATATCTACTCCACCAAATCTTCATATGCATTATGCTTATATAGCAGAGCAAAATGATATTCACTGTTTCATAGAAGCTTCTGTGGTTGATGCTGAAAAGATTTTAGAACTATCAAATAAAATAAGAAGTAAGAAAATTCTTATGGCTCCTTCGTGTACGATGAGATATTACCCGATGCCACTCAAGATTAAAGAATTGATTAACAATGGGATAATAGGTAAGGTTCTTAATTATAATTACCAAACGGGGCAATATTTGCCAGATTGGCATCCTTGGGAGAAAATTGAAGATTTTTATGTTTCCAATCCAGATACAGGGGGATGTAGAGAAATAGTTCCTTTTGAATTAACATGGTTAAATGATATTTTTGGAGACGCTAAACCATTAGCTTGCGTAAGAAAAAAACTAACAGAGATGAATGCAGATATAGATGATATCTATCATTGTATTTTAGAATATCCAAATAATGTGATAGGAAATTTAACCGTAGAAGTAGTCTCAAGACCAAAGGCAACTAGGGAAATTAGGATATTAGGTTCAGAGGGGGAAATAGTATATAGTGCAGATAGTAATGAACTTAGATATATAAACCTTCAAATGAATGATTGGGAAAGAATAAATTTTGACATAGGAACAGTTGAAAGTGGATATATTAATCCAGAAGAGCCATATATCAACGAAGTGAAAGCTTATGTTAATGCTATCGAAGAGATTACAACCAAAGGAGTTTCATCTTATCCAAATACATTAGAGGATGATTATAAAATATTACAAACACTGTATAAATTAGAAAATATAAGCGAGGGAAGAAATGACTTATCAAAATAGATTATTAAAAGTAATACCAGGTGGTGCCCACACATATAGTAGAGGGTTTGATCAATACCCTATTAATGCTCCTCATATACTCAAAAGAGGTAAAGCTGCATATATATATGATGAGAATGAAAAAGAGTTTTTGGACTATGGTATGGCTCTTCGTGCTGTTAATTTGGGATATGCAAATAGTGAAGTGAATCAAGCTGCAATCAAACAAATAGAGTATGGAAACAATCTTACAAAACCAAGCATGATTGAACTTGAAGCGGCTGAGCTTTTGGTTGATATGATAGATAGTATTGATATGGTAAAGTTTACTAAAAATGGCTCAACTGCTACAACAGCTGCCGTTAAACTTAGTCGTGCTTATACAGGTAGAACACTCATCGCAAGATGTGCTGAACAACCTTTTTTTAGTTATGATGATTGGTTTATAGGGTCAACTCCACTTACTAAAGGTATTCCACAAAAAGATATCGATAATACAAAAATGTTTAACTACAATAACATTGAAAGTTTAGAAAAACTTTTTATTGAATACCCAAATCAGATAGCTTGTGTGATGCTTGAACCAGCAGCAAATGAGCATCCAAAAGATAATTTTTTACATAAAGTAAAAGAGCTTTGTCATAAAAATGGAGCAGTATTTATTTTGGATGAGATGATTACTGGATTTCGTTGGCATTTAAAAGGTGCTCAACATTATTATGATATCAAACCTGATCTTTGTACTTTTGGAAAAGCGATGGCAAATGGTTTTTCAGTTGCAGCAGTTGCAGGGAAACGAGAGATAATGGAACTAGGAAGTATAGAGTTTGAAGGAAGAGAAAGATTGTTTTTACTTTCAACAACTCATGGTGCTGAGATGAGTGGACTTGGAGCTTTTGTGGAAACAATGAAATTTATGAAAGAACACAATGTTGTTGAGCATATGTGGCAATATGGTGAAAAGTTAATCTCAATGATGAATGAACTAGCATGTAAGTATGGCATAGAAAAAAACTTTGTAGCTGGTGGCATAGAATGTAGCCCATACTATCTAACCTTTGATAATGATGGACAAAACTCTTTGGGTCTAAGAACTTTGTTTTCTCAAGAGATGATAAAAAATGGCGTACTTATTCCTTGGATAGCACTTTCATATGCTCATGGAGAAAAAGAGTTAGAGATAACTAAAAATGCATTAGAAAAAACTTTTGAAGTCTATAAAAAAGCAGTTGATGAAGGATATGAGAAATATTTAGTAGGAAACCCAATCAAGCCAGTTTTTAGGAAATTCAACTAATGAAAATTGCTCTTGTATCACTAAATCAAGTTTGGGAAGATAAAAAGGCAAATTTAGATTTATGTGAAAAGTATATTCAAAAAGCATTTGATGAGAATGTCGATTTGATTGTATTTCCAGAGATGACATTAACAGGATTTTCGACTAACATTTGCTTGATAGCTGAAGATTTTGAAAATAGTGAAACTATACAAAGTTTTTCATTATTGGCAAAGCAATTTAATATCGGAATCGTTTTTGGTGTTGTTATAAAAGATGAAAACAAGGCACTCAATCAATCTATGATTGTAGATAGTAATGGTGAAATTTTAGGTGATTATACAAAAATTCATCCTTTTAGTTTTGCTGGTGAAGATAAGTTTTTTAATGCTGGAAACAAACTTTCAATTGTCAATTTTAAAGGTGTAAATTTTGGCTTAAGTATTTGTTATGATTTAAGATTTCCTGAACTTTATAGTGCTTTAGGAAAACAAACTGATGTCATTATAAATATTGCAAACTGGCCATCTAAAAGAATTGAGCATTGGGATACATTACTCAAAGCAAGAGCTATTGAAAATCAAATATTTGTTGTTGGAGTAAATAGAACTGGCGTGGATGGAAATGGACTCGAATATAGTGAAAGTAGTAATGTATTTAATGCAAATGGGGAAAGATTAGAGTTTGATGAATACGAAGATATGAAAATGTATGATATAGATACAAATTTGACAAAAGAATTTAAAATAAAATTTAATACAACAAATGATAGAAAAGTAGAATTTTACAAAGGAATATTCTAATGCTAAAAGAAAAAGTTGTTGTAATCACAGGTGGTGCTGGACTTATAGGAAAAGAGTTTGTACAAGCTGTTGTAGAAAATGATGGAATAGCTATCATAGCGGATATTAATGAAGAGATAGGATTAAAAGCAAAAGATGATTTATCTAAAGAATTAAACTCTGCAAAGATAGATTTTATAAAACTAGATATCACTTCTAAAAATTCTTTAAATGAGTGTATTTTGTATTTAGATAACAAATATCAAAAAATTGATGCTTTAGTCAATAATGCCTATCCTAGAAATAAAAATTATGGGAAGCATTTTTTCGATGTTGAGTATAGTGATTTTGTTGAAAATACTGGATTGAATCTTGGTGGATACTTTACAGCATCGCAACAGTTTGCACTCTATTTTCAAAAGCAAGGATATGGAAATATTATAAATATTAGCTCTATTTATGGTGTAGTGGCACCAAAATTTGAAGTTTATGAAAATACCCCTATGACAATGCCAGTAGAGTATGCAGCTATAAAATCAGGGCTTATACATCTTACAAAATATATGGCTAAGTATTTTAAAGGGATGAATATTAAAGTAAATGCTTTAAGTCCAGGTGGGATATTTGATAGTCAGCCAGAGCAATTTTTATCAAAATACAAAGAACAATGCTTAAACAAAGGGATGCTTGATAAGAGTGACATGAAAGGAACATTGGTTTATTTACTTAGTGATATGAGCAAATATGTAAATGGGCAAAATATAGTTGTCGATGATGGGTTTAGTTTATAAGGAAAAAAATGAAGAAAGTTGTAATAATTGGGGCAGGACAGTTGGGAAGTAGACACTTACAAGGTGTGGCCAAAAGTAGTATTAAAATTGATATAGAAGTTGTGGAACCATTTGAAAATTCTAGAAAAACTGCAGAAGAAAGATATTGTGAGATAGAGAATAGAGATAATATTCAAAGTATTAAATTTTTAGAGTCAATTAATCAGCTATCTAATACTTTGGATTTAGTAATTGTTGCAACAGGGGCTGATGTTAGATTTGAAGTTATTAAAGAATTGTTAGAAAGTAAAAAAGTAAAAAATTTAGTGTTAGAGAAGGTTTTATTTCAAAGTATTGATGAATATTATGAAACAGAAAGATTATTAGAACAACAAAATGTTAAATGCTGGGTAAACCATCCAAGAAGAATGTTTCCATCTTATAAAAAGTTAAAAGACCTTTTACTAGGTTCACAACAAATATCTTACAATTTTCAAGGTGGAGATTGGGGATTAGGGTGTAATGCTTTACATTTCATAGATCATTTAGCATATTTAGTGGATTCTACCGATGTGCTAATTGATACACAATATCTTGATAATAAAATTTATAATTCAAAGAGAAATGGTTTTGTTGAATTTAATGGATTATTGAATGGAAAGGTAGGCGCCCATACCTTTTCACTTTATTCAAATAATGCTTATTCTCATTCTATATTTACTATCGTTTCTGATAAATTAGTTGCAATTATAGATGAAAGTATGGGAAAAATGGATATAAGATTAAAAGAAAATAATTGGAAGAATGAAATCATTGAAGAAAAAATTCTTTATTTTCAAAGTGAACTTACGAATAAAATAATTTCAGATATTTTAGTAGATGAAAATTCACTATTACCTACTTACAGCGAGTCTATGAAGTTGCATGTTCCATTTATAAGTTCTTTGCTAGAGCATATGAATAAGATGGATAATAAAAAACATAAAATTTGCCCAATAACATAAGGAGATTATAAATATGAAGAAAATTTGGCTTATAGGTGCTGGAGGAATGGCACAAGATTATATAAAAGTACTACAAGGTTTAGATGAAGACTTTATTGTAATTGGTCGTGGTGAAGATACAGCAAAAAAATGTCAAGAAACAACGGGTTGCCAAGTACAAACAGGAGGATTATCAGAATATTTATCCACAAATCCAGAAAAATGTTCTCATGCAATAATAGCTGTAGGCGTTGAAAAGCTTTATGAAACTACAAAACAGTTGCTAGAATATGGAATTAACAATATTCTTGTAGAAAAACCTGGTGCATTATACGGTTGGCAGTTTGAAGAACTAAATAATCTAGTAAAAAAGCAAAATTCAAATGTTTTTATAGCATATAATAGAAGATTTTATGCATCAGTTTTAAAAGCACAAGAAATTATAAAAAATGATGGTGGAGTAACTTCTTTTAATTTTGAATTTACAGAGTGGGCGCATGAAATTGAAACTCTTACCAAAGGTGAGGGTGTAATGGAAAATTGGTTTCTTTCTAACTCAACGCATGTAGTGGATTTGGCATTTTATTTAGGTGGGCAACCCAAAGAAATATGTAGTTTTGTTAATGGAAGTCTTGGTTGGCATCCTTCTGGGTCTAATTTTAGTGGTGCTGGAAATAGTGATAGAAATGCTTTGTTTAGTTACCAAGCAAACTGGGAAAGTGCAGGTCGATGGGGAATAGAAATCTTAACAAAAGAGCATAGACTTATATTTAGACCTATGGAAAAACTTCAAATACAAAACAGAGGCAGTATAGCAGTAAATTATGATGAAGAAATTGATTATTTGCTGGATACTCAATATAAACCAGGGCTTTTTTTGCAAACAAAAGCTTTTTTGAAAAATACTTTTAAAGGTATGTGTACTATAGCTGAACAAGATACTATGTTTGTTATTTATTCTAAAATGGTAAATTATCTTGAAAAATAAAATATATTTCGTTCCATTATATTATTATCTTACATATCCAGATTTTAAACAATACAACAATGATAAAAGTATAACAAGTTTTTATGATTTAAAAGTTTTAAATGTAACATATAATGACTTAAATCTCCCATATTTAGAAAATAAAGACATTAAAAATAATATAGAAAATTTATGTAATATATCAGCTAAAAAAAATAATTCTTTTACTGTTTTAATATCAAAGTTAAAGCGAATAAAAAATCACTTAGCATCTCATCAGAACAAACTTAAGGTGTTGATGAATTTTATATTTATATATCTTCTGATAATTTATTCTTTACCGAAAAATACAAGCGTAATTAATGATATTTTACTAAATTTTATATTTGTACTATTAGTATATGTATTTTTGTTGATAATTTATAAAAAAATAAAAACAGCTTTAAGATCAAATAAAGAACAAAAGTATAAAAGAGCATCTATTAAAGTGTATAACAAAATCTATGAGTATTTAAAAAAACAAGCTCCAAAAATGATGATATTTTCATCTGATTTAGGTGATGTCAATATTAGATTAACAATTTTGGCTGCCAATATGCTGGATATACCTGTAGTTATTTACTGGATGGGTGATATAGAAAAAAATAATCTAGATTCAATGACAATCAATAGTGAAAAATCTACTGGATATAAGGGAGATTTTTTTGAAATGGCATTTGATAATGCATTAAAATTTAATGAGCATTATTTTAATATTATTGGCAGTTATTCTAAAAATGCAAGAATTTTTGTTGCACATTCTATTGCCAAAACAAAATTAATACAAGAAGGTATTTCTGAGGATAGGATTACTGTTATAGAATATAAACCTTTTGAAAATTATAACTGTTCAAATAATATTAAAGGTAAGTACATTGTTTATTATACAGAAAATTTGAATTCAATACTTGGAAAAGAATATATCAATAATTTACATATTTCTTTAAATAAGGATTTTGAAAGATTGCATCAGCAAACTGGAGTAACTACTATTGTCAGACCTCATCCGATGGAAAGGAACGGAACAGAAGAATATTTTCAATTAGAAAAGATATTTAAAGCTAAAGGAGTTATTTTGGATTACAAGTATTCTTTGGAGGAGTTAGCTTTAAAAGCTGAAATAAATATAGGACATTTTTCTAAAGTTTTACTAGATACATTACTTAGTGGGGGAAATATTTTAAGTATAAATACAATTAATAATTCTGATTTATCATTTATACCCAAAAATGAGTATCAATTGTTAAAAGTGAGTTCATATGAAAATATACTTGAAAAAATAAATTATTTTATTTCAGACGATATTTACAAAAATAATTACATTAAAGAGCAGAAAAGATTAAAGCATTACTTAACAAAAGATGCTTCTAAATTTAATATTGAGATAGAGAAACTTATTAAAGAATGTGAGGTAAAACACAATGGATAAAAAAGTATTAATCAAAGCAACTGATTTAGGAATTATGTTTGCAAAGCAACCACAAACATTTTTAAAAGATAGAATAAAAAACTTTTTTTTATCAAAAGAAAAAGAACTTAATAAAATCGTATGGAAAGATATAAATTTTGAAGTTCATGATGGTGAAATAATATGTGTATTAGGGAAAAATGGTAGGGGCAAAAGTACCTTGCTAAAAATTATAGCGGGTTTACTACAACCAGATTTTGGAAAAGTTACATTAAATACTAAAGATTATCTTTTGTTAACCCCTTCTTTAGGTTTCACTGATGAATTGACAGGTAGGGATAATATTTATTATTGTAGTATTTTTTTAGGTATGACAAAACAAGATGTTCAAGAAAAATTTGACAGCATTGTTGCATTTGCAGAACTTGAAGAACATATAGATAAACCTTTTAAATATTATTCTGATGGAATGAAAGCTAGATTAGTATTTGCATTGGCTACAAGCGTTAGACCGAAAGTTTTATTGTTGGATGAATTATTAAGTTATGGAGATATTTCTTTTCATAAGAAAGCTGATGAAAGATTACATGAATTTTTCTCTACATCAGGATGTGTAATATTAGTAACACATTCTGTCGAGTATGCAAGAAAAAATGCTGATAAGATACTTTATATTGGTGAAAATACTTATTATTTTGGAGATCCGGATACGGCTATTAATTTATATTTAGAAGAATTGAATCTTAAGGAAAACACTAAATGAAAAAAAGAACATCATTGAATTTTTATCTTAATGCTTTAGAGCAAATGATATTAGTTGAGTTTAAACGGGGACATTTTCAAAAACTTTTAGGACAACTTTGGTGGATAATTGAACCTTTGTTTATGTCAATGTTGTATTATATTTTGACTGTTGTTTTGTTTCGATACAATGGGAGTAAAGAGCATTTTATATTTATATTTTTTGCTGTCGTTATTTGGAGATGGTTTGCAAGGAGTCTTGAAAATTCATCATTATCTATTACTAGTGCTGGTGGTATTTTAAAACAAACCAATTTTTCTGTCTTACTCGTAGTTATAGCACCTTTGGCTTTTGAAATGATAAATTTCTTTATAGCATTAACTGTAGTTTTAATAATAACATCATTGCTTGGTAATATCCCTTCACTAACTATTATATACTTGCCAATTTTGCTACTCGAACAATTCTTATTGATATTGTCCTTTAGTTTAATATTTTCCTTGATTGGTGTTTACTTTAGAGACATAAGACCTTTAATTACTTTCGCATTAGGTATTTTATTTTATTTATCACCAGGAATATATCCTGTAAGTTTGATTCCTGAAAAATATGTATTTTACTTTCAATTGAATCCATTTTATGATTTATTTGTAGACTATAAAAATATATTTGTAAATGGAATACCGCCTGATGTAGCTAGTCATGTGATTAATATTGGTATATACTCTATAACATCTTTGATTGCACTATATATTTTTAAAAAATATTCTAAAAATATATATAAATATTTGTAAAGAGGGATAATGTATGAAAATCAAAAAATGTAGAATTTGTGGAAATCAAGATTTAAAAATGGTTCTAAATTTAGGAGAACAGCATTTAACGGGTATCTTTCCTAAAGATAAATTTAAAAAGATTACTAAAGGACCACTAGCACTTGTTAAATGTGTAGGGGGGGGTGAAGTGTGTGGATTGGTGCAGTTAGCTCACACATATGACCTTGGTGAGCTTTATGGAGAAAATTATGGTTATCGTTCTGGATTGAATAAAAGTATGGTAAGTCATCTTAGAGCTAAAGTTGAAAAAATAATAAGTACAGTGCATTTAACTAATAATGATTTAGTATTGGATATAGGAAGTAATGATGGAACAACATTAGGGTTTTATCCTGAAAATTTAGATTTAATTGGAATCGATCCTAGTGCAGAAAAATTTCGCACATATTATAAAAATAATATTGAGTTGATTGTTGATTTTTTTTGTTCCAGCTTATTAGTCAAAACTCGTGGAAATAAAAAAGCTAAAGTTATAACATCATTTTCTATGTTTTATGATCTTGAGGATCCATTGTATTTTATGAAAGAAATCCACGAAGTATTAGATGAAGATGGAATATGGGTTTTTGAACAAAGTTATGTTCAGTATATGATAGATCAAAATTCATACGATACAGTTTGCCAAGAACATCTTGAGTATTACGCTATAAAACAGATAAAATGGATGTGTGATAATGTTGGTTTTAAAATAATAGATATAGAATTTAACAGTGTAAACGGTGGTAGTTTTTCTGTAGTGGTTGCAAAAAACACATCTATATTGATTCCTCAAATAGAAGTAAATGACTTATTGCAGAGTGAAAAAATACGAGGTCTTGACAGTACAGATATATGGAATGATTTTTCAAAAAGAATAACGAAATCGAAAACTGATTTAATAAACTTTTTAACTAAAGCCAAGAAAAATGATAATAAAGTTTTTGGACTCGGTGCATCGACAAAAGGTAATGTAATATTACAATACTGCGGTATCACTGAAGAGTTATTGCCTTATGTAGGTGAGGTAAATGAAGACAAGTTTGGAGCTTATACTCCGGGTACACTTATTCCTATAATAGCAGAGGATGAAATGCTGCAAATGAATCCAGACTATATACTTGTATTGCCATGGCATTTTAGAGAATTTTTTATCTCAAATTCAAAATTTAAAGGTATGAAGCTCGTGTTTCCATTACCTAATTTTGAGATAATAGAATGCTAATAGAAAATATTTTCTATGAAAGCATAAAAAAATCAATGCCTATACCTTGTATAGATTTGATTGTTGTCAATAGTAAAGATGAAGTTTTGATGTTAAAAAGATCTAATGACCCAGCCAAAGGGCAATGGTGGTTTCCTGGAGGAAGAATTCATTTTGGTGAAACTAGAGAAGATGCTGTTCATAGAAAACTTAAGCAAGAGTGTGGAATAGTCGCGAATTCTATTAAACAATTAGGTACAGAAGATGTCATGTTGAGAAATTTAGATGATAGTGTTTCACATGCAATTACAACTGTATTTATGGTTTATTCAGATGGTAAAGTAATATTGGATTCTCAAAGTGAGGAGGCTATGTACAAAGCTCCTCAAGAATGGTTGGAATTAGATATACACAGTTTTATTAAAAAGTATGTTGCAATATGTCTAGGGGTTGATGATGCAAGATAATTTCATATCTGTTGTATTACCTTGTTACAATGAAGCTGGAAATATAGAAAAGCTTATAGATGAGATTCATAAAAATTTGGATTTTATAAAGCACGAAATAGTTGTAGTTGATGATAATAGCCCTGATGGAACTTATGAGATAGTTAAAAACTTGGACTATTCTTTTGTTTTGCCAATTTTAAGAACAGAAGATAGAGGATTTGCAAAATCTATTAGATGTGGGCTTGAAAATGCAAAGGGAAATGTTTTTGTAGTCATGGATAGTGATTTTAACCATCAGCCAAAATATCTTCCTTTTATGATAAAGTCATTAGAGTTTTACGAATGTGTAAGTGCTTCTAGGTTTATGTATGGCGGAGCTATGGATAGTCGTTTTAGACATTACGCAAGTTGGATTTTTAATATATTTGTACGAATTGTTACAAGAAAGTTTGTGACAGATAGTTTGTATGGTTATTTTGCAATTAAAAAAGATGTAATAGAAAAGATAAATTATGATGATGTTTTTTGGGGGTATGGGGATTATTGCATAAGACTGATGCACTACTTACAAGACAACAAAACAAATATCTTACAGTTTCCAGCAGTGAATGGAAGAAGGCTAAGTGGAGAAGGAAATAGTCGGATGATTAAAGTATTTTGGCAATATACAAAAGAAACATTAAAGTTGGTATTCAAATGAAAAAATATAAAATAATTTTTATCGGTCATGATAACATTGGGGCTAAAACTATTTTTGAAAATATGGCTAAAGAGTTTCCCGATTTCGAATTTAAAGTTGCTATAACACAAGGAGTGTATTATAAAAAAAGTTTTTTCTCATCAGTATTTAAATTACTAAAGGAAGCAAGCTTTCTTTTTTGCTTGAATCGATTTGTTGAGATGAAAATATATCAAATAAAAGGTAATACCTTAAAAAAATTTTGCATATCACATAATATAGATTTTTACCCAACATTTGATGTTAATGATGATGAAAGTATTTCTATCATCAAGCAATTTGAGCCAGATTTAATAATATCTACTTTTACAATGCACATAATTAAAGAAAGGGTTTTTAAATTATCGAATCAAGCTTCTATTGGTTGCCATCCAAGTATATTACCAAACTATAGAGGATTAGAAACATTTTTTTGGATGTTGGCAAACAATGAAAAAAGTTGTGGAGCGAGTGTATTTTTATTAGATGAAAAAATTGATAGTGGAAAAGTAATAATGCAAAATGACTTTCTAATAGAAGAGAATGAAACAGTTGAATCTTTGTATAAAAAATTAACTCAAGAAATTTCACTTTTGCTAAACAATACAATTAAAAAGTTTATTAAAGCTGAAAGTTTCGAAGAGATAGAACAAGTTGGGGAGGGGTCATATTTCCCAATGCCTACAAGTGAAGCTTATAGAAGATTCAGAAAAGGTGGACGAAGATGGAAATGATACCTTGGGCAAATGCCGTTTTCAGCGGTAATGAAAAAAAATATGTTTTAGATGCATTAGATTCTACTTGGATTTCTGGTGGATACTATGTGGATACATTTGAAAAAAAGTTTTTAGAGTATCACAATACACAGTACGGAGTAAGTGTATCCAACGGAACAACGGCACTACATTTAGCTTTGTTAGCTGCTGGAATTGGTGTAGATGATGAGGTAATACTACCAAATTTTACTTTTGTCGCACCAGTCAATATGATAATAGCTTGTGGGGCAAAGCCTGTATTTATTGATATAGACCCT
>RRZU010080973.1_pt1 | contig 18277 bp, 15 predicted proteins | sample 2165561 | NCBI WGS metagenome assembly RRZU01 (sample SAMN10456909, study PRJNA506462) | wastewater metagenome | isolation source: wastewater sludge | place: USA: Moscow, Idaho | reverse complement strand
TCGCACTGCCGTTAAAAAAGTATTGAAGTCTGTAGAAGCCGGTGACAAAGCCGCTGCTCAAGCGACATTCCAACAATCCACCAAAGTGATGGATCGCATTGCCGACAAAGGCGTGTTCCACAAAAACAAGGCCGCCCGCCACAAGAGCCGCCTGTCTGCCAAAGTGAAAGCCATGGCCTAATCGCCGTTAAGGTTTGACGCCGCTAATCTTGGTGGCCGCTTTGCCCTAATATTGCCCGGTTTTACCGGGCTTTATTTTTGTCTGCAAAATAATATCGGTTTGATTAAGGCTGTGGCTTTTGCAAAACATTTCTTCGCTGATGAAAAATGTTCGAATTCGTCATTCCGGCGCAGGCCGGAATCCATTTTTTAAAATACAATAAATTGATTTTAAATTGATTTATCAGAATTCAATGGATTCCGGCCTGCGCCGGAATGACGAACGGAAAGATTTTTAAAGGGCTGAACGATATTTTGCAAAGGTCTCAGGCTGCCTGAAAATAGTTTCAGGCAGCCTTTAGCGATATGTATGGTGATGCCAATTCTAAAACATAACTTTAACAAAATACGGCATAGGATGCGCCTTGGCGCATCGGTTTTCTTTATTCTTCATTCCACTATAGGTTATTTTGTAGAATTGGTACAAAACCATAAAAAACAGCCCCGTTTGGAGCTGTTTTTTATGTGCGGATTGCGCAAGCAAATCACGCGTAAGGGTGTTGCAGCACAATGGTTTCTTCACGATCCGGGCCGGTGGAAATCATGGCGATGGGGGCACCGCAGATTTCGGCCACGCGCTGTAAATAATTTTTGGCGTTTTGCGGCAGGGCGTCGTAGGATTTAACACCGAAGGTGCTGTCTTGCCAGCCGGGCATGGTTTCGTAAATCGGGGTGCAGGCGGCCACGGCATCGGCACCGAAGGGCAGGATGTCGATGGTTTCGCCGTTTAATTCATAGCCGGTGCAGATATTGATGTTTTCCAGGCCGTCCATCACATCCAGTTTGGTGATGCACATGCCGGAAACGCCGTTAATCTGAATGGCGCGTTTCAGCGCGGCGGCGTCAAACCAGCCACAGCGGCGGGCGCGGCCGGTGGTGGCGCCGAATTCCTGCCCACGCTCACCCAAACCGGCGCCCACTTCGTCAAACAATTCGGTGGGGAAAGGGCCTGCGCCCACGCGGGTGGTGTAGGCTTTCACAATGCCCAACACATAGCCGAGCATTTGCGGTGCCACACCGGCACCGGGTGCGGCGGCACCGGCCACGCAGTTGGAGGAAGTTACAAAAGGATAGGTGCCGTGGTCGATGTCGAGCAAGGTGCCTTGGGCGCCTTCAAACAGGATTTTGTCGCCGCGTGCGTTCATTTCGGTGAGCTCGCGCGACACATCGGCCACCATGGGGCGGATGCGAGCGGCCAAGCCTTGGATTTGCGCCCATACGCTGTCGAAATCCACCGGAGCTGCCTGAAACAAATGTTCCAGCTGCACATTGTACAGTGCGATGTTTTCCTGCAATTTGGTTTTCAACTGTGCTTCATCAAACAAATCAATCACGCGCACGGCACGGCGGGCCACTTTGTCTTCGTAGGCGGGGCCGATGCCGCGGCCGGTGGTGCCGATTTTGCCGGCACCGCGTGCGGCTTCGCGTGCTTGGTCCAGCGCCACATGGTAGGGCAGAATCAACGGGCAGGTGGGGGCGATTTTAAGGCGGCGCGCCACTTTGATGCCCGCGCTTTCCAATTCGTCGATTTCTTTGAGTAAGGCTTCGGGGCTGAGCACCACGCCTGAGCCGATAAAGCATTGCACGCCTTCGCGCAAAATGCCGGACGGAATCAGGTGCAATACGGTTTTTTTACCGCCCACCACCAAGGTATGCCCGGCATTGTGGCCACCCTGAAAGCGCACCACACCGGCGGCTTGGTCGGTAAGCCAGTCTACAATTTTGCCTTTGCCTTCATCGCCCCATTGGGTGCCGATAACCACTACGTTTTTTGCCATGATTGTGTACCTGTTTTAAATCGTTAAAGCATCAATAAATAAACTTGTTTAGGAAATTCAGTCGGCCAACGGGATGACGCACCATTGCCCGTTTTGCCATACCAGTTGGCGGTTGCAGCTGTGCGGATCGCGCGTGTGTGGGGTGTAATCCACCATCACGCATTCGCCCGATGCACGCAAGCGCTCGATTTCGGCTGCGGCGGCTTGGGCATCGCCCAGCGCCACTTTAATGCCGTGCCATCCTGCCGATTGCGGCAAATGGCCGATTAAATCGCGCAAGTCGAAGCTAAAGCCGGTGGCCGGGCGGGCGCGGCCGAAATGCCGACCCAAATCGTTGTAACGGCCCCCGCGGGCCAGCGCATCCGGCCAGTCGGCACCGTAGGCGGCAAACAGCAGGCCGCTGTGATAGGAATCAACCCGCAGCTCGGATAAATCAATATGCACCGGCCGCTCGGCAAAAGCGGCGCACACGGTTTGCAGCTCGTTTAAGGCTGCCTGAATTGCAGGCAAGGGCGGCAAGGCGCTGCGGGCGCGCTCAATCACTGCTTGGTTGCCGTAGAGTGTGGGCAGCAGCGCCAAGGCGTTGACCCATTGCGTTGCCAATTGCAGGCTTTGGCCGTGGCGGCGCACGGCTTCGGCGTCTTTGTTCTGCATCATGCCGAGCAAAATATGTGCATCGGCTTCGCTCAGCTGTGCCGCTTCGGCCAGGGCGCGGAAAATACCGATGTGGCCCAGCGCCAGCTGCGGCTCGGTAACATTCACCAAACGCAGGCTTTTGAGCATCAAATCGATTAGCTCGATATCGGCTTCGATACCGGCATAGCCGTACAGCTCGGCACCAATCTGCAAAGGCTCGCGCGTGCTTAAAAAGCCGTCGGGGCGGGCATGCAGCACGGTGCCGGCATAGCACAGGCGGTTTACGCCGTTGTTGGCCGATAGCAAATGCGCATCAATGCGCGCCACTTGCGGAGTGATGTCGGCGCGCAAGCCCAATTGGCGACCGCTGATTTGATCCACCACGCGGATGGTTTTGAGCGACAAGCCTTCGTCGATGCGGGTGAGCAGGGAATCGCTGTATTCCAGCAAAGGCGGGCTCACCAGCTCGTAGCCGTGCACGCGGAAAAGTGCCAACAGCTGCTCCTTAGCACTTTCCAGCTGGCGTGCGGTGGAGGGCAGGATGTCGGCAATGTGTTCAGGCAGCTGCCAGGACTGCATAAGGTTCTCGCTTTTGTTTCGGACACAACAAAGGCGGGCATTGCCATTTCAAATAAAAGTGCGGCCATGCCGTGCGGCATGCGCGTTTTTACTTCAAATGCAAATGAACCCACCTTGGTTTATTAAAGCGACACTTTAGCATAAATCGGCGGCGTTGGCATTACATGCTGCTCCAATCCACCCAACCGGTAAGCCAAGTGAGCAAAATCACGCCGCCAAACACAATGCGGTACCAGGCAAAAGGCACGTAGTTTTTGGTGGCGATAAATTTGAGCAAGGCTTTTACCGCCACCAAACCGGCTGCAAATGCCGCCACAAAGCCAACTACAATCAACATGGCGTCTTGCAGGGAAAAATCTTTGTAGTGTTTGATCACATCGTAAAACGTGGCCGCAATCATCACCGGCACTGCCAGAAAAAATGAAAATTCGGTGGCCGCTTTGCGCTCCAGCCCCCACAACATACCACCCATAATGGTGCTGCCTGAACGCGAGGTGCCCGGAATCAAGGCCAGAATTTGCGCCAAGCCCACCACCAAGGCATCTTTGGGGCGCATGTCTTCCACCCGCATTACCTTAGGCGTGCGGGTGCTTTGGCGTTTTTCAATCCATAAAATCAGCAGCCCGCCCACCACCAAGGCCGTGGCCACGCTGATGGGGTTGAATAAAAAGGCTTTGATTTGTTTGCTGAATAACAAACCCACCACGGCTGCGGGAATAAAAGCGATGGCCAAGTTGAGCACAAAGCGATTGGTTTCCGGCTCGCGGCCGACGTGGGTAAGCACATGGGCGAAGCGGCGGCGGTATTCAAACACCACCGCCAACACCGCACCCAGTTGAATGGCGATTTCAAAAACTTTGCCATTGCTGTGGAAATTGAGCAAATCGCCAAACACAATCAAGTGCCCGGTGCTGGAGATGGGCAGAAATTCGGTAAGGCCTTCGATAATGCCCAAAATCAGGGCTTTGGCAAACAGCAGGATGTCCATAATAAAATGCAGTCGGATAAAATAAATGAGTTAGATAATATCGATATCGGCTTAAGGCTGTCTGAAGCGGATTGGCGCAGGCAAACAAAAAGTGCGCGGGGTGGCGCACTTTTTGCTTTATTGCCGCAGCTTAACGGTTGGCCGACTTGGCGATGGCCGCACCGATGCTTTTCGGTGCCACGCGTGGGGCAGCGGCTTTCATGCCGCGCTCTTGGCGCACTTTGGCAATCAATTCGTCCACCACTTGCATGCCTTGGTTGAAGTCGCGCATTTTAACGCGGTATTTGCCGCCCACAATCAGCATGGGGGTGCCGTCAATGCCGTTTTGTGCGGTGAGGTCTTGCATGCGTTTGGCATCAATGGGGTTGTTTACGCTATTAAAGGCGGCCAATACTTTGGCGCTGTCGAAACCGGTTTGTTTTTCTGCCCAAGCTTTGAATGTGTTGGGGTCGCCTAAATTGGCTTTTTGCTCGAACATAGCATTAAAAATGGCCGGATTGGCTTGGTATTTGGTGCCGGAAGCGTTAACCGCAGCGGCAATGCGCGCCAAGCCGAGCATACTCGGATCCCACACCACATGCTCGGTGCGCAAATAGGTGTCGGCAGCAAACGATTTGCTGTGTTTGAGCAAAATCGGATCTAAGTGATAGCAATGCACGCAAGAATAGGAGAAAAACTCCAGCACTTCTACTTTGTCTTGCTGTAATTGCGGGATGGGCTTGCTCAATACGGTGTAATCGGCACCTTCCTGAATAGCGGCTTGCGCCAGGCTGCTGGCAAACACGGCGGCGGTGGCCAAGGCGAGCATGGATTTTTTCATTATATTGGCTTTCGTGCAAATAAGGTTTTGAAAAATAAAATAATATTAATAAGGTTAAGTGTTTTTAAGGCGCGGTGCGCATCAGGCTGTCAATTTGGTTTTGGCGCAAGCGCTCGGCCATTTTTTCGGCTTGCGGGCGCGATAAGGTGCCGGTTTGCACGCGGTAAACGGTTTGGCCGTTGGCGCTGCCTTTCACTACATTGGCGTTTACGCCGAGCATGGCCAATTTGGCGCGCTGTGCATCAGCAGCGTTGCTGTCTTTAAACGAGCCCAATTGCAGCAATACGGCAGCCTTGTCGGCGGTATTGGTTTGGCTTTGCGCCGCTTCTTGTTTGGCGGCGGCGCGGGCTTTTTCTACACTGCCGCTGTTGAGAATTTGCTCCGGGCTCACTTTGGCCGGTTTTTCCGCTGTGGGTTTGGCCGGTTTGGCTGGCGCCGTGTTTTGCTGCGGCTTGGCGGTAACGGTTGGCGGCACCGGTGTGCTTTCCGGCTCGCTGGAGGCGGTTACCTGCGAGGCAATAAAGCTGCCCAAGACATCGGTATCGCTGGCGGGAATGGGGGGCGGGGTGCTGGCCGATTGCCCGCCGGGGGTGAGAATTTCCGGCGGCGGGGTTTGGGTTTGGATTTCGGGCTGCTTAAACGGTGTTTTGTTTTTATTGAGGAAAAACAAAACACCGGCAATCACGGCGGTGGCCAGCAGTAAACCAATCATAAAGCCGGACAAACCTTTGCCGGCTTGGGTGTGGGTATTTTTCATGTGGGATGGTATGCAATCAATCGGGCATCATTTTAACAAAATCCGTTTGCTTGTGTGCAGAAGGCAGGTGGGTTTACCTGCTTTTGCTCTTATTTTGTGCGTGCTTTTGCTTTTGGCAAACGGGGTGTATGGCGGTTTATACATTTCACTATAGTGCGCGGCGAAAGCCGATGGCACGCAACACATGCTGGCGCGATACTTCGCTGTCTTCTGCCAAATCGGCCAGCGTGCGCGCCACCCGCAAAATACGGTGGTAGCTGCGGGCGGATAGCGATAATTTTTCCAGCATTTGTGCCAGCGCCGCCTTGGCTTCCGGCGCGATAGCGGCGATGTGGTCGAGCTCGGTGCTGTTCAGCTCGGCATTGATTTTACCTTGCCGAGCCAGCTGACGGGCGCGGGCGGCGATAACGCGTTGCAACACCACGGCGCTGGCTTCGCCCGGCTCGGCGGCGGTGAGCTCGCCCGCGCTTAAGGCGGGCACTTCAATGGTGAGATCGATGCGGTCGAGCAAGGGGCCGGAAATTTTACCGCGGTAGCGGGCAATCGCTTCCGGTGTGCAGCGGCACGGCTTGGCCGGATGGCCCAAATAGCCGCACGGGCAGGGGTTCATCGCCGCCACCAGCTGGAATTGTGCCGGATAGCTGGCTTGGCGGGCGGCGCGGGAAATGTGGATTTCACCACTTTCCAGCGGCTCGCGCAGCACTTCTAACACTTTGCGCTCAAATTCGGGCAATTCGTCTAAAAACAGCACGCCGTGGTGTGCCAAGGAAATTTCACCCGGGCGCGGATCGGAGCCGCCGCCCACCAAGGCCACGGCCGAGGCGCTGTGGTGTGGCGAGCGGAACGGGCGTTGGCAAGAAAAACGCTGCTGGTGTGGCGGCAGCAAGGAGCGCAAAGCCCATACGCTAATCATTTCCGCTTCGCTCAAGGGCGGCAAAATACCGGGTAGGCGTTGTGCCAGCATGGATTTGCCGGTGCCGGGCGGCCCCAACATCAGCAGGCTGTGCCCGCCCGCTGCGGCCAACTCCAGCGCCAAACGGGCGGTGTGCTGGCCTTTAACATCGGCCAAATCGGGCAAGGGCGCTGTTTCAGGCTGCCTGAAAGCGGCGGCATCGGCATGGGTGCGCTCAAGGTTGTGAATGCCGTTGAAATGCGCGGCCACGGCGGCCAAGGTGTCGGCACCGTAAACAGTGGCGGTGTGCAGCAAGGCTGCCTGAAGCGCGTTTTCCAGCGGCAAAATAAACGCCCGTTGCGCTTGCGCACCTTCCCAAGCCATGGCCACTGCGCCGCGAATAGGGCGGATTTGGCCGGACAAAGCCAATTCGCCCGCCAACTCGTATTGCGCCAAGTGTTGGTGTTGGATTTGGCCGGAAGCGGCCAGAATGCCCACGGCAATGGGCAAGTCGAAACGGCCGGACTCTTTGGGCAAATCGGCCGGTGCCAGATTAACGGTGATTTTTTTAGCCGGAAACTCAAAGCCGGACTGAATACTCGCCGCGCGCACGCGGTCGCGGCTTTCTTTCACTTCGGTGTCGGGCAGGCCGACAATATTGAACGCAGGCAGGCCGTTGGCCAAGTGCGCTTCCACTTCCACCAGCGGGGCGGCCATGCCCGCCAGTGCGCGGCTGTACACCACCGCCAAGCTCATGTTTAGCCCTGTTCGCTTTGCTGGGTTTGGGTTTCGACTTGTTGCAAGCCGCTGTCGCCTTCCAGCTCGGCCAAGCGTGCTTCCAGCTCGGCCAGTTTTTCGCGGGTTTTCAGCAATACTTGTTGCTGGATGTCGAATTCTTCGCGGGTAACCAAATCCATGCGGTTAAAAGCGGAGCCGAGCATGGCTTTCACGTTTTTTTCCACGTCTTTTACCGGGCTGTTGTCGATGGTGTCGCCCAGCTTGGCCGACAATTCGTCGAAGAATTTTTTGCCAATCATGGTGTGCTTCCTTTGGGTTTGGGTTGAATGGGGCTTATTGTAGGGGCTTCGTGCAGGCGGCGCAATCAGGGGATGCCGAAGGGCAGGCGATGGTGTTCGCTGCCGATGGTGATGTCGGCGAGATAGTCGTTGCGGTTGTCGATGCACAAGGGTAGGCGGATTTGGCGGCCTACCCAGCGGCCATCGCTTTGTTTTTGCAGGGCATAACGGTTAAAACCCATGTCCATGCCGCGCATAGAGAAACTCACCGACACCTGTGCCACATCGGCGGGCACTTGACTCACGGTAATGTCAAACGGCGATTTGGCGCTGCTTTGCGGGCTAAACTGCACTTGGCTGCCTTGGCTTAATACGCAGCCTTGGCGCACATTGCAGGCAGCGGTAGTGGCGTGAACGGCAGCGGCAGGTGCCGGATGTTGTTGCTGCCACCACCACAGCGCGGCCACTTTGGCAGCGGCAAAGCCCAGCAGCAATACGGCAAGGAGGATTTTTTGTGGGCGGGTGAGTTTGTGCATAAAGTTAGAAAAAGGGATAAGGCTGCCTGAAAGATAGGGGGAGTTTGGTCAGGCAGCCTTTTATTCAAGTAGCTGTAGGTTGGATTCTTGAATCCGACGCTTGTGCAAAGCATAAGACTGAGGCTGGTTTTGGTCTGGCGGCCAAATGTCGGATTCAAGAATCCGACCTACGCATCCATTTCAACATCAGCCATTTCAAGCAAATCTACTTTTAAAACCGCCATCAAGCGATGGCCGCGGCTAAGTCTTCCACCAAGCCATGCGCACCGGCGGCCAGCCATTGCTTGCCATAAGCGGCCAATATGTCGGCAGCGGCAAAAGGCAGCAGCGGCAGGGATACGCCTTGTTGCAATACTGCCAACAGCGCCTGCGCATCGGCGTGGCCAAGCACCTGCCATAATACCGCAGCCGCGTCTTGCACTTGTGCCCATTGCTGCGGCTGATTGACGCAGGCCCACACGCTGATGTTATTGCCGAAGCGGGGCGCGTGTGCCATTCGGTCGGCGGCAAACAAGATATGGTGATGACCTGGCTCGGCCAAATCATACGGCACAATGCGGTATTCCGCTTGGCTTGGCAAGCTGCCGCGAAAACCGGTTTGCAGGCTGCCTGTAAGAAAATCGGGAATCGCCAGTGCGGCTAAGATTGGCCCGTTGGCGGGCAGCATCGGTGCCACGCTGAAATCGCCGGGCTGCTGCCAGCACCAGCTTTGGCCTTCGCGCGCTTGCAGGCTGCCGTGCCAATCGTTGGCGGCAATGCGGTAGAAGCACAGGCGCACGCGGGCGTGTTCGTAGTCGTGGATTTTGGTCAGCCACGGCGTGGCGTGTTCAATGTGGATGCCCAGCTCTTCGTGAAATTCGCGTTGCAGCGCTGCCAGCGCGCTTTCACCGGCTTCCACCTTGCCGCCGGCAAACTCCCAATAGCCGGCATAAGGCTTGCCTTCCGGGCGCGAGCTGAGCAAAAACGCGCCTGTGGATTGGTACAGCACTCCGGCCACCACATGCACACTTGGGCGCTGGGCATTCATGATTTGGCCGCAATGGCGAAGGCCAGGATTTGATCGCCTTCGTCGCTCAGGCTTAAATGTACTTTGCCGATGCCTTTTTGTTGCAGCCATTGCTGTAAAGGCGTTTCCAAGATAAATTCCGGCCGCCCCAGCTCATCGTGGCCGATGCCGATGTTGCGCAGGGTAACCGGTGAGCGCAGGCCGGTGTGCACCGCTTTGGAAAACGCTTCTTTGGCGGCAAAGCGCTTGGCCAAAAACAGCACCGGATTGCTGGCCGAAGGCCATTCCAGGTATTCGATGCGGGAGAGGATTTTGTCGGCCACCGCATTGGCGCCATAGGTTTTGCACATTTTGCCGATGCGGCTCACGGTAACAATATCGGTGCCAATGCCGTAAATCATGGTGTTGGTTTCCAAAAATATAAAGTGTGTCGGCTTGCCTGTTTTCAGGCAGCCTTGAATAAAAAATGCGTGATTGTAATCAATAAGGCAAGCTGCGGGCGCGGTAAATGGCCTGTTTCATTTGGCGGATGGCTTCAGGCAGCCCCATAAACAGCGCTTGTGCAATCAGCGCATGGCCGATGTTCAGCTCGCGGATGGCCAGAATTTGGGCAATCGGGGTGACATTGTGAATGGTAAGGCCGTGTCCGGCATTCACCACCAGCCCCATTTCGCTGCCGAAATGGGCGCCGTCTTCAATACGCGCCAATTGCTGCGCTTGTTCGGCTGCGGTGGCGGCATCGGCATAGGCGCCGGTGTGCAGCTCAATCACCGGCGCGCCCACATCGCGGGCAGCCTGAATTTGCGCTTCATCGGCATCAATAAACAGCGACACGCGGATGCCCGCCTGAGTGAGCGTGTGGGTAAAATCGGCTACGCGCTGCTGCTGCGCCAATACATCCAATCCGCCTTCGGTGGTCACTTCGGTGCGCTTTTCCGGCACCAAACACACATCTTGCGGCATCACTTCCAGCGCATTGGCCAGCATTTCATCGGTGAGCGCCATTTCCAGATTCATGCGCGTTTTGATGGCGGCGCGGATGGCGAACACGTCGTGGTCGCGGATATGGCGGCGGTCTTCACGCAGATGCAGGGTAATCAAATCGGCGCCGTGGGTTTCGGCCAAAAGCGCCGCTTCCAAAGGGCTGGGATACACCGTGCCGCGTGCATTGCGCACGGTGGCAATATGGTCGATATTCACACCGAGTAACATGGCTGGCTTTCTGTAGACAATAAGGCGCAAACATACACGCAGCGGGCGATGGTGTAAAGGCGGGCAGGGTTTTCAGGCAGCCTTTTAGGCTGCCTGAAAAATCAATCCATCAGGCAGGTACAGAAAAGATACGCTTTAATCAAACAAATCCGGCTCCGGCGGGCTTGAAGTGGAATCGGTGCGCAGATGGGCGTCTAGGTGGATGTCGGTGTCGACACGGCAGCAGCAGGGCAGTACTTCGTCGGCGCCGACAAAGGCCAGCGGGGGCTGTGGATAGGATACGCTGCCGGAATACAGGCGGGTGCGGCAGGCGCCGCAATAGCCGCTGCGGCATTGATAGGCCACTTCGTGGCCGGTGCGCTCCAGTGCTTCGAGCAAGGTTTCGCCCGGTTGCAATTCAAAGCTGGTGCTGTGGGTGGTGACTAAATTCATGGTATTCGGATAAGCACGCCGCCTGTGGCGGCGGCGTGGCGGGCTTTGGTTTGGCCGGGTTGGTGTTTAGGCAGCCCGGCCAATGCGGTATTACAATTCAAAATCAGTTAAATCGTCTTCATTCAATTCGGCATTGATTTGTCCCACCAGATAGGAGCTGACTTCCACTTCCTGCGGGGCTACCTGAACATTGTCGCTGGAGAGCCAGGCGTTAATCCACGGGATGGGGTTTTGTTTGGCTTGCTCGAAGGCCGGTTGCAGCCCCACGGCGGCCATGCGCAGGTTGGTGATGTATTCCACATATTGGCTGAGGATGTCTTTGTTCAGACCAATCATGGATCCGTCTTTAAACAGGTATTGGGCCCATTCTTTTTCTTGCTCGGCGGCTTTTTTGAATAAGTCGAAACACAGGGTTTCGCATTCGGCGGCCACTTCGGCCATTTCCGGGTCGTCCACGCCGCTGCGCATCAGGTTGAGCATGTGTTGGGTGCCGGTGAGGTGCAGGGCTTCGTCGCGGGCGATCATTTTGATGATTTTGGCGTTGCCTTCCATCAGCTCGCGCTCGGCAAAGGCAAATGAGCAGGCAAATGATACGTAAAAGCGGATGGCTTCCAATACGTTGACGCACATCAGGCACAGATACAGCTTTTTCTTCAATTCGTGCAGCGATACGCTAACGGTGTGGCCGTTGATATCGTGGCGGCCTTCGCCTAGGAGGTTGTAATACTGGGTGTATTCGATTAAATCGTCGTAGTAGCAGGCGATGTCTTCGGCGCGGGCTTGGATGTATTCGTTTTGCACGATGTCGTCAAACACGGTGCCGGGGTCGTTGACGATGTTGCGGATGATGTGGGTGTAGCTGCGCGAGTGGATGGTTTCGGAAAACGCCCAGGTTTCAATCCAGGTTTCCAGCTCGGGAATCGACACCAAGGGCAGCAAGCCCACATTGGGGCTGCGCCCTTGAATGGAATCGAGCAGGGTTTGGTATTTGAGGTTGCTGATAAAGATGTGCTTTTCGTGATCGGGCAGGTTTTGGTAGTCGATGCGGTCGCGCGAAACGTCCACTTCTTCCGGACGCCAGAAAAACGACAGTTGCTTTTCAATCAGTTTTTCAAAAATTTCGTATTTTTGCTGGTCGTAGCGCGCCACATTCACCGGCTGGCCGAAAAACATCGGCTCGGTAAGGGCGTTGTTTTGGGTTTTGGGAAAGGTGCTGTACGACATGGTGAGGTGTTCGCAGGACATGGGGTTCTTTCAGGCAGCCTGGGCTGGATATGGTTAAGTATGTAGGCCGATGCCGATATATACGGCAGGTGTTGCCGCTGTGGGATAGGCATCGAAATCCACTTGATAGCGGCGCGGCAGGTGCGACATCATATTGGAGGCTGCCTGAAGTGTCTCAACCAACCCTAAAACGGATGCGCCAAGGCGCATTCTATGCTGTATTTTGCAACTGCGTCTAAAGGCTGCCTGAAAGGTTTTAAACCCTTTCAGGCAGCCTTATTAAGCATAGGCAGTTAAATCTTGCAGGCACCGCTGGCGCAGCCGTCGTCTTGCAAGTCGGTTTGGGTGTCGTCGGCGCCGTCACGGGTGTTTTGGTAGTACAGGGTTTTGAGGCCGAATTTGTAGGCGGTGAGCAGGTCTTTCAGCAGCTGCTTCATCGGCACGCGACCACCTTCAAAGCGTTGCGGGTCGTAGTTGGTGTTGGCGGAGATGGCTTGGTCGACAAATTTCTGCATCACGCCCACCAGTTGCAAATAGCCGTCGTTGCCGGGCATTTGCCACAGCAGCTCGTATTGGTTTTTCAGGCGCTCGAATTCGGGCACCACTTGTTTCAAAATGCCGTCTTTGGAGGCTTTTACGCTCACCAGGCCGCGCGGCGGCTCGATGCCGTTGGTGGCATTGGCGATTTGCGAGCTGGTTTCGGAAGGCATCAGTGCGGTGAGGGTGGAGTTGCGCAGGCCGTGTTGCACGATGTCGGCACGCAGGGCTTCCCAATCCAGATGCAGCGGCTCGGCGCAAATGCTGTCCAAATCTTTTTTATAGGTATCGATCGGCAAAATGCCTTGGGCATAGGTGGTTTCGCCAAACGCGGGGCAGGCGCCGAATTCTTGCGCCAGCTGCACCGAAGCTTTGAGCAGATAATACTGGATGGCTTCAAAAGTGCGGTGGGTTAAACCCAGCGCGGAGCCGTCGGAATATTTCACGCCGTTTTTGGCCAGATAATAGGCGTAGTTAATCACGCCGATGCCGAGGGTGCGGCGGTTTTCGGTGGCGATTTGCGCGGCTTTGATGGGGTAGTCTTGATAATCCAGCAGGGCATCGAGTGCGCGCACGGCCAAGTCGGCCAAGTTTTCCAGCTCATCCAAGCTTTCCAGCGCGCCCAGATTAAACGCCGACAGGGTGCACAGGGCGATTTCGCCGTTTTCATCGTTGATGTCGTTGAGCGGTTTGGTGGGCAGGGCGATTTCCAAGCACAGATTGGACTGACGCACCGGCGCCACTGCCGGGTTAAACGGGCTGTGGGTGTTGCAGTGGTCTACATTCTGGATATACACGCGGCCGGTGCCGGCGCGCTCTTGCATCATCAGTGAAAACAGCTCGGCCGCGGGCAGGCTGCGTTTGCGGATGGCGGGGTCGTTTTCGTATTGCAGGTAGAGGCGCTCGAATTCGTCTTGGTCGGCAAAAAAGGCGTCGTAGAGGCCGGGCACATCGGAAGGCGAAAACAGGGTGATGTGGCCGCCTTTAATCAGGCGGGTGTAGAGCAGGCGGTTGATTTGCACGCCGTAGTCGAGGTGGCGCACGCGGTTTTCTTCTACGCCGCGGTTGTTTTTCAATACCAGCAGGCTTTCCACTTCCAGATGCCACATCGGGTAGAACAGGGTGGCGGCACCGCCGCGCACGCCGCCTTGCGAGCAGGATTTCACCGCTGCCTGAAACATTTTGAAAAACGGAATGCAGCCGGTGTGCTGGGCTTCGCCGCCGCGGATTTCGCTGCCCAAGGCACGGATGCGCCCGGCGTTGATGCCGATGCCGGCGCGTTGTGATACGTATTTGACGATGGCGCTGGTGGTGGCGTTGATGGAATCAAGGCTGTCGCCGCACTCAATCAGCACGCAAGAGGAGAATTGGCGCGTGGGGGTGCGCACGCCGGACATAATCGGCGTGGGCAGGGAAATTTTAAACAGGCTTACCGCATCGTAGAATTTTTTCACATAATCCAAGCGGGTGGCGGCCGGGTAGTTGGCAAACAGGCACATGGCCACCAGCATATACAGGAATTGCGGGCTTTCGTAGATTTCCTTGCTGACGCGGTTTTGCACCAGATACTTGCCTTCGAGCTGCTTTACCGCACCGTAGGAAAAGTGCATATCGCGGCTGTGGTCTAGGTATTGATTGAGCGTATCGAATTCGGCGCGGCTGTAGTCTTGCAAAATATGCGCGTCGTATTTGCCCATGGCGGTGAGGCGCTCTACATGCTCAAACAGCGGCGGCGGTTCAAACTCACCAAAGGCGATTTTGCGCAGATGGAAAATGGCCAAGCGTGCGGCCAGATATTGGTAGTCGGGGGTGTCGGTGGAAATCAAATCCGCCGCGGCTTTAATGATGGTTTCGTGGATGTCGTCGGTGCGGATGCCGTTGTAAAACTGAATATGCGATTTCAGCTCCACTTGCGACACCGATACATTGTCTAGCCCTGCTGCGGCCCAGGTGATAACACGGTGGATTTTATCCAGGTTAATCTCTTCCAAACGCCCATCGCGTTTGGTCACTTTCAAATGGGCGGTGGCGTTCATGGGCAGCAGGTCTCGAAGTGGTGAAGTTAGACAAGAAATGAGGCCGACACCACAAGATGTAGGGGTGCAGGCCAGTAAGACACACAATATAATGGATTTTGCGTTTTAAAAAAAGGCTTGTATCAACCCCTATTTTTTGTATGGGTAGCAATCCAACACGATAAACACCGCTAAGTGAATGCTTACATTCGGCTTTCGGTTTTGACCATGGATAATAGAAAAAATTTCAATGACACGGCAACACTGCTTTGCCTGCTGCTATGGAAAACAGCAAAGCCTGTTGCCACGCGGCTTGAGTGTACCAAAGGCTGCCTGAAGCATTTTCAGGCAGCCTTTAGCATGATTAAATTTAGTGTTGGATTAATGCCAAATCCAAAGTTAAATCGTGGTTTTTATTCACGCTTACTTTGCGTTGCAACACGTTTACGGCGATTTGCTGCGCTTCGGCTAAGGAGTGCATTTGGTAGGTGCCGCATTGGTATTGGTTCAGCTCGGGGATTTGGTTTTGGTTTTGCACGCCCAATACGTCTTGCATGGCCGCTTCCCAGGCTTGTGCCACGCGTGCTTCATCGGGGGTGCCGATTAAGCTCATGTAAAAGCCGGTGCGGCAGCCCATGGGGGAGATGTCGATGATTTCCACATCGGTGCCGTTGAGGTGGTCGCGCATAAAACCGGCAAACAGATGCTCTAAGGTGTGGATGCCTTTTTCCGACAAAATTTCTTCATTGGGCACGCAAAAGCGCAAGTCGTACACGGTGATGGTGTCGCCTTTTGGGGTGTTCATGGTTTTGGCCACCCGCACGGCCGGAGCGTGCATACGGGTGTGGTCTACGGTGAAGCTGTCGAGCAAGGGCATGGTGTGACTCCTGAGGGTTTTGGTTGAGGCTGCCTGAAGCAATTTCATGTTTCAGGCAGCCTTTTTATATATATGGCCTTTGTGTTGCGGTTCGTACGGTTACGGCTTGCGGCCTAAACGTACCTACGATACTCAATCGTAACGGCTTACCCCAAAGCCTTGCGGGCACCGGCAAACAGGCGGTACCAGCCGGACAGTTCACTGTGTTGCCATGCTTCGGGCGTCCAGCTCATTTGGGCGCTGCGGTAAACGCGCTCGGGGTGCGGCATCATAATGGTGGCGCGGCCGTCGATGCTGGCTACACCGGCAATGCCTTGCGGTGAGCCGTTGGGGTTGAGCGGGTAGGTTTCGGTGATGTGGTTTTGGCCGTCCACATAATGCAGCGCGGTGGCGGCGGTGTTGGCAAGGCTGCCTGAAGGCAGGTGGGCAAAGTCGGCGCGGCCTTCGCCGTGGCTCACCACCACCGGCAGGCTGCTGCCCGCCATATCGGCCAAAATCAATGACGGCGAGGTGGGGATGTGCACCATGCTTAGGCGTGCTTCGAATTGCTCGGAGGCGTTGCGCTTGAATTTAGGCCAGCCCGCGGCACCGGGGATAATGTCGGCCAGGTGGCTCATCATTTGGCAGCCGTTGCACACGCCCAGGCTTAAGGTGTCGGGGCGGGCGAAAAAGTCGGCAAACAATTCGCGCACGCGCGGATGGAACAAGATGCTTTTGGCCCAGCCTTCACCGGCGCCGAGCACATCGCCATAGCTGAAGCCGCCACAGGCCGCCAGCATTTGGAAATCGGCCAGGCTGGTGCGCCCGGCCATCAGATCGCTCATGTGGACGTCGTGGGCATCGAAACCGGCGCGGGTAAAGGCGGCGGCCATTTCCACTTGGCCGTTGACGCCTTGCTCGCGCAGCACGGCGATTTTGGGCTTGTGGCCGCCGATAAACGGCGCGGCGATGTCGTCGCCAATATCAAAGCTCAGGTCGGCAAACAGGGTGCTGCGGCTGTCGTCGCTCAAAAGCGCGAATTCGCTGTCGGCGCAGGCGGGGTTGTCGCGCAGGCGCTGGATTTGGTGGCTGGTTTCGCGCCAGGCTTTTTGCAATTCCAAGCGGCTTTCGTTCAGCAATACGGTGTTGCCGTTGTGTACCATTAAGCGGTCGCTGCCGTTGATGTGGCCGAGAATGTGCACGGCTTCGGCCAAGCCGTTGGCGGCAAAGGCGGCCTGCATGGCATCCAGATGCTCGTGCTGTACTTGCAGCACCGCGCCCAGCTCTTCGTTAAACAGGGTGCGCATGGCCGCGTCGTGCAGTTTGGTGCTGCCGCAGCGGCGGTTGGTTTGTTCAATCAAATCGGCAATGTCGATATGGGCGCCCAGATGGCTGGCAAACAGCATTTCGGCCAAGGTGGTAATCAGGCCGCCATCGCTGCGGTCGTGGTAGGCAAGCAGTCGGCCTTCATCCACCAAGGTTTGCACGGCATTGAAAAAGCCTTGCAGGTGTGCGGCTTGGTCTAAATCGGGGGCGGAGCCGGCCATTTGCTTCCACACTTGCCCCAAGGCGCTGCCGCCCATGCGGCCTTGGCCGAAGCCCAAATCCACAGCCACCAGCACGCTGTCGGCCACGTTTTTCAGCTCCGGGGTTACGGTTTTGCGCACATCGCTCACGGCGGCAAAGGCGGTGATGATGGCCGATAAGGGCGAGGCCACGCTTTTGGCTTCGTTGCCGTCTTGCCACACGGTTTTCATCGACAAAGAATCTTTGCCCACCGGAATGCTCAGTTGCAAGGCTTGGCAGGTTTGCGATACGGCCTCTACGGTGCGGTAGAGTTTGTCGTCTTCGCCGGGCAGGCCGCAGGCGGCCATCCAGTTGGCCGATAATTTGATGTCGGCCAAGCTGCCGATGTGGGCAGAGGCGATGTTGGTGATGGCTTCACCAATGGCCATGCGTCCGGAAGCGGGGCCGGAAAACAGCGCCAGCGGGGCTTTTTCGCCCATGCTCATGGCTTCGCCTTGGTGGGTGTTAAAGCCCATCAGGGTAACGGCGGCATCGGCCACCGGGGTTTGGAAGCGGCCCACCATTTGGTCGCGGTGGCTTAAGCCGCCCACGCTGCGGTCGCCAATGGTGATGAGGAAGTTTTTGGCCGCCACGGTGGGCAGGCGCAATACGCGGTAGAGGCTGTCGCGCACATCCATTTTGCTGCTGTCAAACGTGGTTTCAGGCAGCGTTACGGTGTGGTCGTGGCGAACGGTTTTGGGCGGCTTGCCCAGCAGCACATTCAGCGGCAAATCCACCGGGGTATTGTGGTAGAGCGCGTCTTGCACTTGCAAGTGGCCGTCGTCGGTGGCGGTGCCCACCACGGCAAACGGGCAGCGTTCGCGCTCGCACAGGCTGCGGAACACATCCAGGCTTTCCGGCGCGATGGCCAGCACATAGCGCTCTTGCGCTTCATTGCACCAAATCTGCATCGGGCTTAAGCCGTGTTCTTCCAGCGGCACCTCGCGCAGTTTGAACACCGCGCCGCGTCCGGCATCGTTTACTAATTCGGGGAAGGCGTTCGACAAACCACCCGCGCCCACGTCGTGAATGGCGATAATCGGGTTGCCGCCGCCCAGTTGCCAGCAGCGGTCGATTACTTCCTGCGCACGGCGTTCGATTTCTGGGTTGCCGCGTTGCACCGAATTGAAGTCCAAATCGGCGGCATTGCTGCCGGTATCCATAGACGAAGCGGCGCCGCCGCCCAAGCCGATCAACATGCCGGGGCC
>RRZU010061512.1_pt1 | contig 18280 bp, 16 predicted proteins | sample 2165561 | NCBI WGS metagenome assembly RRZU01 (sample SAMN10456909, study PRJNA506462) | wastewater metagenome | isolation source: wastewater sludge | place: USA: Moscow, Idaho | reverse complement strand
GTACTGGGGGTGGCTGAGCAAGCCGATCAAGCACCCTCAACATTCCAGGCTGCCGTAGAAAAGCAAAAAGCCCTGATTTCTCAGGGCTTTGCGCTTGAAACTAGGTCTTGGCGGAGAGTGAGTCTGCCTAGATACGGCTTAACTCAGTCCATCTGCGTCCAATGCTAACTGTTAAATGATTGATTTCGTTTAACTTGATGATTATTGGCGTCTAAACTGCGCTAACGGAAGCCAGCTCTTAGTGGCATACTGAATGGCACACCAGCTCTGAGCATGGACATGGCCATCATCACCGACACCAAAGCAAGAAACATCAAGCCTGACGATCCAGCGATCCCGCACGGAGGAATCACGGGGCTCTCCTTACTGCCATCGAAAACGCGTGGCCACGGCAAGTGGGTGCTGCGTTACGTCAGCCCGGTGACAGGCAGCCGTCGGAATGCAGGGGTTGGCGCTTACCCCGAGGTTGGCATCGCAGAGGCGGCTAGACGAGCTTCCGCCATGCGCATCGAACTCGCCGAAGGAAGAGACCCGCTCGAAGAGAAAGCCAAGATCGAAGCGGCTCCGAAGGCTCCAACGGTCCCAACGTTCAAGAAAGCCGCTGAAACGCTGCACAAGGATTTACTCCCGGGATGGAAGAACCCTAAGCACGGCCAACAGTGGATCAACACCCTGACCGAGTACGCCTTCCCGAAGCTCGGTGAAAAGCGCCTGAACGAGATTCAACCCGGTGACGTTGCCGAGGTTCTCAAACCGATCTGGCTCACGAAAGCTGAGACGGCCAGTCGAGTTAAGCAGCGCATTCACGCCGTCATGTCCTGGGGCTGGGCCCATGGTCACTGCCAGTCGAACCCCGTTGATGTGGTTGGACACCTGCTCGCACAGCAGCCCGGTAAGGCAATCCGGACTCAGCACCACCCCGCAATGCCCTGGCGGGACATCCCGGAATTCATCAAAACACAGCTTAGGCCGGGCAACCGGCCTGAGGTCACGCGCACTTTGCTGGAGTTCATCATCCTGACGGCTTGCCGTTCTGGTGAAGCACGCGGCATGACCTGGGCAGAAGTGGATCTGGAAAACGCGATCTGGACGATCCCACCTGAGCGGATGAAAGCAAAGGTAATGCACCGCGTCCCCTTGTCGGCCCGGGCGCTACAGATCCTTGAGGGGCAGAAGGATCAACATGAGAGCCTCGTGTTCCCATCGATACGTGACCAGGTTGAGCTTTCCGACATGGCGATCACCTCCCTACTCCGCCGCTTGAAGGCCCCGAGTGACACGCCCGGACGTGTCGCCACCGCGCATGGCTTCCGATCAAGCTTCCGAGACTGGTGTAGCGAGAAGAGTTACTCGCGGGATCTGGCAGAAAGATCGCTTGCGCACACGATCAAGGACAAAGTCGAGGCAGCGTACCATAGGACAGACCTGCTTGAGCAACGCAGAGAGCTCATGAACGATTGGGCAAGCTACGTCTCAGGCGCGCTCTCTTTCGCAGATCTGTTTGCGGCGCACAGCCACGTTCTTCGGTAGGCAGCTTGTCGACCATTGCCTACGTTCCCGACAAGCGCAAGGAATGGCAGCTATGGGGCAACCAGCAGTCGCCCGGGCTTCAAGGCTGAATCGCAGCTTTCCCGGTCGCTGATCGGCTGGAATCGACCCAATGTCGCCGTTGAGCTTTGACCAAAGCTGTCGTTCAACGCCTATATAACCGGCGCGAGTAAAACGAGCGTCCGAGTTGAAATGAATGTTAGACCTTTAACACCTTATACTTATTACATTTTTCGGCTGGTTGCATATTTATAAATATGATCAGTTATTGCCGAAAACTCGTCTGAGTGTTTTATTGAACCATGGAGTGATTTAATACCATTTGAGACCGGAGGGCAAAAATCAACACACATGCCATTAGAATTAAAAATTTTCCCTCCATTTTGATAAAAAATAGGCACATCCCAACTCAATAAGTCATCAATTTCTGAAGAAATAACTTTCTCTTCAGCAGGATTGGCCGTGCGCAAATACCTCCACTCCTTTTCCGTTTGGCTATCACTCCACCCAAAAAGAAAACGCTTCCGAAGAAACGTCATATAAATTCTGGTGGGAATAAATACCCTACGAAAACCGATGCTATCTATCGCCTCATATAGCTCACTGCTTTGTTTCGTTAAAAGCCACTTAAAAGTTTTAGTTAATGAGCTTTCAATTAGTCCTCTATCAAGGCCCCGGAACTCATACTGATCAAGCCCTGGCATTTTCCCATTAAACAGACCCAACACCAATAGCTGCTCAACTAAACTCGGTTTCTCTTGCTCACACAGAAAGGCACACTCAAGGTCAATTAAGTTTATGACCCCGTTTGAACATATAATGTTTTCGTCATGCAAGTCAGTAAGGCCGGCCCAGATTCCTAGCGCCACTAATTCGCCAAGCTGTTTTGACTCAATTGCTGGGTGATCATCGCTGCTGATGAATTCTTGCACCCAAAATCCGTTCCACTTATCTATGCAAGGCACAGCCAATGCGCAAGAACTATAAGTCTGCAATTCATCTATTATCGATTTAATTAGAACAGATGACTTGTTGCATCTCGGCTTAACGACAAGTTGATCATTTAGATTTGAGTGTAGAGCTACAACACACTTGCCTCCGTGCCAGTCTCCTTGGCCTAATACAAAATAGCTGTCCGCTTCGAGTAGTTCACTCAACTCACTTAAGACAATTTCAGAATAAGCCCGCTGCCTGTCATCCAAAAACTCAATCAAGTTTTCTCTTGGCAACGAGGATCTGAACCGGAGTGGCAATTCTCTCCATCCGGCGGCTTCCGCAGCGGGCTTAGTCCAAGTTAATCGCAAGTTCCAGATGCCTTATCGCCAGTGCTAGCAATAGTAAATTCTAGCATGTCTTGATATGAGCTACCTACCAGACTCTTAGGCATTTCCGGTAACACAAAAGAGGCTACCTTTTCAGTATTGATGGTGACAATTAACTTTTCGGCAGGGGCTTCGTAACCAGCCTCGTCAAAAGCCCCTATCGGATCATTTAACAACTTTTCCTTAAATTTTTCATCTTGCCAAGCTTTAACAATTATATGATGAGGAAGCTGACCATAAGGTGTGAAAACATCAAGCTTTTTCATGTTAAAACCCTCCAGCGGTTGTTAAATAGTGTTTTGCAGAATCACCCATGATTAGGTAAGCAACCAAGATTGCTATGCTTAAAATTATTGTCTAACTTTTTTAGTGCGACTGCCCTGCTGTGTAATATCGGCACTGCTCTGTAACTTCGAATACCGACTTGCGTCGTAATGCGCTTGCCGCCAGAATGCACGAGGCGCGTTCTGTGCAAAATAACAGTCACAACGAGCCATGAAAACCAGCACTACACCGTTACCGCCGCTGCGATCGGTCAAGGTTCTCGACCAGTTGCGTGAGCGCATACGCTACCTCCCTTGTAGCTTACGAACCTAACAGGCTTATGTCCACTGGGTTCGTGCCTTCATCCGCTTCCACGGTTGCGTCATCCTGCAACTTTTGGCAGCAGCTAAGTCGGGGCATTCCTGTCCTGGCTGGTGAACGAGCGCAAGGTTTCGGCATCCATGCATCGTCAGGCATTGGCGGCCTTGCTGTTCTTCTGTGGCAAGGCGCTGTGCGCAAATCTGCCCTGGCTTCAAGAGATCAGAAGACCGCGGCCGTCACGCCGTTTAGGGCATTTGCTCAACCCGCAGACACGCCATGACAAATTCCAGTGGCTATCTAACGCATCGCTCGAGCCGCCCTGCTACGTCAGGCGGCTTAGCTCCAGCGTTGAGGGTCCGCTTTCGCCGGACTCGATTGTCTGCTCAGGGTCGGACCTGCAAGCTGGCAGCAGGGAAAGCTACCGTTCGGCCTTGCAGTAGCCTGGGTGACAACTGACTCTCTGATAGCGGCCACTCCCTCCGGTGACCATGAGCTTCAGCGAAGGCCGACCACCTGCCTGTAGCACCCAACACGCTGTCAGCCAGTAACAACTCACTCGGCGCACTCTTCGTTTCGAGTCAACTATATCCCCGGATGCCTGTTGGCGTCCGGGAATGATGCGCTACTCAAACACAGCACTGCTTCCAGTGCTAGAACGCCATCCTCATACGCGCCAACTCACTTTTCAAACGCTCAATCTCCATCGCGATCTTCACTTCCGAAGTACGGTCATCAACGACCCTGGCGCCCGCATCCAAGTCGAACCACTGCTCGCCAGAATCCGGAAGTACCGTCCGCACCGGGAGACCCCTCTCCGCCGCTCGGCTTTCAAAGGCACCCTTGAGCGCGCTACGCTGATCATCCGCCCCATGCTGGACAAAGACCACCCTGCCGCTCGACTTCCACTCCCCCTTGAACTCCCAGATCAGCCAATCCACGAGTCCGGCTTGATCCGCATGGGCTGAGTAGCCACCCAACTGAACCACGGCTGCTCGAATGTCACGAATGGCAACTCGTTCGTCCGGAGACCACGCCAGACATCCAGTATGGCGCGCACGCTCAGCCAGAGGCGTCGCCCGTAGCGAGAGAAGCTGACCGGCAATCGATGTGGGCGGTGCATAGCCCAGCATCGCCACGATCGTACTCGCGTCTCCAAGCAAGTGAGGCAACCAGGCACGAGCCGGCCCTCCGTCGCAGCTACCCGCACCAGTAACAATCACGCAAGGCCGGGGAACTCCACTTTCCATCAGCTCCCTTCGCTTACCCACCGGACTCAAGATCGGCCGCCACGCCTGCGCTACGGTGCTACCCGCGCCGACCAGACTGGGATCGACCTCCCGGGGAACATTCAAGGTGATCGAAATGATGTCGAGCATCCGCTGCACGTCAGCTGGATCGGTATCGTCCAAGTCGAGCCAGCGGAACATCTGCTTACCCAGCCACATCGGGCGAACTTTTCCATTCTTGCCGTTCGTCTCGGTCCGACTGAACGCATCAAACATGCACTGATGCATGCTCCGCGCGCTTGGCGCGTCGAGGTAGAAGGTAACAGCGCCATAACGCTCCGGGTTCTCCGCGACGATCCAGTGCAAGTCGAACAGCACATCCTGCGTTCGGCCAAGAGAGAAGGCCGGCAACACGAGCACCCCCGACGTTTCGATGACGCGGTCGATCTGTGCTCGAAGCGCCTGTCTGCGCACCTCGGGATCACTCTCTTCTGCCCGACGTACCCGTGCGCCGTAGGTCGACTCCACAACCGCGAAATCACACGGCAGAGGGTGCATCCTGAATCGCAGGAAGGGCAAGCTTTCCTCCCCCTCCGCGCTCGGCCCCAAGTCGCCTGAGAACACGATGCTGCGCTGAGACGCTCCCTTCGGTCCCCAATACACCGCCACGGAGACCGCTCCGACGATGTGCCCGGTCCGGTAGAACTTCAGAAACAGATCCGTCCCGACTGGATGGAAGGTACCGCCAAAGAGCGGCACGCCCTTGGGTTCGTGCCACTTGATGCGCTCCACGTCCTTCTCGGTGTAGAGCCCATCGCTGTGCCGTGCGGCATCCCGGAGGGAGATGATTGCCAGATCACGCGTCTCTTGGGTGCAGTAAACCACACCCTTGAAACCATCCCGGTAGAGACGGGGCAGCAAACCGCAGTGGTCGATGTGGGCATGCGTGAGCACCACAAAATTCAGCTCAGCCGGTCGGAACGGCCAGACCTGCTTGTTCCAGCTCGCACTGCTCCGCTCGCCTTGCTGCATGCCGCAGTCCACCAGAAAGTTCCAGCCCTTCTGAACGTCCCGCATCCAGGTACAAGACCCCGTGACGATCCCCAACGGCCCCAAAAAGCGCACTTGCATTTGAACTACCTCCGTCGTTTGTGTTGTGTACGGAGCGAACCTTACGAGTCATGCCATGTAGTTGCAATAATCTATGCAATGCAATGCACTGTTGCAATAACTGGTGCTTTCGGCCATGCTTTGAGGCAAACTACTATCAAGGGATTTCCCCATGCTCAGGCCTATCCGCGACGCCATGAACGGCGTCTTCACCTCCTTCGACTCGCTCGCAGATGAGCTGCTGAAGACGGCGCCGGCACCGGACTGGCCAGCCCGCAGGTCTCTGAGTGTCAAGATTGGCGAACTCGACCGAGGCGTACAAACCTGGTGGCAACGCAGACCCGAGAAGCTGAAAGCCCTGCTGGACCTGCTGCAGATCGACGAAGCGGACATCGGCATGCACAAAGGCTCGTCTGAATCGAATGCCTACCACTTCGAGGACTTCCCGGAACTCCCCCCGCTCCATCTGGCCCGTGAAGCGGCGCTCCGTATCGGCCGTGCCGTCGCGGATGATCCCCTGGGATACCCCAACTTCCTTGATGAGTGGTTGAACAGCGCGCTCGATGGATCCCAACCCCGCAAGCCCTTCAACGGGATCACCTGGCTTCAGATGGCGGATGGAACAGGGCGCGGACTGCTTCTGGCTGAGCTCAGTGCAAAGGGCCGACTTGATGTGATCAAGGTGCGCAGACTTGAGGATGTGGGGACGCGTCTGCACACCCCCAAGCCTCTCGTGATTCAGCTGACAGAGCAGCCGGATACTGCGGACCTTCGACCCCTTCTGAAATGCCGAAGCGACGCTAGCCTCCTGATTGTTGCATCCTCACCGCTTCCCCGCGGTAACAACCGGGCCCTACAGTCGATGCTCTCCTGGGAGTTTTTAAGCACAGAGAAGCCCGAGCGGGCCCTCATGGCGCTTTCAAGTCCACGAAGCATGATGAGCACCTTTATCAGCCCATTCACGGTGACATCACTCACCTGGGTTCTGGACAAGGACTGGCAGGCACGACTGCTGCACTGGATTGAAGCTCGGTTGAACCAATGTCATATAGACACCCTGTTCTCCGCCCAAGGACTGCTCAACTGGATCGAGGCCTTTGATCCCCAAGGGCATTGGATCCGTACCCCCGAAGAGTTGATGGTGCTCTGCAGGATCTGTCATCGCAGAAGAGATCTCGACCTACCGAAGGCATCGGATCGTCACCTGGCGGATGCCTTGCTTCAATCTGTTTTGTCGCTCAAGCCTGCACAGGTTCGGCTGTTCCGTAAGCTCGCGGAGAACCGATGGAAGGCGCTTGAGCTACCTTGGCAAGGTGCGCTCCCGGAGGCAACGTGGCGGGCCCTCGCTAGCGGTGAAGAGACGGTCACACCCGAGGACCTGCTTGCGATTGCAGAGGCGCCAAACAAAGAGAAGCGCCGGGAGATGGCGCTGGCTGTCGCCGACAAGAGCAGCAGCGGCGTGGTCGACGCCCTGATCGAAGATACCTACTTGGCGCACGCGGGCTTAGCGAGATACGACCTTAGGCCCCCTGCCCTGGCTAACTTGATTGTCCGCGACTGGCTCCTGGAACAGGTCACGAATCGCCCGCTGTCGGAGTGGTCACCCGCATTCTTTGATGAGACTCGACGACGACTGCTCGACGCAACACTAGACTGCCTGACTGCCGATGAACTCTCCGCACTTGCCGAGAGAGTTTGCCAGGAACCGCTGTGGGCGGCGGGCACCGTAGCCACCTCAGAGAGTCTCATCTACGTGATTGCCCCACGACTAGCCAATGGGGAGCCCTGTACAAGGAGCATGCGTAACTGCGTGCAACAGGTACTTTGCCGGTTAGTCAGGAGTGGGCCACTGCATCGCCTTGATCCATGGACCCGAAAGTTCGTCAGCCGAAGCGATATTGTAGGCTGGCTGGCCACATGCTGGGCTTGGAGTCTGACGATCCCATCTGAAGGCATCCAGATCTCAACTGAAGATGCGTGGCAGTTTCCTGGTTGGCTGAATGAGCCACCAAGCACAGAAGGCTGGAGGTTCAGCATAAACGAGCTGGACCTCGACACAAGTCACCCGTCCTGGAAGCTGCTCAATAAACTTTGCTTGCAACTCACTCAGCGCTGGGAGAGCCCACCGAAAAGCCCTCCAAACTTTCTAATGCCTGCACTCTTGGCAGGGGCAGCGATGGGACGTTGGACCGCAGAGCCCTCATGGTGGGAGTTCGTCTGGTTGAACGACAAGACGGAAAACGACTTTCTCTCACTGGTTCGGCCAGAAGGCAAGAAGGCGTGCATCAACCTGTGGCCGTCGTTCCTCTCCTTTGAGCAAAGCAATCAAAGTGAGTCAACAGTGCACTTGGGCTGTCTCACGAGTTCGACGCGGCAGTGGATCCTCGGAACACTCAACCCATCAGAGACTCTCGCAAGCCTTACTAAAGAGTCAATCCAATACCTTCTCGAGCACCCGGCGACACTCCCTCCTCCACTACGAATTGCCCTGCTTGATCAACTGCCTGACGATGCACCTGAGGCCCACCACTTGCTCCAGTTGTGCGAGGGACTGGACTGCGACGCGTTAGTGCGATGGCTTCAAGGAGCGACTCAGCATGTGGCCGCTGAGCGTATCTGGGAAAGACCAAAGGACGAGGTATCACCTCTGCTGGGCCGTTTAGCGCGCACGCACCCCGAAAAGCTCGAGGCGTTACTGAATGGGTGCCCTGAACAGCACACCGAAGTTGCCCTTGAAGCTATGGAGCGCACCCCCGGCCTACTCTCACATGAGTATTGCAGCCAGTGGATTTTCCCAAGGCTGGGGAATGCGAGGCACTTGGCACCGCGCATGTTTGAACTGATACGGCCAAGCGGCTCTCAGGCGTAGCCAACGCCATCTGTTCTCCGCACCAAGATATAGCAAAGACAACAGAAACACCTCAGTACGCGTAGAAGCGTACTGAGGCACTGCGCATCTCATTCTTTAATGATAAGCAAGTCTTCAAGCTTTCCATTGCCAGCAAGATGATCTTTAACCCACGCAGGCCGCGGACCCTTCCCAGGCCACGTCAAACTCGGGTCAACAAGACTACGATACTTGGGAACACCTTTCACTTTAGGGGTAGCCGTTCCACGCGCAGCACGCGCTTTCTTCTGCTCTGGCTCCGCGATGCGAATACCCAACGCCTTTGCAATGGCTTCCGGCGCTAGATTCAATGCTTTCAGCTCACCGACGATCTTGTTCAGGGCTTCGTCAGCTTCCTTACTCTCAAGCTCCTTCACCTGAGTCTCGATCTCTTCTTTCTTAACAGTGAGCGTCACTATTTGCTCATTGACATCGGCGAGTGCAGCTTTCAGTTCGGCTAGGGTACTCATCATTAATCCTTTAGTGTCTAAAGAGAGTACGCTACCACAACTCAAACCAAAGCACAAAGCAATTAACCAGAGATAAATTACTCTTTACAGCAAGCCCAAGCTGAGAACCCTTTCGTTGGACGGAAGATTAGTCAATCGAAGTAATCCATATCCTATGGACAGTTCGCATAACTTCGGATATCAACATTCTCGCTCATGCTAGCAATTCAATTAGGCAGCCCCGGCTTAATTGGGATAAATTACACCTCTTGCGAGCTATTTATATTTTGTTGGCCTCTTTATAATATTAAAAGGGGTTTATCCATTAATAGAAATAACCATAGAGAGCAAGCAAGACAAAGTCAGACGAGAATCCTTGTCAAAGACTGGAGCAATAGAGTTGGACTGCTAGGACTCATTGGATATACAAAAGTACTGAACTGCTTATCCACGGCACAGACTTTTCATAGGGATACAGCAATGCCAACAAATGACGCACCTGACATCATCAGCAACCAGACAAAGCTAGCAGACGAACGACTGACGCGTTTCTATAAAACCTATCGAAATGTAATCAAAACCGACCCCAGAGACTACCAGACGGATCTGCTCGCTTTCATTGAGATGTTCGTCACTGACTGCTTAGCCTCCAACGAGCCTGGTTATACCTTCATGCGACCAGCACCCACACGCATCACATACATTGCGAAGAGTCTTGGGATCGCCTACTTCGATCAGTTGAATCGGTATCTCGATACCTACACGCCAAAGTACATTTACAGCCCTAAGATCGAACTCTTCTTTCAAGCCTGTCGAGATCTTGGCCTGATCGACCAGCATCGTTTCAATGCTCCCATGGCTATGAATCGTTACGGCGAGATGGATGCAGAGACCTTCAACAGGTTGATTGAACAGATACGCAAGAGTGGCCGTACGCCTAAGTACAAGGCCAGAATCGCTAAAGATAACTACCGATCAACGAGGCGTTTCATCAATCTTGTTCGTTATGTCGACGCACTCTTCGAACATGTACGATCGCAGCTTCTCGTTATTCGGGTTGATCTCTCATACTGCGAAGAGGAGATCAAGGCCATGAATCCAGGGCAAGCACAGGAAGATCTGAAACACTTTTTCGACAACATGAAAAGCAAGCCCATGCTTTTTGGCGATCTTGTTGGCTACATATGGAAGTTAGAGCGCAGCAGCACGGGTGGCGATCACTTTCACTTTCTCTTTTTCTTCACGAATGATCACATCGCGAGTGATGAACGCTATGGGAGAGAGATTGGGGAATACTGGGTCGACACGATTACCAAAGGCCGTGGAAGATATTTCAACTGCAACACAAAGCATGAAAAAAGCAAACATAGGTGGCCAGCGATCGGTACAGTGAAATACTACGAAGACCAAAAGCGCTACAGCCTTCTGTTCGTACTGGCTTACTTCTGCAAGGAAGAACAGAGCCTGCGAATCAAAACCAAGAAGAAAACCAGGGCATTCGGGCGTGGTGTAATGCCGTCACCAAGAGAGAACGTGGGCGGGCGGCCTAGGTCCATTGAGATAGACCATGGATCCTACCTTCGCTTGATCGACTGCAACCTCGATAAGGCAATGCGTCGTCCCCCAAAGGCTGCGCAACTTATTGAGCAGACCTTACCTGTCTCTTGGATTCAAGGGTTCTGATTCAAATTACAGCAAACTCAATCTAATCATACTCAGACTTGATAGATCAGCCACCAACGCTCGAATAAGTATCTGAGGGCTCCTTGGGCTACCGGGGAGATAAAACGCAGCAGCGGCCGTTCCAGAGCCCTTGCAAAGCATAAATTACATCTCAGTGCATTCTAAGCACTCAAGTCGAACATTCATCCTGCCGATGACAAGCTTAGAGACACTACAGAGAGCATCATGAAACCCAAGGCATTTACATCAATCGATGAATTACCAACTTACATCTCGTTGAATGACGCAGTTGGGGTCTGCAATATAACCGAATCTGAGCTTATGCACTTAGCAGAGCAGGAAGAGATTGAAGCGTATGTCGCCCCACCCGCGAGTGCTTCTGTCTTCAGGATCTTATCTCATCAGAAAGACCTCTACTATCGCCAAAGCTTAGATAGAACAAGGCATATCAGGACAATGTTAGAGGCTAAAGATAAACCTGAACTTTGCCAAGAGGTCCAGCTCCTAAAACTAAGCAAAGAAGACTGCGGTGCCGTTGTCAGATACGGAACATTTCGACAGAGTTTCTTCGAAGCCGCCCTTCACGTCACATGTGAGTCAGCTAGGCGACACCCACCCATTTTCGAGATGTACAGTTTTTTCGGTTACGTCCTGGCGGCGCGAGATACCAGTCGCTTTGTGTTCGAAAACACAATTAGTCATTCTGCGTTAGCTCCAATGTCTCACAAGTTCTCCAAGGAGAACATTCGACTAAAGAAGTCTCAAATCGCAGCGATCGCCATCAACGCCAAGTCTTGTTTCAGCGAGAAGAATGAATCCCGGGGTATCGACGAACCAGTGTCTGATGATGACTTGGTAAAGACTCTTCATCACTCAACATCCGACAGACTGAAGACAATAATTAAATTATGTAGAGAACTCTGGTTCGTCTTTCCGTCCGAACACGCTAGATATCCAACTCGTCAAGAAGCCGAAAAGCTGTTTAAGAGAAATTTTGAATACATTAGCGATACGGAACTGCCTAAAATCATTTCAATCATTACCCCATTTTTTAGTAAGCAGGACTATTCAAATCAACCCATAACAGATGAAGTGTTATTTCTATCTGAAAAGTTAAAGATGATCATCTGCGCCTCCAATACGTTCCACGAGAGCAAAAAAAGTCGCGATTGGATTTTCACAGAACTTCGCAGGCAGAAAGACAAATTTTCTGATAACCACGCAAAAGAAGCGCAGCAGATCATCGCACCGACTACACAACTATTAAAAGCTCAAAAAAGAGCACAAGCAAAATCAACACAGAAGAACGGTTAGCTTGCTCGGCTATCATATACACATATGAAACTTTACCGCTCCGCTTATAATCAAGCCAACATGTTATCTGTCCCTCTTCCGCTTAATAGAACAACTTCCGTACTTCCGTCCATGGACATTCTCTTGAAAATCCATCGTCTATCCAAGAATGTTTGCAATGCACGATCACGCCGCGTTTTTGTACGTACGCATCTTGGTCCTCTCTGAAGAATTCCTCGGACAGATATCTCGGTCACACCTTCCTGAATGCTTTTTTTGCACAACCATTTCCAGAGCAAGATCTCATCCATCTCTTCCTCCGAATAGCCGAATCTACTCGTAAAATAGGGTGCGTAGACACTGGCAAAGTAAAGCCCAATCTCTATTGCGATATTCATTGTACCGATCGAGATCGCTTCATCACTGTCGACTCCTCCCTCGTAAAGATGCATCAAGGCAGCGATACGGCCCACCATCTCGGGTAATTTTGTACAGAACTCCTGAATGCGCTCAAAGCGACTGCCTTCACGCTGCTCGCCTTTCAAATACTCTCGAAACTCCTCATAGCGTATTTGCGCACCCTCTCCTAGCTTAAGCAGCTTTGGTGGCTTAAGACCTGTCCAATCGTCCATGATCTGATCGTTGAAAATCTTACGAACGACTTCTTGATAATACGCACCCTGGCTCCCATCACCTCTAGAAGAGGACACGTCCCTAGATTCAATGTTAGTTTCAGGCTCTCCTCCTGAGCGGCACACCAGAAATCGCGCTAGAAATCCGGTTTCCCAAGCAAGGCTGCCATTCTGATCAAGAAACTTCGCAATCACACCAGGCTGGGCACACAGCATGATACTAAGGAACACATCCTTAAATTTCGCGCTTACCTGATTAACTCGACGATAATCAAAATCCTCACCTCGCCAAAATAAATTTGCGACATACATAAAGTTAGCGTCGATGCACTGGAGAGCAACACCGCCCTCTGCAGCATGAATTCCAAGAGAAGGCAGTGCATTGGATGCCGTTACGCACAGACCACTCTTCGTAACATCCGACAGGTTCCTTGCAAATTCACGAGGACGTCTCGGTTCATCCGCCATATGCACTTCGAGACTATGCGCGATAGACTGTACGGACTCGCCTTTCTTCACAGCCTTCCTCAAAGCGGACTCCAGACCACTCTTGATGTTGACCCAGACGCTATACTTAGCGGAATACTTCGTCATTGCTTTCTCAAATCGCAACTGCGCCTCTCCGAACACGGGCTCTACGAGTCGTTGCATGTAGTCGGCGAGTGGGCTCTTGCCTTCCCCTGACTTCATCTCGACTAGGAACCAAAGTGAAAGCGGAACAGGAGAGCGATTAATGTCGAGTTGCAATCTATAAGCACCTTGAGCGGTTAGCGCCAATTGATTCAATGCCGCGCACAGAACAATGCTTCTCGGCAATACGGTCTGAAGGGCCATTTCGTCAATGAACGCCTCGAGCTTTGGTGTTGCTAAAGTACTAGGGAGGGCGTTACTCCTACTCGCCTCTTCCAGAGCATCGTAGCGCTTTCGGAGAGTTCTAGCGTTTTGCTCCTTAAGGTACGCATCACTACTAAAGACTGACCTTCGGTTATCTGATTCGTATTCATAGTCCATCATGTGCGCTCCAAGTGTTGCACGAAGCGAACTAGATCCGCCTCGAGCCATCCAATTGCCGCTTTTCCAATTTTGATCGGTCTGGGAAATTCTGGACGGTGATGTTTCGATTTATGGTCGAGCCAGTTGTAGACCGTGGAACGAGAAACTCCCAGCAGCGCCACGAGATCTTTGGTTCTGATTATTCGACACACTGATTTTTCATTGCTCATGTTCGTAGAACCTCCGCGTTAAGTGATGGACCGAATCGTCCCAGATTGAACGGAAATCATCATCCTTAGAGGTTCTTCACTTCACCAAAAAATTACTTAACCTACTGATTTGTTGTCGGAAACAGCCCAAAGCGGGAGCCTTTCGACATGCGCGCGCCAAACCTCTTCAAGGCCTTTCAGAGACCAAATATCTGAGCATATCTGTCGGCTAACGGGCTATCCCTGCTACGGCGTAGCAGACGTAGCAGGGCTTTTCCGACACTGCATGTAAAAAAACTTGGCCCTGTACATCTCTCTTGACCCACCAGTGAGGTCGCCAGATAACGCGTTCTGACGTCGTTCCCTGGCTGGATCGCTCCGCCCTTCCCCATCTCTCCCTCCGTCTACATATTGGAAGTGCGGGCCTCATTTCATCATCGTTCAGGAGAAGTTCATGGCACTCCAATGCCCCCGCTGTAACTCGATCCACGTCGAGTCCCTCGATCGCGCCAAGAAGGCCGGTGGCGCAGTTGGTTTTGTAGGTGGTGCTGCTACCGGCGCAGCCGGTGCATTCAGCGGCGGCCGTGTTGGTGCAGCCGTCGGCATGGCCGCAGGCCCGGTCGGTGCTTCAGTCGGCGGAATCATCGGTGCAGTACTCGGTAGCCTGATGGGTGGTACTGCGGGCGGCCTCGCCGGCGCCAAACTCGGACGACTCATCGATGATCGCCTGCTCCAGAACCATCACTGCCTCAACTGCGATCACGTCTTTGCAACCGACTCGGCGAAGTCCCTCGATATCAAGCCGCCCAAGCTGAAGGCCTGACACACCTCGTCAATCGTTACTACAGAGCGGATACCCCTTCCCGGGGTATCCGCTTTTCTATGTCTGAAAGGAATCAACATGGCCCATCTGATCGACTCCATGGCCTACGTGGGCGAGACGCCGTGGCATGAACTCGGCAACGCTCTGCCCGCCAAGCAACCCATCGAGGTGTGGGCGGAGAAAGCCGGCATGGACTGGCAGATCCTCGAAACCCCAGTGTGCTTCATGGCCGAGAAAGCCGGTGCACTCGGTTCCATCAAGACCTTCCCGGAACAGAAGGTGCTCTATCGCAGTGATAGTCACAAAGCCTTGTCGGTAGTGAGTGACCGCTACCAGGTTGTCCAGCCTCGCGAAGTGCTGGAGTTCTATCGGGATCTGACGGAGATCTCGGGTTACGAGTTGGAAACCGCCGGTGTGCTGAAAGAAGGCCGGAAGTTCTGGGCATTGGCGCGTACAGGCAAGGAGACAGTCCTCAAGGGGAATGACTGCGTGAAGGGCTATCTCCTTCTGGCCACGTCCTGCGATGGGACGCTTGCCACGACGGCAACACCGACGACGATCCGCGTTGTCTGCAATAACACCTTGTCGGTGGCCCTGAATGGCGCGACCTCGGCGATCAAGGTGCCTCATCGAACGACATTCGATGCCCAGGCGGTCAAGAAGCAGTTGGGGATTGCTGTCGCCCAATGGGACAGCTTCATGTACCGGATGCGTACGCTCTCGGAGCGCAAGGTGAAGAGCCACGAGGCGCTCAACTACTTCCTGCGGGTGCTCTGTAACAGCGATGGTGCGCAGGACTCGGGGCGCGGTCTCGTCAATGAGCGGGCGCTCAAGAAGGTACAGGCCATGTATGAAGGGCATGGCCGGGGTGCGGAACTGGATGCCGCCAAAGGAACGGCCTGGGGGCTGCTCTGTTCGATCACCGAGTATGTGGATCACGAGAAACGCTCCCGTGGCCCGGAGTACCGTCTCGACAGTGCCTGGTTTGGTCAGGGTGCCGTCCTTAAACAGCGTGCCCTGGATGAAGCTCTGGCGCTGGCTGCCTGATCGTCACGCGCTTTCCTCGTTTCCGCTTCGCTTCTCTCTCTACCTTCCCGTCCCCGCCCGGTTAGCGCCGGCCGGGGATTTCTTTTGTCCTCTTTTAGTTGAAGGAGCCGCCATGAGTGCGACTGCATCGTCTTCCGTACCGGAAGCCAAGCCCCGCAAGGCGCTGAAGCTCGTCAAAACCCACAAGCTCGGCCGGGATGAATGGCTGGGTGTTCGTAAGCAGGGCATCGGTAGCTCGGATGCCGCCGCAGCCGTGGGTCTCAATCCTTACAAGTCCCAGCTTGAGCTCTGGCTCGAGAAGACTGGCCGGGATGGCGATCTGCCCAAGACCGATCCGAATGATGAAACCAGCCCGATGTACTGGGGCACGCTACTGGAGCCCATCGTCGCGAGCCACTACACCCGTCGTACGGGCAACCGGGTGCGGCGCATCAATGCAGTGCTGCAGCACCCGACTTACCCCTGGATGCTTGCCAACATCGACCGGGAAGTCATCGGTGTGTCCAACGTGCAGATCCTCGAATGCAAGACCGCCGGGATTAACGGTTCGCTTCTGTGGCGTGAGGGCGTGCCTGAGTATGTTCAGTTGCAGGTGATGCACCAACTCGCTGTGACGGGCAAACAGGCTGCCGATGTGGCGGTATTGCTTGGAGGCCAGGAGCTGCAGGTTCATCGGATCGAACGGGACAACGACCTGATCGACAAGCTCACGACGCTGGAAGAGCAGTTCTGGCGGTTTGTTGAGACGGATACGCCTCCGCCGGCGGATGGTTCTGAGTCAGCGGATCGGGCGCTGCGTTGCCTATATCCCAGGGATTCGGGAAGGATCATCGACCTCTCGGAGGATCGGCCCATGTCGGCGCTGTTTTCGGATCTCGTGAATGTGCGACTGACCCTCGCCAGGGATGCGGAAACGGAGAGCCAGCTCAAGCAGCGGATTCAGGAACGGATGGGGGATGCGACCCGCGCAATCTTCGAGACCGGCGAGGTGACCTGGAAGCGGAGCAAGGACAGCACGGTGCTCGATGTGTCGGCGCTCACCGCGGATCACCCGGATCTCACCCAGGCATACGTCAAAGCCAAACCCGGCTCCCGGCGCTTTCTGGTGGTGGCGTGAAGGGACAAACGAATGGCCATGCTCCTCAAGGAGCATGGCCTTTTTACATTGAGTTCGGGCTGAAACGCCCAGGCTGAAAGGAACAATCATGATCAAAGGTCTGGCACTGACCCCGCCGGTGGTAGGACGCATCGCAATCGGCAAGGTGGTGGAGAAAGGTGGCAAGCGGCTGCCGGAGAAGGACGGCGAATTCACGCTGACGAGCCAAGTTCAAGCGCGGGACGGCTGGATCAATCACCCTCTCGATGAAGCGCTGCGGAAGGAAGCCGGCGCCAAGCTGCGTGTGATTCCGATACGGTTGCTGTTCGACGACGTGGATCTCAATCTACGGGCGAGCTACACCTTGTTCGACCGGACAAACGGACGGCCGGTGTGTGTGGGTAACGGGGAAACGTCCAAGCGGGCCACGCCCTCGGGGATTCAGGGCATGAGCTGCCCCACGCCCCATGCGTGCGAGTTCGGGCAAGGGGTCTGCAAGCCCTACGGCCGACTGAATGTGCGGATCGGGGACGAAGATGAGCTGGGGAGCTTCGTGTTTCGGACGACGGGGTTCAACAGCATCCGGACCCTGGCGGCGCGGCTGACGTACTTCTCGGCTTTGTCGGGAGGACTGCTGTCGTGTCTGCCGCTGGATCTTCGATTACGGGGCAAATCGACGACGCAGTCGCATCGGGCGCCGATCTATTACGTGGATCTCACGGTACGGACCGGGATGACGCTGGCGGAAGCCCTGGGGGAAGCAAAAGCAGAGCAACAGAGAAGGCGGGAAGCGGGGTTTGATCAGGAAGCGCTCGATCTGGCGGCGCGGGTGGGCTTTGCCAATGGGGCGTTTGAAGAACTGGAGGAGGATGGGACTTCGGTGGTCGAGGAGTTCTACCCGGAAGTCGGTGTCGATGAGGATACCGCAGCGATGGGCTCGATCAAGGACTTGCAGCAGAACCCGCTTCATGATCGGCTCAACTCGCGCCTCAAGGGCCGAGATCAAAGTGCTCCCGCTGATATCCCCCGCAACTAGACCGATACCTACATCCGCTGAATCCGTGCCCTGACTGCCTTGCGGTAGTCGGGGCATTCTTTGTTCACCAGGATCAGCTGGATGGTTTCATTTGGGAGTACGAAACATGAGCACGACCTGCACCATGCACGGATTGCCGACCGCTGCCCTCCTCGCCCTTCTAGTGGGAGAGCAGGCTGCGCATCAACTCGCCAGGCGTCCGCTACCTCAACTCTTTGCCTGGTATCCCGAGCCGCCCTTTCTGAAAGAGCCCACCGTGGCCCCGGAGACTGAGCTCATCCTCAAAGCCTCCAAGGAGCTTCTGGCGAGAGCCCTGCGGGAATCCATGCAATCCCGGAGCC
>RRZU012813664.1_pt1 | contig 18283 bp, 17 predicted proteins | sample 2165561 | NCBI WGS metagenome assembly RRZU01 (sample SAMN10456909, study PRJNA506462) | wastewater metagenome | isolation source: wastewater sludge | place: USA: Moscow, Idaho | reverse complement strand
CCTCAGCAGAGCTCATTTCCGCTTTCATCGGCAATGCAAATTTAAAAAAATTGTAAAGCGTATTCAGGATTAATTTTAAAGTGTAAATTTGAAACAGGATGAGCAATCAAAAAGTGTAAACTTTTTTCAGGACGAGACATAGCGATTGTAATCAATTGACAATCTTTGATTTATAACCTGACACTAGTGGTAGTAAGTCTGTTCTGGATTTCCCTCTGCCTCCTTTAAAAGTGCTTTCATGCTATTTATTTCGAGCTCCTTGGTTGCCTGCAGACTTGCACGCTTTTCCATTACTTGTTCAAGTTGATTGAGTAACGAATCTATCTCGCTAGCAGATGTAATTGATTGAAAACCAATAATTACGAGAAGAACTAATATTAATTTTTTCATTATAATGTATATTGGGAATAACCTGTCAAAGATAGAAAAAAGGGTTCTTGTTTTTACATTTATTAACTTAATTCATTTTTTTGCAGAGATCTTTTTAATCAAAATGCCGACTGGATATGTCAAAAATAATATCTTTATGCCCAAATTATCTAGTACTTATTGCATGAAAACATTACAAAGATTTTTTTTGGGAGTTGTATTTCTTTTGACGCTTCTTTTAATGTTTGAAAGCTGCGCACCCACTCGCAGAACGACTACTCATAAAAAGCACAAATCGGTTCCTTGTCCCTGCGAAAACGAAGGACGACGATAGATTTGATGGCAAATCTTGTCACAAATGGAAATGATTTTCTAGTTGAGTTCTTTGCTGTTTTTAGCAAATGAAAATAACCACAAAAGAAGGAATGTTAATGCTCCATTTATCATTAAAACTTCAAACCCAAGTTTTATATTGAACCAAGCCATAGAGTTGTAATCAAGTATCCACACGGCTATTGGGGCAAATATTGCGATATAGGGCACTGCTTTGTCCAATGTGTTACGTTTGGTGAAAAGCCCGTAGGCAAATAGCCCTAAGAGCGGACCATAAGTATAACCGGCAATAGTAAATATGGCATAAACCACATTCTCCTTATTTACCATTTTGAAAATCAAGATGCAGAGCGCTAAGGTCACTGAAAAAGCAAGATGCACCCAAAATAGTCTCTTCTTTGCGGCACTCTCCTCCATCTTGTCAACTCGAAGTATGTCAATAGAGAAGGAGGTTGTGAGAGATGCTAAAGCAGAGTCGGCACTGGCATAGGTTGCTGAGATTAAGCCTATAAAAAAGAATATTCCCACAATGGCGGGCAGATGTCCTTGAGTGGCTAAGAGCGGAAAGAGATCATCAGTGCGCTCGGGAATCACAACACCTTTAGCTGCCGAAAATATAAATAAAAGAGCGCCTAAAGAGAGAAAGAGCAGGTTTAGTGGTAAAAAAGCAAAACCATACCAATACATGTTTTTTTGAGCATCTTTTAGCGACTTACAACTGATGTTTTTTTGCATCATATCTTGATCTAACCCTGTCATAACTATGGTTATAAACATTCCTGAGAAGAACATTTTTACAAAGTGTTGTTTTGATCCCCAATTTTCAAATTCAAATACTTTAGAATAGCTACTCTCAGTAATTGTTGATATTAATTGCAATCCATTAAGATCTAGAGTTTTAGCAATAGCAACAATGGATATGATAAGAGAGCCAACTAAAAAGAATGTTTGTGCTGTATCTGTCCAAATAATGGTTTTAATACCGCCTTTAAACGTGTAGAGCCATATAAGTCCGATGGTTACAAATACTGTAGCTTCAAAAGGTATATTTAATGAGTTGAAGAGCGCAATTTGTAAAACGTTGGCCATTAAGTAGAGTCGAGCAGCAGCTCCAATAGTGCGAGATACAAGGAAAAGCGTAGCTCCCGATTTGTACGACCAATAGCCAAATCGTTGTTCAAGATAGGTATAGATGGATGTTAGATTGAGTTTGTAATAGAGAGGCAAAAGAACTTTGGCAATAACTACATAGCCGGTAACAAAGCCCATCACCATTTGCAAATAGGTAAAGTTGGTTACTCCAACTGAGCCTGGAACCGATATAAAGGTTACTCCAGAGATACTTGAACCGATCATTCCTATTGAAATGATGTACCAAGGAGCTTTTCTATTTCCTAAGAAGAAAGAGTTACTGTCTGCTTTTTTGCTTGTTATCCATGCAATAACAATAAGCATTGAAAAGTAAAGAATAATAATAGTGGTTGCAATAGCAGGTGTCATGAAGTAATGTTTTTCTTTTCGATGCAAATCTAATAAAATGAATCAATTATTGGATTAACAAATTTTAATCTCTCTTTTTTAAATTCGAACTCATTCGTTTGCTTAGGAGTTTAACTATCTTTGTTGTCTAATTATGGTTAAACATGAGTTTTGAAAGATTGCCCTCAAAGTTACTTGAAAGTGGGGTTGAGGAGCTTAGTAAATTGCCTGGTATTGGCAAGAAAACTGCGCTTCGTCTGGCGTTGCATCTGTTAAAGCAAGATGTTGCATCGGTTTCGAGGTTTGCCTTGGCAATTAAAACCATGCGTGAGGAGATTGTTTATTGTCGTAATTGTCATAATATTTCCGATGGCGAGATCTGTTCAATCTGTTCAAATCCAAAGCGAAATCACGAGCAGGTTTGTGTTGTAGAGAGTATTAAAGATGTTATGGCAATCGAAAATACTATGCAATTTAGCGGAGTTTACCATGTTTTGGGTGGAATTATCTCTCCTATGGATGGCGTGGGACCTAATGATCTGAAAATTTCATCGTTGGAGGAGAAGATCGTTAGTGGTTCGATAAAAGAGCTTATTTTGGCTTTAAGTACCACCATGGAGGGAGATACAACTAATTTTTATCTCTATCGAAAACTATCTAATTACCCAATTGTAATTACTACTTTAGCTAGGGGGGTATCTTTTGGCGACGAGTTGGAATATACCGATGAAGTAACTTTGGGTCGAAGTTTAGTTAATAGACTTCCATATGAGAAGAGCCTTTAGAGATTTCCTCGTATTGTTTTTGAAGTCAATGATTTATATTTAATTTGTTTATACTTTTTTTATGTTAAAGAGGATCAATGCTATTCAGATAATTTATTTTGGATTAATTGTTGGAGTTGCTCTGTTTTACGGAATTGCTTTTTTGTTGGTTAGTGGTTCAAATTTTCAACCTGCAATAACTACTGTCAATCAGGTCATATATAAAATGATACTGATTTTCGGTATTTTAGCAGGGATTCCACTGGTTATTTCGGTTACGCAAAAGGCCATTGGTAAGATTGATGCGTCTTTGGATCTTGCTGCCAAAATAACACTTTATCAAACTCAATTTTTAATTCGAATGGCTGTTTTAGATGGCTTAGGGTTGTTGTCGGTAGTGTTTTATATTAACAGTGGCGATTATTCGGTTGCGCTTATTGGTGTAGCGGTTTTTATTGTGATGTTGCTCTCCTTCCCATCTGTTAAAAAAATTTCAACCGACTTAAATGCTGATGAAGAGAGTTTACTAAAGGATTGATTTGTTGAAATATGGTTATAGCTGTTGATTTTGATGGGACAATTGTTGAGCATCGATATCCTGAGATAGGACGAGAGCGTATGTTTGCTTTTCAAACACTTAAGATGTTGCAAGCCGAAGGGCATTTGCTTATTTTATGGACAATTCGTCATGGTAAGGAGCTAGATGAAGCAATTGAGTATTGTCGTAAAAATGGGGTAGAGTTTTATGCCGTTAATAAAAATCATCCTGAAGAACAGTGGGATGGCTCTTATAGCCCTAAAGTAAATGCCGATGTTTTTATCGATGATCGTAACGTGGGAGGTTTTTTAGGTTGGGGTGAAATATGGCAAGAGATTACAAAGTTATCACCAAGCAGACACGACGAACAATATAAATCGAGTTTCAACGTTGCAGTAAAGCGCTCTTGGTGGCAACTGATTACCGGAAAGTAATATGAACGAGTGAAAAAAATGATTAGATGAGTAGTATTTCTATTGTTATAGTTAATTATAACTCCAAGGCATTCCTCGAATTGTCTCTTTTTAGTGTTCAAAAGGCACTCAAAAGTATTGACGCCGAAGTTTTTGTCGTAGATAACGCCTCTTCTGATAATTCAAGAGAGTATATCACCCCTAAATATCCATGGGTAAAATGGATTCAAAACGATACCAATGTTGGTTTTGCAAAAGCTAATAATCAGGCTATCTCTTTGGCTACTAAGCGATATGTGCTTCTTCTTAATCCTGATACAATAGTTCCAGAGGATTGTTTTACAAAAACTCTCGAATTTATGGAATCTCACGAGGAGTGTGGTGCTTTGGGTGTGAAAATGGTCGATGGTAGTGGTAATTATCTTCCCGAATCAAAAAGAGGTCTTCCGACTCCCAGTGTGTCGTTTTTTAAATTGAGCGGGTTACATAATATTTGTCCCAAAAATCGCCAGTGTTCAAAATACTATATGGGGCATATACATCGCGATAGTGTAGCAAAGGTTGAGGTGCTTTCAGGTGCGTTTATGTTAATCCGACGTAAAGCGATTAGCAGAGTTGGATTGCTCGATGAGGGCTATTTTATGTATGGCGAAGATATCGACTACTCTTATCGGATATTGCTTGGGGGATATTTGAATTACTATTTTCCTGAAGTTACGATTATCCATTTCAAAGGGGAGAGTACACAGGTAAATACCTTTTATGTTAAGGTTTTTTACGATGCCATGAAACGTTTTGCAACGCAGTATTTTAAACATAATTTGGCTTTTTATTACTGTTTTCAGCCAGCTTTATATGTTATTTCTCGTTTCGCTATGGCAAGAGCTTATCTTCAATCGAATTTGCGGAATTTAATGCCAAATGATAAACTTCCTAAAAAGGCAAAAGTTATTATTGTTGGTGATAAAGAAAGTGCACATAAGGCGATCGAAAGTTTTATTCCCAAAACAACGGTTCTTGAGAATCCAAATAAAACAAATTGTTTATCAGTAACAATTGTCGATACCGCTTCGGTGAATTTTAAAGAGTTTATTCAATCTCTTTCCAGCAATAGAGGTACAATCTATTTCATGGCACCGCAAAATAATTTTTTGCTTAAGTCTGCACATGCAAAAAAAATTGGAAGGGTTTTCACTCTTCAATAACGGGTTGTAGGGTTTTGCATTGGATCAAAAGTCTTATTTTAATGCAAAATCTTAAAAGTTAGTTCTTTAAGTAGATCATTGCTGTCTGCCGAACCGCTGCCAAAACCTTTTGATTTCATATCATATTCTCTAAGAAGCGAAATACACTGTCGTGCTTTTTGTATCGAATAGCCCTGAGCGAATCGTTTGGTGTCTTGAAGCTGATAGAAATTATAGATTCCTAATGCCGTTTTTACGTTATTATCCGACTTGTCGGGCAGTTGGTGGAAGATGAGTAGTTTGGCAAATGCGCTGAACAAATTGGCAATGATTGGTTGAATTGGATAGAGCTTAGGGTTTTTACCCATCACAAAAACCATTTTGTTTACCTTGGCCGATTCTCGGTATTGTATAGCCTTCACAAGTTCAAAGGCGTTGTACTCTTTACTAACGCCTACATATTTCTCCACGTGATCTTCGGTAATTTGTGCCGATGACCCTAATATAACGCGCATCTTCTCCACCTCTTTAACTACGGCAGACAGGTTATTACCCATAGCCTCAACCATCATGTTGGCAGCCTTGTCGGTAATGGTTAAGTTTTGGCTCTTAACAAAGTCTTGTATCCAAGGTTTTAGGTTGTTGTCATAAATTGGTTTTGATTCTAAAAGAGCAAGTGTGCCTACTTTGGACTCAAAATCTTTTAATTTTTTGCCAATTGAGCTTCGACCGTCTATGGATTTATATTTGTGCGCAAAAACAAGTATTGTAGAGGGTTGTGGCGCTGCCAAATAGTGTTGAAGTGGCTCAAAATCTTTGATGTTTTGCGCTTCTTTAACAATGAGTACTTGGTAGGGTGCCATCATTGGGAAGCGTTTGGCATTTAGTAAGATATTTGTCAAATCAACATCTTTACCATACACAACTGTTTGATTAAAAGCCTTTTCATCTTCAGTAAGAACATTGTTGGCAATATAATCAGTTATGACATCAATAAAGTAAGGTTCCTCACCCATTAAAAGATAAACTGGTTTGTATTGTTTCTGTTGTAAGCTTTTTAAAATATCTTCAAAACTCATGCTATTTAGCTCCCTATTAAATTATTATCTTATTCAAAATGAAGATGTTTTACTGATTTTCCGTTATTGATAATCTCTTTTAACGAGGCAATGCCTATTCTTAAATGGTTTTCAACATACATCTCTGTCACTTTTTTATCACTTGCTTCGGTTTTAATTCCCGATGAAATCATGGGTTGGTCGGAAACTAATAAAAGTGCTCCAGATGGTATCTTGTTGAAAAAACCGACTACAAAAATAGTCGCCGTTTCCATATCAATGGCCATCGCTTTGGTTTTTTCTAAATATTTTTTAAAACGTTCATCGTATTCCCACACACGTTTATTGGTGGTGAATACAGTTCCTGTCCAGTAGTCTAATCCAAAATCTCGAATGGTAGTTGATACAGCTCGTTGCAGACTAAATGCTGGCAGAGCAGGTACTTCGGCAGGAAAGTAGTCATTGGAGGTTCCTTCTGCTCTAATGGCGGCTATAGGGAGTATAAGGTCGCCTAACTCATTCTTCTGCTTTAATCCCCCGCATTTGCCTAAAAAGAGTACTGCTTTGGGCTCAATAGCGCTTAACAAGTCCATGATTGTTGCGGCATTTGGGCTTCCCATTCCAAAATTTATCATTGTAATCCCTTCGGCCGAACAGTTAGGCATATTTAGATCTTCGCCAACAATTGGAACATTATGCCATTTGCTAAATAGATCTAGATAGTGTCCAAAATTGGTTAAAAGTATGTAGGGGGTGAACTCTTCTAATTTCCGACCTGTATATCGCGGTAGCCAGTTGGCTACAATCTCCTCTTTTGTCTTCATTTCTACAGCTTTATTATAATATTAAGCCAATATACACTATTTTTGACTCTTTTTCTGATATCAACACGAACTCATTTGTTAATTATTGCAAATGAAATTCTATATAAATCATCGATGAAGCTCAATTTACCTCCATTCGATTTTAATATTCGCGAAGATAGTGGTAAGAGGCAAATATTTGACTCTATTCGTAAGCGTTTTGTAGCTCTTACTCCCGAGGAGTGGGTGCGTCAACATATTGTGCGGCTGTTAATTGATAAGTATGGTGTGCCTGCTGGACTAATTGGCGTGGAGAAGAGTGTTAAAGTGGGTGTCTTATCTCATCGTTGTGACGCAGTTATTTACGATAGGGAAGGGAAGCCCCTTCTGATTGTAGAGGTAAAAGCGCCATCGGTGCCAATTAATCAAGCTGTCATCGACCAAGCATCTCGTTATAATTTGACTTTAGACGTTGAGTATCTATTGCTTTCCAATGGTTTAGATCATTTGGTGTTGCGACTCAATCCTCTACGTAATGGTTACTTGGTATTAGATAAAATGCTCAGTTACAGTGAACTTATTGCTCAGCGATGAGCTGATAATCAACAGCATCTAAATAACCTTTTGCTGTTTTAAGCCACTCTCTTCTTACTCCAATCTCTTTAAAACCATTTGAGACAAAGAGCAACCGACTAGCACTATTTGTGATTTCGATGGTTGCGTATAGTTGATGAAGATTCCATTTGGAAAACAAAAAGCGGCTAAAAATTTTTAATGCCTCGCTTGCATATCCCTTTTGTTGAAAGTTTTTATGGATTAATATTCCAATGCCTGCACGCAAATGAAATGGATCAAATTCAAAGGCATCAATAATTCCAACAACGCGCCATTGCAAATCTATTTGTGCTTCGATGATTAATCGTAGTTGTCTATCCTCATAAAGATCTCCACTACTACTTTCAACAAACTTTTTGAGTTGGTATTTTGAGTAGGGAGATGTTGGATTTCCTACTGCAAATAGTGACTGGTCATTTTCCCACTCATATAGTAAATCAACATCTGACAATTCAACGGCACGTAACTTTACGCCATTTGCTTCAATCATTAAAGCTATTTCTTAGGAGTGAAATCAAGTGATTCAAGATTGATAACTCGTTGAATAGCCACGTATTCAGCACGTTTATCCACTTTTATCTCTTTATAGATATTTGAACACCCTGGATATTCAAAGTCGAATAAAAAGTTTTTTCCGGTAGGTATAATCACTACAAATTTTCCGTTAGATGGATTACATTTATATGTGCCGTAAGTAAATTGAGTTTCTAAGTCGGTTACCGTTAACGAAGCATTTACAATGGAGTCACCGACAACAGGATTAGCTACACAACTAACAACCGACATTGATCGACGATCTGTTTCGGGGAACTCAAGTAGATATAAGTCGGCACCACCCTCACCTAAGCTTTTGTGCGATACATAGTAAACGCGCTGCTCATCAACAGTTGGTTGGTAGAAAACGTCATCATCCGGTGAATTTATTGGGTAGCCAATATTCTCAGGAACGCTCCAGTTGTCGTTCTCGTCTAGCACCGATTTGAAAATATCAAATGCTCCACCGTTTTCATGCCCTCTTGATGAGAAATAGAGAGTTTTTCCATCGGCATGAAAAAACGGTGACTCTTCATCATCTGTTGAGTTAATATTAGGCCCTAAATTTTGAGCCTTACTCCATTGTCCATTTGGTAATTTTCTCACAACGTAAATATCCAATCCTCCAAAACCACCATCGCGATTACTTGTAAAAAATAGCATATCTCCTTCTGGTGAGATGGTTGCGTGGGTTTCATCGGCAAAACTGTTAATTGGACGTGGTAGTTTTTTAATATTCAACCACTCACCCTTGGCATTGCGCTCTGCAGTGTAAATATCACCTTCACCATCAAGATTTCGGTAAAAATAGAGCGTTGAGCCATCGAACGAGAGACTACAAGAAGCGTTTTGACCCACTCCGTTAACCGTTTGAGGAAGCGGTTTTGGCATGCTCCACTCTTTCCCATTCCAACGAGTTTCCCAGATGCTCTCAACAAGCTCATCTTTATTCAATCCCTTTTCGATTGGACGGGTTGAGGTGAATATGAGAAACGACTCATCCGACGCTACAACTGGACTGTGCTCCTCAAATTTTGTATTAACAACTTTACCAAGGTTAGATGAATTAAACTGTTTTGGATTACGTTTTAGCGTAATAGCTACTTTCAGTTGGGCAACCTCTTTATCAATTTTGGCAGTGAGGGCTTTCTCTTCAATAGGAACTTCGGTTCTCGATAGTAAAAGCATCTCTAATGCCTCGTCGTATTGTCCATTAAGATGCAGTGCTTGAGCCAAAAAATAGGTGGCTTCAAATGAATCTTTGGTCTTAATATTATTCTTGTTGTAATATTCCACAGCTTTACTTAGATACTGTATTGCCTCTCTCTCCCCATCATCTAGCGAGTAGCAAATTCGCCCAAGTTTGTTGAGAAATTCAATATTGTCTGGTTCTCGTTGTAAAGCTACAGTTAGAACTCTTTTTGCATCTTCAGGTCTATTTTTCTTGAGATAAGTGTCAGCTTTCTTCAATGTGGTTTTGGTCGTTTTCTCAGAAGCAATTGAGTTGATCGAAATAAAGAAAAGTAGAGTTAAAAGGGCAATTATTTTCATAGTAAAAATGTTTAGAGACAGATTAATTATAAACCATATAAGTGTATAATAATCCAAAAGTAAGAAATATTTTTTTAACGGGTTTTATTATCTTACTTTTTTTAAAGCAAAAGGGTGATAATCTTTTAATTATCACCCTTAAATATGCTAGAATATTGGATATTAAAACTTGCTCTTTACATCATCGAAAATCTTTTCGAGAGCAATATCTAATTTTTCAGGAAGTTTACCCCCTGCTGTAGCAAATGTTGGTTGCCCACCACCGCCACCATTAATAAGTTTTCCTGCCTCACGAATTAATTCCACGGCATTAAATCCTTTTGATTTTAAATTATCAGAACATCCAAGTGCGAGTTGTGGAGCACCATTATGAATTGAGCCTAGTATAACAACGATATTGTCGCTTTCAGCTTTTATTTGAAATGCTAGATCTTTTAGAGAACCAGTTAGAACTGGGCGAGTGATAATGCCTTTAACGATTTTTATATCATTGTGTGATTTTGCACCATCAATTAAATCTCGTTTTTCAACTCCTAAAACGAATTTAGTAACATTTTCAACCTCTTTTTGGAGTGAGCTATTTGTAGCCATCATCTCCTCAATGTTTCGTTGTATGTTTTGAGGATTTTTCAGTGCTTTATGAACCTCTTTTAAAATAGTAAAGTTTTCATTTACTAATCCTTCAGCTTTTTCGCCGCTCACAGCTTCGATGCGTCTAACACCCGCAGCTACTGATGATTCGCCAAATATTTTAACAAATCCGATCTCTCCTGTTGCTTTAACATGCGTTCCGCCACAAAGTTCAACCGAATCGTTAAATTTGATAACTCTTACAACTTCGCCATATTTCTCACCAAAAAGCGCCATGGCACCCATTGCCTCAGCCTCTTTAACTGGCGTGTTTCGCATCTCCTGAAGAGAGTAGTTTTTACGAATACGTTTGTTCACAAGTTTTTCCACTTGCAGAATCTCGCTGTCAGTCACTTTTTGAAAATGAGAGAAGTCGAAACGTAGATAATCTGCTGTTACTAAAGAGCCTTTTTGCTCAACATGGTTACCCAAAACTTCTCTCAAAGCTTGGTGAATAAGGTGAGTAGCCGAGTGATGTGATGCTATTTGATTACGGCTATCTTCATCAACTCTAGCGATAAATGTGGCTGAAAGTTGCTCAGGTAGTTTATCCGTAATATGAATAATTAAGTTGTTCTCTTTTTTTGTGTTGATGATATTCACCGTTTCATTAGCATTTGAGATAGTGCCGATATCGCCTACCTGACCTCCGCTCTCTGCATAAAATGGTGTTATGTTAAATACCAACTGAAACAGTTCAGCACCCTTTGCTATAACTTTACGATATCGTGTAATAACAACCTCTGTCTCTAAACGATCATATCCTATAAACTCCTCAACATCATCTTGTTGCAATACAATCCAGTCGCCAGTTTCAACAGCCCCAGCATTTCGAGCACGTTGTTTCTGATTAGCCATCTCTACATCAAACTCCTCTTTGTTAACAAGCATTTCATTCTCTTTTAAGATGAGTTCTGTTAAATCTAAAGGAAATCCGAATGTATCGTACAATTCAAAGGCTACTTTACCCGAAACGATGTTATATGATTTTGAGCGATTTTCCGCAATAATTTTTTCTAGTAAACTAATACCTGTCGAAAGGGTGCGTAAGAAGGACTCTTCTTCCTCTTTTATTACCTTCATTACCAGCTCTCTTTGGCTAATTAGTTCAGGATAGGCAACGCCCATTGAATCAATTAAGGCTGGAATTAAACGGTAGATGAAAGATTGTTTTTGGTTTAAAAAGGTATAGCTGTAACGTACGGCACGACGTAAAATTCTACGAATAACATAACCAGCCTTATTGTTTGACGGGAGTTGTCCGTCGGTAATGGCAAATGAGATGGTTCGAAGATGATCGGCAACCACACGCATTGCAATATCTTGTTCGTTTGATTTGCCGTAAGGGATGTTTGAAAGTTTTGATATCTCCTTAATGATAGGTTGAAAAATGTCGGTATCGTAGTTCGACTTAACTTTTTGAATAACACGTGTTAATCGTTCAAAGCCCATACCTGTGTCAACATGCTTTGCTGGGAGAAGCTCTAATGAACCATCTGCTTTGCGATTGTATTGCATGAAAACGTTGTTCCAGATTTCAATAACCTCGGGATGATCCGCATTTACAAGCGAAGCACCATCTTTTGCAGCAATCTCTTCATCGCTACGAAGGTCTATATGAATTTCTGAGCAAGGACCACAAGGGCCGGTTTCACCCATCTCCCAGAAATTATCTTTTTTGTTTCCGTTAATAATGCGTCTTGCAGGCAGATGTTTCAGCCAATATTGATAGGCCTCTTCGTCTTTCTCCAAACCATCCTCTTTAGATCCTTCAAAAACAGATGCATAGAGTTTTGTTTTGTCAATTTTCAACACCTCGGTTAAATATTCCCAAGCCCAATCAATTGCTTCTTGTTTGAAATAGTCTCCAAACGACCAGTTGCCAAGCATCTCAAACATGGTGTGGTGATAAGTATCGTGTCCCACCTCTTCAAGATCATTGTGCTTTCCAGAAACGCGCAAACACTTCTGTGAATTGGCAATTCTTGGATATTTAACTGGCGAGTTACCTAAAAAGATATCCTTAAACTGGTTCATTCCGGCATTTGTAAACATCAGGGTTGGGTCGTTTTTAACAACCATAGGTGCTGATGGCACAATCTTATGCTGTTTTGATTCAAAAAAATCCAAGAAGCTTTGTCTGATTTCCTTTGCAGTCATTATGTTGAAAATTAATAAGTTAATCGTTTTTTTAGTCAAAAACGTTGCAAAGTTACATTATTTCTCTAATTTTGTAGATTCATTTGCGAGAAAATATAGAGTTTCACTTAATTGTTTATTATGGCTAATGTTAAATACAAGTATAATCCTGATACTCTGAGCTATGATAAGTTGGAGACGGGGTTTAAATACTACTCATCAAAGATAGCCTATCTGTTTCTGTTGGGGGGTGTAATTGGATTTGCCTATTTTGTTGCTTACGTATATTTATTAGATAGTCCCCGTGAACGTCAGCTCTCTCGAGAGAATTCTCAACTTCTTACCAACTATGAGATTATGAGTAAGAAGTTAGATATGGTGGAGAAAGTTTTGAGCGATGTACAGCAGCGAGATGAGAATATCTACCGAGTTATTTTCCAAACAGACTCTATTCCTAATTCCATTAGACTAGCTGGCTTTGGTGGTGTAAACAGATATGAGTCGTTAGAGGATTTGGATAACAGCAAAATTGCTATTCAGACAGCTAAAAAGCTTGATATTATTATGAAGCAGCTTTATGTGCAGTCAAAATCATTTGATGAAATTATTGATTTAGCTGTTCGTAAAGATGAACTTTTGCGCGTTACGCCTTCAATTATGCCAATTGCCAATAACGATTTAAAACGAACTGCTTCGGGATGGGGATGGCGTATCGATCCTGTATATAAAATTCGAAAGTTTCACGAGGGGATGGATTTTACAGCACCCATTGGAACGGATGTGTATGCTTCGGCCGATGGTGTTATTGCTTCAATTAGAAAAGAGTACACCGGTTATGGTAATAATATTCGTATTAACCATGGATTTGGCTACACGACTTTATATGCGCATTTAAGCGGCTTTAATGTTAAAGAGGGAGATGCTGTGAAACGTGGCGATATTATTGGTTTTGTAGGTAATACTGGTAAGTCAACCGGTCCTCACTTGCATTATGAAGTGCATGTGCGTAACAGCCCTGTTGATCCGCGAAATTATTACTATTCAGATTTAACGGCTGAGCAATATGAGGAGATGATTTCTATATCATCGAATTCAAATCAAACATTCGACTAGAGATGTTTTAGCATAAAAAAAGAGAGAGCGACTAATCGAATAGTCGCTCTCTCTTTTTTTGTATAATTTGATTATTAAGCTTTAGCTATAGCCAATGCTTCAAGAATCTTTTTCTCTAACTCATTCATTAATTCAGGATTATCCTTAATTAATGCTTTAACAGCATCGCGTCCTTGACCAAGCTTTGTTTCGTTGTAGCTAAACCACGATCCACTTTTCTTGATGATGTTTAAGTCAACACCTAAGTCAATCACTTCACCTACCTTTGAAATTCCCGCGCCAAACATGATGTCGAACTCAGCCTTTTTGAATGGAGGAGCAACTTTGTTTTTTACTACTTTCACTCGAGTGTGGCTACCAATAACTTCATCGCCATCTTTAAGCTGTGTTACCCTTCTGATATCGAGGCGAATAGATGCATAAAACTTCAATGCGTTACCACCTGTGGTTGTTTCAGGATTGCCAAACATTACCCCAATTTTCTCTCTCAACTGGTTGATAAACATACAACAAGTGTTAGTCTTGTTGATGCTTGAAGTGAGTTTACGAAGAGCTTGCGACATTAATCGAGCTTGTAAACCTATTTTATTCTCGCCCATGTCGCCTTCGATTTCTGCTTTTGGAGTAAGTGCTGCCACAGAGTCGATTACAATAATGTCGATGGCCGAAGATCTGATTAATTGATCGGCAACTTCAAGGGCTTGTTCGCCGTCGTCTGGTTGAGAGATAAGCAGATTTTCAACATCTACCCCTAGCTTTTCAGCATAAAAGCGATCAAAAGCATGTTCTGCATCAATGAATGCAGCAATACCACCTGCTTTTTGAACTTCGGCAATTGCATGAATGGCTAAAGTTGTTTTACCTGACGATTCTGGACCAAAAATCTCAATAACACGACCTTTAGGGTAACCTCCCACTCCGAGCGCGATGTCGAGTGTGAGAGAACCAGATGGAATTACAGGAACACTCTCTACAGCCTGATCTCCCATGCGCATGATGGTTCCTTTTCCGTAGGTTTTATCTATTTTATCCATTGTGAGTTGAAGTGCTTTCAACTTCTCTTTCATTTGACTGTTTTCTGCTTCTGCCATAAATTGTTTGTTATGTAGTTCTAACTATTTTACTATTTGAGCGGTGTGGTTCTTCGTGTCCACTTTTTCGATGATATTTTCAATAATTCCGTCTTCATTAATTATAAACGTCGTGCGATGAATTCCAAAATAGACCTTGCCATAATTTTTCTTCTCGCCCCAAACGCCATAATCATTAGCTATTTTCTTATCTTCATCTAACAAGAGAGTAAACTTTAAACCATATTTCTCAATAAACTTTTGATGAGATGATGCACTGTCGGGACTAACGCCAACAACTTCATAACCCTGTTTTTGGAGATACTCAAGATTCTCATTTAGATTGCATGCTTGTGCAGTACAGCCAGGTGTATTGTCTTTTGGATAAAAATAGAGAACAATCTTCTTGCCCTTTAAAGTCTCGAGTGTAAAAGATTTGTTGTCAAAGGTTTCGGTGCAAATTAGCGGAGCTTTGTCGCCTGTTTTTAAATGTGTCATTTTCAGAAATTTAATGTGCAAATATATAAGATAAAGAACTATGAATTGATATATTATGATACAACTTATTAACATATCAACACTAACTTTTTAAATTGCATAAAGTTCATTTCTCTGCTCTTTGAAATTCAAATAGTTTTATTAGTTTTATAACTTAATTTATTTTTTGCTTTTTTGTAGTTACTCACTTTTGAACTTTTTATTCAAATTGTATGATGAAGTATTTTTTTCTCTTGCTAATGGGGGTTTTTGCAATTGGTCTTTCAAATAGCCATGCGCAGGAGGTTTCGCCCAAAGTTGCAAGCGATTATTTTGATGCAGGGAACTACGAGAAAGCCAAAGTAGCCTACAAATCGTTGCTCGATAAATACTCTCGTAATCCGCTCTATAATTACTATTATGGGGTAACGCTTGTTCTTACGAAAGATGATTATTCAGAGGCTATTAAGCGACTTCGTTTTGCTGCATTGAGTGGAGCGCATAAAGATGTCCACTTTTATTTAGGGCGTGCACTTCATTTGACCTATGAGTTTGTTGAGGCAAAAAAGAGCTATTTGCAGTTTAAGAAAGTTGCCTCACTTGGGGATGTTCGCGTCTCAAACACGACAAAATATATTCAGGAGTGCGATTTTGGAATCTTAAATACATCTAAGTATTACGCAATTACGGTTGAAGATAAAGATACAATTAGTATAAAATCGCTATTAAAGCTTTATTCTCCCTCACGTGATGCAGGCTATCTATTAAAGAATAGCGATTTTTTTCAGTCGGGTGTCGATCCTAATGGAATTATGTATATGACTCAACGTCAGGACGAAGCCTACTTCTCTCTTTATACTGTAGGTTCGCGAGGGCAGGATTTATACAAAATGGTTAAGTTATTAGATGGTTGGAGTGATAATGATGCATTGCCAGCCAATGTTAACACTGCTTTTGATGAGGCTTATCCGTTTATGGCATCAAATGGTTCTACCCTCTATTTTGCTTCAAATAAACCTGGAGGCTTTGGTGGTTTTGATATTTACAGAACGGAGTATAATGATGCGACAAAGACATATACGGATCCAGTAAATATGGGTATCCCATTCAATTCTCCTGACGATGACCTCTTGTTTGTAACCGACGATTTTGGAGGATCAACTTGGTTTGCCTCAAATAGGGAAACAACGGGTGATGTAATGATGGTTTATAAGGTGAACTGGAATCAAATGACACCAAAGAGTAGTGTTGCCGATATTCGCGATGTGAAAGCTATTTCGCAACTTGCTGTATCAACCGTTGCTATTGAGAATGCGCAAAGAAAAGGGGAGTTTACTTACCAGTCTGAGATGGCAAAGTCGCGTAATGCCAATAAATTTAAGTTTGAAGTGAATGACACATTGACTTATGTGAATTATGATCAGTTTAAAAGCGCCGATGCTTTAAAGTATTTTAAAACTGGCTTTAGCAATGTGTCGAAAAGAGATAGCTTAAATAGTAAAATGCGTGAAAAGAGAGCGCTGTTTCAAATGACCGATGATGCTCAGCTGCGCGATAAAGTAGTAGTGGATATTTTGAAAATGGAGAAGGAGCTTTATGGTTATGATGAAACCATTGAAGAGAACTATTTTATTGCGCGTAGATTAGAAGTTGAGGCACTTCGAGAAATTGCCGGAAGTGGGAACTATAAAGCTGGCAAAATATCGCAACCCAATACGTTTAATTTAGAAGATGATATTGAATTAAATCCCGAAAAGTATCAGTTTTATTCAGAAGAGGCTTTTGAAAAGCGAGCAAAGACCTACGAGTCTATGTATAAGAATCTTTTTGATGATATAGATATTGATAAGCTAATGCAGGCCGATTCGTTATATGTATGGGGCAGCATTTTGACATTAGAGTCGAGTTCGTTATTGGATAAAGCTGCGCATTCTACTTCGGCGTCAGAGATGAAGTTTAAATCAGAAAAAGATTTGAATCAAGAAAACACTACTGAACAGTTGCTTGCAGATAGTAAGAAGATGAAAGAGGTTTCATTAAGATATCTTCTTTTATCTCTTGATGAGAAGTATAACGTTTATAGCCTAAAATTAGGGGAGATTCTTCCGCAAATTAGTGCAGAGAGAGGACGTTATTTTGCTGATGAGTCAGGAAAAGCAAATGGATATTATCGCGAAGGTGCGAGTATGTATAGCAGTGACGCAGCATTAGCTTCTGCGCAAATAGAGAAGGTTATTAGCTTGAAGAAGACTGCTGTTGATATACAAGATAAGCTTTTGTTTGAGTATGCCTCAAAAGGACGAGGCGGTAACAACAGTGCTAGTACCGTAGTTGTTAAGGCATCTACAGCAGTTGAAACAAAAGTAACGCCTACTTTTTCTGCTCCAACATCACCCCAACCGAAGGATAAAACGGTTTCTTCGTCAGGATTGGTGTATAAGATACAGATTGGTGTTTTTCGTAATCGACCATCTCAAGATCTTCTTTCGCAGTTAGATGATGTTACATACGAACCAGTTGAAGGAAAAGATGTGGTGAAGTATTTTTCGGGAAATTATAAGAGTTCCGATGAAGCAGTTAGTCATATTGCAAGCGTTAAAGAGGCCGGGTTTCCGAGCGCTTTTTTGGTTGCATTTTTAGATGGCGTTCAGATTGATTTAAGTAAAGCAAAAAGTATTGAAAAATAGATTATTAAGATATGTTGGTTTCTAAAAAGAATAGCGAATTTGAGATCTCAAAAGAGACGAGTTCTGACAATTGGGTGTTAGTTTTACATAACGACGATGTAAATAGTTTTGATTATGTAATTGAGCAACTCATTGCATTTTGTGACCACGACTCGGTGCAAGCTGAGCAGTGTGCCATGATAACACACTACAATGGGAAGTGTGGAGTGTTGATAGGGACATTTGATACCCTAGAATTGGTTAAAAACCTTCTGCTTGAGCGTTCGCTCTCCGTAACAATTGAAGGGCGCTCGAATTAGTTGAAAAAAGTTTCGTTTTTGTTGTGCAAATATTTGATAATATAAGTTGAAATGGTATCTTTGCACCGCAATTGGGCATAGATCCAAAGGGAAAGGATAGATGGGTGAGTGGCTGAAACCACCAGTTTGCTAAACTGACGTACGGGTAACTGTACCGGGGGTTCGAATCCCCCTCTATCTGCGAAAAGGAGTTTCATGAAAATGAAGCTCCTTTTTTTGTTTTAATG
>RRZU013203644.1_pt1 | contig 18284 bp, 17 predicted proteins | sample 2165561 | NCBI WGS metagenome assembly RRZU01 (sample SAMN10456909, study PRJNA506462) | wastewater metagenome | isolation source: wastewater sludge | place: USA: Moscow, Idaho | reverse complement strand
TTTCATAATTTTTTGTAATTTTATTTTCTTGAGAATAATTTGAAAATATTGAAAAACCTGAACTAATAAGCAAAATTGTACTTATAATTAGACATAAAAATCAAGATACAAATACTCAAGAATTATATTTTTTCTTAAAAAATCAATAAGCAAATGATATAAATGTAATTATTGAAAAACCAATAACTCAAAATATTAATCAATATTTTAAAACATCTGGAAGAACTGAAATAAAATCAATATTTTGAAAACTAAATTTTGATAAAATAATTCATAAGGCAAAAATATATCAAATTAAAAGACAAAATGACATAAATCAAATAAATCCAAAAAAGAAAAATCTAATTATTGGTCAAAAATTTCTTGATATAAAATCTATTGTAATTTTACAAATTTTTAAAATTTCTTTAGGAAGCCAAGCTAAAAGTTTAACAAAACTTTTTGATAAATTATAAATTCAATTTTTAATTAAAAGTAATAATTGTATTCTCAAATAAGCAAAATTTGTTTTAATACTTGAATAATCAACTCATTTTACAGGTAAAATAAGTCAAGCAATAACATAAAACCACATACTTACTCACATGGGAAAAAGAAGTATTAATAAGATAACTCTCATCCAAAATATAGAAATTCAAGATTTGTCAGCTAATGGTTTTGATATTCATAAAAATATTGCATTTTCATTATCTCTTTCAAAAGATTTTTCTTGTAATTTAGTAAAAAATAAATCATTTATTATTTTTTTTGTATTTTTGAAATTTGGTTTTGAAGTTGTTATATAATCAGCAAAAATTACTTCTGGTTCTCAAATTTCTTTGATAATTTTTCTAATATTTAATTCATTAATTTGCTTTAAAGAAGATAGTTTTTCAAAAAACATCTCTTCAATATCATTATATAATTCAATATCTAAAGAGTAAGTTTCAACATATTCTTTTACCCTTTTCATATAATTTAACACTAATTCTTTTTGTTTGTCTAAAAGTTTTAGGTCATATTCTATAAACTTATCCATAAGTTAAAAATTAAAAATAAAATTATTTATTAAGTATTTTTTGAATTGATGATTTGATATCAATCCAAGATTTTTCCATTAAGACTAAAATATCTTTTCAGTCTTGTGTTAGATTATAGTATTTTCTTGGATGTCCAGAATCTGATTCTATCCAATAATAATCAATTAATCAATCAGTTTTTAAACGAGATAAAAGTGGGTAAATAGTTCATTCTGCAACTATCAAATCTCAAGATTTTAATTGCTGAATAATTTCAGCTCAATAAATATCTCAATTTGATATAATTCACAAAATTATGTATTCTAATATCCCCTTTCTCATTTGAGTAGATATTTTTTCCATAAAATTATATTACTTTGTAATGCAAGGTAATAATATTTTTATTTTAAATTTTGTCAAATAAAAAATACACTTTTATAAAAAAGTGTATTTTTTAGCTTAATCATAATATTTCTCAACTATCTGCAATATCCATATTTTCATAATTTGGAGTTTTTGGAAGCCCTGGCATTCTCATAACACTTCAAGAAATAACTATTAAAAATCAAGCTCCTGAGGATATTTGAATATCTTCAATATGAAAATCAAAGTCTTTTGGACGAGCTAAAAGTTTTGGATTATCAGATAATGATACGGGAGTTTTTGCCATACATATTGGTAGTTTATCATATCACATTGATACAATTTTTTCTAATGAATTACTTGCTTTATCTGATAAAATAATGTTTTTCCCACCATATATTTCATAAACTATTGATTTTATTTTATTTATTACAGTATCATTATTATTATATAATTTAGTAAAATTCGATTTATCATTTTTAATTTCTTGTAATATAGTTTTAGTCAATGATTTCATTCAATCTCATCATTTTGAAAATCAATATCATAATTCAACTTTTACTCACAAAGACAAACATTTATTTTTTACAAATTCTATTTCCTCAATTGTATCAGTATTAAAAACATTTAAACAAACTACTAAATTCATTCCAAATTTTTTCATATTTTCAATATGTTTTTCTAAATTTGGGAATCATTTTTCTAAAGTTTCAAGATTTTTGATTGATAATTCTTTTAAATCTTGCCCTCAATTATATTTCAAAGATCTAATTGTTGCAACAAGTACAACTAAATCAGGTTTAAAAGATCAAGAATCACATTTTATATTAAAAAACTTTTCTGCTCATAAATCACTTCAAAATCCAGCTTCTGTAACAACAAAATCACTTAATTTTAAAGCAAGTTTTGTTGCAATTATACTACTACAACCATGAGCTATATTTGCAAAAGGTCAACCGTGAATTATACAAGGAGAATTTTCCAAAGTTTGAACTAAATTTGGTTTTATTGCATCTTTTAAAAGTAAAACTATTGATCAAACTATTTTTAAATCAACTAGTTTTAGAGGATTTCAATTTATATCATATCAAAAAATAATATTTCAAATTCTATTTTTTAAATCAGCTATATCATTACTTAAACACAAAATTGCCATTAATTCTGAAGCAGTAGTAATTATAAATCAAGATTTTATTTCATTTTTAGCTTTTCAATCTGGAGAATAATTAATATTTCTTAAAGCTCTATCATTTACATCAATTGCTCTTTTCCAAACAATATTTTGAGTATCAATTTGTAGAGTATTTCACTGAAAAATATGATTATCAATAGCTGCAGAAATAAGCAAATGTGCAGAAGTTATAGCATGAATATCTCAAGTAAAATGCATATTTATATCTTCCATTGGCACAACTTGAGCATATCATCAACCTGTTGCTCATCATTTTAATCACATTACAGGTCAAAGTGATGGTTCTCTTAAACAAATTAATCAATTTTTTCAAAGTTTTTTTAGAGCTTGTCATATTCAAACTGTTGTTGTAGTTTTTCACTCTCAAGCTGGAGTTGGGTTTATAGCAGTAACTAAAATAAGTTTTCAGTCTTTTTTATTTTCAAGTCTTTTAAAAATATCTAAACTAATTTTTGCTTTATAATTTCAATATAATTCTAATTCTTTGTTTTTTATTCAAAGTTTTTTTGCAATTTTTTCAATATTTTGCATTTTTGCTTGTTTTGCTATTTCTATACCTTGCATGTTTTTTTATTAAAAATTAATTTAATTTTATAATATCAATATTACATTTTTAGTCAAATTATTAGATTTTTTGTAAAATAATTCAAAAAAAGTTATTTTTTATAAATCTCTAGTTTTTATTTTTAAATAAACAAAATACAGATAAATATATTATACAATATTGACTTTTTTACAAAAAAGTGAAAAATTAATTTGACAAAATTTTTAAAATCAATATAACTAGTTTCAAGTTAAGAGATAATATCTTAACAAAGGGCAAATGCAAATATATATTTTGTCAATTGTCGTTGGATTATTGAATAGCTTATCACTTTTCATCTTTTGAAAGGAGGTGAAAGAAAATGATATTAGCAATATATAATATTTTAGGTTTATGTTCTGATTTTTTCTCTTTAATGAGAGAAATAGGATATAACCTAAATAATTTCTTTTTGAATTTTAAAAAGAATTGTAAATTTTTATCTTGTACTCTAAATAGAGGCAAGATGCTCAACGGAAAAGAAAAAATAAAAAAAATCTATCATTTCGTTGGTAGATTTTAACAAAAAAAATGTCGTTCACATTTTACAAATATTATCACTTGTTTTTTTTAACAAAGGAGGTATAAAAATAACACGAGACAGGCCACAAAAAGCAATAACTAATATATAATTTAGGTAGCTGCCGGAAAAAAGAAATAAAAATACAATTTTTTTAAGGAGGATTTATTTATGAAAAATTATCAAGTTTTCTATATGGTAAGATCCCCAACAAGAATTTTACTCTAAACTCAAGGATGAATTTAGAGTAACAAAAAAAGTGCATAGCACTTTTTTTATTTTGTCTAAAATTTTATAAACCATATTTTTGCTTAATTTCTTCAATTAACTCCATATTTTCTCATTCAATTAATTCAGCATTTTCTAGATTAACTATTCAAGCCATATTTCACTCAGTTTGAATAGTATCAAGCTTTAAAATAGTTTCTTCATTTCAACTAGAAACTATATCCTGAACCTCTTTTGCTACTCAAGAATTATTAAAAATATATGTATAATCATTTTTTTCACATCATAAAATTGGTTTTACTATTTTTTTAAGATTTTCATCTATTTCAACAAATACTTTTTTATTTTTCATAATTTTATTTTTATTTATATTATCCTTTCTATCAGGCTTAAAAGTAAGGTGAATTGAAGGACTGATGTGTTAATTAATTTTTATTTAATTTTTTGAAAAGAAATAGAAACAATTTTATCAACTTTATAAGCTATATTTTTACAAGAAAATGAGTTTTTATTTCAAATTAAAACTTCTAATCATCATCAAGAATATCATTTTTCACATTTTCAACAATGTTTTATTATAGAAACAGTTGGAATTAGATTTTGCATAATATTTTAAATTAAATATTAAAATATGTATTATCCTCCACCCTTTATTTAAGAACCAGCACTTTCTAATTTAAGCTTTTCATTAGCTTCTTTAATATCAATAACCTTATTTAATCTTACTTTATTTTTATGACAATATAGAAGAATATCATTTCAAACTAAATACTCTAAATCAAATTTTTCTTTATCTCTACATTCTCAACAATGTAAAAAACAACTAAATCTTATAACATCTTTTCTTATAACATCTTTTATCATAATTCTTAAATTTAATAAATTAAGTAATGTTATTATACTCATAGTACATTAAATTTTCATTAAATTTTAAAAGTTTTTTTAAAAAAGTTTTTTATTTAGTTTAAAGGCTTTTTAAGCATATATCACTCACCTCTTGAGTTAACTATCCAATTATCTATATTATATGGTTTCAATGATTGTTTAAGTCTTAATACATTTATTCTTAAATTTCTATCAATTATTGAAACAATATCAAGCCACATTTTATCTTTCAAAAATTCTTCTGTACAAAGATTTTCTGGCTTTTGAAACAAAATAGATAATAAAAATTTACTTTGTTTAGTTAATGTAAGTAATTGATTTTTATAATAAAAATTATTTTCTAAAACATTATATTCAAGTCAATTATAGTTTTTATTTTCTTGAATAAATCATGGTTTATAATAATAATTTTTAAACCAATTAATTACTCTTAATTCAAGTTCTTTAAGTCTAAAAGGTTTAACTAAATAATCATTAGCTCATTTTGTAAATCATTTCTCTAACCATGTAATATCATCCAATCAACTTACAATAATTATTGGTGATGATTTATTTTTTTTTCTAATATTTTCAATAATATCTATCCCATTTTTATCTTTATTTTGTCATAATAATATATCTATTAAAAATATATCATAATTTCAAATTAAAGTATATTCTTTTATAAAATTCTCATAAGTTTGAAGGATTTTTATTCGATTTGTAACAATTTTTTTTTCAAAAACTTCTTTTATTCTATTAGCAAGCAAATAATCATCTTCAACAATTAATATATTCATAAAAAAATGTGTTAAATACTATTTAACACAAATTGTACACTACTTTTTTTAATTGTCAATAATTTTATTTTTTGGTAATATTATTGTAAAATTAGCTCATTCTAAAGTTTCTGACTTATTTGCTTTAATATTTCATCAATGTAATTCAATAATTTTTTTACATAAATAAAGTCACATTCAAAGTCAAATTGATAATGCTTCTCAAGTAGAATATTTATCAAAAATTGTATCTAAATATTTTTGTTTTATTCAATTTCAATTATCATCCATTTCTAAAACAAAATCAGTTTGAGAAAAATAAGCTTTAATTTTTATAATTTTTTTATCTTTTTTTAAAAATTTTAATGAATTTCAAATAATATTATCTATTACCTGTTCAAATTGTATTTTATCAACAAAAATATATTTTATATCAGGTGAAATATCTACAATAAATTCACAATTTGAATACATTTTTTTAAATAATTTAATTTTTTGAAGTATTAAATTTGGAAAATCAACATTTTTTTTATAAAGTTTATTATTATCAATATCATATTTTTGTATTGCAAAAATACTTTTTGTTAAATCTCAAACTTTAATTAATTGATTATTTAATAAATCTAATTCTTTAATTAAATCATCTTTCGTAATGTCATCATTTTTTATATCATCAATAATACAATCTGCTTGAAAAATACAAAAACCTAGAGGACTTTTTATCTCATGTGAAGCCATTGATATAAAATCATTTTGTTTATTGATTAAATTATTAAATTCAATAGTTTTTTCATCAATTTTTTTATCTAAATTAATATTTAATTCATTAATTTTAGCATAAATTTCTAAATATTTAATATGCCCTGCCAAAAAATTCACAAAATCAGTAATAATAGATATTTCTTCAGCAGTATATGAATTTCAAAAAAGTTTATTTCATATTTCAAATATTCAAATAATTTCATTTTTATTATTAAATAAAGGAAAAACTAAATAAACATTATGACTAATTTCTTTTTTTATAAAATAATAATCAAATTTCTTTTTATTTTCTTCAATAAAAACAATATCATTTATAAAAATTTTATTATATTTATTTTCTTTGAAAAATTTTATCAAATGAGATAAATTAGAATATTTTGTCTCATTTAAAATGATATTTACATAATTCGTTTTTAAAAGTGATGAAAATTCATTTTTTAATAATTTTTGTAATTCTGAAAATGTTGAAATAAATGAAACCTTTTTTTGTAATTTAGAGATTTTTGATACAAGCTCTACATATTGATTATCTCATAAAATAATACTTATTCATTTTGAAATAAACAAATAAATAATTATTCATAGAATAATATCAATAAATCAATAATTTGGAGTAACCATCCATAAATAAGCCAATCTATAATCTAATACATATCAAAAATAGTATTTTAATACTAAAATTATATAAGTTGAAATAAAAACAGAAAATCATATAGAAAATATTTTTTTAAAAATAACATTAAAATTCAAAAAATAATATCTATGAATAGAATATATTGATAATAAAACCCACGGAATAAAAAATACAACATTTTCTCTTTGAAATAACCAGATATCAAATAATGGTAATACAAATAAAAATAACCATTGAAAAAAAGTTGTAATAAAAAAACCTATTCAAATAAATCAAAATCTAATTTTATTTAATCTTGTTAATTTTATATATTTTTTAATAAAAAAAATTAAATAAAATATTGGATAAAATATGCTTAATAAAACATAAACAAAATATAATTGTCAGTATTTTTCATAATTTATTCATAAATTATAATCATAATGCATTGACTTTATAAAAAATGGTGAAAAAAAACAAAGCAATACAATCAATAATATTGGAATATGATATATAAATGATTTTTTATTTAATTTTTTATTTCAAAAATTTACTAAAAAAAGTAACATATTATATGATGCAAATAAAGATAATCAATACATGAATCTTGATAATATAATAAATATTATATTATCATAAACTAAAGTAAAAGAAAATAAATATAGAGTCAACCAAATAGCATATGAAAAACAAGAAATTATAAAGAAAATCCAATAATTTTTTAGTCAGTATTTTTTTAATAAAATTAATCCAGTAAATAATAAACTATATATTACAGTTGCATAAAGAAATAAATAAATAGACATATAATTATATAAAAAAAGTATTATATCTAATAATAATCACTATTTATTAAAGTCAAGTATTATTAATTATTTTATTTAGAGTTTCTTTATTTTTTACTAAAAATTGTCTAAATTTAGTTTGAGAACCTAGATGTCTGCTAAGTCACATTTCTTTATGTATAAAAATATCTCTAGTATAACCTTGTTTAATATTTTTAACTTTTTCATAAATATTTTTATTTTCTGGAATTCAAACTTTTTCTCCTCATAAAGTTTGATAAAGTCAATGCAATGGAGTATTTAATACCACCTCATAAAGTCACAATAAATTTCAATTTCAAGATTTTACTACTTCTTTTGTATGAAATTGTCACATTTCATAAACATTATAAAAACTCACTTTTGACTCTTCTAATCATAAAGCACTGCAAAACATTATATCTTGTGATAAATTAGAGTTTAACTTTGATTCTATAATATTTTTAATTTTTTCTTCTCAAATTTCATCATAACAAATTTTTAATTCTTTTTTATAAATATTTTCAAAATCAGCAATATACCAGTCCATAAATCATCAAATAGTTCAATTTTCATTTCTAAGTACAGTTAAATGATTTCATTTTGAATTATTATGTCTATCAATAATTCTATCAATATATTCATTTTTTTCATAAATATGTTTTGTATCAGATCAACAAGAACATTTTATATTTTGTCATAAAATTTGTTCAATTTTAGCAACTGTCTGCATTTTAAAATCAAGTGGTAAATTACCATAAATATCTTCTTTTGAATGGATTTTTCAACAATCTATACATTTAACATATTCTCAAAGTCAATCATTTCTTGACCACATATCTTGTTCCAATTCAGCCATATTTATTAAATCTTTTTTAGAAAGATTTTTTGTTAACAATGATTCAAATTTATTCATATTAAAAATAATTAATTATAAAAATTGATTTATAAACTAAATCTAGTTTTTGCTTATAATTCAAGCTTTTGTATGTGTTTTTATAATTTATCATTTGATTAAAATAAAATTAATTCAGTAAAATATATATTAAAACAAATAATATTTTTAAATATAATCATCAATTGTTACATTTGTGTTACAAATTTCAAAAAAAATTTAAAATTTTAAAAAAATATATATAATAATTAAAATATTTATTAATTTTATACTATGGCAAATATACATATTGTTGATGATGAACAATGTTTAGCTCTACAAATAAAGAAAAAGCTAATAAACAACTGACATATTGTCAAAACATCTTTTTGAGTAAATTCATTTAAGAAAGAAAATAATACTGATTGTAATTTATATATTCTAGATATTTGATTAGAAGATTGAACTTGATATGACATTATAAAATGGTTAAGAGTTGAAAATAATATAAAAACTCCTATTATATTAATGTCTTGATATAATGATATTGATACTAAAAATTATTGATTTAGTTTATGAGCAAATGATTTTATAGATAAACCATTTTCTTCAAATGAACTTTTAGAAAGAATTAATACATTTTTATAATATAAAATTAAAAATATGTTTGCAATAATTATTGATGATGAAGTAAATTTATCTCAAAGAATGTGAAAAAAACTTGAAACTATATGATTTAGTACAAAAATTTTTCATAATATTACTGATTTTACCTCATCAAATACTGATGAACCTGATATTTATGTTATTGATTTATGTTTAGGTGATAGTGATGGATTTAAAGTAATAGAATATTTAAGAAAACAAAAAAAATCAACAAAACCAATAATGATAATTTCTTGATTACAAGATGATGACAATATTGTTTATTGATTAAATTTATGAGCTGATGATTATTTAATAAAACCATTTACTCCTGATGTATTTTTAGCTAGAGTAAAAGCTTTAACAAGAAGATGACAATGATGAATAATTGAAAATAAAAATATAATCAAATTCAAAGATTTATCATACAATACTCAAACTCAATTAATTACTTTATCAAATAAAGAAATAGATTTAACTAAAAAAGAAAAATTATTACTTAGATATTTTCTTGAAAATAGTAAAAAAGTATTATCTAAAGATAAAATTATTCCAAAAGTTTGGTGAGAAAATGATGATGGTTCTATATCTGATAACAATATTTGAGTAATAATATGCAGTATTAGAAAAAAAATATGAAATAAAGTAAAACTTGAAACAATGCACGGAGAATGATATATTTTAAAATAAAAAACTCCTAAAGCAAAATAATGCTTGGGAGTTTTTGTTTTAATTTTCATAATGTTTAGAAATAATTTCTTCACACATTATCCTTAATTCATTGTATCACAAATTTGACCTTGAGTCATTTTCCATAATTTGTACATAATTTTCTTCAAATCATAAATATTTATCTTCTTCTCATTTTTCTGAAATATTATTATCACTCAAAAATTGTTTTATAGCATCTTTTGGTTCTCAAGAATAATAGATAATATGAGCTGGTTTTTTAGCTTTATTTTCTTCTTTTGAAAAATAACATTCCCAATATTCTTTTGATGTAATAGCATTTTCTTCTTTAACTGGAATATACTTATTTTTTTCATATCATTCATTATCTAGTATCATTTCTGTTCAAATATATTTTGAACCAGTAATTTTATCAACTTTTGCATCAAGTGGTAAAAAAACTATTCAACTATCAATTGGAATTCACGGATTTTCTTGGTTATCTCACCATACAAAAATATCATTTCTTTGATGGTCATCTCAATTTTTTGTAAAATCCTGATCAAAATTTCTATTTGAAACAGCATATTGAGATAAAATCACATCACTTGGATAAATAACAAATACTTCATTTCAAGTTTCAGCTCAATAAAGTCAATTTGCAATATCTTCTCAAGCAAAATGCACAGCTGTTTTATCAGCATATTTTGGAGCAGAAATAGAATAATCTATTTTATAAGCTAACTCTTCTAAAGCTTCTTCTTTAGTTTTTGCTTCTTTAAAAATATCTTCTAAAAATACTTTTACACCTGCTTCATCTATTGATTTAAGCCCATTTTCTCAAATATTTATTGGTGGTCTAAGCATTTTATCATCTCTAAGTATTTCCTTAAATCAATCAGTAAATTCTCAAATTCAAGCAGTATGATAAATCATTTGTGCATGGTCTCTATAACCTTGTCTTGTAACATGTGACATAAAATATGGATTTAGTTTTTTCCATAATTGTATGTATTCTCAAGTTGATAAATTTTCTAACAATTCAGGAGTTAAAAATTCTTTTTTTTCTTGCTTTGTTAATGTTATTTTATCTATTTTTTCATAATATTGAGATATTTTTTCTTTGATTTTTTTATTGATTTCTTTTGAAAATATATCTAATTCTAGTTTAAAATATTCTACTTGTTTAGTATTTTTTTTAAGCTCATTTTGTAAATTCAAAATTTCATTTTCTGCATTTTTTACTCTTTGATCTTTTATAAAAAATATTTTTTTGAAAATAATATCTACATCTTGCTTTAAAATTTCTAATTCTTTTTGTTGTTGGTCTATATTTACTCTATAAATAAGTGTATTATCTAGTTTAAATAATTCATGTTTTTTATCTTTTATTAGATTTTTAAAGATTTTAACAGAATTTAATAAATTCTGTCTTCATTCAACATCTTTAGCTTTTGAAATAATTTTTGGATTTAACAAACAATCTATTTTTTTTGAAGTAGTATTTAATACATCTTGAATTTCTTGAGATTTATTTTCTATTTTCATCTCTTTATTTTCTAAAATTTCATTCATATTTCATTATTAAGATTTAATTTACTTAATTTTATCATAAAATTTTTTAAATTGCAAAACTATTGAAATTTTAAAAACTAAATTTGCTTCTCAAAAAAATAAAAGTAAAATAGTCCCTAATCTCAACTATTTATTAAACAAATTAATTATGACTTTTATAGAAAATATTTATGAAAATGAAATTTTTTCTAATTTAGAAAATATATGACAAAAAATTTTAGAGAAAGAATTTAATAATTGCACATTTAAAAAATGTGATTTTAGTCAAACTGATTTTTCAAAAACTATGTTTAATGACTGCAAATTTTTGAATTGTAATTTATCAAATATCAAGCTTACAAACTCATGATGTCAAAATATTTATTTTGAAAAAACAAAATTAGTTTGAGTTGATTTTTCTTTAGTTAATAGTTTTTCTTTGATTTTTTCTTTTAAAAATTGCCTAATAAATTTATGTTCTTTTAACGGGCTTGATTTACAAAACACAAATTTTATTGATTCAACAATTACTGACAATGATTTTATTGATACAAATTTGGGGAAATCAGATTTTTCAAATTCTATTTTAAAATGAACTAAATTTATAAATGCTGATTTATCAAATACAAATTTTATAACTGCAGTTTGATATTATATTGATCCGACAAAAAACAAGCTTAAAAAAGCTAAGTTTTCTCAAGGAGAAGTGTTAAATTTGCTTGCATGATTTGATATTGAGATATTTTAAGATATAAAATCTAAACTCAAGATTATCAAAAAACTCCAAAATTAATTTTGGAGTTTTTGTTTTAAAACTTGATTTACTCATAAAATAAGATATATTAAAAATAATTATAAAAACATAACATTTAAAATATATCTAATGAAAAAAATACAAATTTATTCTGACGGGTGAGCAAGACCAAATCCTGGACCTTGAGGTTATTGAGTGATTTTAAAATATAACTGAAAAGTAAAAGAAATAAGTTGATTTGAAGAAAATACTACAAATAACAGAATGGAATTAACTTGAGCAATTAAGTGATTAGAAACACTAAAAGAACCTTGTGAAGTAGATATTTTTACTGATTCTAGTTATGTTGTAAATTGAATAGAAAAAGGTTGGGCTATAAAATGGAGAGCAAATAATTGGATGAGAACAAAAACTGAAAAAGCTCTAAATTATGATTTATGGAATGATTTATTAAATCTTACACAAAAGCACAAAGTTCAATTTAATTGGGTAAAATGACATGCTGGTCACACAGAAAATGAAAGATGTGATGAATTAGCAACTGCTGAAATACTTAAAAATACTCCCACCTCTCAATCTCCCCTTATCAAGGGAGAAGCTAAATCAAATATTATCAAAAAAGAAGATTTAAGTAATAATGAACTTATAAAATTAGTTTTAAATACTTGAAATGATCATTCTAGTAAAAACATAAAAATTACTAAAGAATGACAAAATTGTAGAAAATGTTGAACTCCAGTTATTAAAGCTATTCCCAAAAATTCTAGCAAAGCAAAAAAAAGTTATTATTATAAATATTATTTTAATTGTCCTAATTGCAAAACTAATTATTTTGTAGATGATGCTAAAGTGATGTTATAGAGAAAAAAGTGGATTTTATCCACTTTTTTATTTTGTATATCCAGACAGTTTTTTAGGAACATCTGGATCTTTGAATTTTAACCAAATTTTTGGTCTAGGATCAGGATTATTTATAATATATTCAAATTCATTTTTTGAAAATATATATAGTGCTGCATCAAATTTTCCATTATCAACAACACAGACCAATCCTTCCTCATAATTTTTTGGAATATAAATTTCTTCAGCATCTCCATTATTTAGAAATACCTCAGCTTTACCTAACCTTGGTAAAACATTACCAGACTGATCTTCATTTAAATAATACCCCATAACAAAACCTCCTTAAATTTTTGTAATTTTATTATAGATTTTTTCAATAAAATGTCAATATTTATTTATCTGATTTTCTTCTGTTATCTTCTCTACAAAGCATTTGACAGTTTTCAATGTTTGTTTTTCATCATTCACACCAAGGAGTTATGTGGTCTGCTTCCATTTCTTGTATTTCAAAATGTTTTTTACAAATAGGACAAATTCCCTCTTGTTTCTCATATACTTCCCTTTTTTGTTTATCAGTAAAAGCTCTAATACTTAAATATTTTTCATTTCTAGTTAAAACATATTCATAAATACCTGATTTCTTGGTAACTTCATCATCAAGCATTAAAATTTTTATTTCTTCTTCTAGTTTTTTAGCATCAAAATAAGTATTTTTAAAATTATTGTATAAATTTCAATAATTTAATCATTTCATTTCTTTACGATATTCTATAAAATTAGTTTTTACCCAGTTTATAACATTTTGAAAATATTGCCATAATTCAGAAGCATTTTCTTTATGTTGATTTTTTGCCATATATTCCTCAATATTATCAAGAGAAATCCATGATAAAACTGTTTCTAAATAATCTTGTCTGATAGGACTTCAAGTCATATATTCACTTGCAATATTGTAAGCAGGACAAGAATTTTTAGAAAAATACTTTTTAGCATCTGTTAGCCAAGTTCAAGTATAAACAGCATTTCTAAGCTCTTGAATAGTTAATTTTTCTCAAGCAATATTTATAGTTTTGAACCATTCAAGTTTTTCTTTATCACTTCATTCACAAAAATAAATCATCAATTTATAATCTTCAATTTCTTTTTGTTCTTGCAAAGTTAAATTGTTAAAATATTTATAATCTATAGAAAAATTATTTGATAAATATTCACAAATACTGATAGTTCTTTGTTGTCAGTCAAGGACTTCATAGGTTCAATCTTCATTTTTTACCCGATACATAATATTTAGTGGGAAATTTTTTCTTAGAGTTTCTATAACTGCATCTCTTTGTTTGTCTTTATAGACAAATTCTCTTTGGTATTTTGGACGAATATTTAGAAGTCAATTATATCAAACAACTCATTCTTCATCACTATTTTTGTATCAAGCAAAAACATCTTTTACTTGAATTTCTTTTAATTCTATTTTCATATTTTTTTGTTTAATAAGTAAGTTTTTTCCCCTCACCCCTAGCCCCTCTCCTTTGGAGTAGAGGGGAAAAATAAGGTTATATTTTTTTGTTTTTGATGATTACACGAGCATATTTTTTAAGTCAATTTATATAAGGATATCAATGATTAAACTCATCAACTTTTGTAGTAGCCATTTGTCAAATAATCTCAAATTGGTCAGGATTATACTTATCTAAAAAAGTAATAGGTACTCACATAGATCAAGCATAATCTACTGGAATATTTTTTGTAACATCTACATTTATAGCATCATAATTATCATATTTGGGATATTCAGTTTCATTATAATTTTTAAATAAAATTAAATCTTCATGTCTTTTTTTAATTTCTAAATTTGTAAACCAAGTTACTCATGAAACTCTTATCATTCACTCTTTATGATTTGAAGCAGATGCATAACCTTCATAATATTTATTGATAAAATGTGCAGCTCATCAAGAAAATCAATATCAAAGCCAAATTTTATTTTCTTTAATTAGTTTAAAAATTTCTTTATAAGAAATTGCATTTTGATGTCATACTACTACAAATTTTTTATTAAATTCTATAAGTTGTGCAATATATTCTCTAAAAAGTGAAAATGGTGGATTTGTAACTACTACATCTGATTTTTTGAGTATTTCTATACATTCTTCATTTCTAAAATCTCAATTTTCAGTTAATAATTCTCAAAATTCTCTAAATATTTCAGTATCATCAAACAAAGTTCAATTTTTGATATAAGGCAATATTTGAGTAATGTTTGAGTTTGTTACTTCTATTTTATAACTGGGTTTGTCAGTTGAATAGTGAGTTGTAACAAGTTTTTTGAGTCAAATAGTTTTGAATTGCAAAACAAAATATTTGAAAAAATTACTATATCAAGGATCATCACAATTACAAAACACTATTTTGTCTTTTAAATGTTCTTTATAGTGTGATAATTCTTTTTCAATATCTGATAATTGTGTGTAAAATTCATCATTTTTTCACTTTTTTGCATTTTTTAAATTAGAATTTCATGATTTTTTTGTCATAATAAAAAAGGTAACAAAATAAATTGTTACCAAAAAACAAGCAAAATTATTGCTTTTTAAAAATTGTATATAGATTTTTTGACAATATAAAAAGGAGGAAACTAGCTACCTATTATATTGCCAAAAAACCTAAATACATACTATTAAAAATACTAAAAAGGAGAGGAAAACTAGTTTCCTCCTTACTATTCTTAATAGTGTAAGTTTGTATAATGTTTTTTGGCTTTTTTATATTATATAAAAAGTTGATTTTTGCAAGTTTTTGGAAAAAAATTGAAATAGTTTATAAAAAGTTTGACAAAATAAAATAATTATATACTATAAATTCATAGATTTTTTCTATATTTTTATTTATACATATAGTTATAATATCTTTGTAGAAACAAAGTAAAAAAGCATATATATTTAATTATAAAATTATTTTCGTCATCATTCCTCTTTGATGTAAATATAAGTTGTAAGAAAATAAAAGTAATAACTTTTGTTATTATGAAATTTTTTAAAACATTTTTAAAAAAAGTTACGATATCTTTCAAAAAATATCCTATATTATGAAAAATTTTAATAAAAATAATTTATAATATTATCGATGATATATTTTAATATAAAAAATAACACAAAATTAATTTGTGTTATTTTTTTATTCATAATTTATATAAATATTTTTCATAAATTTTTTTATGTGATGATAATTGTTTTTTTATTCAATTTTTGATATTATTTTTTTTACAAAAATTATTAAATATTTTATATGAATTAAATCAATATCATAAAAATCATAAAAAATATGATTTAGATTCTTTATCTAAAACCCAATTTGAGTTTTCTTTTTTATATTGAAATCAATAATCAATTCAATTATAAATATACTTTCTATTAAATTTTCATAATAATATTTTATTTGTTTTAATATTATCAAGATTATCTTTTAAATGATATAATCTTTTTAAATTTTGAATCATCTTTTTATAATAATTTGATAATGTTTTATTTCTTATCAAGATTTTTTTTCAATCAAAAATAAATCATAAATATTGAAATCAAGATCATTCAGTTATTTTTTTTTCATAAAAATTATTATCTATTGAATTATATACATAATTTTTTTAAATTTGTCAATTTAAAAAAATATTTATTTCAGTTTTTTTATCATTAATATCTAATTCTAAGTCAATATTAATAATTTTTTTTACATAGTTATTTATTTCAGTAATAAAATCTATATAATTATCACTATTATATGGAATAATAAGAAGTATATCATCAGAATATCTATAATATTTTCAATTTATTTTTTTTAAATAATCTTTAATTTTTAAATCAAATTTATTCATATAAACATTTGCTAACATTCAAGAAATTGGACTTCATTGAGGGATTCATTTATCTTTATTTACATTAATTAAATTATATTTTGATTTTAATTCATTAAATCTTTTTATATCAATAATTTTTTGAAATTTTCATAATTTAGTGATTAAATTATATTTTTTAATATCATCTAAATTAATATATGCAAATTTTGTAATATTTTTATAAATTCTATACCAATCATCTTGTAAGTTGTTTCATCATAATATATAAATCAATTCATCTTTAAGTATTTTATGATTTATTGTATCAAAAAATGATTTTATATCAAAAGAAAAAACAATTACATTTTTATAATTAAAAACATCTTCAAAAGCATCTTTTGCAAAATCTATATTATTTTTTCAATTATTATTAAATTCATTTTTTATAACAGTCCTATATGCAATAATATTTTCTCATAAAAAATTATTATTTAAAAATTCTTCATATTTTAATCCTAATAAATAAGAATAATATGAATATATTTGATAATCTAAATGAGACGGATAAGTTATAGGTCTATTTTTAATTTTTTTCCAATAAATATGATTTTCATCATAAACATATTCCTTAATAGCTTCTTCTTCGACAAATTTTTGTTCATTATATAATACAAATTTTTCTTCAATAATATTATTTCTTATAAAAGGCCAAAATTTATGTTTCTTGAAATTTTCCCATTTAAAAAGATGCTCAAAGAATATTTTTTCATCTTGAACATCTTTAAATTTTTTATTAGGATCAAAATGTATATAATTTTTAAAATCAGTTGATTTTTTATTAATCCAATTTGTTACCATTTTTTAACATTATTATATAAAGCAGACTTACAACATTCATATTATTATTGAATTACTAATTTAATAGCTAGTTAGTCTTACCAAGTATATCTTGATGTGTATCAAGATTATCTAAAAATAATTATTTAAATTTCGATATAATTCTAGTAATAAGTTTAATTCTTAAGTTAATAATATTTATGTGTCAAAAGAATAATTGTATTTATATAAGAAATTATCTATGATTTATATTATCGATAATAGAAATCATAGATAATTTACTTGACTTATTAGTAAATTAAATATCACTTACAACTTTTTGTAAGGCATATTTATTATATAAATTATTTTTATATTTGCAAACAAAAAATCATTTAAAAATATATTTTCAAGTATAAGACTAATACCCACACCCCAAACAAAAACCCTAAACAATTTTAATTGTTTAGGGTTTCTTTTCTTTTTGGAATAAAAGTTGGCTTTTTATTATCTACAAGCACCAACTCACCACTACTAGTTTTTCTATATAAAGTAAAAACTGTGGACTTTAATGATTTTGCTACTTTTTTCATATAAT
>RRZU010857720.1_pt1 | contig 18285 bp, 14 predicted proteins | sample 2165561 | NCBI WGS metagenome assembly RRZU01 (sample SAMN10456909, study PRJNA506462) | wastewater metagenome | isolation source: wastewater sludge | place: USA: Moscow, Idaho | reverse complement strand
CGCCAAGGACCGCGTCGCCGCCGCGATGATCGACGCCGCGCAAAGTGCGGGGAAGATCGCTACGGACACCATCGTGCTGGAGCCGACTTCGGGCAATACCGGCATTGGCCTGGCGATGGTCTGCGCCGCGCGGGGTATCCGCTGCTGCTTTGTCATGCCGGAAACCATGAGCCGCGAGCGCCGCCTGCTGCTCAAGGCTTACGGGGCCGAGCTGGTGCTGACGCCGGGGGTCGAGGGCATGGACGGAGCGATTCGTCGGGCCGATGAAATGGCCGCTGCCGATGCGCGTTACTTCATTCCGCAACAGTTCGAAAATCCGGCCAATCCGGCCATCCACCGGGCGACGACCGCCGAGGAGATCTGGCGTGACAGCGACGGCCGGATCGATATCTTCGTCGCCGGTGTCGGCACTGGTGGGACGATCACCGGCGTGGGCGAAGTGCTCAAGGCGAGAAAACCCGAACTCCAGGTGATTGGCGTCGAGCCGGACGCTTCGCCGGTACTGTCGGGCGGGCAGAAAGGCCCGCACCCGATTCAGGGCATCGGTGCCGGTTTCGTTCCCGGCGTGCTCAATGTGTCCCTGCTTGACGAGGTGTTGCGTGTGACCGGCGACGATGCGTTCACGACGGCGCGCCGTCTGGCGGCCGAGGAGGGCATTCTGGTCGGCATTTCCTCGGGCGCGGCGGTCTGGGCTGCCTTGCAGGTGGCCGCCCGGCCGGAAAACGTCGGCAAGCTGACGGTGGCCATCGTGCCGTCATCGGGGGAACGTTACCTGTCGACGGCGCTGTTTTCGCATCTGGATGTTTGAGGCGGTAGCGTAATCATCCGGATGCGCCTCCGGCTTCTCCGTAAAAGAAAGCGCCTTCATGCGCGCTGTCGGTAATTCTCAATTTGAAAATTGCCGACAGCGCGCCAATTTGCCCACTTTTTGCGTCTCCTCTGTTATTCTGCACGTTGTACGGCGAATATTCCCGAGCAAGCGTCTGGCGCAATGATCCCAACAAAACAAAAAAGCAGTTTTTTATGGCTCCGTCACGCCATCATGCTGGCAGCGGCGGTGCTTGGCCTGACCTTGACGCTGTTGGCCGACCGTTTTGTGGACGATACAGAACAAACCCTGCTGATGCAGCGCTTTCGCCAGCGCGCCGAGATTTTGGCGGCCAGTGCGGTCCATCATTTCCAGGAGACGCTGGATTCTCTGGGCATGCTGCAACGCCTGTTTTCCAGCATCGAGCAGCTTGATCGGCAGGCTTTCCACAAGTTTGCCTGGCCGATGTTCAATATTCCCGGCGTTCGCAGTTTCCTTTGGGTGCCACGGGTTGCCGCCAATGAACGTGTTGCTTTCGAGCGGCAGTGCCAGCAATGGTGGGGGAATGACTTTTCCATCAGCGAATACGACGATCAGGGCAAACCAAGCCAGGCGGTAAAACGTGACGTTTATTTCCCGGTGTTTCATGCCGTTCCGGAGAGTGTCGAGCGTCGCTTTGCCGGTTTCGATGCCTATGCCCTCGCAGCGTTTGCGCGCATCATTGATACGGCGGCGGCAACAGGCTCCACCGTGACCAGCGAGCGTGATGCGCTGAGCAGCCTGACGGTTCAGGATGATGTGCTGTTGATTGCAATGCCGGTCTATCGTGGCGGGATAACCCCGAAGACGGCGGCGCAGCGGGTGGATGCCCTGCTTGGTGTTGTGGCGATGACGCTGGATATCGAGACGGTTTTCTCGGCGGCCAATCTCAGTATCTTCAACGCCTCCAACTTTCATACCAGCCTGTTTGACGAGCGCCAGCCGGAGCAGGTGCTGGCCAGTTGGAACAACGGTCAGGCGGGTGAGCGCATTCAGACCTTGGTGTATGCGAAAAATTTCGCTTTCGGCAGCCGTACCCTGACCCTGAATGTCGAAGCCTCCGAGCGCTGGCTGGCAGACAACCGGGCACGTGCCCAAGGCTTCATTCTTCCGCTCGGTTTTCTGCTGACGGGGCTGCTGCTGATTCCCTTGTGGATTCTGCTGAAACGCAGCGAGCAGGCGCGTTGGCTGGAGGCCAGCCGCCACGAGGATGTCGAGCAGCGCCGTCGTGCCGAGCTGTGGGCGAACAAGCTCTCTCTGGCCGTTGAACAGAATCCGGCCTCGGTGTTTATTGCCGATCTGGAGCGACGTATCGAGTATGTGAATGACAGCTTTGTTGAGAGTACGGGCTATCCGCGCAGCGAGATCATCGGGCAGGATACCCGGATATTGCGCCCTGACACAGAAGACGATACGCCCTATGAGCTGATGTGGGAGGCGGCACAGCACGGCAGGAAATGGCAGGGTGAATTCCAGACCCGGCGCCGTGACGGCAGCCAGTTCTGGGAGCGGGTGCTGATGTCACCGCTGAAAGATGCGGATGGCCGGGTCATGAGCTGCGTCGTGATCAAGGAAGATATCACCGAGCGCGAGGAGGCGCGGCAGCGCATCGAGCAACTGGCCTTTCACGACGCACTGACCGGCCTGCCCAATCGCCTGCTTTTACGTGACCGCTTCGGGCGGGTACAGGCGCTGGCCAGCCGCATGCACAGTCGGGTGGCCATGATGTATCTCGACCTTGACCGCTTCAAGACAATCAACGATTCGCTGGGGCACCCGATCGGCGACATCCTGCTTCAGGACGTGGTGGCGCGCCTGAAAACCTGCGTGCGCGAATCGGATACGATCAGCCGCCAGGGCGGCGACGAATTCATCATCCTGCTCGGCGACGTGCGCGACGGCGATGCCGTTTCCCGTGTGGCCGACAAGATCCATCAGCGCATGGCCGAGCCGTTCGAGGTCGAAGGGCATCTCTTGTCGACGTCTTTCTCGATCGGTGTGGCGCTCTTTCCCGATGATGGCGAGGATTTCGACCTGCTCCTGCAAAAGGCTGATACGGCGATGTATCACGCCAAGGAAGCCGGGCGCAACGCGCATCGCTTCTTTACCGAGCAGATGAACGAAAAGGCCGTCGAGCGTTTGCAACTCGAAACCCGGTTGCGTATGGCGCTGGAAAACAAGGAGTTCGTGCTGCATTATCAGCCGCAGATTGATCTGTGTTCCGGGGCGATCATCGGGGTCGAGGCGCTGATTCGCTGGCGCTGTCCGGAGGGCGAGCTGATTTCACCGGGGCGCTTCATCCCGGTGGCCGAAGAGTCCGGACTGATCGTGCCAATCGGCAACTGGGTGCTTGGTGAAGCCTGTCGGCAGACGCGGGAATGGCAGAAGGCGGGTCTGGCCCCCTTCGTCGTCGCCGTGAATCTTTCCGCTGCGCAGTTCCGGCGGCATGATCTGATCAACAACGTGATCAATGCGCTGGTGCTGTCCGACCTCGATTCGCAGTGGCTGGAGCTCGAACTGACCGAGTCGATCATGATCCGCGATGCCGAGGCAACGCTCGATACCGTGCGTCGGCTGAAGGCGCTGGGCGTCAAACTCTCGGTCGACGATTTTGGTACCGGCTATTCCAGCCTGGCCTATCTCAAGCGTTTTGCCGTGGACAAGCTGAAAATCGACCAGTCCTTCGTGCGTGATCTGGTCGGCGATCCGGAAGATGCGGCGATTGTTCGCGCAATTATCCAGATGGCGCACAGCCTCAAGCTCAAGACGATTGCCGAGGGGGTCGAAAGCGAGGCGCAGAGCGAACTGTTGCGTGAATTCCAGTGTGATGAAATCCAGGGCTACTGGCTGACCCGCCCAATGCCTGCCAACGAACTGGCCGATTTCATTCGCAACTATCAGGGCAGTAAACTGCCTGCGGAGGCTGGCTGACTTTCATGGAGATGATGGAAAACGCTTCCCAGCGCCACGGTTTTCAGGTTTAAGCCCCTTGCCCGGTGCTTCCGGATTGCGGGTGGGAAACGCCCTTACTTCATCTGCTCAACCGCCTCGAAGAGCTGTTTCTTCAGTTCCTCCGTCGACTCTCCCTTGGCTTCGGCGAGACGAATCTGACGTGACAGGTCGGCGATCTGTCCGGCCGTGGGAGGGGGCTTGCCGCGAGTGATGCTGATCGTGCCTGGTGGCGCTTTGCCACGGCTTGTCGCCGTTTTCTGCGGGTTGTTCACCATCTGTGCCCGCTCCGTTCCCGGCTGGCCGCGTTTGGCGGTGATGACAATCGACCTGCCGGGCTGGTAAGGCAGCGGCATCGTGCGGCGCTGCGTTTTGATTGGCTTGGCGTCGTGGCGGAAGGTATCGACCGCCAGCATCAGCTTCTTGCGCAGATCATCGGTCGGTTTTTTGGCCGCTTCGGCCTCGCGAATCTGTCGCAGCAATTCGTCGATTTCGCTGGGAACCGCCGCTGAACGCGAAGGCTCGCCAAAACTTTCCTTGGGCGCTTTCACCGCGACGGCGAATTCCTCGGCGCTGGAGATCAGCTTGCCCAGACGGTAATGGTCGTAACGCATGGCCAGCGTCAGGGCGCTATCGCCCCAGTCATTCTTCGCTTGCGGGTCGGCTCCGCTGTCGATCAGTATCTTGGCCAGATCCTCACGGCCTTCGCGGGCGGCCATCATCAGCGGCGTCGAGCCATTGGGCGAGGTGGCATTGATCGCGGCACCGCGCCCGATCAGGTGTTTGGCAATCTCCGTATGGCCGTTGAAAACCGCGTAGTGCAGCGCCCCCCAGTATTTGCCGTCACGATTGATTGCCGCGCCGTGATCGAGCAGCCATTTGACCGCTTCCAGGTGGCCGTTCCACGCCGCCAGTTGCAGCGGTTGTTCGCCATTCTGGTTGGCACGACGCGGATTGGCGCCGCGTTCGACGAACAGGGCCATCAGCGGAATATTGCCGTGCCAGGCGGCGATCATCAGCCCGGTGCCGATCTGGTTACCCTGAAACTCCGGACTCAGCCCTTCATCCAGCCATGCCCGGATCTTCGACTGGTTATTGCTTTCAACCGCCCAGGCAAACTCGACCGGATCGGGCAAGGCCGCCCAAGCGGCGTTGGTCAGCAGCGCCGCGGCAAGCGTCAGCGCCCGGAAAAATCTTGTTATTGATTGCATTCCTTGTTTTACCTTTGATCAGTTCCCCTACTTATGCCGGGTTTTGTAGGAAAATACAAGCCGGATGCCTTCCCGACTCATTATCGCTTTTGCGCTTTCTCTCGCTTTGCACGGTGCGCTGCTGACGCCAGACCTGTTGAAGCGCCTGGCTGCCGCGCCGCCCCGCCCGACGCTGCAGGCCGTGTTGCGTCTGCCGCCTGCGCTACCGCCGCCGGAGCCCGAACCCTTGCTGAAGAATACCTTCGAGCACGAGGAGGTCGCGAAAATCGAGTCGCCGCCCAAGCCAGCCAAACCGGTCAAGGCACAGGCTGCACCAAAAGCCGTTTCGAAACGTGAGCTCCAGGCGGTGCAGAGAAAACTGGCGAAATACATTTTTTACCCGGAAAAGGCCGTTCAGCAGGGGCTGGAAGGGACGGTGCGCGTGTTGGTCGTGCTGGATGCCGGCGGCAATGTCGAGGATGTCCGGCTGATTGCCAGCAGCGGCCATGCCATTCTCGACAACGCGGCGATCAAGGGCTTTTACGCAATCGGCAAGTTGCCGGGAACAACCGGCGAGTGGGCGTATACGTTCACGTTGCTGCCCTGAATTTCGTGGTGCCCGTCAAGGCGTGGTTTTGCGCCGGAAAATCACGTCGTGCACCCCATGCCCGAGACGCAGGCCGCGCTGCTCGAACTTGGTGAGCGGTCGCCAGGCCGGACGCGGGGCAAAGCCTTCCGCCGTGTTCTCCAGCAGAGGCTCGGCAGAAAGCACTTCCAGCATCTGCTCGGCGTAGTTTTCCCAGTCGGTCGCGCAGTGCAGATAGCCCCCCGCTTGCAGGCGGCTGGCCAATAGGGCGACCAGGGGTGGCTGGATCAGGCGGCGCTTGTGGTGACGCGCCTTCGGCCAGGGGTCGGGAAAGAAGATGTGCACTCCGGCCAGCGAGGCTTCGGGGATCATGTGCTGCAGGACTTCGACGGCATCGTGCTGGATGATGCGCTGGTTGGTGAGGTCGTTTTCCGCCACCAGTTTGCACAGGCTGCCGACGCCCGGCGTATGCACTTCGACGCCGAGATAGTCGTTCTCGGGGTGTGCTGCGGCAATTGCCGCCGAGGTTTCACCCATGCCGAAGCCGATCTCGAAGATGCGCGGTGCGTGTCGTCCGAAAACGTGGTCCAGATCGAGCCGGGTGGGCGCGTAGGGAATGCCGATCTGCGCCATCATCGTTTCGTGATAGCGCTGCTGGGCATTCGAGACACGGCCCTGCCGCAGCACGAAGCTGCGAATCGGGCGATGCCTGGCGGTTTCCTGCGCTTCTTCCAAAAGACGCCCGCTTACGAACCGATCAGGCCGGTGGTCGGCGACGAGGGATCGGCCGAATAATACTTGCGCGGCATGCGTCCGGCGAGGAAGGCTTCGCGTCCGGCTTCGACGGCTTTCTTCATCGCGCTGGCCATCAATACCGGGTTTTTGGCGTGGGCGATGGCGGTATTCATCAGCACGCCATCGCAGCCGAGTTCCATGGCGACCGTCGCATCGGAGGCCGTGCCAACCCCGGCGTCGACGAGAACCGGCACCTTGAGGCTGTCGATAATCAGCCGCAGGTTCCACGGATTGACGATGCCCATGCCGGAGCCGATCAGCGAGGCCAGCGGCATCACGGCGACGCAGCCGATGTCTTCAAGCATCTTGGCCTGGATCGGGTCGTCGGCGCAGTACACCATCACCTGAAAACCGTCCTTGACGAGGATTTCAGCGGCCTTCAATGTTTCCGGCATGTTCGGGAAGAGGTTGGTCGGGTCACCAAGCACTTCGAGCTTGCACAGCGGATGACCGTCGAGCAGTTCGCGCCCGAGGCGCAGCGTGCGAATGGCGTCATCGGCGGTGTAACAACCGGCGGTATTCGGCAGGATGGTGAATTGCGAGGGCGGCAGGGCGTCGAGCAGATTCGGCTCGCCGGGGTTCTGGCCGATATTCACCCGCCGGATGGCGACGGTGACGATTTCAGCGCCGGAGGCATCAATCGCGGCGCGTGTTTCGGCAAAGTCCTTGTATTTTCCGGTGCCAACCAGCAGGCGGGAATGGTAGGTCTTGCCGGCAATGACCAGGTCGTGCACGGAAGCATTCATGGGTGTTTACCTCGGTAAGAGAATGGCGGGAGGAATGACGGGACAGAATCAGCCGCCACCAACGGCGACGACGATTTCAAGAATATCCCCTTCCGTGAGCAAGGTGTCGGCATGACGACCGCGCGGCACGATTTCACCGTTACGTTCAATGGCGATGCGTTTGCCGGTATAGCCGAGCGTCTCGACCAGTGCGGCGACAGTCATGGCTGCAGGGAACTGGCGGGATTCGCCATTGATGGTGATCTTCAACATGCGCTGTCTGCTGGAGCGGGCGATGGGAATCGAACCCACGGCACAAGCTTGGGAAGCTTGGGTATTACCATTATACGACGCCCGCTTATCTCGAAAGAGGAGACGAAAACTTACGGAGGCGGATATTACACCATTCCCGGCGACTTGCGTTGCACGAATTTCTCGTGAACTGTCAGGACGGCGCTGTGGCAGGTAAAATGACAACCTGTTCAAAAACTCGGGAATCTTCCGCATGAGCGGCCATCTTTATATCGTGGCGGCACCGTCCGGGGCTGGTAAAACGACGCTGGTACGACTGTTGCTGGAAAGCGATCCGGACATCTGCCTGTCGATTTCGGCGACGACCCGCCCCCCCCGGCCAGGCGAGCAGAATGGCCGTGAATACCATTTCGTCAATGTGCCGGATTTTTTGACGCGCATTGATCAGGGTGAATTCCTCGAATGGGCCGCGGTGCATGGCAATTACTACGGCACATCGAAGCGCTGGATCGCGGCGCAGATGGAAAACGGGCGCGATGTGCTGCTGGAAATCGACTGGCAGGGAGCGCAGCAGGTGCGCAAGGTGTTTCCGGAAGCCATCGGAATTTTCATTCTGCCGCCCTCCCTGAGCGTGTTGCAGAATCGTCTGTCGGGTCGCGGTACCGACTCCGCCGAAATCATCGCCCGCCGTCTGGCAGCAGCGCGTGACGAGATGCGGCATGTGGACGAGTTCAACTATGTTATTATCAACGACGATTTGCAGCAGGCACTGGAGAACCTCAAGTCGGTCATCAGCGCTTCGCGGCTCCGGTATGAAACCCAGCGTCGCCGCCATTCGGCATTGTTCGCGTCGCTTCTTTGAATCAGGAATCCCCATGGCACGAGTAACCGTTGACGATTGCATCCAGAATATTCCCAACCGTTTCCAGATGACCCTGGCGGCGACTTATCGCGCCCGCCAGATTACCGCCGGAGCGACGCCGATGGTCGAGATCGACCGCGACAAACCGACGGTGCTCGCCCTGCGTGAGCTGGCACAAGGCCTCTATGGCCTGGAGATGCTCAACCGGGGCCAGTCCTGACGCTGGCGGCGTGGTGACCCATCATGGACTCCGATGCCACGGCGACTGATTCTGCCCCGGACATCACGACCACGCCCGCTCCGCAAGATCCCGCTGTCTATCAGAACGACGATCCGGCCTATCAGGTCTTCGTCGATACGCTGAGCTATCTCGAACCTGCCGAGATCGCACAGATCATCGAGGCTTACCGCTTCAGTGAAGCTGCCCATCAGGGGCAGCAGCGCCTTTCCGGCGAACCTTATGTGACCCATCCGCTGGCCGTTGCCGGTTCGCTGGCCGAATGGCGGATGGATGCGCAGGTCATCATCGCCGCACTGCTCCATGATGTCATGGAGGATACCGAGGTTTCCAAGGCAGAAATTGCTACCCGTTATGGCCGCACCGTCGCCGAACTGGTCGATGGAGTCTCGAAGCTCGAACGGCTTGAGTTCCAGTCCTATCAGGATGTGCAGGCCGAAAACTTCCGCAAGATGCTGATGGCCATGGCGCGCGATGTGCGCGTCGTGCTGATCAAACTGGCCGACCGTCTGCACAACCTGCAAACCATGGCCGCCGTGCGACCGGACAAGCGTCGCCGGATCGCCCGCGAGACGCTGGAAATCTACGCGCCGATTGCCGCGCGCCTGGGCCTCAACAACATTGCCCGGCAATTGCAGGACATTTCCTTTCAGCATATTCACCCGACACGTTTCCAGGTACTCAGCCGGGCGATCAAGGCGGTGCGTGGCAACCGTCGTGAGCTGCTGTCACGGATTCTCGAAGGTATCCGCAACAAGCTGAAGGCGGCCAACATCGAGGCCGGAGTGTTTGGGCGCGAGAAAAGCATTTATTCGATCTACAACAAGATGGTCGACAAGCAGCTCAGCTTCTCGCAGGTGCTGGATATCTATGGTTTTCGTGTGGTTGTTTCCGACGTCTCCACCTGCTATCGGGCGCTCGGCGTGCTGCACGCGCTGTACAAGCCGGTGCCGGGGAAATTCAAGGATTACATTGCCATTCCCAAGGTCAATGGCTACCAGTCACTGCACACCACGCTGATCGGCCCCTACGGAACGCCGGTCGAAATCCAGATTCGTACCCAGGCCATGCACCATGTGGCCGAAGAGGGGATCGCCTCGCACTGGCTCTACAAGGATAGCGAGGAAAGCAGCGCCGAACTCCAGGCCAAGACGCAGACGTGGTTGCAGTCCTTGCTGGAGTTGCAGAGTTCGACTGGCGATTCTTCCGAATTCCTTGAGCATGTCAAGGTCGATCTGTTCCCCGACGAAGTCTATGTATTCACCCCCAAGGGCCGGATTCTGGCGCTGCCGCGTGGCGCAACGGTCATCGACTTCGCCTATGCGGTGCATACCGACATCGGCCACCGCTGCGTTGCGGCGCATATCGACCACGAACTCATTCCGCTATCGGCTGAGTTGTCCAACGGCAACCAGGTCGAAATCATTACCGCCCCGCACGCCAATCCCAACCCGGCCTGGCTGGAGTACGTCAAGACCAGTCGGGCACGCAGCAAGATCCGGCAGTTCCTCAAGGCGCAGCAGATCGACGGGGCCAGCCTGCTCGGCGAAAACATGCTGCATCAGGAGCTGCGTACTCTGGGCGTCACCCCGGCCGAAATTCCCACGCCGGTATGGGATCGGTTGTTGCGCGATTCCGGCAAGAAATCTTGGCGCGAACTCTATGCCGATATCGGCCTGGGGCGTACGCTGGCGGCGGCGCTGGCCCGTCGTCTGGCAGCGCACGAGGAGGTCGAGCAGAGCGAGCATCCCGAGCCGGTGCCGGTGGTCATCCGTGGTACCGAAGGCATGGCCATTCAACTGGCGACCTGCTGTTGCCCGATTCCCGGCGACCCGATCATCGGGCTTTTGCGCGAGGGGCAGGGCTTGCAGATTCATGCGCATAGTTGTTCTTTCGTGCGCAAAACAAACAGCACCGAGCCGAATAACTGGATTCACGTTGACTGGCAGCCGGAGCCGGGGCAGTTGTTCGACGTGCGCATCCGCGTGACCGTGCGCGAAACGCGCGGCGCACTGGGTCGGGTGGCGACAGAAATTGCCCAGACCGGCATTGATATCGGTGAAGTCAGTATGGACGGCAATAATCCGGGCATGACCGCCGTGCTGCGTTTCCTCGTTCGTGTTGCCGACCGTCAGCATCTGGCGCGGCTGATGCGCCATTTGCGTCGCCTGTCCGATGTGGCCCGCATCGCCAGGGAGCAGGAGTAGTCGTTTTGAAAGTTTTGATTCTCGGCGCCGGACTGATCGGCGTCAGCAGTGCCTGGTATCTGTCGCAAGCCGGATTCGATGTGACCGTCGTTGATCGCCAGCCGGGGGCCGGGCTGGAAACCAGCTTCGCCAATGGCGGCCAGATTTCCGTTTCACACGCCGAACCCTGGGCCGCACCGCAGACGCCATTGCGTGCCCTGCGCTGGATGGGACAGGAAGACGCGCCGCTGCTCTTTCGCCTGCGCCCTGATGCCGCGCTGTTCGACTGGAGCTGGCGCTTCCTGCGCGAATGCACCACGGCGCGTGCGCATGAAAATATCCGTGACATCGTCACCCTGGCACTCTATAGCCGGAAAAAACTCGGCGAACTGCGCCAGGCGACGGGTATCGACTACGAGCACCTGGAGCGCGGCATCCTGCACGTCTACACCCACGAGAAGGAATTCGCCGCCGCCATCAAGGCCGCCCGGCTGATGTGCGAATTCGGTTGCGACCGCCAGCCGGTTGACGCTGATCGCTGTGTTGCCATCGAACCGGCTCTGCAGGCGGCCCGCCCGCTGCTGGTCGGCGGAGATTTTACGGCGCTGGACGAATCCGGCGATGCCCACGTCTTCACCTACAAGCTGGCGGCGCTGTGTGCGGCCGCTGGCGTGGTTTTCCGTTACGAAACCAGCATCGAACGGCTGGAAAAAGGCGCGGCCGGTATCGACGGGGTGCGCGTGCGCTCCGCTACCGGGGCGGAACTACTCCAGGCCGACGCTTATGTCGTTGCCTGCGGCAGTTACAGCCCGCTGCTGCTGCGACCGCTCGGCATCCCTCTGCCGGTTTATCCGGCCAAGGGCTATTCGGCAACGATTCCGCTGTCGGAAGACAGCATCGCACCGACCGTCGCCATGACCGACGACAGCCACCGCATCGTTTTTTCCCGCCTCGGCCAGCGCCTGCGGGTTGCCGGAACCGCCGAATTCAACGGCTACAACACCGAGCTCAACACGGTTCGCTGCCAGATGCTGCTGCGCCGCACGCTGGAGCTTTTCCCGCAACTCAAACCGGCGGGTGAGCCGGAATACTGGTGCGGGCTGCGTCCGACAACCCCCTCCAACGTGCCGTGCATCGGCCGCTCGAAGATTCCCAATCTCTACGTCAACACCGGTCACGGTACGCTTGGCTGGACAATGGCCTGCGGTTCCGGACAGGTTCTTGCCGACCTTGTCGCCGGACGCCAGCCCGAAGTGAGCGTAAAACTGTGATTTCTCAGCCTGCTCGCCGATGATCGACACCCACTGCCATCTCGATGCCCGTGAATTCGACACGGATCGGGATGCCGTGGTGGCTGCAGCGCGGGAAGCCGGGGTCACAACACTGATTCTGCCGTCGGTTGAGGTGTCCGGTTTTCCTGCGGTGCGCGCCTGTTGCCAGCGCTATCCGGGCTGCCATCCGGCCTATGGCATTCACCCGCTTTATGTCGGGGCGGCCCGCGAGGACGATCTTTACACCCTGCGCCAGTGGCTGCGAGATGAAATTTCCGGCGAACACCCGCCGGTCGCTGTCGGCGAGATCGGCCTGGATTTTTTCGTTCCCGGTCACGATGCGTCACGCCAGGAGCAGTTTTTTATCGAACAACTGCAGATTGCCGCCGAATTCAATCTGCCGGTACTGCTGCATGTGCGGCGTGCCGTCGTTCAGGTGCTTAAATGCCTGCGCCACAGCAAGGTCCGGCGTGGCATCGCCCACGCCTTCAACGGTAGCCGCCAGCAGGCGCAGGCCTTCATTGATCTCGGCTTCAAGCTCGGTTTCGGCGGGGCCATGACCTGGCCCCGCGCCACGCGCATCCGGCAACTGGCCACCGAGTTGCCGCTGGAATCCATCGTCCTGGAAACCGACGCCCCGGACATGTCGCCGGTCTGGCGGCAAGGGCAACGGAACTCGCCCGATCAGTTACCGCTCATTGCTGCAACACTGGCCGATCTCACCCGTCTCCCGCCTGGCCGGATTCTCGAACAAACAAATGCCAATGCCTTGGCTGTGATTGAGAGCTTGAGTGGTGGTTTGAGCGAATGACGAAAACTTCGGCGACAAGCTTCATATCCTACCGATTCGCTTGTAAATGAGGCCAATCAATGCAACCGCACCCGCCAATTGCCCACATTCGCGTCGATCAGGGGCAACTGCTTATTCACCCGCTGGACACGCATTCCTTTACTGTTTCCCGCCTTGCTGCGGAATTTGCAGCGGCATTCAGCGCATCAGGCTGGGCCTGTTGGGCGGGGGGCTGGCATGATCTCGGGAAGTTTCGTGAAGGCTTTCAGCGCTACATCTTGCAATGCAATGATCCTAACGCGCATATTGAAGGCCGCGTTCAGGGTAAGGAAAAAACCCATTCTGCGGCGGGTGCGCTGTGGGCGCAGGAATACTTCCCGGCAATTGATCCGAAATTTGGCCCGTTACGCGCCAGAGTCCTCGCTTATTTGATCGCCGGCCATCACGCGGGGCTGGATGACTGGTTTGGCGGTCTGGAAGTGCGTCTGGGCCAGCAGGATGCCAAAAATGAACTGGCCGACGCCTTGCGCGCTGATATTCCGCCAGATTTTCTGAAGCCGGATTGGCCACTGCCTGATATGCAGGCGATCCGGGCGGAAAAGCCGGGTGACATTCCTGGCCGTTTCGCGCTCTGGGTGCGGATGCTTTTTTCCTGCCTGGTGGATGCCGATTTTCTGAATACGGAGGCATTTATGTCGCCGGAAAAGACGGAGGCGCGCGAGAAATTAATGTCGCTTGCCGAAATGGAAAGCCGCCTCGCCCAGCGACTGGAAAAAATCAGCAAACTGGCTGATGACACGGCGGTGAACAAAAAACGCGCCGAGGTGCTGCAAAACTGTCTCGACAAGGCCGAATTGCCCCCCGGCATTTTTACCCTGACCGTGCCGACCGGCGGCGGGAAAACCCTCTCCAGTCTGGCCTTCGCCCTGCGCCATGCCCGCCTGCACAAGAAGCGGCGCGTCATCTACGCGATTCCTTACACCAGCATCATCGAACAGACAGCGGCCATTTTCCGCGAGATTTTTGGTGAGGAAAACGTCGTCGAACATCACAGCAATATCGAAGTGGATGAGCAGCAGGAAACCCAAAGCTCGCGGCTTGCCTGCGAAAACTGGGCAGCACCGCTCATCGTCACCACCAACGTGCAGTTGCTCGAAAGCCTGTTCGCCCGACGCACCTCGCGCTGCCGCAAGCTGCATAACCTCGTTGGCAGCGTCATCATTCTGGATGAAGCGCAGCTCTTGCCGGTCGACTACCTGCAGCCGGTCATCGATGTGCTGCGCCTTCTGGTGCAGGATTACGGTGTGACGCTGGTGCTGTGCACGGCGACGCAGCCGGCGCTCATCACGCACGAGCGTTTCGACAAATCCAGCGCCTTGCGCGGCTTTGCCGCCAATGAAAGCCGGGAAATCATGGGTGATGTGTCGCATCTCTATGCGGCGCTCAAGCGGGTACGTTTTCATCTGCCTGCTGATTTCACGCAGCGACAAAGCTGGGAGACACTCGCCCCGGAGATTGCCGCTCATGAAGCGGTGTTGGCGATTGTCGGGCGGCGCAGGGATGCCCGCGAGCTCTACACGGCGCTTAAAAAGGAAAATTCCGAAGGGCTTTGGCATCTCTCCGGGCTGATGTGCGCCAAGCATCGGCGTGACACCATCGCGGCGATCAAGGCGGCGCTACTGGCCCGGTGGCGTGGGGAATCGACCGCCCCCATCCGGGTTGTCAGCACGCAACTGGTCGAAGCCGGGGTGGATATTGATTTCCCGGTGGTTTATCGCGCCTTGGCCGGACTGGATTCCATCGCTCAGGCAGCCGGGCGCTGTAATCGTGAGGGCTTGCTGGAATACGGCGATGTCCACGTTTTTATCCCGCCGCATGATGCGCCATCGGGCCTGTTGCGGCAGGCAGCGCAGGCGACGACCACACTCTGGCGTGGCTTGCCGCAAGGGGCTGACCCGATGGGCGTTGAATGTTTCCCCGAGTTCTTCCACAAGCTCTACACTGACGCAAAGCTCGACACCAAGGGTATCTGCGATCTCTTGCGCGTGAAAGACGAAAGCCTCCATGTCGGCTTTCGTAGCGCCGCTGAAAATTTCCGTCTGATTGATGAAGCCGACGGCGCGACGGTCTTTGTCCGCTACCAGGCGCATGAAAACGATGGAAGTTTTGACAAGCTGCTCAGCATGCTGAAGCAGAAAGGCCCGGAACGCTGGTTGCTGCGGCAATTGCAAGGCTACGGGGTGAGCATCTACCGGCACGATCTGGAACGTCTGATTGCGCAGGGGGACGTACTTGCTTTGCCGGGAGATTTGCCGGGGCTTTATGCGCAGAACGGTGATCTGCTCTACGACCCTACGCTGGGCGTCAATGTTGATGGTGCGCCGGGCGATCCGGGGAGGCTCGTTTTTTGAGCCTCACGGCGAATAAGATTCAGGAATCAAAGCAAGGAGGCATCATGAAAAAAGAGTTTTGTCTCGAAGTATCTGGCGCGATGGCCTGCTTTACCCGCCCGGAAATGAAGGTTGAGCGGGTTTCGTATGACGCCATGACCCCCTCTGCGGCCCGTTCGGTGTTCGAGGCCATTTTCTGGAAGCCCGAAGTCCGCTGGCGAATACAGAAGATCGAGGTTTTGCACCCCATCCGCTGGATCAGCATCCGCCGTAACGAAGTCGCTGCCAAAGCTTCGCTACGTAATGCGCAAACAGCGATGAATGCCGGTAGCGGCAATCTTGCGCTCTATATCGAGGATGAGCGCCAGCAACGGGCCGGATTGTTTTTGCGTGACGTGGCTTACCGTCTCCACGCCGAGTTGCTCCCTGTGCATGGCGATGCGCTGGAAAATCCGGCCAAATACCGGGAGATGTTTCTGCGCCGCGCCGAAAAAGGCCAGTGCGTGAATCAGCCCTACTTGGGTTGCCGCGAGTTTGCTGCCCGTTTCCGCCTGATCACCGACCTGTCCGGTGAGCCGCCGCCCCTCGCAGACACCCGTGATCTCGGCTGGATGCTCTACGACATGGATTTCACAAACCCCAATGATCCACAGCCGCAGTTCTTCCGCGCACAGATGCGCGAAGGCGTGATTGATCTTGCCGAAGTCGAGGTGAGGGGATGATTCTGCAAGCACTTTACGATTACTACCAGCGTAAGGCCGCTGACCCTGACCCTGACCCTGCCCGCCGTCTGCCGGCTTTCGGGCTGGAAGAACGGGAGATTCCCTTCCTCATCGAACTGGCTGCCGATGGCCGTCCCTTGGGAATCAAGGATACCCGGCGCACGGAAGGCAAAAAGAAAGTGGCGCAGCGCTATTTGGCACCTCATAGCATAAAACGCGCCTGCAACGTTGCCGCCAACCTGCTGTGTGATACCGCCGAGTACGTTCTGGGCGTTGGTGCACGCGGCAAGCCGGAGCGGGTTGCAGAGCAGCATCAAGCCTTTCGCCAGCGCATCGCAAAATTGCCGGAAAGTGCGCGTCAGGACGTGGGTATTCAGGCGATCGAAGCCTTTTATACGCAGCACGGCCCGGAAGCGCTCGCTCAGGAAGCCGATTGGCCGGAGATTGCAGAAAAGAACCCGATACTGAGTTTCCGTCTGGCGGGCGATAGTGATCTCATCTGCCAGCGCCCCGCTGTGATCAGCGCCTGCCTTCAGGCAGAGAGCATCGCCGATGACCATGCCACCTGCCTGGTCACGGGGCTGCCGACGAGCGTTGAGCGCCTGCACACCGCAATCAAGGGCGTCTGGGGCGCGCAAAGCTCCGGCGCTTCGCTGGTGTCTTTCAATCTGGATGCCTTCACTTCCTTCAACAAGACGCAAGGGGACAACGCCCCGATCAGCCCTGCCGCCGCCTTCGCCTATACCACGGCGCTTAACCACCTGCTCGACAGGAATTCGCGCCAGCGTATTCAGGTGGGCGATGCCTCAACGGTTTTCTGGGCGCAGAAGGAAGATGCCGAGGCAGAAAGCGGTTTTGCCGCCATCTTTGGCGAACTGGACGACCCCGACGCCAGAACGGAACAGGTGCGGGCGCTGCTGGAATCTGTTCATGGCGGAAAATTCAGTGGCGAGCGCGGTGAAAACCGCTTTTATGTGCTGGGCCTTGCCCCCAATGCCGCCCGGCTTGCCGTGCGCTTCTGGTACGCTGCGCCCTTGCATGAAATCGCCCGGCGTTATCAGGCTTGGTTTGCCGATCTGAAAATGGTGCACGGCCCGAATGAGCCGGAATACCCAAGCCTTTTTCGCCTTCTGAGCGCCTGCGCTGTCCAGCGCAAGGCCGATAACATCCCGCCCAATCTGGGCGGCAACATCATGCAGGCGATTCTTGCTGGCAGCCCCTTTCCGGCCAGTTGGCTCAATGCTGCCGTAATGCGTTGCCGCGCCGAGCAGAACGTCATTTATCTGCGTGCCGCCATCATCAAAGCCTGCCTCAAACGACTTCAACACACCCATGAAAAGGAGCTTAAACCCATGCGCGATACACAAAACGATAGTCCGTCCTATCGACTTGGACGGCTATTCGCTACCTTGGAAAAAATTCAGGAGGAAGCCATCAATCCCGGCGCAACCATTCGGGACCGCTATTACGGCGCTGCATCCAGTACGCCGGTCGCAGTTTTTACCACGCTGCTACGTCTTAAAAATCATCATCTTTCCAAGCTGGACAAGAAACGTGTTGTCTTTTTCGAGCAGGAAATCGGTGAAATCATGTCGGCGCTTTCCGATTTTCCCAAACACCTCAGCCTGCAGGAACAAGGCCGCTTTGCCATTGGTTACTACCACCAGCGCCAATACTTTTTTACCAAGAAACCCGAATCAGCCCCATCTCAAGAAGGAGAACCCAAATGAGCCTTTCTTCCCGATACGACTTTGTACTTGTTTTTGATGTCCGCGACGGCAACCCCAATGGCGACCCGGACGCCGGCAATCTGCCACGCCTTGACGCTGAAACCGGGCACGGACTGGTGAGCGATGTTTCGCTCAAGCGCAAGGTGCGCAACTTCATCGCACTCGCCAAGGCCGAAACGCCGCCTTTTGACATCTACGTCAAGGAAAAGGCCATCCTCAACCAGACGCATGAAAAAGCCTATGTCGCCATCGGCGCAGAAGAAGAACTCAAAGGCGACAAAAAGCGCAAAGGCAGCGGCGATACGGTCGACAAGGCCCGGCAATGGATGTGCGCCAACTTCTATGATGTCCGCACCTTTGGCGCGGTGATGTCCACCGGGGTCAATTGCGGTCAGGTGCGCGGCCCGGTGCAACTGACCTTTGCTCGTTCCGTCGACCCGATCATTGCGCAGGAACACTCGATCACCCGCATGGCCGTTGCCACCGAAGCCGAAGCCGAAAAACAGCAGGGCGACAACCGCACGATGGGCCGCAAGCACACCGTTCCTTACGGCATTTATATTGCGCACGGTTTTGTTTCCGCTTTTCTCGCCAAACAGACCGGCTTTGGTGAAGACGATCTGGAACTCCTCTGGCAGGCGCTGGAGCAGATGTTCGAGCATGATCGCTCTGTCGCCCGTGGGGAAATGGCAACACGCGGACTCTACGTTTTCAAGCACGATTCCGAGCTGGGCAACGCCCATGCCCATGCG
>RRZU010750549.1_pt1 | contig 18293 bp, 9 predicted proteins | sample 2165561 | NCBI WGS metagenome assembly RRZU01 (sample SAMN10456909, study PRJNA506462) | wastewater metagenome | isolation source: wastewater sludge | place: USA: Moscow, Idaho | reverse complement strand
CGAGATTGAAGCGTGGCATGGAATCGTATCGAGCTGAAAGGGGGCTCGATATGGTCGCATGACACGGACGGCACCCATGATCGGATGAAGCATGGCCGCTGCTGGAGCCGCATTTGCCCGGACGCGAAGGCGTCTGGGGCGGCGTCGCCAAGGCCAGCAAGCCGCTGCTGATCGTGGCCAACGCCGGCGAGGAGCCGTCGGTGGTCATGAACAAGGTTCTGGAGAACAGCGGCAACTACGGCTACAACGCCGCCACCGGCGAGTACGGCGACATGGTCGCGATGGGCATCCTGGACCCGACCAAAGTGACCCGTTACGCGCTGCAAAACGCCGCGTCCGTGGCCGCGCTGCTGATCACCACCGAGGCGATGGTCGCCGAGCTGCCCAAGAAGGATTCGGGCGGCGGCATGGGCGGTGGCGGCATGGGCGGCATGGGCGGCATGGGCGGCATGGGCGACATGATGTAAGGTGTCGCGAGCGAGCCGGTCATCCGGTCTGTTGTAAAGAAAAAAGCCCCGCTCCGGCGGGGCTTTTTCGTGGGCGGAGCGCGATTTCGCTGGGGGGTCGAAGTCGCCAGCAACGACCAACCGGGATCCGGTGGTTGCGGTCCGTGGCTGACGAAAGGGGGAGGGTATGCGGCCGATACCGCGCCTTGTCGGGAAAAAACCAGCGCCGCCAAAGCGCCGCCATCGACGCCGATGCTGAAGCCATCCAGCTGAAATGCCGCCAGCGGCCACGCGCCCTTCATCTCAGCGCGCCTGCAACCGGCCGCCAGGCTCGAAACGCCAGGGTCGGGAGATGTACAGGACATCGTATTGCTGGCGTAATTGCGGCGAAAATGGCGCGTAGGGTGCGCCGAGCCTGACGATTTGTTGGGCCGCGCGATCCAGTTCGGCGTTGCCCGAAGACCGGGCGATCCGAACGTCTTTCAGGGAGCCATCCGCGCGAATGGCGACGTCCAGCACCGGCCCGGCGCTCAAGTTCAGCTTGCGGGCGACGTCGGGAAAATTCATTTCGCCGATTTGCTCGACCTTGCGCACCCAGGCCGCGATGTAAAAGCCTTCTAGGGATTGCGTGTCGTTCGGGCTCACGCGCTTGCCGCGCACGCCCGCGTTCGCCCGCCGCTGGGTTTCCGTTTCGAGGCTGGCGATCTGGCCGAGCAGTGCGCCGCTGTCCAGCCGGCCGCGCGCACCGGTTCCGACCGTCCCGCCGCTCCCTTTAGGGCGTCCCGGTCGCGGGGTCGAGCGAGCGGTTTCGGGCGCTGTCGTTGTCGGGGCGGTTTGGGCGGGCGCCGGAAGCACCGGTTTCCCAGGGGGTGGTACGGTTTGGCGCGGTCTGTCGGGCGGCTCGTCGAGCGCGTCCGATTCCGCTTTCTGGGGTGATTTGGCCGGCTTTGGCGGTACGGCCGGGGCGAGGGCAACGCGCGGCGTGGGCGTGGGTTTGTTCGCCGTCGGCGGTTTCGCCGGCGCGGGCGGTTTCGGAGCCGGTTTGACGGCCGGCGCGGGCGGTTTCGGAGCCGGTTTGACGGCCGGCGCGGGCGGCTTGGGCGGTTTGATGGCCGGCGCGGGCGGTGGGACGGATGGCGCGGGCCGGGTCGCTGCCGGCGGTTCCGGGGGCGGGACGGGCGCGGGTGGCGGAACTATTATCGCGGGCGCGGGTGGCTGCGTGATGGCGGCCGGCGCGGGCTCCGGTGCCGGGAGCGTCGAATCCGGGATGGCGGCGGCGGGGTTGGGCGTGGAGTCCGGTTTCGCCGGTTCGGGTCCGGCGGGTGGCAGTTCCGGCAAGCTGGTCCGCGCCGCCGGCGGTAACAACACCGCGTCGAAACGCACCGGTTCGGGAAGACGGATCGACCATCGATCGGCGGGAATGCCGAGGAGCAGCGCGGCGTGCAGGCCGAGCGCCAGCAGCGACGCCAGCGTCAACCGGCCGGCATCATCCGGGTCGTGGGCGATGGCGCTCATCCACTGCCGACGGCGGTCAGCGCCGCAGCCGTCGCTCGATGGCGGCCATCAGTTCGCCGCCGATGTCCAGCCCGAACTGGGCGTCCAATTCCCGCGCGCAGGTGGGGCTGGTGACGTTGATTTCGGTCAACCAGTCGCCGATCACGTCCAACCCGACGAACAGCAAACCCATTTCCCGTAGCCTCGGGGCCACCTGCGCGCAGATCCAGCGGTCGCGCTCGGTGAGCGGCACGCCTTCGCCGCGCCCTCCCGCCGCCAGATTGGCGCGCGTCTCGCCGGCCTGCGGAATCCGGGCCAGCGCGTAGGGGATCGGCTCGCCGTCGATCAGCAGGATGCGCTTGTCGCCGGCCACCACCTCCGGGATATAGCGCTGCGCCATGCTCAGCCGCCGGCCGTGGGCGGTGAGCGTTTCCAGAATCACGTTGAGGTTGGGATCGTCGCGGCGCAGCCGGAACACCGATGCCCCGCCCATGCCGTCCAGCGGCTTGACCACGATGTCGTCGTGCTCGCCGAGGAACGCCTTGATCCGGGCCGCTTCCCGGGCGACCAGCGTCGGCGGGCAGCATTGCGGAAAGTTGAGGGCGAAGAATTTTTCGTTGGCGTCGCGCAGGCTGCGGGGCCGGTTGACGACCAGGGTTCCGGCCGCCTCGGCCAATTCCAGCAGATAGGTCGTGTAGATGTACTCCATGTCGAACGGCGGATCCTTGCGCATCAGGATCACGTCCAGCTCCGCCAGCGGCAGTTCCCGTTCGCCGTGGAAAGCGAACCAGCCCCGCTTGTCGTCCTCGACGCTCAGCGAGCGAGCCCGGCCAAACGCCTGGTCGCCGCGAGCGTACAGGTCGGCTTGTTCGAAGTAATGCAGCTCCCAGCCGCGCGCCCGAGCGGCCAGCAGCATGGCGAAGGTGGTGTCCTTTTTGATGGTGATGGTCGCGATGGGGTCCATCACCACGCCGAGCTTGATGGTCATGGTCAGCAGGTCCGTAGGGTTAGACGATGTCGATGCGGGCATCCGGCCGATGGACGGAGAATGCGCGGGGCGCCATCGGGTCGCGTCCGGCCGCGCGGCGCGAAAAGGGCGGATGCGGTTTCCATCATGGCGTCGTGGCTATTAGTATGCTAAAAAATACGCCAAAAAGATCATCGATGTAGATTGCGACCTCGCGTTCCCCTCCACCGATCAAGGATATCAGCGGCTTCGGGTCGGGTCTCGCAACGGTCGTCCGACCCCAAGGCTCCGCGATTCGAGGACAGTCATGTGGCAGATGCGGTAATCAATCCCTCCACGGCGTCAGCTCCGCCGCACCCCTTCGATATTCTGCTGCGATTAGACCAGCGCATCCGCGAGCGTGCGCCGGCCGCGGCGGCCGGCCCTCAGTTGTCGGAGATCAGAGGACAACTCGCCGCGCGCCTCGGTTCCTGGAACCTGCTATTCTCCATGGACGATGTCGCCGAAATCATTCCGATTCCGCGCAGCATTACCCGGGTGCCGGGCGTCAAGCGCTGGTTGCTGGGCATCGCCAACCTGCGCGGCAAGGTCATTTCGGTGACCGACTTGCGGGATTTTCTGGCCGGCCGGCCCACGGTGCAATCGCCGGGCAGCCAAGTCGTCATCGTCCGTGCCGACGACTGGGATTACGGCCTGCTGATGGACGAGATTATCGGGATGCGGCACTTTGGTCCCCAGCATCGGTTGCCGTCGCTGGACACCGTGGAAGAAAGTCTGCGACCCTACATCGCGGAGGCGTTTTGGAGCGACAACCAATACTGGATGGTCTTCATCACCCGGAAATTGCTGGCGGAGCCCAATTTTTTAAACGCGGTCGGCTAGCGGCATTTTCCAGAATTTCCCCGCCGGATCAGCGGGCGGGGCGGTCATCAGGGTCAAGTTCGACGAGAAACAGAAATGCGTGATTCGCGAGATCGTTCGGCGTTGAAAGGATTATCCGTCACCCACCTGGCGCTGCTGGGCGCGCTGGTGTTCTTCATCTTGCTGATGGGCATCATTTTTACTCTCTTGGAGCGGCAGGACGAACAGAACGAGAGCCATTTTAAGCTGGTCGGCGAGCAGCGGTTTCTGTCGCGTTCGCTGGTGACCGACGCCCTGGAGGCCGCGCGGGGCAAGGAGACGGCGTTCGCCAAGCTCAAGGAGGGCCGCGACCGCTTCGAGCAGGCGCTGAACGATCAGAAAAACGGCAACGCCGCCTCGGGGCTGTCGCCCGCGCCGGAGGTGGTCCGCCCGCAACTGGACCAGTTGGAGAACCGCTGGAAGCCGGTCAGGGCCGACATCGATACGCTGCTCGCCGGGCGCGAGCCGGTCATGGCGGTCAGCAATTTCGTGCCGCTGCTGGAAAGCTCCCTGACCCAAATCATCACCCTGTCCGACGAGATCGCCAAGAATTTGGCCAACAACCGCGTCGATGCCAAGCAGGTGTATTTCGCCACCAACCAATTGCTGCTGGGGCAGCGGATCGAAAGCGATTTGAAGCGCATGCTGAGCGAGGGCGGCGCCGGGGTGGCCGCCGCCGCCGACCGGTTCGGCCGCAACGTCAACCTCTTTGGCCGGGTCCTGAGAGGGATGCGCGACGGCGATCCCCGGCTGGGGATCGATCGGGTGAACCTCCCCGACAGCGCCGGCAAGCTGGCCGATCTCGCCGAGCGGTTTAAATCCCTGGAAGCCGAAACCGCGCGCATCGCCGATCGCGCCCCGGAGCTGGTCAAGATCCAGAATGCCGTCCAGGGCATCTCCGAGAAAGGCGATGCCTTGCTGGAAGCGACCAACAAGCTGCTCGACACCTACTCTGAGAACAGCCACCAGTTTCACGTCCTCGGCGTTCCGCTCAATTACAAAATCGCCTATTTGTTCGGGGTGCTGGCCCTGGTCCTGCTGCTGACGCTGATTTACCTGCAAAACCGGGAAAGCCGGCAGCGCTTGCTGGAAAGCGAGCAGCGCAAGCAGGAAACCGAGGAACAGAACCGCCGCAATCAGGACGCCATCCTGCGCTTGCTCGACGAGCTCGGCAACCTCGCCGAGGGCGATCTGACCGTGCAGGCCAGCGTGACCGAGGACATCACCGGCGCCATCGCCGATTCGGTCAACTACGCCATCGAAGCGTTGCGCGATCTGGTCTCGACCATCAACAACACCTCGGGACTGGTCGCGGGCGCCGTGCAGGAAACCAGCGCCATCGCCGACCGCCTGGCCAAATCCAGCGAGATCCAGGCCCGGCAGATCGAGAACGCCAGCTCCACCGTGACCCAGATGGCGCAATCCATGGACGACGTGTCGTCCAAGACCGCCGCCTCCGCCGAGGTGGCGGAAAAATCGGTGGGCATCGCCCACGAGGGCGGCGACCGGGTGCGGCGGACTATTCAGGGCATGAACGCCATCCGCGAGCACATCCAGGACACCTCCAAGCGCATCAAGCGGCTGGGCGAGTCCTCGCAGGAAATCGGCGATATCGTGGCCCTGATCAATGACATCGCCGACCAGACCAACATCCTGGCGCTGAACGCCGCGATTCAGGCCTCGGCGGCGGGCGACGCCGGCCGCGGCTTCGCGGTGGTCGCCGACGAAGTGCAACGGCTGGCGGAGCGCTCCAGCAACGCCACCAAGCGCATCGAGACCCTGGTCAAGACCATTCAGGCCGACACCAACGAAGCGGTCATCTCCATGGAGAAAAGCACCGCCGAGGTGGTCGGCGGCGCCGGACTGGCCGAGAAAGCCGGCGAGGCCCTGGAAGAAATCGAAAAAGTGTCGGCCAATCTGGCCGAATTGATCGACGAGATCTCCAAATCCGCCGGACAGGTTTCGGAGATGGCCTCGCGGGTGTCCACCGCCATGATTTCCATCAACGAAATTACCGGGCAGACCGCCGAAAGCAGCGTGGCGACCGCTTCCGCCATCGGCAAGCTCAATCAGCTGGCGCGGGAATTGCGCCAAGCGGTCGCCGATTTCCGGTTGCCCGCTTGAGTGGGCGAAAGGAGCCGGGATGCCGGGAATGCGCCATTGTGGTCCCGATAAGCCCGGTTCCGAGCGGCACCGGCCGGCCGGACAGACGATCCGCGCGGAGGTAGCGTGATGATTTCGCATCGTGTCGCCGACAACCGACTGGGCGCCCTCAAGGATGATCTGTTGCTCGCCCTGCAGCGGATTCGACACGGCTTGGATGCCTATCGCGAGGATCCGGCCGATTTCGCCCCGCTGGAAGCCCTGATCGATGCCATCGATCAGGTGCGCGGCCCGCTGGCGGCGCTGGAGCACCGGCAAGCGGTCGCCTTGCTGGACGAAATGCGCGTGCAGATCTCGGGTTTGATCAAGGGCAAGCTCAGGTCCCTCGACGGGGTGGCGCTGCGACAGGCCACCGCGCAGTTGGCCCTGTACCTGGAATCCTGCCTGACTCCCGGCCAGCGTCGACCGGAGCCCGAATTGTCCAGGATGATCGATCACTTGCGCCGGACACGCCAGCAAGACGCCGCGATCGCCGGCGACAGTGCAGCGCCGCCGGCTTCGCCGCCGGATAGCGCTGCCCGGCACGGGATTCTGGACGCGCTGAAGCGACTGCGGGAGCGCGTGGCCGTCGATTTGGAGGGTGGCGCCGAACAGCCTCAGGCATGGGCGGTATTCCGGGACGAGCTGCAAGCCCTGCACCGCATGCTGGCCGACCGCGCATTGACCCGCCCCGCTTCGATGTCCGAGCGCTTGGAGCGAATCGCTGGGGCGTTGGCCGTCGGCGCCGAACATTACCGGCCGCTCGCCACCGGGATGCTCGGAGAGATTCTGGCCGCGCTGGACCATTATCTGGAGCCGCTGGACAGCGACCGGCCCGCGTCCGCCGTGGTTCTGAAAGCGGCCGAAGAGCATCTGGACCAACTGGAAACCTTGCTCGCCCTGCCGCCGCAGCCCGAATCGGCGCCCGCCGCGCCGGCGGCGCCCTCCTTCGATCCGGTCCATCCGGGAGAGGACTGCCAGCCCCTGTCTTGGCCGGACTCGGCGATACCCGAGGCTCCGGATCGCCCGGCATCGGTTCCCGCAGCGTCGGAGCCGGCATGGCCGACGCCCGGCTCGGACGAGGCCATAACCCTCGACTTGGCGGATCTGGATTTTGCCGCGACCGCCGCGACCGCCCCCGATTCCGCGCCCCCGGTCGCGGGAGAGGAGATCGGTTTGGCGGATTTGATGGGACTCTCCGACGCCGACCCCGAGTTCGTGGACGTGTTCATGGAGGAGGCGCGCGGGGAATTGGCGGTCATCCGAGAGCAATTGGCCCTCTGGCGCGAGAATTTGCACGACCGCGACGCCCTGACCACCATGCGCCGGGCTTTCCACACCCTCAAGGGCAGCGGCCGCATGGTCGGCGCGACCGTGATCGGCGATTTCGCCTGGGAATACGAAAACCTGCTGAATCAGATTTTGAGCGGAAGCCTGACCGCGAGCCCGGCCATTTGCGATGCCATCGCGGCGGCGGTTTCGGCCTTGGCGCCGCTGGTGGGCGAGATCCCGCTGCGGAGCGACGCGCTGGATGCCCTGCCGGCGCTGGTGGCGCGAGCGCAGGTCTTGGCTCGTCCCGAGGAGCTGGAGCCGATCACGGCGCCGCCCTCGCTGCGGGTCGAGCCGGCGCCCCCGAAGCTCGTTGCGGAGCCGCCGTCGCGTCGGCCAGTGCCGGCGCGGATGGAGCCGATCGCGGCGCCGCCGCCGGCGCCCGTCGAACCGCCCTCGCTCAAGGTGGCGGCGGAAATCGATCCGGAGTTCCTGGAGGTCTTCCTGGAAGAAGCGCGCGAGGAGCTGGACCGGATTCGCGAGCAAGGCAGCGTCTGGCAGCGCAATTTGGCCGACCGCCAACCCCTGACCGCCATCCGGCGGGCTTTTCACACCCTCAAGGGCAGCGGGCGCGTGGTCGGGGCGACCGAGATCGGCGATTTCGCTTGGGTGTTCGAGGACTTGTTGAATCAGGTCCTGAGCGGTACCTTGCCGCCCTCGCCGGCGTTAGCCGATCTGGTCGGCGAAGCCGCGACCGCGCTGGAGCCCCTGGTCGGCAAAGCCGCGATGACCGAGGAGACCGGCGCGATCTTGGCGGGCTTGGTCGCGCGGGCGCGCGAACTGCCGCGCGCCGTCCCCGCCAGCGTCGAGCCGGCGGTTCCGGCCGAACCGGTCGAGGCGGCGGCGCCATCGCCGCCGATCAAGCCCCTTCCCCCGCCGGAAGTCGCTCCGCCCGCTCCCCCGGAGCTGGCCGGAGTGGATTTGGAGTTGGCGCAGGTCTTTCAGTACGAAGCGACCGAAATTCTCGATGCCAGCGATCTCATTTTGCAGCGGCTGGCCAGCGAAGCCGACAATACGGTGCTGCTGAACGACCTGCGGCGGAACATGCACACGCTCAAGGGCAGTTCGCGCATGTCCGGCTTCATGCCCATCGGCGATTTGGCGCACGCGGCGGAATCGGTGCTGGATGCCTTGGGCAAGGGCAAGGGCCACGCCTCGCCGATCGTGCTCGATACCCTCCAGCACACTCTGGACCATTTGAATCGGATGCTGGCGGAAACCGCCGGCGGCGGCAGTCCGGCGGCGGCGGCCAATTTGATCCGCGACCTGCATCGCTTGGCCGATGCGCTCGTGGCTGGCGAGCTGGTCGTCGAGCTGCCGCCGGCCGTGTCGGCGGCGGAGCGGCCCGCGGCGGAACCGGTCAGCCGGCGGCAGCCGGTGACCCCGCTGCCGGAGCTGGCCGCGTTCCAGATGACCGAGCTGGATCAGGAGCTGGTGCAGGTGTTCCAGGCCGAGGCCAGCGAGATCCTCGATTCCAGCGATGTCATCCTGCAGCGCTTGCGCGCCGACTCGAACAATGTCGAACTGCTGAACGATCTGCGCCGGGAAATGCACACGCTCAAAGGCAGTTCGCGCATGGCCGGCTTCATGGCGGTCGGCGATCTGGCCCACGCGGCCGAATCGATCTTGGACGCGCTCGGCAAGGGCGCGCTGGAGGGATCGTCGCAAGTCCTGGACCATATCCAGCGCGCCCTCGACCGCTTGCACCAGATGCTGGCCGGCGTGCTCGGCGGAATTCAGCCGTCTCCCCAGCGGGAGCTGATCGCAGAACTGCAAGCCGTGCTCGGCGCCAAGGCGGCCCCCGAGCGGTCCAGGCCGCTGCTGCCGGCAGTGACCGCCACCTTGGCGGCCGCTGCGGCCGCCGCGGCCGCGCGGCCGACCGAAAAATCCGCTCCGGCCGCCGCCCCGGCCGACAGCATCCGGGTCAGCGCCGCCCTGCTCAACACCCTGGTCAACCAGATGGGCGAAAGCAGCATCTTCCGCGCCCGAATCGATCAGGGCGTGGGCGCCATGAGCTTCAATCTCAGCGAGCTGGAACAGACCATCACCCGGCTGCGCCGGCAGGTCACCCATCTCGCCACCCAATCCGAAGCCCGCATCCAGTCGCGCCAAGACCAGGGCGCCAAGGGCCACCAGCTGGAATTCGATCCCCTGGAGCTGGATCGCTTCACCGAGCTGCAACAGGTCAGCCGGTCGCTGATGGAAATCGCCGACGACTTGGGCAACATCGGCAACTCGCTGGGCGAGCACGCGCGGGAAGTCACCACGCTGCTGGATCAGCAGGGCAAGGTCAACAAGGAAATCCAACAGGGCTTGATGCGCACCGGCATGGTGCGGTTCGGCAGCATCGTTCCCCGCCTGCGGCGGGTGGTGCGGCAGTCGTCCCAGGAGCTGGGCAAGCGGGCGGAACTGCTGGTCGGCGGCGAAGACGCGGAAGTCGATCGCAACGTGCTGGAAAACATGGTCGCGCCCTTGGAGCACATGCTGCGCAACTCGCTGGCCCACGGCATCGAGGCGCCGGAGCAGCGCCGGTCGAGCGGCAAGCCCGAGATCGGCACCATCACCCTGAGCCTGCGCCGGGAAGGCGCGGAACTGGTGCTGGAGCTGGGCGACGACGGCTGCGGTCTCAATTTCGACGCGATTCGCGCCAAGGGCGAGGAAAAGGGTTTGCTGTTGCCCGATCAGCCGGCGACCCAGGAGGAGTTGATCGCCCTGTTGCTGCGCCCCGGCTTTTCCACCGCCACCTCGGTCACCCAGATTTCCGGGCGCGGGGTCGGCATGGACGTGGTCAACGAGGCCATCCGGTCCATGCGCGGCGCCTTGCTGATCCAGACCGAGCCCGGCCAAGGCACCCGCTTCATCATCCGCCTGCCGTTCTCGCTGGCGGTGACCCAGGCGCTGCTGGCGCGGGCCGGCGACTCCCTGTTCGCCATCCCGCTGCTGAGCATCGAGCTGGTGACCCGGCTCAAGGAAAGCGAATTCCAGTCCTATCTGTCCGGCGATCACGTTCAGCATCGGTACAACGAGCGCAGCTATCCGATCCACAACCTGGGCATCCTGATCGGCAGCGCCCAGATCCAGCCGTTCGACGAGGTGGCGGACCGCCGGCCGCCGACCCTGCTGTTCCGCAGCGCAGAGGCCAGCGCCGCCTTGCAGGTCGAGGCGGTGCTGGGCAACCGGGAAGTCATCGTCAAGCCGGTCGGCCCGCAGTTCAACGGCGTGCCCGGCATCTCCGGCGCCACCGTGCTGGGCGACGGCCGGGTGGTGGTGGTGCTGGAGCTGGCCGCCCTGGTCCGCCACATCGGATCGCAGGCGCAGAAGCAGGCGGAAAGCCGCGCCTTGCGGGTGGCGCGGCAGGAAGCCCGGCAGGAGAAAATCAACGTCATGGTCATCGACGATTCGATCACCATGCGCAAGGTCACCGCGCGGATTCTGGAGCGCCACAACATCCAGGTGGTGACCGCGAAGGACGGCTTGGACGCGGTGGCGATGTTGCAGACCCAGGTGCCCGACCTGGCGATCCTCGACATCGAAATGCCGCGCATGGACGGCTTCGAGGTCGTGGCCCACGTCCGCAACCAGCAGAGCCTGCGCGGATTGCCGATCATCATGGTCACCTCGCGGGGCGGCGAGAAGCATCGCGAGCGGGCCATGAAGCTCGGCGTCAACGACTATCTGACCAAACCCTATCAGGAAGAGCAGCTGATGCAATCGATCCGCCGGATTCTGGGGGAACGCGCCCTGGAGCTGATCACCTAGAGCGTGCCGGATCGGGCGCCAACCCCCACCGATTCCCGCGCCGTCATGGATACCGTTATGGAAGCTTCCCCGAATCTCCGCTGTTTGCTGATGAACGTGCAGGGCGGCCAAGCCCTCCTGCCGAACAGTCTCGTGGTCGAAGTGTTGCCCTTCGCGACGCCTCTTCGGATCGAGGCGGCGCCGCACTGGGTGGTCGGCGCCATGCTGTGGCGCAATCTGACCACCCCGCTGGTCAGCTTGGGGCGGCTGATATTTCGGGTGTCGCCCGATGCCGACCTCAATTCGCGCATCATCATCGTCAATACGCTGGGCACCGATTCCCGCTTGCCGCACTTCGGGATTCTGGGCACCTCGGCCCCGCGGCCGATCAACTTGCAGCGCGCCGACCTCGAGCCGGATCCGGAGGTCGGCGAGTCCGACTCGGATCTGCCCGGCATCCTGAGCTGGGCGCGCTATCAGGAAAAGCCGATCATCATCCCGGACATGGAGGCCATCGAGGCGGTGTTGCGGCCCCTGGTCCGCCGGGCGTGAACCGGGCGCGCGCCATCCGACCGATCCGCCGATGCGGCTGAGCAAGATCAAGCTGGCGGGGTTCAAGTCGTTCGTGGACCCCACGGTGCTGCATTTGCCCGGCAACCTGGTCGGCATCGTCGGCCCGAACGGCTGCGGCAAGTCCAACATCATCGACGCCGTGCGCTGGGTGATGGGCGAAAGCTCGGCCCGCAGCCTGCGCGGCGAAACCATGACCGACGTGATCTTCAACGGCGCGGCCCAGCGCAAGCCGGTCGGGCAGGCGTCCATCGAGCTGGTGTTCGACAACCACCAGGGCCGCTTGGGCGGCCCCTGGGCCAGCTACGCCGAGATCGCGGTCAAGCGGCTGGTCGGCCGCGACGGGCAATCGAGCTACTTTCTCAACGGCGCCCGCTGCCGCCGCCGCGACATCGCCGATATCTTTCTGGGCACCGGGCTGGGACCGCGCAGCTACGCCATCATCGAGCAGGGCATGATCTCGCGGGTGATCGAGGCCAAGCCCGAGGAGTTGCGGGTCTTTCTCGAAGAGGCCGCCGGCATTTCCAAGTACAAGGAGCGCCGGCGCGAAACCGAAACCCGCATCGGCCACACCCGCGAAAATCTCGAACGGCTCAACGATGTGCGGGACGAGCTGGGCCGCCAGCTCCAGCACTTGCAGCGGCAGGCGCGGGCCGCCGGCCAATATCGCGAGTATCGCGCCGAGGAGCGGCGCCTCAAGGCGGAACTGCTGACCTTGCGCTGGCGCGACCTGCGCGCCGACCTGCAAGCGAGCGAGGGGGCGTTGCGCCAGGAGGAGACGGCGCTGGAGGCGATTCTGGCCGAGCAGCGGCAACTGGAGGCCCGGCTCGAAACCGGCCGGATCCGGCGCACGGAACTGAACGACGCCTACAACGATACCCAGGGCCGCTATTACCGGGCCGGCGCGGAAATCAGCCGGCTCGAACAGTATCTCCAGCACCAGCGCGAGTTGCGGCGGCGGCGCGAGGACGACGGGCGCCAGACCGCGACGGCGCTGGAGCGGATCGAAGCGCAACTGGCGCAGGATCAGATCCAGCAAACGGAATGGACCCGGGCGCTGGCGGCCGCCGAACCGGAACTGGCGCTGGCGCTGGCGGCCGAGGCGGAGGCGGAGGCGGCGCTGGCCGTCGCCGAGACCGCATTGCGCGAAGATCAGGCCGTTTGGGAGGGGTTTGGCCGCCGCCATGGCGAAGCCCAGCGGCGGATCGAGGTCGAGCGCACCCGGATCGAGCATCTGGAACGCCAGTTGGCCCAAGGCGAACGACGGTCGGAACGGTTGCGGCACGAGCAGGACCAACTGGCCGCCGCCGATCTCGATGGCGAGCGCGCCAACCTGCGGTCGCTGGAACAGGAGATCGCCGAAACCTTGCGGCAGGATCAGGAACGGCTGTCCCAGATCGAAGGGGAACTGGTCGCGACCCGGGAAGCGCTGCGGCAAGCCGAGCATCGCGTGCGGTTGCTGCGCGAGCGGATGCAGACCGGGCGCGGGCGTCTCGCCTCGCTGCAAACCCTCCAGGAAGCAGCCTTGGGGCGGCACCCGCACGAGGTGAGCGAGTGGCTGCACGCGCGAGAATTGGCCCAGGCGCCGCGCTTGGCCGAACAACTGGAGGTGGAACCGGGCTGGGAAATCGCCGTCGAAACCGTGCTGGCCGACTGGCTGGACGCGGTTTGCGTGCCCGATCTCGACGCGGTCGCGCGAGCCGGCGCCGAATTCGGAAACGGCCGGCTGACTCTGCTCGAACCTGCCGCCGCGCCCGAGACCGGCGCTCCGGGCTCCACGCTGGCGGGCAAGGTGCGCGCGCCGTGGCCGCTCGCCGATCTTCTGGGCAAAGTGGATGTCGCCGCCGACTTGGCCGAGATGCTGGCGCGTCGCGCCGAACTGGCCGACGGCGCGACCGTGGTGACGCCGGATGGCGCGCGCTGCGGGCGGCGCTGGCTGCGCTTGGCGCGCGGCGCGGACGAGAGCGTGCTGCGACGCGAGCGCGAGATCCGCCAACTGGAGGCGTCGCTGAGCGAGGACGAGGCGACGCTGGGGCGGCAAACGGCGGAAGCGGAACATCTCCGCTCGCGGCTGCACGACGAACTCGAACGGCAACGGCGGGAATCGCAGCAGACGGTCAACCAGCGCCATCGCGACCATGCCCGCGCCCAAGGAGAGTCGAGCGCATTGCAGGCCCGTCAAGAGCACGCCCGCGAGCGCCGCGCCGCGCTGGGAGAAGAGCGGGCCGAGCTGGAGGAGCACTGCGAGCGGGATCGAGAGCAGTTGTATCTGGCCCGGTCGCGGCTGGAGGATGCGGCGCTGATCCTGGAGGGGCTGCGGGCCGAGCAGGCCGAACTGAACGCGGCTCGGGAGCGATCGAGCGACGCGCTGCGGCAAGGTCGCGCTCGGGCCGATGTCGCCCGCCAGGATGCGGCCCGTCGGATGACGGCGATCGAGACCTTGCGGGCCCAATTGGCCGCCTCCGCGCAGGCGCTCGACCGGCTCGCGGAGCAGCGACAGCAGTTGCGCGCCCGGCAAGCGAGCCTGGAACGGGAGCGGACCGCCGCCGACGACGCGGCCCTCGCCGCCGCCGAGGAAGATCTGGCGCGCGCCTTGGAAATGCAACTGACCATCGAGGCCGAATTGCGGGACGCCCGCCAAGCCCTGGAGGCCCAAGATGCCGAGCTGGAGGCGGGAGAACAGAATCGCGGTCGCTGCGAGCGCCGCGCTGAAGCCCAGCGCCGGGTGATCGAGGAGCAGCGGCTGGCCTTGAGCGAGGCTCGGGTCCGCCAGCAGAACCTGCGCGAGCAGTTGCGCGAACTCGCTTTCGAGCCGGAAACGGTGCTGGCCGGCCTGCCGGCCGAGGCGGCCGAGCCGGACTGGCTGGCGCGGCTGGAGCAGATGGAGCGGCGCATCCAGCGCTTGGGGCCGATCAATTTGGCGGCCATCGAGGAATGCGCGCAGTTGGGGGAGCGCAAGCGGTATCTCGACGCGCAGAACGACGATTTGCTGGAAGCGCTGACCACTTTGGAAAACGCCATGCACAAGATCGACCGCGAGACCCGCGCCCGGTTTCGCGAGACCTTCGACCGGGTCAATACCGGGCTCGGAGAGTTGTTTCCCCGCTTGTTCGGCGGGGGAGAGGCCCATCTGGCTCTGACCGGCGAGGATGTGCTGGATGCCGGTGTGGCGATCATGGCGAAACCCCCCGGCAAGCGGATCGGTTCGATCGGCCTGTTGTCCGGCGGCGAGAAGGCGCTGACCGCCGGCGCCCTGGTGTTCGCCATCTTCCAGCTCAATCCCGCCCCTTTTTGCCTGCTGGACGAGGTGGACGCGCCTTTGGACGAAGCCAACATCGGCCGGTTTGGCGCCCTGGTCCGGGAACTGTCGGGGCGGGTGCAATTTATCTTCGTCACCCACAACAAAGCCACCATGGAAATCGCCCAGCACTTGGCGGGCGTCACCATGCAGGAGCCGGGCGTCTCGCGGCTGGTCGCCGTCGATGTCGAAGAAGCGACGCGGTTGGCGGCGGTCGGCTGAGCGAGGCGCGCGGGGCGGATTCGCGAATATCCTGCCGTTCGCGGGTGCCAACCGGGTAATGCAGCGGCCGACGGCATTTGATAGAGTAAACGGTTAAAGCACGAGCGGGGGGCGCTATCCCTGATCCGCCGGCGCGCCGCGCCGGGGATGCCGTTCTCCTTAATTTATGTTATGTAACCCTGGCGCAATCTGGTTGCGGCTGGCGGAATCTGGGGCCTTGGATTGATGGAAATGGACAAAACGCAATTACAGTGGCTGCTGGCCGGTATCGGGGTTGTCACCGTCGCCCTGATCTATCTGTGGGGAATTCGGACGCGGCTGCGCGAGGAAATCCGCAAACGCCGTCGCCGATCTTCGGCCAACGAACCGAAATTGGGCGAAACCTCGACCCACCTGCCGGACGAAGCCGGGGAAGTGCACGAGTTCGGCGAACTGGGCCGAGTCACGCCCGATCATCACTTGGCCGACAAGATTCTGGTGGATGTGGAGATTCGGCCGCTCAATCGCGGGACCGATGTCCAGCGCGCCCCGGCGTTTGGAAAGTCGCCTCTGGAGCGGGACAAACCGGTGTCGAACCGCGAGACGGTCGGGACGTGGCCGTTCGACTCGCAACCGGAACCGACGCTGGAACCGATGCCGGAACCGATGCCGGAACCGATGCCGGAACCGACTCCGCAGGAACCCATCGCCGAGCAAAGCCTGGCGGTCGAAGCGCCCTCGGCGCCTAAAACCACCATCGCGTTGACCGTGATGGCGCCGCGTCACCAATCGTTTCGGGGGACCGCTATCCGGGCGGCGGCCGAGGAGGCGGGGCTTCGGCTCGGCCTCGCCGGTTTGTTCGAGGGCTACCCGGAGGGAGGAACCGCCGCCGATACCCCGGTGTTCAGTCTGGCGCACTTGCGCAAGCCGGGCTCGTTCGAGCCCGACGCTCTGGCGGAACTGACCACGCCCGGTTTGTTGGCGTTCATGAGTCTGCCCGGTCCCGTCGATGCGATGAAGGCTCTGGAAATGTTGCTGCTCGCCGTCGATCAGGTCGCTCGAAAGCTCGGCGGGGTGATTTGCGACGAACACCGGCACAAGCTGACCAACCGGGGTTTGTCGAAGCTGCGCGATAAGGTCGCCGAACTGGACCGGTCATCCCGGTTGTAGCCGCAGATTTCTCCGGGTGGAGCGCGCTTCATGACGGCCCCCATCGCCGCCGCCAGCCGGGCCGCCGAGCTGCGCGAGCAGATCGAGCGGCACAATCACCGCTATTACGTTCTGGATGATCCCGAAATCCCCGATGCCGAGTACGACCGGCTGTTTCGGGAATTGCAGGCGCTCGAAGCGGAGCACCCCGAACTGCGCCGCGCCGATTCGCCCACCCAGCGCGTGGGCGGCAAGGCGCTCGATGGGTTTGTGCCGGTGCGACACCGGATGCCCATGCTCTCCATCCGCACCGAAACCGATGTCGGGCCGGGCGGTGCGCGAGCCTTCGATGTCAAGGTGCGGCGCGAGCTAGGCTTGGGCGACGATCCGACACCCGTCGAATACGCCTGCGAACTCAAGTTCGACGGCTTGGCCGTCAGCCTGCGCTACGAGGATGGCGCGCTGGTTCAGGCCGCCACGCGCGGCGATGGCGAAACCGGCGAGGATGTCACCCAAAACGTCCGCACCATCAAAGCCGTGCCGCTGCGGTTGCAAGGTCCGGCGCCCGCCGTGCTGGAGGTGCGCGGCGAGGTGTACATGAGCCGCCCGGATTTCGAGCGCTACAACGCCCGCCAGCGGGCGGCGGGATTGCCGGCGCTGGTGAATCCGCGCAACGGCGCGGCGGGCAGTATCCGGCAGCTCGATCCGAACATCGCGGCAAAACGCCCGCTGTCCTTTTTTGCTTACGGGTTGGGCGAGACCCAGGGTTGGGAATTGCCCGCCACGCACGGCGCGACACTCGACGCGCTGGCGGCGTTCGGCCTGCCGGTGAGCGACGAGCGGGCCGTGGCGCGGGGTGCGGACGGCCTGATCCAGTTTCATCGCGCCATCGCCGAAAAGCGCGATGCCCTGCCTTTCGACATCGACGGCGTGGTGTACAAGGTCAATCGTCTGGACTGGCAGCGGGAACTGGGTTTTCGCACGCGCGAGCCGCGCTGGGCGGTGGCCCACAAGTTCCCGGCGCAAGAAGTGCTGACCGTGGTCGAGGCCATCGAGGTGCAGGTCGGCCGCACCGGGGCGATCACGCCGGTGGCGCGGCTCAAGCCGGTGTTCGTGGGCGGCGTCACCGTCACCAACGCCACCCTGCACAACGCCGACGAGGTGGCGCGCAAAGATGTCCGGGTCGGCGATACCGCGATCGTGCGCCGGGCGGGCGATGTCATCCCCGAAGTGGTCGGCGTGGTGCTGGAGCGCCGTCCCGCCGAATCGCGGCCGTTCGCCATGCCGGAAACTTGTCCGGTGTGCGGGTCGCGGGTGATCCGCCCGGAAGGCGAGGCGGTGGCCCGCTGCGTGGGCGGTTTGTACTGTCCCGCCCAGCGCAAGGAGGCGATCCGCCATTTCGCCTCCCGCCGGGCGCTGGACATCGAAGGGCTGGGCGACAAACTGGTGGAGCAACTGGTCGAGCGGGAACGGGTGCGCGATCCCGCCGATCTGTTCGCGCTCGACGCGGCGACGCTAGCCGATCTGGAGCGAATGGGCTCCAAGTCTGCCGTCAACTTGGCCTTGGCGCTGGAACGGAGCAAAACCACCACGCTGGCCCGATTTCTCTACGCGCTCGGGATTCGCGAAGTCGGCGAGGCCACGGCCTTGGCGCTGGCGGAGCACTTCGGCGCGCTGGAAGCGCTGATGGCGGCTGACGAGGAGCGGCTGCGACAGGTGTCGGATATCGGCCCGGTGGTCGCCGCCGCTGTCCGCGCGTTTTTTCAGGAACCGCACAATCGGGACATCATCGCGCGGTTGCGGGCGGCGGGCGTGCGCTGGCCGGAAACGGCGGCGAGACCGGCGAACGACCGGCGGCTGGCCGGCAAGACGGTGGTGCTGACGGGAACCCTGGAATCGCTCAGCCGCGAGCGGGCGACCGCTAGCCTGCGAGCGCTGGGCGCCAAGGTGGCGGGCAGCGTGTCGAAGAAAACCGATTACGTGGTCGCGGGTCGCGATGCCGGCTCCAAGCTGGACAAGGCGCGGGAGCTGGGCGTGACCGTGCTGGACGAGGCGGGGT
>RRZU010305329.1_pt1 | contig 18293 bp, 16 predicted proteins | sample 2165561 | NCBI WGS metagenome assembly RRZU01 (sample SAMN10456909, study PRJNA506462) | wastewater metagenome | isolation source: wastewater sludge | place: USA: Moscow, Idaho | reverse complement strand
TCTCTCCTGGTACGACAACGAGTGGGGCTACTCCAACCGTCTGGTTGAGCTGACCTCGCTGGTTGCTTCCAAGCTCTGAGCCTAATGAGCTAGTCAGATGCCCGTACCCGCACTGTGCGCGTACGGGCATCTGCTTTGAAGAAAGGAATGTCAATGAGGACCATTGATTCCCTCGGCGATCTCGCCGGCAAGACGGTTTTCGTTCGCTCGGACTTCAACGTCCCGTTGGACGCAGACCGCAACATCACGGATGACGGCCGTATCCGCGCCGCCCTCCCCACCCTCAAGCGCCTCGTCGACGCCGGTGCGCGCGTCGTCGTCTCCGCTCACCTCGGCCGTCCGAAGGGCGAAGTGAACCCCAAGTTCTCGCTCGACGCCGTCGTCGGCCGTCTCTCTGAACTACTCGGCAAGGATGTTGTGCTCGCCACTGACACCGTTGGTGAGGATGCCAAGGCTAAGGTCGCGGCTCTTGCCGATGGCGAGGTTGTCCTGCTCGAAAACGTTCGTTTTGATGCTCGCGAGACCTCCAAGGTAGACGCCGAGCGTGAAGAGCTCGCTAAGGAGTACGCGGCACTTGCTGACGTCTTCGTATCCGACGGCTTCGGTGTTGTGCACCGCAAGCAGGCTTCGGTGTACGATATCGCCAAGATTCTGCCTTCGGCAGCCGGCGAGCTCGTCTTCAAGGAGATTGACTCCCTGTCGCGCGCTACCAAGAATCCTGAGCGTCCCTACACCGTGGTGCTTGGTGGCGCCAAGGTCTCGGACAAGCTCGGCGTCATCAACAACCTCATCGAGGTTGCCGATCGTCTCATCATCGGCGGTGGCATGGCCTACACCTTCCTCAAGGCGCAGGGCAAGGAAATCGGCACGTCGCTTCTTGAAGCCGACCAGGTTGATACCGCCGCCGAGTATCTGACGAAGGCCGCTGACAAGGGTGTGGAGATTCTTCTGCCTGTCGATACCGTTGTGGCTCCCGAGTTCGCCGCCGATGCTCCGGCCACGGTTGTTTCCTCGGACAATATCCCGGCAGACCAGATGGGTCTCGACATCGGCCCTGAGACGGGCAAGCTCTTCGCTGACGCGATTGCTTCTTCCAAGACCATCGTCTGGAACGGCCCCATGGGCGTCTTCGAGTTCGAGGCTTTCGCAGCTGGCACCAAGGCAGTTGCGCAGGCGCTGCAGGATGGCGAGGGCTTCTCGATCGTTGGCGGCGGCGATTCCGCTGCTGCTGTTCGCAACCTGGGCTTCGACGAGTCGAAGTTCTCTCACATTTCCACTGGTGGCGGCGCTTCCCTCGAATACCTCGAGGGCAAGGTTCTGCCCGGTATCGCAGTTCTGGAGGACTGATTCATGGCACGTACCCCGATCATTGCGGGCAACTGGAAGATGAACCTCGATCACCTCGAGGCAAATCACCTGGTGCAGAAGCTCGCGCTCACCCTCAAGGACCTGGGCCACGACTACTCGGCCACCGAGGTCGTCGTCGTTCCTCCGTTCACTGATCTCCGCACAGTGCAGACCGTCGTCGAAGCCGATGAGCTGTCCATTGGTTACGGTGCACAGGATGTGTCCACCCACGACGAGGGCGCTTACACCGGTGAAATTTCCACCGGCATGCTGACCAAGCTGGGCGTGTCCCACGTCGTCGTCGGTCATTCCGAGCGTCGCGAGTACCACGGTGAGACCAACGAGCTCATCGGCGCCAAGGCCAAGAAGGCACTGGATGCGGGTCTAACCCCGATCATCTGCTGCGGCGAGGCCCTGGAGATCCGTAAGGCGGGCACCCACGTCGAGTTTGTCCTCGGACAGATCGACGCGATGCTCGCGGGCCTGACTGGCGAGGAAGTTGCCAAGTCGGTTATCGCCTATGAGCCCATCTGGGCCATCGGCACCGGTGAAGTGGCAAGCTCGGATGACGCTCAGGAAGTCTGTGGCGCGATCCGCGTGCGCATCGGCGAACTGTTCGACGGTGCTGTCGCTGACGCAGTGCGTATTCAGTACGGCGGCTCCGTGAAGTCGGATAGCATCCGCGATCTCATGTCCAAGCCCGATGTTGATGGTGCTCTTGTTGGCGGCGCCAGCCTCAAGGCTGACGAGTTCGCCAAGATTGTCACCTTCCTGAAGTAGTTCTGCAAGACATATCATAAGGACGCGTGGATATTCGATTTTCGGGTATCCGCGCGTTCTTAGTACACTGTAGGAAGTTTGTGCTGGATCGATCAGCGCATAGGAAGGAATCGAAGCGTGTCGGTTATCCTCATTATCTGCGAGGTCTTGCTCGTCATCACGAGCGTACTGCTTATCCTGTCCATCCTTTTGCACAAGGGTAAGGGTGGCGGTATCTCCGACATGTTCGGTGGTGGCATCTCTACCTCAATGCGTTCCTCCGGTGTGGCTGAGCGTAACCTTAACCGGATTACCATTGGCGTCGCCCTCGTGTGGGTCACCGTTGTGGTGCTTATGGGACTTATTACCAAGTTCATGTAGTTATTGCTTGGTTGGGCACGTCAAACGCCCAGCTGATCTTTATCTTGTTATACAAAAATCCGCCGCCTCAGCATGCGAGGCGGCGGATTTTTGTGCCGTCATGGCAGTACCGATAACTCGATTAGCGTTTGAACTCGGGAATGTCGAGCAATTCCAGGCCGTTCCGCAGTACGTCTCCATAGGCTATATCAGCTGTCATCGAACGAAGCTCTTCGATAAGCATCGATTCCATGGTGCGCACAGGCAAATTGACGCGCTGGACCTGGCGCTTAGGACGCACCATGTCTGCTAGTTCCTCGCCAAGAGGACGAACGAGCTTGAGTTCACCGGAGGGACGCCACAGGCTGACCTGGGTGAGCACCGCGCCACGGTTATACTCGATCTCCACCGGCACTCCGAGGCGAAGGGCCAGCCAGCCAGCCAAGAGGTAGGTGGAGGGATGTGTGGGTGCGCCGTGCACGCGGGCGTGCTGAATCGGTTCATAGGGAGCTTCGTCGAGCATCGCCGCCAGGTGGTTGCGCCACAGCGTAATGCCACCCCAGCCGAGGTCAGTATCGCCATCCTGATATGAATCGCGCATGCGAACGAGAGTCTTGATGGGATCGCCAAGATAGCGTGCCGTGGTGATGCGACGCTGAGCCAACGAACCAACTGCGGTGGAGGCCGCATTATCCGGCACATCCTGGACCCACCACACCACAATGGGGGTGTCAGGAAGCAACAGTGGGGTAATGAGAGTCTCTAGATTGGTGCCCGCCTCACCCTGGCAGCGCAAAATAGCAATCTCGGAGAGGCCAGCCTCAGCACCCACACGAATCTCAGCGTCCAACCGATCCACGTTGGATTCAACCGGAACAATGGTGACGATGCGGCACGGATGTGCCCGAGATGCACCGGCGGCGGCTTTGATGCCGTCGCGTACGCCGCCGTCGTTCTTAGCGACGATAACGAGGGTCAACACGCGACCAAGGGCCACCGAACCGACGGTGTCGCGCAGTTCTTCCATCCTCAAGCCGACCGCAGCCGAGGAGGTGTTGTTCATGTGAATAATCATGGGTTCTCCTAGGAAATCAGGGCCGACGCCAGACGCGACCGTCGCGCTCAAGCATCTCGTCCGAGCACTGCGGGCCCCACGAACCTGGGGCGTAGGTACCGAGGGTTTCCGGGCTAGATTCCCAGTACTGCTCGGCTTGGTCAATGAGCTTCCAGGAGAGTTCAATCTCGCGCTGCTGTGGGAAGAGCGGCGGATCGCCCAGAAGCACGTCGAGGATAAGCCTCTCGTAGGCCTCCGGTGCGTACTCGGTGAAGGCGTGACCGTAAGCGAAGTCCATGGTTACATCGCGTAGGCGCATGGACGATCCAGGAACCTTCGAACCCACCTTAAAGGTGAGTCCTTCCTGAGGCTGGACTCGGACTACCAACATGTTGTGGCCCAGCCCCGCCGTCGAGTCAAAGGGAAGGAAAGGAGGATATTTAAAGACGATGGCGATCTCGGAGACGCGACGGCCAAGGCGCTTCCCGGCACGTAGGTAGAACGGCACACCCTCCCAGCGGCGGGTGTGGATGCCGAGGCGAATGGCCGCGTAAGTATCGGTGATGGAATCCGCTGGAATGCCGTCCTCGTCCTTGTAACCCTTCACCTTCTGGCCGCCCTGCCAGCCCGCCTGGTACTGTCCGCGGACCGCAGATTCCTCGATCGGGCCGTAGAAGGTGGTGGCCTCCAGAACCTTCTCTTTCTCGATACGTAGTGCATCGGCGGAGAAGTTATTGGGCTCTTCCATTGCGGTGAGGGCGAGCAGCTGAAGAAGATGATTCTGGATAACGTCGCGGGCGGAGCCAATGCCGTCGTAATAGCCGGCGCGCGATCCGATACCGATATCCTCGGCCATGGTGATCTGCACGTGGTCCACATGCTCCGAGTTCCACACGGGTTCGTACAACTCGTTGGCGAAACGCAGTGCAAGAAGATTCTGCACCGTCTCTTTGCCGAGGTAGTGGTCGATACGGAATACCGAATCCGGCGGGAATACGTTGGTGACGACAGCGTTGAGTTCGCGTGCGGACTCCAGATCATGACCGAACGGCTTTTCGACGACGACGCGGCGCCAACCGTCCTCCTCACCCGCCTGCAGTCCTGCACGTCCGAGCCCGCCGAGCACGGTGGGGAAGAGCGCCGGAGGAATGGACAGGTAGAACGCCCAGTTGCCGCCCGTACCACGAGCGTGATCCACATCGGCCAGGGTGTTGGCGAGAAGCTGGTAGGTGGCGTCGTCGTCGAACTGTCCTTCGACCAGGTGGAGGCCCGACAACAGCTGACTGAGTGTTGTGGAGGTGACGGCGGTTTTCGCACCACGGCGGATTGAGGCTTCGACAACCTCTTCGATGTTCTCGATATGGCGGCGCGCCACACCGACGATGGCGAACGACGGCGGCAGCAATCCTCGGTTCGCGAGGTCATAGAGCGCGGGCAGAATCTTACGTTGTGCCAAGTCACCCGTGATACCGAAAAGTACGATTCCGCAGGGCCCGGCGATACGCTGAAGGCGAGAGTCGGGGGCTGATCGCAAGGGGTTGTTCATAGTCTCACCATCATCTGTCTGGCTGGGTATAGCCATGGGAATAAGGACCAATGACCCAGTCTTCCACCACGCGCGTTCCGCGTGATAGGACGGCCATATAGTGGAAAAGAAAGGATGCCGTGCACTATAGAAAGTACACGGCATCCTTACCGTCTATCGGAGATAACCTCAGGCGGCGGCGATGGACTCCTTAGCGGCAGCCACCACATGATCCACGGTGAAACCGAACTCCTTGAAGAGCCTGTCACCGGCGGCAGACGCGCCGTAGTGGTCAATGCCCACGCTGCGGCCAGCGTCGCCCACGTACTGGGCCCAGCCGAAGGTCGCGCCAGCCTCGACGGAGACGCGAGCCTTGACGTCAGGCAGGATTACCGAGTTGCGGTACTCGGCGTCCTGAGCGGTGAACCACTCCAGGCAGGGCAGCGAGATAACGCGAGCGCCAATCCCTTCGGCCGCGAGAGCCTTCTGGGACTCAACGGCGAGGGAAACCTCGGAACCGGATGCCAGCAGCTGGACGTCTACGGTGCCGGTGGGGGAGTCAGATAGCACGTAGCCACCCTTGTCCACGCCCTCGGCGCTGGTTCCCTCAAGAACCGGGAGGTTCTGACGCGACAGGATGATACCTGCTGGACCACCATCGCGGCGCTCCAAAATACCCTTCCAGGCGGCGGAGGTCTCGTTGGCGTCGGCTGGGCGCACAATATCGAGGCCGGGGATAGCGCGGTACGCCCACAGGTGCTCGATCGGCTGATGGGTGGGGCCATCCTCTCCGACACCGATGGAATCATGCGTCCACACGAAAATCGAGGGAATGTTCATGACGGCCGAGAGGCGGACCGCACCGCGCATGTAATCAGCAAACACAAAGAAGGTGCCACCGTAGGCACGGGTGAGGCCGTGCAGAACAATGCCGTTAACGATGGCGCCCATGCCGTGCTCGCGGATACCGAAGTGGAGGGTGCGGCCGTACTCGTGGCCCGACCAGTCCTCAGAGACGCGGTCAGCGGGCAGGAAGGATGGCTCGCCCTTCATCGTGGTGTTGTTCGAGCCTGCGAGATCGGCGGAACCGCCCCACAGCTCCGGCAGCACCGGGGCAAGCGCCGAGAGCACCTCACCGGAGGCGGCGCGGGTAGCAATAGACTTGCCGACCTCGAAGGTGGGGAGAACATCGTCCCAGCCCTCAGGCAGTTCCTTGGCAACGAGGCGGTTGAGAAGCGCGGAACGCTCCGGGTTAGCTTCGCGCCATGCGGCGATCTGCTTATCCCACTCGCCGCGGGCTGCCGCAGCGTTATCCGCAGCCTGCTTGCGGGTGTGAGCAATGACGTCGTCGGCAACGTCGAAGGACTTCTCCGGATCGAGTCCGAGAATCTTCTTGAGACCCGCGACCTCGTCGGCACCCAGGGCAGCACCGTGGGCGGCGCCGGTGCCCTGCTTGGTGGGGGAGGGCCACGCCATGATGGTCGACAGCTTAATGATGGACGGACGATCGGTGACGGTCTTCGCAGCTTCGATGGCAGCGTAGAGAGCGTTCACATCCTCGACGTACTCTGAGCCACCATTGGTCCAGTCCACATGCTGGGTGTGCCAGCCGTAGGACTCGTAGCGCATGAGGACGTCCTCGGAGAAGGCAATGACGGTGTCATCTTCGATCGAGATACGGTTGTCGTCATAAATGAAGATGAGATTGCCCAGGTGCTGGGTACCTGCGAGTGAGCAGGCCTCGGAGGTGACGCCCTCTTCGAGGCAGCCTTCGCCGCCCACCACGTAAACGAAATGATCGAAGGGGGACTCGCCATTGGGGGTGTCGGGATCGAGCAGTCCACGTTCACGGCGGCTAGCCATAGCCATGCCTACCGCGGAGGCGAGGCCCTGGCCGAGCGGGCCGGTGGTCATCTCAACGCCCTTGGTGTGACCGTACTCCGGGTGTCCCGGCGTGAGGGAACCCCAGGTGCGCAGAGAAGCGATGTCCTCCAACTCCAGGCCGTAGCCTGCGAGATACAGCTGGTTGTAAAGAGTGAGCGAGGAGTGACCGATCGACAGCACGAAACGGTCACGACCAATCCAGTTGGGGTCAGCCGGGTCATGGCGCATAACCTTCTGGAAAAGGGTATAGGCCAGGGGTGAGAGGGAAATTGCAGTTCCCGGGTGGCCGTTGCCGACCTTCTGCACGGCATCCGCCGCCAGAGCGCGACCAACATCTACAGCGCGCTGATCGAGATCGGTCCAATTGAGCTCCGCCATCGCAGCATCTCCTTAGTTTCTGTTTCAGTGCAAGCGCCCCACTCCGTCGGAGCGCTTCTGGCCATCGTCGAGACCATACATATCCAAGGGTACAGGTCAGAGGGCTCGTTCGTGCCAACTGACAAGCCTATGGCTGCCGGAAGCTTACACTTGGTCCATGGCCCTCGCACCCGTGAATATCCCCGGTTCTACGCCCCTAGCTCGGGCAGCGCGCCAGTATCTCGACCATCTGATGGTGGAACGCTCGCTGTCAGTGAACACACTTGCAGCTTATGGCCGTGATCTCGGGAAATATCTCAGCCATCTGGAAGCCCGTGGTATTAGTTCACCCTCGGATGTGACCCGTGAGGATGTGGCCTCCTTTCCGGAGTCGCTTCAGCGGATGGCGCTGGCAAGCGTTGCACGCTCAATGACGAGTGCCCGTTCCTTCCACCGTTTCTTATACGAGGAAGGGCTCACCGCAGCGGACCCAGCGGCGGATGTGCAGCCTCCGAAAATTCCCCAACGGCTCCCACAGGGGCTGACGGTCGAGGAAGTTAACCTTCTTCTCGATGTGGCGGGCATCGGAGAAGGTCCCGTCCCGTTGCGGGATCGTGCTCTCTTGGAGTTCCTCTACGGCACCGGTGCACGCATCTCCGAGGCGGTGGATCTCAACATTGACGATCTCGATACTCGAACTCGGCAGGTACGGCTTTTTGGCAAGGGCCGTAAGGAGCGCGTTCTTCCCCTGGGCACCTATGCTATCGAGGCGCTGGAGGCTTATCTCGTGCGCGGCCGACCCGAGTTGGCGACGCGAGGAAGCGGTACCCCCGCGGTTTTCCTCAATACCCGAGGCCGTAAACTCTCCCGCCAGAGTGCCTGGGGAATCTTGCAAGACGTGGCCGGACGAGCACAGCTCACCACACACATATCTCCTCACAGCCTGCGACATTCCTTTGCCACCCACCTGCTGGAGGGTGGAGCGGACGTGCGGATCGTCCAGGAAATGCTGGGCCATTCTTCCGTCACCACCACGCAGATCTATACACACGTCAGCCGCGACACGGTGCGAGAGGTCTATGCATCGTCGCATCCTCGGGCGATCTCTTAGGTATTGTTGGAGCGTGACTAATGAAGACACTCTGAATTCCGACTCCACCGAACGCGATTTCCCGGAGCCCGCACCGCTGGAAACGCACGGTCCCGCTCGCATTATTGCGATGTCGAACCAAAAGGGAGGCGTCGGAAAAACGACGACGACGATCAATCTCGCCGCCGCTTTGGCCGAGTACGGACGTCGCGTCCTCATTGTCGATTTTGATCCTCAGGGCGCAGCAAGCGCTGGTCTGGGCGTCAACGCGCGCGCCATGGAGCGTACGATTTACAACGAGTTGATCTCAGCTAAACCGAATATTCGCGAGATTATCGTTCCCACTGGAGTCCCAAATCTGGATATCATTCCAGCCAATATTGATCTCTCGGCGGCCGAGATCATTCTTATTAACGAGGTAGCTCGTGAGCAGGCGCTCTCGCGCGTATTGCGGCCTGTCGTTGATGACTATGACCTCATTATTATCGACTGTCAGCCGTCGCTCGGATTACTTACCGTCAATGCGCTCACTGCCGCACACGGTGTCTTCATCCCGCTGGAGGCCGAGTACTTCGCGATGCGCGGAGTAGCCCTCCTGACGGAGCAGATCGAGCGAGTACAGGACCGTCTCAATCCGCGCCTTCAGCTCGACGGCGTCCTGCTCACCATGGTTGATATGCGCACGTTGCATTCGCGAGAGGTGATGTCCTCGGTGCGCCAAGGCTTCGGAGACAAGGTGTATGACACCTACATTTCCCGCACGGTGAAATTCCCTGATGCCACGATTGCTGCTCAGCCCATCACCGAGTACGCGCCATCGCACGCGGCCGCAGAAGCGTATCGCCACCTGGCACGCGAAGTGATCGCCAAGGGGCAGTGCGCCTGAGCGAGAGCGACGGTGCATTCGCCGTCACTCTTGATGTCTTTTCCGGCCCCTTCTCGGTCCTGCTTTCACTCATTTCCAAGCGCCGTCTCGACGTCACGGAGGTGGCGTTGGCCGAGGTCACGGACGAGTTCATCGCTTTTATTCGCTCGCACAGCGTCTATAATCTGTCACAGGCGAGCGAGTTCTTGGTGGTTGCGGCAACACTGTTGGATCTCAAGGCGGCCCGCCTGCTACCCGGCTGCGAGGAATCCGAAGAAGAGCTCGAACTCTTGGAGCAGCGCGACCTGTTGTTCGCGAAGTTGTTGCAGTACCGAGCCTATAAGCGCGCGTCGCAGCGTTTCATGCGCACTATGGCGAGCCAGGCACGCGCATACCCTCGCGATGTGCCGCTTGATCCTGAGTTTGTTGGGTTGATCCCTAGGCTTCGGCTGAATCTGGCGCCCGAGGAGCTGGCCTTACTTGCGTTCCAGGCCTTTTCTCGTGATCAAAGCGAGCCAACCGTGAGCCTGGAACATCTTCATCACCCACGTGTCTCGGTGTCTAGCCAGATCACGTATGTTTGTGAGATTCTCCGTCAGCGAGGATCCGCAACGTTTTCGCAGCTCTGCGCGGATGCCCTCAACCGGCAAACGGTGGTTTCTCGGTTTATGGCAATCCTCGAACTTATTCGTCGCGGAGAGATTCGCGTCGAACAGTCGGATGCCTTGGAAACCTTAACTATCGCTTTGGAGGAGACATCATGAGAGAGCAAGACCTTGCTGCCGTTGAGGCGATTCTTCTCGTCGTCGCCTCACCGATTTCTGCCGCGGATATTGGGCGCGCCACCGGACTTACCGACGACGCCGCTCTCGAACTCCTGCTCGCCCTCCAAGCGGAATACTCGGGCGCGAGTGGTGGTCGCCGTCGGGGATGTCAACTACGCGAGGTGGCCGGGGGCTGGAGGCTTTATACGAACCCGGATTACGCCGACGTCGTCGCCGGATTTGTCACACGGGAGAACTCGGCGAAGCTCTCGACGGCCGCACTTGAGACGCTCGCCATTGTGGCGTACCGCCAACCTGTCTCTCGGGCGCAGATTGCGGCGATCAGAGGTGTTAGTGTAGATTCCGTCGTTCGCACATTGATGATGCGCGGATTGATTGCTGAGGTCGGTGACCGAAGCTCCGGTGCCGTTCTTTACGGCACTACCCCTTTCTTCCTGGAGATCATGGGGATGAATACTCTGGAAGAACTTGAACCGCTGGCGCCGTTGGTGCCGGACCTGTCCGAATTGGACGAAACAGACCAGGAATTGCGATGAGCAGCCCTACTATTGCCCCCCGCGGTGAGCGCCTCCAGAAGGTTATGGCTCACGCCGGCGTCGGATCACGCCGTTTGTGCGAACACCTTATTGAGCAGGGACGAGTTGAGGTGGACGGCAAGATCGTCACTCGGCTCGGCATTCGTGTTGATCCTTCTAAGGTGTCCATTCACGTGGATGGTATGCCCATCCAGATTGATGACACCAAACTGACGATTGCGTTGTACAAGCCACCGGCCGTCGTTTCTACCATGGAAGATGACATGGGTCGGCCCGGCCTGTCCCAGTACGTCACCGAGATTCCCACGCGTCTTTACCACGTGGGCCGTCTCGACCAGGATACCGAGGGACTTATTTTGCTCTCGAACGACGGCGAACTGACCCACCGCCTCACGCACCCCTCCTACGAGGTGCCCAAGACGTATATTGCGCGCGTTGAAGGCCAGGTCACCCGCGGTCTTGGTCGCGTTCTCACCGACGGCATCACGCTGGAGGACGGTCCCATCAAGGTGGACAAGTTTGTCCTGCGTGAGGCTGCTCAGCGCAACTCGATCGTCGAGATTACGCTGCATTCGGGCCGTAATCGCATCGTCCGACGCATCATGGACGAGGTGGGTCATCCAGTCATGGAGCTCGTGCGTACCAAGTTCGGCACCATTGAGGTGGGACGGCTCAAGCCGGGCCGCACCCGTGTTATTGCTGGCAATGAGCTGAGCGCGCTCATGCATTCCGTCGGGATGTGAGATGAGAGCACCCGTCCGAATTATCGGCACCGGGTTGCTCGGTGCCTCACTCGGTTTACGCCTGCGCCAGTTGGGCGTGCCAGTGCAGCTTGAGGATATGTCCTTGGCAGCCCAGGCTCTCGCGCGCGATCTGGGTGCCGGAGAGATCGCGGGCCCGGACGATCCGGAGCCCGGACTAGTTGTGGTGGCTACGCCGCCGGATGTTGCCTCGCGCGTGGTGGTCTCCGCCTTGGAACGCTACCCGAATGCGTGGGTGACCGATGTGGCATCGGTCAAGCAACGGGTGGTGGACGAGGTGGATGCCTCCCCAATGTCCGATCGTTACGTTGGTTCTCATCCGATGGCCGGTCGTGAGCGATCCGGGGCCATCGCGGCGGACGCGGATCTTTTTGCGGGACGCCCGTGGGTCATCACCGCGGGGGCGCGTACCCGCCCCGAGCTCGTCCAGGCGATGCAGCAGTTGGCACTCGATGCTGGTTCGCTTCCTATCATCATGGAGCCCGCCCAGCATGACCGTTCGGTAGCGCTCGTTTCGCACATGCCGCAGTTGGTGTCTTCCCTTGTGGCGGGTGCCCTGCGCAAGGCGCCAGGCGAGGCACTGGAGTTGGCGGGCCAAGGCTTGCGCGACGTCACCCGTATCGCGCACTCGGATTCGTCATTATGGGCCACTATCATTGCGGGAAATGCTACCGCGGTGACGGATGTGCTGCGTGGCGTCAATTTTGAGCTGAGCCGCCTCATTGCGGCGCTGGAGCCGGGTTCCGACGATCCGTTTGCACCGGGAGTGCTTGCTGGCGTTTCTCACGCGATTCTGCGTGGCAACGAGGGGGTCAGCCGGATTCCCGGAAAGCATGGAGGTGCGCCGCGGCGCTACTCCGAAGTGATTGTGCTTATTCCGGACAAGCCGGGTGAGCTGGGCCGTCTCTTCGGCGAGATCGGCGATATTGGCGTCAATATTGAAGACTTCCAGTTGGAGCATTCGTTTGGCCAGAGTGTTGGCCGCGCGATGGTGTCAGTGGTACCGAGCCAGGCGGGGCATCTGGCACGCTCGTTGGAGCAGCGCGGCTGGCAGGTCATCATCGAAGGAGAGGAAAAGCAGATGGGTGTTGTTATTGCGCTGGATGGGCCATCCGGTTCGGGCAAGTCGACGGTTTCCCGCCGGGTTGCTACCAAGCTCGGTCTGGCTTACCTGGACACCGGTGCTATGTACCGTGCCGCCGCATGGTGGTGCGATCATCAAGGCATCGATCTTGACGATCAGGCTGCCGTTGCCGCCGCAACCGTGCAGATGCCGCTGCAGATGCCTCTCGACCCAGAGAATCAGACCATCGAATGCGGTGGTGTGGACATCACCCAGGCGATTCGCGCGTCGGAGCTGTCCAAAGTGGTCTCCAAAGTCGCGACGAATCTGGAGGTACGTGCCGAGTTGAAGCGCCGCCAGCGCCAGATCATTGCAGCTGCCACGCAGGGCATTGTTGCTGAGGGACGTGACATCACCACGGTGGTGGCCCCCGACGCCGACGTCCGAGTCCTGCTGACCGCTTCCGAGGAAGCTCGGCTCGCACGCCGCGCCCTTGAGGTGCGGGGAAGCGCGGACGCTGCCGCCATTGCGGCCACCCGAGACGAAGTAGTGCGCCGCGACGCGGACGATTCCACTGTCTCGCAGTTCATGACGGCGCAAGACGGCGTCACCACCGTTGACTCATCATCGCTGTCGATCGACGACGTGGTGGATGCTGTCATCTCGCTGATTCCGGAGGATATGCGATGAGTGAAGAAATTTTTGACGACGCCCTAGAGGCCGACGACGAGCTACAGGTCGAGCTGCTACGTGGCAACCTGGAGGATTACGACCTCTCGGAGGAGGATCTCGCGGTCCTGACCGATGAGGATTTCTTCTGGGAACAGGAAGAGCAGCAAGGTCTGCCCGTGCTCGCCATCATTGGCCGCCCCAACGTGGGCAAGTCAACGCTGGTTAATCGCATCGTAGGCCGCCGCGTCGCCGTCGTCCAAGACACCCCGGGTGTGACACGCGATCGTGTCTCCTATCAGGCAAGCTGGAACGGACGCGACTTCACCCTGCTTGATACCGGTGGCTGGGAAGCCGACGTCGCCGGAATCGACGCCTCGGTGGCGCGCCAGGCTGAAGCAGCGATCGAGTTCTGCGACGCCGTCGTCCTGGTGGTGGACTCAACCGTGGGTATCACCAACACGGACGAGCAGCTTGTACGCCTGTTGCGCCGTTCCAAGCGCCCGGTGATTCTTGCCGCCAATAAGGTGGACTCACCGATGCAGGAATCTGACGCTGCCGTATTGTGGGCTCTGGGATTGGGCGAGCCGTACCCGATCTCCGCTATGCATGGCCGCGGTATTGGAGATTTGCTCGATGCCGCACTTCAGGCGCTGCCCGAGCAGTCAGCCGTGGCAGCTCCCGCGCCGCGGCACGGCCCGCGTCGGATTGCCCTCGTCGGACGTCCGAACGTTGGTAAGTCGTCGCTGCTCAATAAGCTGGCCCGGTCGGAACGCGTGGTGGTTGATCCCATCGCGGGAACCACACGCGATCCAGTGGACGAAAACATTGAACTTGACGGCGATGTGTGGACCTTCGTGGACACCGCTGGTATTCGCCGTCGCGTACATCAAACGTCCGGAGCGGACTACTATGCGTCACTGCGCACGCAGGCCGCCATCGACAAGGCAGAACTGGGCCTTGTGCTCATTGACGCCTCGGTCAACCTCACCGAGCAGGACATCCGTGTCATGCAGCAGGTGGTAGACGCTGGCCGCGCGCTGGTGATCGTCTGCAACAAGTGGGACCTGGTGGATGACGAGCGCCGTATGGAGCTTGATCGGGAACTGGAACGTGAACTGGTGCAGTTACGCTGGGCCGAGCGCGTCAACCTGTCCGCAATGACCGGGTGGCATACCAACCGTCTGACGCGTGCCATGTATGAGGCGCTTGATTCGTGGGAGACGCGCATCCCTACGGGCAAGCTCAACTCGTTCCTGGGAGAGCTGTCGGCCGCGCATCCGCATCCGGTACGCGGCGGAAAGCAGCCGCGAATTCTCTTTGCCACCCAGGTGGCGTCGCGGCCGCCGCGCTTTGTGCTTTTTGCGTCGGGCTTCATTGAGGCGGGTTACCGCCGTTACATTGAGAACCAGCTGCGCGAAACCTTCGGCTTCACGGGAACACCGATTCAGATTTCGGTGCGTGTGCGGGAAAAGCGCAAGCGCAAGTAGGTTCACGAACAGACGCGATATGAAGGGGACGAGCACAGGCTTCGTCCCCTTCTCGTTCCTTCTTGTTGGAGAATGGACGTTCCTGTCGAGAATTGAGCCCTGCGATACTAGCGCAGGGCTCAATTCTCGACACAAGTGTCTATTCTCGAATTTCAGTTACGACCGCACCACGACGTTCTCCGGTTCCTCACCGGCCAACAGATGCTCGATCTGGCGTCCGAGCAACGTGTTATGCCGTGAGAACTGGGCCATAGATAGCCCACCCAGGTGCGGAGCGACAATAACGTTCGGGCTGTCCCACAATGGAGAATCTGCTGGAAGAGGCTCCGGGTCAAAGACATCAAGAGCCAGGCGTAGCCGATCCATATGCTGAACGAGTGCCCCGGTGTCGGCTACACCGCCCCGCGCAATGTTAACGAGAAGGGTGTCGTCGCGCATGCGGGACAAAAATGTGTCATCCACGAGATGATGAGTGCTTGCGTTGAGGGGAACGGCAATAACGACGACGTCGGCGTGCGGCAACAGTTCGCCGATCGAGTTCATCGAATAGACGTGTCCGGTGGCGTCGTCGCGCTCGGTGCTGGCAACCCGAACGATCTCCACCTCGAAGGGCTTGAGTCGGTCAATGATGGCGGCGCCCACGCCGCCTACTCCAATAACAATCACGGTGCAATCGGCGAGGCCACGCGAGCGGAACTTCTCCCAGCGCCGTTCATCCTGTTGACGGACAACCCGGGGAATACCACGCTGGGCCGCGAGAATCAGTGCGAGCGTCTGCTCAGCAGTGGCTGTTTCGTGCACGGATGTGGCATTAGCAAACACCATGCCCGCGGGAAGATTCTCCACGACGCCGTCGTACCCGATGTTCGGGCCTTGAACCAGTTTGAGATTGAGCCCTTCGAGATGCTTGAGAATCGCCATATCCAGGACATAGGGCACTACCGCCATATCCAGATCGTGGCGCGGTGGTGGACCGTCCATTGCCCAAAGAACGGGCTCGACGTCAAAACGTGAGATGTAATCGAATTCGGTTTGAGTGGGAACGGAAACTACGAGTCGTGACACGGCGCCAGTCTACCGTCACGCATCCGCGAGGATGTGCTCAATCACCTGAAGAACGCCATGCTCGTCACAGGAGAGAGCAATAAAAGAGGCGGAAGCGATGATCTCGGGATGAGCATTGGCTACGGCGAACGAGGCGTCTGCGGTATCCACCAGCTCCATCCATCCTGATCAGGGAGGCATTGTCGCGGGCCCGACCTTGTTAAGGAATCCCACCAACCAGGTTCGCACCCACACAAGGGGTATGAAAAGAACCTAGCAGCGGGATCCGTTGGACTGTCACACTGAATCTGTGCTCATCTTTCCGAGGATGGAACACGTCGTTCTTGTGATGAGACTTTGCCTAGTGGATGGCATTCTCCGAGTCGAGATAGGAAACAAGAGCATCGCGCACAAAACCGGCGCCCTCAACCCCTCCGTAATTGGCAGCGAATCGCTCGTCTGCCACGTACATTTCTGCGAGTCCTCGCACGTAGGCATCGGTGTGCTCCGCAGACTTGTGGCTTGGCGTGCCGGGAATTGCTGAGAGCCACGCGATGTGCCGCTTGGCGAGTGCCCGTGCCTCCGTAGAATCGGAAGCCACGCCAGCCTCGTGCGTGGCAATCCATGCCTGATTAAGGCTGGCAACGTCCTGCATCCATTTCTCCTGACCTTCACTGCCTAACCCATTCCACCAGTTGTTCGACTTGGCGTAGGCATCACGACCCCAGCGCTCCTCGACCTCATCCTTGTATTGGGTGTGATCGAAACCGTCAAATGTATTACTCATGTCGAGTTCTTCCTTTCCTTTAAGAACGGCAATGCTGTGCTCCACCGCGGCGACCTGCCGGGCAATCCGAGTCACCTCGGTTTGCAAGACCTCCCGGTGCTTTTCGAGCGCGGTGATTTCGTCAGTGTTCCGGCTGAGGACCTCCGCGATCTCAGGCAGCCCCATACCCAGCTCACGCAGCAACAGGATTCGCTGTAGCCGCACAACGGCGGTGGCATCGTAATACCGGTAGCCGTTGTGGCCAATGTGGCTGGGGGAGAGCAGACCGATCTGGTCGTAGTGCCGCAGTGTCCGGCTGGTTGTGCCGGCTTTGCGAGCAACTTCTTGAATCGTCCATTCCATACTGAAGACTCTAGATCTTGACGTAACGTCAACCTCAAGTGCGCGACGAAGAAAGCAAATATGGCGTGCGTCACCTTCCTGGCTCAGCCTTTGCCATTATTCAGGCCATATCCCCGACGTGCCTCTCCGATGCGACCCCACAACATGTGCATCCACGATCCCGATCGCTCCCATGAGCGCAAACATCGTTACCGGACCAACCATGGTGAAACCGGCTCCGCGCAGTGCTTTGGCGAGTGCCACCGACTCGGGTGTCTGGGTAGGAACCTCCGCCTCGCTCAACGGCCGTAAGTTCTCCTCCGGTTTGAATGACCACACGAGTTCCGCCAGTCCGGTGGGCTGTTCGTCCGAGCCCGCCGCCGCACCGGATGGCTCCAGCGAACTCTCGCACGCCTTCTCCAGCCCCGCACCTTCCCGCAACGCCACCGTTGCCCGAGCGTTGATGATGGCCGCCATGATCTTGCGACGATTGCGGATGATCCGTGAGTCGGCAAGTAGCCGCGCCACGTCGTCGTCGTGAAAACTGGCCACAACGTCCGGATCGAATCCGGCGAACGCCTCGCGAAAACTCTCCCGGCGCCGCAGAATCGTGAGCCAGGAGAGGCCCGCCTGAAACGACTCGAGGCAGATGCGTTCGTAGATTCCCTGTTCGTCCGTGACGGGCATGCCCCATTCGGTGTCATAGTATTCGCGCAGCAACTCGTTCGAGTCTGCCCAACGTGGGCGTGCCAGTCCGTCTGCGCCGATACGCAAGCCCGATTCCTCGATGTTCTTTTCCATCGTTCCACTTCCTTCTGGTTGGTGAGTGATTCGATTCTCCCAGCCACCTCCGACACATTTCGAAATCAGTTTCGAATGGGTGCGTCCGGCATCACGTTTACTCTCGCTGAATCGTTCACGCTTACTCGATAGGCTTGTACGTATGAGCATCCAGCCCACTGATCCCAGCGTTTACCTGCCCGGCATTGACCCGCGTCTCGTCGTCACCGATATGGACGGCACCCTGCTTGACGCAGAGTCGAATATCCCGGAAAAGCTGTGGCCGCTGCTTCGCCAGATGAAGGAACGCGGCATCGTGTTCGCTCCGGCCAGTGGGCGCCAGTATTTCACGCTCGCCTCGCTATTCGAGCGAGAGATTGAGGGAATGCCCGTTATCGCGGAAAACGGTGGTTTTGTGGTGCGTGACGGTAAGGAGATTTCCTCGCTGACGTTGGAGCGCGGCTTCGTGGAGAGCACGGTCGAGTTGCTGCGTACGCTCAAGGGCCACGGGCGGAACCTCGGCGTGGTTCTTGCTGGCAAGAAGGCCGCCTACGTCGAACGCAACGACGAAGCGTTCATGTACGAGGTCCGCAAGTACTACCATTCCCACGTTGTTCTCGCCGATCAACTTGATTTCGACGATGACATCATCAAAATCGCCATCTTCGATTTCGACGACGCCGAATCCGGCACGGCTCCTCACCTACTTCACCTTCGTGAGACTCACGCGGTTGTGATTTCGGGTGAGCACTGGATCGATATCATGGATCCGCGCATCAACAAGGGAACTGCGGTTCAGGCGTTGCAGCGTGAGCT
>RRZU010016588.1_pt1 | contig 18293 bp, 14 predicted proteins | sample 2165561 | NCBI WGS metagenome assembly RRZU01 (sample SAMN10456909, study PRJNA506462) | wastewater metagenome | isolation source: wastewater sludge | place: USA: Moscow, Idaho | reverse complement strand
TTCAATATTTGGATTTAAAGTAGCAATACTTTATGTAGTTTTTGGAGTAATTATATCAATTATAGCAGGTCTTATTATTGGTGCTATGAAAATGGAAAAAGAGGTTTTAATTGAAGTTAAACCTCTTGATAATATAAGTTACACTGATGATAAAACTCTATTTAAACATAGAGTTAAAGAATCATGGTATTACTCTATTGATATATTCAAAAAAATATATTTATATATAATAATTGGAGTAGGTGTTGGTGCATTTATTCATGGGTTTATTCCTGCTGATTTTATTGCAAAATATGCAGGTGGAGATGTTTGGTATGCTCCAATAATAGCAGTTCTTGCTGGAATTCCTATGTATTCAAATGAATTAGGGGTTTTACCTATAATTGAAGTATTAACTCAAAAAGGTGTTTTAATAGGAACAGCAATATCATTTATGATGGCAGTAGTTGCTCTTAGTTTACCTGAAGCTATGATTTTAAAAAGAATATTATCTATAAAATTAATAGCAATATTTTTTAGTATAGTAGGTTTTGCAATACTAATTGTTGGATATTTATTAAATTATTTAGTAGGATAAAAAAATGAAAATAGAAATTTTAGGAACAGGTTGTAGCAAGTGTAAAGCACTAGAAGAGGCTACGAGAAAAGCAGTTGCTCGAATTGGTGGATTTCATGAAATAGTAAAAGTTGAAGATATGATAGAAATTATGGACTATCAAATTATGAGTACTCCTGCACTTGTTGTAGATGGCGAAGTTAAATCAGCTGGAAAATTACTAAGTGTTGATGATATTGTAAAAATTTTATCAAAATAGAAACATGTCAAATTTAATAGATATATTTTATAGATTTCTACTTTTGGGCTTAGTTAGTTTTGGTGGACCAATAGCTCACATAGCATATTTTAAAAAAACTTTTGTAGATAAATTAAAATGGCTTGATGATGAGAGTTACACAAAAATTGTAGCTCTTAGCCAATTCTTACCAGGACCTAGCTCTTCTCAAGTTGGATTTACAATAGGTTTAAGAAGAGGTGGTATTTGGGGCGCAATTTTGGCTTTTATAGCTTTTACTCTTCCCTCATTTATTTTTTTATATCTTATTTGGTACTTTGGAATTTTACAAAATGATAGTATTTATGTAAATAGTATCATTTATGCTTTAAAACTTTTTGCAGTGGTTGTGGTGCTTGATGCAACTTTAAGTATGTTTAAAAGTTTTTGTAAAGATAAAATTACAATAGCTATTTTCTTTTTAGCATCTATTTTACTTATATTTTTTAGTTCAGTATTTAATCAAATCTTTGTTTTATTTTTATGTGTAATTTTTGGTTTTTTATTTATTAAAAGTGAAATAAAAACGAAAGAAAAAATTGTTTCTCCAAATTTTTTAATTTTATCAATATTTTTAGCTCTTTTATTTTTAGCATTTAGCTATGAGTTTAAAAATGAATTATTAAATCTATTTTTTGATTTTTATAAAAGCGGTAGTTTAGTTTTTGGTGGAGGACATGTTGTTTTACCACTATTACAAGAGAGTTTAGGTGAAAAAATAATTAATGACACATTTTTAGTTGCTTACTCATTAGCTCAAACAGTTAGTGGACCAATGTTTACAATAGCAACTTACTTAGGCGCTGATATTATAAAAGAGAGTCCATTTTTAGGGGCAATTATTGCAACTTTTGGGATATTTCTTGGAGGTTTTTTACTAATACTGTCATTTTATAAAAGTTTTGAAAGCTTTTCAAAAAATGAAAAACTATTAAGAGTTATAAAAGCAATAAATACTGGTGTTGTTGCTCTTTTATTTGCAACATTGATAAATACAATAATACCAAGTGCTATATATTCTATATTTGATGCAGTGTTAGTTTTAATTGGATTTATTTTAGTTAAATATTTAAAAGTTAATATTTTTTATATTATTTTAGGATTTATATTTATATTTTCAATAAAAGCACTTTTTTCTTAGAATTAGCTAAGTCAATGAGTTTTAATAACTCATTGAACCAGCATTTAATAAACCAATCGCAATTGATAAAAATGCCATTAAAATTCCGACAGGAATTATACCCTCAACAATTTTTGATTTAAAAGAGTATTTTCCATTTAATCTAGTAACTATAAATGCAAATATTAATTGAATTAAAATTGCAATTATTCCCCAAATAGCAAAATCTATATAAGAAACAGAGTGAACTAAAGCACTATATAAAGGAATTGAAACTCCAATAATTGCTCCTCCAAATCCTAATGCTGCTGCAATGTTATTACCTTCGAAAATTAAATTATAATCATCATAAGGTGTAACAATAGCATATAAATAAAGAAATGCAACTACAAGTATAACTGCTGTAATAAAAAATCCTAAGAAACTTAAGAATAAGCTAATTTCCATACAATCTATCCTTTTTTTATTTTATTTTATCTAAAAAATTCTATGCTTTATTTGAAATCAAATTTTTAAAATTAAATAAACTTTAATAATTAATATATTATGATACTCATTATCAATAATAGGAAAAATAAAATGTGTAGTAATATATTTTTAAATAGTAAGTTAAATCAAAAAAGTTCTTCAACAATCTTTACGGAATTAATAGAAAATAATAGTTGGGATATTTTAATAAAAATGTTTTCTTTAAGAATTTTAGATGTAAACACTCGAGATTGTAAAGGAAAAAATGCTTTATACTGGGCTATGTTAAAAAATAAAGCAGATGTAATTAAAATATTAATTGATTTAAATATAGATCAATTTGTAAGTCCAAATCTTTTAGCTATGAATTTTGCAGTTTATCTTGACAATGTAAAAGTTTTAAGATGTTTAAAAAATTGTGGTTTAGATTTAGATGTTATAGATGAGGTAAATACAACACCACTTATTTATGCAATTTTATATAAGAAATCAAATAGTATAAAATTTTTATTAAGCAATGGAGCAGATGTAAATCACGAAGATTTTATGGGGAATTGTCCAAAAAATTTAATATAAAATCAATGAATATTATTCATTGATTTTATAAAGAGGTTATTAACCAATAGTACTTTTGATTTTATCTGGATTATCAAGAGCATACTTGAATTTTTCCATATCAATCTTTTTGTCCCAAACACCAACAACAACTGCTGCTACTGCATTTCCACAAAGATTTCCAACTGCTCTAATTTCACTCATGAATTTATCAACTCCAAGTAAAACAGCAACTGTAACCATAGGAATTGCTCCACCCATAGCACCAAGTGTTCCAGCAAGAACTATAAATCCTGAACCTGTAACCCCTACTGCACCTTTTGAAGTAACCATTAAGATTAAAATAATAAATAATTGTTGCTCAATTGTAAGAGGAATATTAAATGCTTGCGATAAGAATATAATTGATAAAGCAAGATAGATATTTGTACAATCAAGATTAAATGAGTATCCTGTAGGTAAAACTAATCCAGTAACTGATTTATTTACTCCAGCATTTTCTAATCTTCTCATTAAAGGAGCAAGTGCAGATTCACTTGAAGATGTAGCAAATACTATTAAAACTTCTTTTTTTATGTATCTCATAAACTTAAAAATATTAATTTTAAATACAGCAGTAATTAATCCAAGAATAACAAATATAAATGCTAAAACAGATACAAGCATAACACCTAAAAGACTAGCCATATTAATTAAAGAATCTATTCCAAATTTACCAATTAAAAATGACATTGCAGAAAAACTTGCAATTGGAGAAAACCACATAATAAAGATTAATATTTTAAAGAAGAAGTTTTGAGCAACTTCAACAGGTTTTAGAATTTTTGGTCTATATTTTCCACCAAAAATAGATATTAAAATAGCTATAGTTAAAGCCATAACTAAAACTTGAAGAGTTTGACCATTTAAAAATGGAGTAATAGGATCTGTTGGAATAGCATTTTTTAGGATTTCCCAAATGTCTCCAACTTTATTTGGATCTACACTAGTATATTTCTCAACACTTTTTGTATCTAGTGCAGCAACATCCAAGTTCATCCCATCTCCTGGTCTAAACCAGTTACCAAAAATAACACCGATTGCTAAAGCAAAAGTACTAACTATTTCAAAGTAAATGAAGGCTTTAAAACCTAAACTACCCAACTCTTTTAGATTCTCTAAACTTACAATTCCATAGATAATTGTAAGAAAGATAATTGGTCCAACTAACCATTTTAGTATTTTAATAAACCAATCAATTCCAGGTTTAGCTTCAATTCCCAAAGCAGGATTGACATAACCAACTATAATCCCGGCGATTATCCCAAAGATAACCCAAAAGGCTAGACTTTTTAACGTATAGTCTACCCAAGTTCTTGTTTTTATTGATTCTTCCAAAGTTTGCGTCCTTTTTTTTGAATAAGAGAAGATTATATCGAAAAAAGGTTAAATATTATTTACTGTTTAAAATTTATTACAATATTTTATTTAGCTTTAAGTATAATTCATGATATTTATATTTATAAACAAGGTAAAAAAATGCAGAAAATAACGGATATTTTTGTGATAAAAATGGCATTTTTATTTGTGGTTTTTTGCAATGCATTTGTTGATGTAACACATAAAGTTTTATTACAAAATATTGCTTTTAAAGTATTTGATGGTTCTACTCAAGTTATTTGGATATCTATTATAAATGCATTAATAATTATTCCATTTCTTCTTTTGTTTACTTTTAGTGGATATTTAAGTGATAAGTACAATAAAAGAGATATTTTAATTTATGGTGCACTTTCTTCTTTATTATTATCAACTTTAGTAATTTTTGCTTATAGTACAAATAATTTCTACTTTGCTATGTTTACTCTATTTTTATTGGCTGTTCAAAGTGCAATTTATAGTCCTGCAAAATTTGGAATAATTATGGATATATATGGAAAAAAATATCTATCAAGAGGAAATGCAGCACTTCAATCTATATCAATTATTGCAATATTATTTGCAATAGGTACAGCTTCTTATTTTTTTGAAAGTTTTTATATTTCAAACAATCTTCATCTTTTGCAGAGTAAAGAAGAGCTTATGGAAGCAATTAAACCTCTTACATACTATATATTATTTGTTGCATTTTTAGAGATGTTTGTTTCATTTGTATTTTTAAGAAGAGTGGGGACTACTTATAATTCAAATAGTAATCTCGTTTTAAATAAAAAGGCTCTCTTTCAAGGGAAACTTTTAATTGAAAATATAAAGCTTATAAAAGAAAAAGATGTAATATTTTTAAGTGTGATTGGATTGTCTGTTTTTTGGGGAGTTTCTCAGGCAACAATGGCAGTTTTCCCATCTTATGCAAAGATGTACTTACATATTGATAATACATTTATTATAAATGGAGTAATTGCAGCCTCAGGTATTGGAATAGCAATGGGCTCAATATTATATGCAAAAATTTCAAGACATTATATTGAATTAGGAACTATTCCTTTAGCTGCTTTTGGGATGGCATTAACACTTTATATTTCAACAGTAGTTAATACTCCTTTTATGCTAGCTTTAAATTTTTTATTTTTCGGATTATTTGGAGGTTTGTTTATTGTTCCTCTGAATTCATTAATTCAATTTAATGCGAAAAAAAAGATTTTAGGTACCATTCTTGCAGGAAATAATTGGTTCCACTCACTAGCTATGTTCTTGATGTTAGCACTTACAACTTTTGTCTCTTTTTACAATTTAGATCCTCTTAAAACATTGTATTTAATTTTATTTATAATTATAGTTGGAACATTATATACAGTTGTGAAACTTCCACAATCACTAGTTCTTCTATTTTTAAAATTTATTGTAGGTTTAAGATATAAATTAGAGATAAATGGTATAAAAAATATCCCTTCAAATGGTGGAGTACTATTGTTAGGTAATCATATATCTTGGATAGATTGGGCAATAATTTTAATGTCTGTTCCAAGAGAAGTAAAATTTGTAATATTTAAACCAATTTATGAAAAGTGGTATTTAACGTGGCTTTTTAAATTGATACATGCTATACCAATTTCAAGTACAGTTAATAGAACAACAATAAAAACTATCGCAAGTGAGTTGGATGCAGGAAATGTAGTTGTTCTTTTTCCAGAAGGTGCAATATCAAGAAATGGTCATTTAGGAGAGTTTAAAAGAGGTTTTGAGAAAGTTTTAGAAAGTTGTTCAACTGATGTAAAAGTAATTCCATTTTATCTAAGAGGATTATGGGAAACAATGTTTAGTAGAGCAAATAAGAAATTTAAAGAATCCAAAAAAACAAATATTGTAACTGTATGCTTTGGTAGAATTATGTCCAAAGAGAATGCAAATGTTCAAAGTGTAAAAAATGAAGTTTTTGCACTTTCAAGTATTGCATGGAGAGAACATATAAAGGAATTAAAACCTTTAAATGAAATTATTTTTAAAAGTTTAAAAGATTCATCTAATAGAACAATTTTTACTGATTCAACTGGAATTACTTTAAGTGGAACAAAATTTTTAACAGTTACTGTTTTATTTAAAAATATTTTCAAAAAAAGGTTAAACTCAAATAATATTGGAATATTGTTACCAACAAGTAGTGCAGGTGCTTTTATAAATTATATGATTCTTTTGATGGGAAAAACAGCAATAAATTTGAATTTCACAGCATCAATTGAAAGCTTAAAGTTATCAATTAAAAAATCAGATATAAAAGTTATTATAACTTCAAAAAGATTTATTGATAAACTTGAATCTAGAGGAATAAAAATTTCAGAAATATTTTTTGATATTGAAGTACTATTTCTTGAAGAAGAACAAAAAAAGATAACTAAAATAGAATCTATATTTGTATATTTTTCAATCAAACTTTTACCTACTTTTTTATTAAAACTAATGTATTTGAAAAAAACTTCTAAAGATGCTACTTCTATCATTTTATTTTCTTCTGGAACTGAAGGAACACCTAAGGGAATTGAGCTTAGTGGAGATAATATTTTAGGAAATGCAGAACAAATAGCAAATATTTTAAATGTTAATGATGATGATGTAATTTTAGGTTCATTACCATTGTTTCATGCTTTTGGAATTGTAGTAACTACTTTTTTACCTTTAATACAAGGAATAAAATGTGCAGCTTTTGCAGATCCAACTGATGGATTAGGAATAGCTAAAATGGTAAGTAGAGAAAGAGTTTCTATAATGTGTGGAACATCAACATTCTTTAGGTTATATACAAAAAATACAAAAATCCATCCTTTGATGTTTGATAGTTTAAGATTGGTTGTCGCGGGTGCTGAGAAATTAAGAGAAGATGTAAGATTTGAATTTAAAAAAAGATTTGGAAAGGATATTCTTGAAGGCTATGGAACAACAGAAACTTCTCCAGTAGCTACTTGTAATCTTCCAGATAAAATTTCAGAAGATTTTGAAGTTCAAGTAGGTCAAAAGATTGGAACAGTTGGTATGGCAATACCTGGAACGGATATAAAAGTAGTAGATCAAATTACTTTTGAAGAGTTGAAAATTGGAGAGGAAGGAATGGTAATAATATCTGGTATTCAAGTAATGAAAGGATATTTAAAAGATGAAGAAAAAACTTCTAAAGTTCTAAAAAAACTAAAAAATAGAACATATTATATCACTGGGGATAAAGGAAGATTGGATACGGATGGTTTTTTAACTATTGTTGATAGATATTCAAGATTTGCAAAAATTGGTGGAGAGATGATAAGTCTTGGAGCCGTTGAAGAAAAAATTTCTAAAATTTTAGGTGATAATAGTATTGATTTTATAGCTTTGGCAAAAAGTGATGAGAAAAAAGGTGAAAAAATAGTATTACTAGTTTCAAATATAAGTTTAGAACTAATTGATAGTTTAAAACAAAGGATGATAAAAGAGTTTGATAATAAGTTGATGATACCAGAAACTATAAAACTAGTTGATGATATACCAAAACTTGGTAGTGGAAAAAAAGATTATGTAAAAGCAAAAGAGCTTTTAGATAGCTTGTAAAAATAGTTTTAACTCTTAAGAATCTGTAAGTATCTCTACTATTTTGGAGATATTTTCAGAAAAATTCTCATTCTTTTCTATGAGTAGTAAATCTTTTGCAAAATTTTTTCTAGTCAGAAGTTTTGCACTTTCAATATCTATATGATAATCATCAAAAACTTTTGCAATATACGCAAAAAGACCTTTTTGATCTTTTGCATTTATTTTCATAGAAGCTAAATTTTCACTATGGTTAAAATCGATTTTTATATCATTTTTTAAAATTAGAGGTTTCTTTAGTGTAATTTGTTTATTCATATCAAAAGAAGCATTTACAATCTCTTCTATTAAATATAATTCCTCTTCTAATGCTGGTTTCGAAAAAGATATTTCAAATATTTTCTTTTCATCATAGAGTTTAAAAATATTCATACTGCTCATATTTAAATATTGTAATTTCCCAAGTAAATAACCAAGATTTAGTGGGATTTTTCTAATAATTCTAAGTTTTAGGAAATCATCATTTATAATTTCAAAAGAGTAAGTTTCAACATCTTGAGATTTTATTGCAATATCTAAAATATCTTCACTTTTAAGTCGTAAAAATATTTGATTTGAAGCTATTTGAGGAATTTTTCTTTTTAATGAATTTGGAAGCATTTTATATTTTTCTAGAGTTTTAATTTTATTTAATCTAAATGCTCTTCTTGAACTCTCTTTAATTAAATCCTTATTTGAAAAAGCTAAATAACATTGATTATAAAGTTGAACTAAAAGTTTTGAGATTGATGACGTGAAATATTTTTTATCAACAGCACATATATCGCAATAACTTAAAACGTATAAGAGTTGAATCTCTTTTATATTTTTGAAAAGTCCAATAAAGTTTAAAACAGTTTTCTGTGAGTATATATCTTCATTTGAGGCTGTTTTTATCATTAGATTGTGATATTTCACAATATTAGCACCAGTTTTTATGAATTCATCATCAAAATCTAAAGATTTTAGAAATCTTTTAAAAATATTTTCACCTAAAATATGATGGTCTGTTTTTCTACCTTTACCTATATCATGAAACAAGCATAAGAGTCTTAACATTATTTTTTGTTGAATAGAAAATTTGTTAAATAAATTTCTTATAAAATCATCTTCTATATCATAAGAAAATTTTAGAGTATTTAAAGTGTGAATATCTACAGGATGGATGTGGAAACCATCAAATTGTGGAAGATTTGATATTTGTTTGAAAGTGGGAATTACAAAATTTATAATATTTGCATTGTACAATAGTTTTAAAATTATGTACAAATTTGAGTTACAAAGTAGATTGTAAACTAGTTTTTTATCAAGAGGTTCTATTTTTGTTTTACTTGTAAAATATATATAACTTCTATCAAAATTGTTTACTTCTTTTGGAAAATTAAGTAGTTCTTTTATAAGTTCTTTAAGAGTCAATATTTTTCTATTTTGTGAACAATATACTGTTTGTTCACAAATATATACATTCTTTTTAAATCTATATTTTTTGAGTTCTATTATATTTTCTGTTTTAAAAGAGATTGTATTAAAAATCTTTTTTATTATGTTGGCACTAAAATTATGGATATTGTGCAAGTCTTGAAATAAAGTTTTCATAAATATAAATTCATTTGAAAAATTTAGTCTAGAACTAAGCTCTGGTAAAATGTCATAAGTAATAATATCTAGTTTCTTTTTCGCTACTAAGTGTAGAGTATTTCTTACTAAAAATACAAAATTTATAGAGTTTTTATAACTTTTATATTCTGCATTTGTAAATTTCTTACCTATTAAATCTTTTGTTTTTTTTACTCCATAAATTATATTTGTAATCCACCAAAGCATATTTGCTTCTCTGATTGCACCATAACCATCCTTTAAATTTACTTGCATTGATAAAGGATACCTAAGAAGCCTATTTTTTCTCTCAAGAAGTTTAGCTTGTAAAAATAATTCTTTTTTATCTGTTCTGATTTCTTCTAAACTTTTTTCATAACTTGAATATAAATTTTTTGAACCAAATATAAATCTTGATTCTAAAAATGATGTTTTAATAGTAATATCATCTAAAGAGATTTTGTTTAATTCATCTATATTAACTACTCTAAGCCCAAGACTTAATCCACAATCCCAAGCAAAAGATACAAAATTTTCAATTATTTTTTCAGCATTATAAGCAGGAATATTTTTGTATAAGATCATAATATCTATATCAGAATAAACACATAATTCTTCTCTTCCATAAGAACCCAAGGCTACAAAACATATAGGTATTTGATTTAAGTTTGGTAAAAAATCTGAGAAATATTTTTTTAAAATAAAATTATATATTTCAAATATAAAGTGGTCAGTTTTTTTTGTGTGATTTGAACAAAAATCCTTTGTTATTTTTTTATTTGAAAAGTTTAGATAATTTTTATATTTTTGTTTGAAGTTTTTTGCAACTTCAAATTCATTTGATAATTTACTGTGCAATTTTGAACTCTTTTTTCATATTTGATACCAAAGCTTCAATTTTTTTTCTATCTAGTTCATTGTTCGCTTTTTGTGGTAAAGATAGTAGATTTAAATGATATTTTTGTAAAAATTTAAGAATATTAGGATGCTTCTTTTCATCATTTTTTATTGATATATTTTCATTTATCATTGCTAGAGCAAGTTCATATTTTCCCATAAATGCAGCATAATTTATAGGTTTAACACCATAATAATCAGCAATTTCAACTATTCCTTTATTTATATTATGTATAAAATTAAAATATTTTGAGGCATTGTTTAAAACTATAAGATGCATAATATTTCTTCCATTATTATCTGTTGCAAAAAAATCAGCTTGAAGACTAAATATTAGTTTTATAGTATCTTCACATTTTTGTGTAATTGCTACATGTAAAATTGTAAGACCATCACTGTTTTTTTCATTTATATTAATTCCAGCATTCACTAAAGTTCTAATTGTATTTAAATACAATTTTTTATCTTTTTTCAAATCTCTATTATTTTGTTCAACAAGTCTGAAAATTATATTATTTCCCAATTTATCTTTTTTGTTTAAATTTATAGTTCTTGTTTTTAAAATTGCAAATAATTTGAAATTGAAATTTAAAATTGCACTAAAGAATAGAGGTTCATTTTTGTAATTTAAAGAGTTAACATCAATGCTGTAATATCTAAAAATTATTTCTAATATAGTTCTGTACTGTCCATTTAATTGAATATTTTTTCTGTAAATATCATCTAGTTTTTGATTGTTTTCAATGTGTAAAATAATATCAATTAATATTTCTACTACATTTTTTTTATGAAAATTCTTTAAATTAGGATTTGCACCTTTGTCAATAAATGGTTTTATAAGTTCTTTATTGTTTATTCCAGTTAAAACAAGATGTAAAAAAGGAGAAATTCCTTCATTATTGTCTTTATTAACATCTATTCTAAAGTTTCTGAAAAACTCTAAAATTAAATCTCTATCATTACTTCTTAGTGCATAGAAAAATGCTGTTTCTCCCTTTGAATCAGTTATATCTATATCAATGTTTAGATTCATAATTTCTAAAATCAATTTATATTGACCAACTCTTTTCTCTTTATTTTTTGGAGAAATTTGCATATAAGCTGATATTGCTTCCATTAAAATAGTTCTATTTAAACTATTTTTTAAATTAAAGTTGAATTTCATACTAGATATAAATTTAATTAGTCTAATACTACTTTCACCTTTTTGTACAAGATAAAATAGTAAACTTTCCCCTTTTGAATTGGGAATAGTAGGATCTGCTCCTAGACTTATTAAAAACTGAGCTAAGTCATTATTTTCAAGCACATTTCTAAGATGTAAAATAGTATTTCCAGCTTTATTTACATGGTTTATATCTATTTGCTTAAGTGATGCTAAATGTTGTAGAGTATTATTATTTGGATTTAAAACAGCATCAAAAAGAAGATTATTCCCATGAATATCAATATTGCTAAAAAGAGTTGTAGCTTGTAAAAGATATCTAATTACAGAACCATTTGCACTATTTAAAGCCTCTTGTAAAATTGATCTATTTGAAACATTCAAGTGATTAATATTTAAACTATAATCTACTAAAAGTTGTAATATTGAACTATTCCTTGAATATATTGCATAAAAACCAGCAGTTTCTTTATAAATATTTTGTTTTGATATATCCACTTTTTTACTAAGTAACCAAGATACAGATTCAAAAATATCTTTTTTACAGCAAATATGTAAAATTGGTTCTTCATCAATTTCTAAAGAGTTTAAATCAATTTTTAAAGAGTTATAAATTAAGTCTAATTTTTCTAGATTGTTATTAGGATTTATTAACTCCTCTATTAAATCTTCTTTTGTAAAGCTCTTATTTTTTGTTAGTAAATTATTTAACATATCTTTCCAAATTTTATTTTATTAATTATATAGTATTTATATTTATCCAAATGTTAATTTAGTAAGACAATTACTTAATAAATACTTAATAAATATTTTATTTTTATATAAAATTATAAATTTGTATATTAAATACTCATTTTATAATCTTATTTTAAAGTTTCATTTGATAAAATACGGCTCGTCCAGCGCTGGGTTTATACTCTAAAAGGACGGTTTTCATGGATTCAATGCCATATATTATTGACACACTCTACGCACTGTTTGCTATGACATTAGTTATTTTTATGGTTCCTGGTTTTGCTATGTTAGAAGCTGGAATTGTACGAACTAAAAATGTTACCGCTGTATTAACTATTAATATTCTTATTTATGCAATTGCATCATTGGCATTTCTTCTTTTTGGTTATTCTTTAGCTTTCGGAGATTTTGGAAGCGATACTATGAGTAAATATGCAACTTTCTTATTTCAAATGGCTTTTGTTGGTAAGGCTATAAATATTATAAGTGGAGGAGTTAGCGAAAGAGCTAAGGTTATACCACTAACAGTATTTACAGTTATAATGGCCTCTTTTTTATATCCACTTGTTGTAAATATAACTTGGGGAGTAAACTTTTTAGAAGGTACATTTCTAGAACTATCAATGTACGATTTAGCAGGTTCAACTGTTATTCACAGTACTGGAGGATGGGCTTTATTAGCAGCAGTTTTAATAATTGGAGCTAGACATGGAAGATACACTCCTGAAGGAGGAATTAGAGTTTTCCCTGCATCAAACGTTCCTTTAGTAACTCTTGGAGCATTTTTACTATGGATTGGTTGGTTTGGATTTAATGGAGGAAGTGTTGGTTCAATTGCTTCAAAAGAGAATGCTGACTTAGTCGCTCTTACAATATTAAATACAAATACAGCCGGTTTAAGTGGAGCTATAATAGTAGCTGTAATTATGCAGATTATGTTTAAAAAATTTGATATTACTATGATTTTAAATGGAGCTTTAGGTGGTTTAGTTTCAGTTACAGCTGGAGCAAATTTATTTGATATCTATACACCTGTTTTAATAGGTGCAATTGGTGGTGGATTAGTTGTATTTAGTGTTTTTATGTTCGATAGACTAAGAATTGATGATCCTGTTGGAGCACTTTCTGTTCACTTAGTATGTGGAATTTGGGGAACAATAGCTGTAGGTATTTTTGCTTCAAATGGTCAAGATATAACATTCTTTGGACAATTAAAAGGAATTGTGGTTATAGGAGTATTTGCTTTTGTAAGTTCATACATAGTTCTATACATTATAAATAAAGTATTACCTTTAAGAGTTAAAAAAGATCAAGAGGTACAAGGTTTAGATGTTGAAGAGTGTGGATTAGAAGCTTATCCAGAATTTAAACGAGCATTTTCATAATATTGGTTTAATAAACTTTTGTTAAAATATTTGTACTAAAAAAAGGATTGATATTGAAAAAAATTGAAGCAGTAATTAAACCCTTTAAACTTGAAGAGGTGAAAGAAGCGCTAGCTAATGTAGGCGTAGCAGGTATGACTGTATCTGAGGTAAAAGGTTATGGTAGACAACAAGGACATAGTGAGCTTTATAGAGGAGCTGAATATGTGGTTGATTTTTTACCAAAGATAAAAATAGAACTAATCGTTGTAGATGAAGATGTTGATAAAATAGTAGCAGTTATTATTGAAGCAGCAAAAACTGGTAAAATTGGAGATGGTAAAATTTTTGTTTCTTCTATTGAAAAAGTAATAAGAATTAGAACAGAAGAACAAGATGAGGATGCGATATGATTAAAGTATTTGAGATAAATAAACCACTAGATATGCATTTACATTTAAGAGATAATGATATGCTACAACTAGTTGGTCCTCTTACATCAAATACTTTTAGTGGTGCTTTAGTAATGCCAAATTTAGTTCCTCCAGTTACAACAAAAGAGGCTCTATTATCATATAAACAAAGAATTTTAGAGGCTTGTAAAGAGGATGATTTTACTCCATATATGACTTTGTTTTTCCAAAATAATTATAGTTTTGAATTTTTAAATGATATAAAAGATGAAATTATAGGAATAAAACTATATCCAGCAGGAATTACTACAAACTCTGAAACAGGAGTTTCTTCTATGGATATCGAAGTTTTAAGACCTACTTTAGAAAATATGAGTAAGTTAGGCATTCCTCTTTGCATTCATGGTGAAACAAATGGTTTTGTTATGGATAGAGAAAAAGAGTTTATGCCAATTTATGAAAGTATTGCAAAAGCTTTTCCTAATTTAAAAATAATAATGGAACATATCACAACAAAAGATGCAGTCGAACTATTAGACAAGTATTCTAATCTTTATGCGACAGTTACTTTACACCATTTACTAATAACTTTAGATGATGTTGCAGGAGGAATGTTAGATCCTCATTTATTCTGTAAACCAATAGCAAAAAGACCAGAAGATAGAACAGCACTTTTAAATGCCGCTTTAAAATCTCATCCAAAACTTATGTTTGGAAGTGATAGCGCTCCTCATCCAAAACATAGAAAAGAGTGTTGTGGTTGTGCAGCAGGAGTATTTACATCTCCTATAGCTCTTCAAGTTTTAGTTGAATTATTTGAAAAACATAACGCATTAGAAAATTTAAATAGTTTTGTATCAGGTAATGCACAAAAAATTTATGGATTAAACCTAAAAGATAAAATTGTAAGATTAGTGAAAAAAGATTTTACAGTTCCAGCTATTTATGAATATAAAAATGAAAAAGTTGTTCCTATGTATGCAGGACAAACTTTGTCTTGGAGTATAGACTCTATTTTATAAAATCAAGAGATATATTTTTAGAAAAAATATATCCTCTTATATTTTGTGGGATTTTTTTTATCCTGCAAAACTCTTTGAAATCTTTTTCTAAAACAACATCTGTTTTTGGAGCTATATAGATAAAATTTTCTGAAATACTAATATTTACTTTATGGGAAACTGTTATATGTTTTTGAAATAAAATTTCAGTTCTTTCTTTTTGACTTAGAAGAATTCCTCTTTTTTTCAAAGATTTATCTATAATTCTAATATTTAAATTATCATCATTTAAATTTTCAAAAACTTCAAGTTCGAATTTTTCAAATAATGGTTCAAATTTTATATTTAAAGATTTTAAATCATCATTTAAATATGCAAAACTATTTTTTACGCCATTTGCAAATTCACTTAAAAATTGATTTGAGAATTTTTTTCTAAAATAGTTTCTTTTATATTTTTCATCTGTATTTGAGCTGTCAATAAAATATTTAATAGAATTTTGTTTTAAAAAATCTTCTAACTCCTCTTTTGTCACACTTAAAAGAGGTCTAAAAATTGTGTACTTTTCTTTTTTTTCAAAGGCTTGCATTCCTAAAAGTTCAACTAAACCAGAACCTTTTGATAGTTGCATTAAAAACCATTCAAAAAGATCATTTAGCTGATGTGCAGTTATTAAAATATCATAAGATTCTTTTTCAATAATATCTTCAAAAAATGAATATCTTATATCTCTTGCAGTTTTTTCAAAATTTGAAGATGATTGTAAAACAACATTTTTTATAAAAATTTGTTTATTATATTTTTTTGCTAAATCTTTTGCATATTGGACTTCATCTTTTGATTGATCTCTTACATTATAATTTACAATTACGATATCAAAAGGAATTTTTGCATTTAAAAGCAGGAAGAAGAGTGCTGATGAATCAACTCCTGCTGAAAATGCTAATATGTTTTTTGTATTAGTTATCTTAGAAAAATCTAAATTCATACTTTTTTTATAATTTTAGCTAGTAGTTTATCACCAGCAAGTTCAGTTGCAGTTACTAGATATTTATCTCCAAAAATAATTTGTTCTTCTAGTTCATTGTCATTTATATAAATCTCTCCATCAATCTCTGGAGCCCAGATTATTTTTCTAGCACTTAAAAGATATTCATGCTCATCACTTTCTCCATCGATATAAACTTCAAAAGTTTTACCAATATCATCTTCTAAAGATTTAATAGTTGTTTGAGAAATTATATCACCTAAAATTTCTGCTCTCTCATCTATGATTTCTTGTTCGATTTTATCATTTCTTGTTTCAGCGGCTGTTCCTTCCTCATCTGAATAAGAGAATACATTTGCTCTATCAAAACCAAATTCTTCTACAAATTTACATAGTTCTTCAAAATCATTTTCACTTTCTCCAGGGTGTCCTGCAATAAATGTAGTTCTTACAAATGAGTTTGGTTTAGATTTCATATATTGCATTAATTCTCTTAATTTCTCAGCACCTTTACCTCTTTTCATAATTTTGAGCATATTTTGGCTTATGTGTTGTAAAGGCATATCAAAGTAGTTTACAAAAACTTTTGAATCAGTAATCTTGTCTATTAAATTGTGAGTTGTTGTACTTGGATATAGATATAAAATTCTAGCTGTTTGTACACCATCTATTTTTTCAACTGCGTCAATTAGTTGTTCTAATCCATCATTATGCCCCAGATCTCTTAAATAAGATGATGAATCTTGAGATACAAAAGAAAAATCTTTATATCCTTTTTTTACTAGGTTTGTAACCTCTTTTACAAGTGATTCAAGTGTTCTTGAATGAAGTTTTCCTTTAAATGATGGAATAGCACAAAATGAACAACTTTGATTACATCCTTCACTTAATTTTACATAGGCATGATAGTTTGAACCAGTAATTACTCTATCATTTTCTTCATTTGCTAAGAATACTTCATTTGAAAAACTACTTCTTTTTTCATGAACTAACTTATCAATTTTATCATAATCTCCAACCCCTGTGAAAATATCAATTTCTGTTAACTCTTTTTGTAAATCATCTTTGTATCTTTCACTTAAACATCCTGCCATAACTAAAACAGAATCTTTTTTTCTTTCATTGTGTAGATTTAAAGTTGTATTTATACTCTCTTCTTTTGCACTATCTATAAAACCACAAGTATTTACTATAATTAAATCTGCTTCACTCTCATTATCTGTTAATTCATAATCTTTTAGTTTTCCAAGCATTACTTCACTGTCAACTAAATTTTTTGTACAACCAAGGCTTACCATATGTAATTTTTTCTTTGGTTTCTCTTCACTAAATTTCATTTTTGTCCATTCTTGTTCATAAATTTTTATAGATTTTAACATATAAGACCATTTATACAAATTAATAAGTTTAAAAACAGTAATATGAAGAATATAAATAAAAAAAAGGAATTTTAAATTATGTCAAAGAAGTACAATATCATTTTTTTGATTTTTACAATGTTTTTAGCTTTTAATTTGAGTTCTTGTAGTTCAACAAAAGATGTTCAAAAATTATCTTATGATCAATCTTTGAAAGATACAAAATGGCAATTAGAAAGTTTAAATGAAAAAGCTATAAAAAAAATTGAAAGAGTAGCAAGTATAAATTTCGATAAAGAAAATAAAGTTTATGGTAATTTAGGATGCAATAATTTTTTTGGTAAATTTGAGTCTAAGAATGATTTATTAAAAATATCTCAAATTGGAAGTACTATGATGATGTGTCAAGATATGAGTATAGAGAGTTTATATTCTAAAATTTTAGAAAATGTAAAAAAATATAAAGTAGAAAAAGGGATTTTAATATTTTTTGATAAAGACAACAAAGAGATAGCAAAATTTAAAAGAGTATAACGCTCTTTTAAATTAATTACATCCAAATATTATCAAGAAGCCTTACTTTTCCAAATCTTACAACTACTAAAATTATTGTATTTGAAGGCTCAATAGTATTTATTTCATCAAATTCTTTATTTACAATTTTTACATATTCAACGTCAAGATTTTCTAAAACTTCATAAATTTTTTCTTTTACTACTTTCGAATTTCTTTCGCCTTTAGCGATTAGATTTCCAGCCATATAAATAGATTTAGATATTTTAAGAGCTTC
>RRZU011274822.1_pt1 | contig 18300 bp, 16 predicted proteins | sample 2165561 | NCBI WGS metagenome assembly RRZU01 (sample SAMN10456909, study PRJNA506462) | wastewater metagenome | isolation source: wastewater sludge | place: USA: Moscow, Idaho | reverse complement strand
GTCGTCTGCGGTTACGGCGACGTGGGCAAGGGCTCGGCCGCAAGCCTTCGCGGCGCCGGCGCCCGCGTCAAGGTGACCGAGGTCGACCCGATCTGCGCCCTGCAAGCCGCCATGGACGGGTTGGAGGTGGTGACGCTTGAGGATGTGGTCGACAGCGCCGACATCTTCAGCACCACCACCGGCAACAAGGACGTGATCCGCATCGAGCACATGCGCGCGATGAAGGACATGGCCATCGTCGGCAATATCGGCCATTTCGACAACGAAATTCAGGTCGCGGCGCTGAAGAACCACAAATGGACCAACATCAAGGACCAGGTGGACCTGATCGAGATGCCCTCGGGCGCGCGGATCATCCTGCTGTCCGAAGGCCGCCTGCTGAACCTTGGCAATGCCACCGGCCACCCGTCCTTCGTGATGTCGGCCAGCTTCACCAACCAGGTGCTGGCCCAGATCGAACTGTGGACCAAGGGCGACGAATACGCGCCGGGCGTCTACATCCTGCCGAAGGCGCTGGATGAAAAGGTCGCGCGGCTGCATCTGGACAAGATCGGCGTCAAGCTGACCCAGCTTTCGCCCGAGCAGGCCGACTATATCGGCGTGCCCGTCGCTGGCCCGTTCAAGTCGGACCATTACCGCTACTGACGCATGGTTTAGGTTGAAATTTGTCGACCTGACGCTAGGCTGCCCCCCGGAAATGACAACCGGGGGGACGGTTACATGAGCAAGCGCGACGATCTGATCGCCAAATACGCCGCCGACATGAAGGACAAGCTGGGCATCACGCCCGACATGGACCTTTTGACCAAGGTGGTGATCGGCTGCGGGCCTTCGATCTACAATGCCGACAGCGAAACGATCGCCGGCTCGGACAAATCCGAGGTCGAGCGGGTCAAGACCAGCTACCTGATCAAGAAACTGGGACTGGCCGACGGGCCGGAACTGGACGCGGCCATTCAGGACGCGTTGACGAAATACGGCAGCAGCAACCGCAGCAAGTATCGCGCGGTGGTCTATTACCTGCTGTGCGTGCATTTCGGCAAGCAGGCGGTCTACGCCTGACGCCCGCGACAACCTGCCGCAGCGCCCTGTCGTGACCGCGCTGCCGGGCCGGCCTCGCCGGTCCCGGATGGTCAGCGGATCAGCGACTTGATCGCGCAAAGATGTTCGCGGCTGGCGCCAAGCGCGTCTGCCGCCAACGCCTCGGCCCCGGCCAGCAACTGATCGGGCGCGAGCAGCCGGTCGACCAGCCCCCAGGCCAAAGCCTCTTCGGCGGCGATCTTCTGACCGGCCATCAGGATCATCTTCGCCCGTGACGGGCCGATCAGCGCCGCCAGCCGCTCCGGGTCGCCGGGACGCGGCAGAAACCCCAAGCGCATGACAGGATAGAAGAATTTCGCCTGCGGCACGGCAATCCGCAGGTCGCAGGCCAGCACCATCCCCAGCGATCCGCCCGCCGCCGTGCCGTTCAGCGCCGCGATGGTCAGGCAGGGCATCGAGGCGACGCGCGCCGACAGCCGCTCCCATTCCGGCGAAACGGCGAGGCCGTTTCTTGCATCCGCCAGATCGGCGCCGGCGGAAAACACCGCGCCCGTCCCGGTCAGGATCACCGCGCGCAGGTCGTCGCGCGCGGCCATGGCGTCGAAGGCGGCGGTCAGGTCGCGAAGCATTGCCTCGGTCAGGGCATTCGCCTTGCCGGGCCGGTCGATCACGATCCTGCCAGTTCCCCCCTCAAACGCGGTCCCTATCATCATATCCTCCTTGGAGCGGCGCCCGGCCTATGTCAAAAGCCCGGCACACATTTGTCGTGCAATTCTCGCTTTGAAAGGTAATGAGATGAACCTGCGACTGACAAGCTCGGCCCTCGCCCTTGCGGCCATGACAGTCCCGGCCCTGGCCGACGTGACCTCAGAGCAGGTCTGGCAGTCCTGGGTCGATTACTATGCCTCGGCCGGCTATCAGGTCAAGGAAGGCAATCGCGCGAAAGCCGGCGACACGCTGACCATCAGCGACCTGACCATCACCGCCGCCAGCACCGGCGAGGCCAAGGGCACCCTCACCATCAACGTCCCCACGGTCGACCTGACCGACCTTGGCGACGGCAAGGTGCGCACCGTCTATGCCGACAAGGTGACCGCCAGCATCGCCGGCGCCGACAAGGACGGCAAGCCGTTCAGCACCGATCTTGCCGTCGACATTCCCGGCAACTCGACCATCACCTCGGGCGCGCCCGAGGACATGACCCATACCTTCGATTATCCGACGCTGGACCTGTCGGTGGCCAAGGTCGTCGCCGACGGCAAGGAACGCCCGCTGCCGATCCGTCTGTCGACCCAGAACACCACCGGCTCGATGCACCGCGTCACCGATGCGGCCGCGAAATACACCTATGACATGAAGACCGAAAAAGCGGTCATCACCGCCGATATCACCGATATCGAGGGGAAACCGGGCGACAATTTCAAGTTCGACGGCACGATGACCGGGCTGGAAAGCAGCGGCACGATGAGCATGCCCAAGGACGCCAATATCGGCGCCGACCTGAACGCCGCGCTGAAATCCGGCATGTCGCTGGACGGCACCGTGAAGGTCGGCGGCACCAGCGGCACCTTCGAGCTGGCCTCGACCGGCGATGACGGCAAGGCGCAGACCGGCTCGGGCAAATACGACACCAAGGCGTTCGACCTGTCGATGTCGATGTCGCAGGACGGGCTGACCTATCAGGGCAATTCGGACGCGGTGGCGGTTGAACTGACCACCTCGGACATGCCCTTCCCGATCAAATACGCGACCGAGAACGCCAGCTTCGACATCCAGATGCCGGTGATGAAGGCCGAGGCGCCGCAGCCGTTCAAGGTCGCCTATTCGCTGGGCGGCCTGACGCTGGGCGAGGAAATCTGGGGCCTGTTCGACCCGCAGGCCAAGCTGAAGCGCGACCCGGCCTCGATGGATCTGGACCTGACCGGCCTGATGCAGATCAATCAGGACCTGTTCGATCAGGCCGCCGCCGCCGCGATGCCGGCAGCCGAGCCCGCAGCCGAGCCCGCGACCGGCGAGGCCGCCGAAGGTGAAGCCGCCGAAGGCGCCGGCGCCGCGACCCCTGCCCCCGCGGCCGAGCCGATCATCCCGACCGAGGTCACGATCAACCAGTTCGCGCTCAGCCTGTTGGGCGCCAGCATGACCGCCGAGGGTGCGCTTAAGGCCGCCGAGGGCGCCGATATCGCGACCGCGCCGCCGGTCGGCCAGATCAAGGCCGAGTTCAACGGCGTGAACGGCCTTCTGGACACGCTGGGCGGCATGGGTGTGATCCCGGCCGATCAGGTGACGGGCGTGCGCATGATGCTGGGCCTGTTCACCAAGCCGGGCGCCGAGGGCGAGGACAAGCTGACCACCGACCTTGAATTCAAGGAAGGCGGCACGGTCTTTGCCAATGGTCAGCAAGTCCGCTAAACCTTCATTCAGTCCGGCTCCGGCCGGGCGCAGATGACGAATGAACGCCGGGGGCCGGGCAGGATTGTCGCGGCCCCCGGCTTGCACCCGAGGTGAACCATGTCCGACCCCCTGCCGCTTGAGGCCCTGACCGGACGGCTTCTGGCCGCCGCCGCCCGCGCCGGCGCCGATCAGGCCGATGCCGTCGCATTGTCCGCCAGCGCCGTCTCGGTCGAGGTGCGCCGTGGCGGACTGGAACATGCCGAACGCGCCGATGGCGTCGAGATCGGGCTGCGGGTGCTGATCGGCGGCCGGCAGGCCAGCGTCTCGGCCTCGGACCATTCCGACCGCACGATCGGGGAAATGGCCGCCCGCGCCGTCGCCATGGCGCGCGAGGCGCCGGTCGACGACACGCTGGGCCTGGCCGAGCCGGGCCAGCTTGCCCGCGACACCGACAATTCCCGGCTGGAGCTGCTGGACGACGCGCCCGCGCCCAGCCCCGCCGAATTGCAGGACATGGCGCTGCGCGCCGAGGCGGCGGCGCTGGCGGTCGGCGGCATCTCGCAGGTGGAAACCGCGGGCGCCAGCCATTCGCGCCGCGATATCTGGCTGGCGACCTCGAACGGGTTCTCGGCCGGATATGGGCGCAGCAGCCACAGCCTGTCCACCGTCGCCATCACCGGCGAGGGGCTGGGGATGGAGCGCGACTGGGCCGGCGAAGGCCGCATCCATGCCAGCGACATGCCCTCGCCCGAGGATATCGGCCGCCTTGCCGCCGAACGCACCATCGCCCGGCGCGGCGCGCAAAAGCCGCCGACCGGCGCCTTCCCCATCATTTACGACGAACGCGTGGCCGCGGGGCTGATCGGGCATCTGGTCAGCGCCGTCAGCGGCACCGCCATCGCGCGCGGCGCAAGCTGGCTGCGCAATGCCCTGGGCGAGGCCGTGCTGCCCCCCGGCTTCAACCTGCGCGAGGACCCGCACCTGCTGCGGCAGGGCAATTCGCGCCTGTTCGACGCCGAGGGCCTGCCCACCGCGCCGCGCCTGATCGTCGAGGACGGCATCCTGAAAGGCTGGACGCTGGATCTGGCCACCGGGCGCAAGCTGGGCATGGCCTCGACCGCCAGCGCCATGCGCGGCGCCGGTAGCCCGCCCGCGCCTGGCGTCACCAATCTGGAACTGACACCGGGGCGGCAGACGCGCGACGAGTTGATCCGCGACATGGGACGCGGGCTGGTAGTGACCTCGATGCTGGGGGCCTCGGTCAACCCGACGACCGGGGATTATTCGCGCGGCGCCGCCGGGTTCTGGGTCGAGAACGGCCAGATCACCCATGCCGTCAACGAATGCACCATCGCCGGCAATCTGCGTGACATGCTGATGCACCTGACCGCCGCCAACGACCTGCCGGACTGGCGGGCGATGCGCGTGCCCAGCCTGCTGGTCGAAGGGATGACCGTTGCCGGCGGCTGAGGACGACCTGATCCTGCTGCAAGACGCCGCGCGCGAGGCCGGCGAGATCGCGCTGCGCTATTGGCGCGGCGACTTCCGGACCTGGGACAAGGGCGACGGCGCCGGCCCGGTGACCGAGGCCGATCTGGCCGTCAACGCCCATCTTGAACGCCGGCTGCGCGGCGCGCGCCCCGATTACGGCTGGCTCAGCGAGGAAAGCCCCGACGACCCCACCCGGCTGGAGGCTGCGCATTGCTTCATCATCGACCCGATCGACGGCACCCGCGCCTTTATCGACGGCCAGACCGGGTTTTCACATTCGCTGGCCATCGCGCGCGGGCATCGGATCGTCGCCGCCGTGGTGCATCTGCCGGCGCAGGACCTGACCTATGCCGCCCATGCCAAGGGGCCGGCGCGGCTGAACGGCAATGCCATCACCGCCTCGACGCACGGGTTTCAGGGCGCGGATGTGCTGGCCGGCAAGCCCAGCCTTGACCCGGTGCATTGGCGCGGCGTGACGCCGCCGCTGAAGCGCAGCTTCCGGCCGTCGCTGGCATGGCGGCTGTGCCTTGCGGCCGAGGGACGCTTTGACGCCGTGCTGTCGGTGCGCGAGGCGTGGGAATGGGATATCGCCGCGGGCAGCCTGATCGCGCTTCGCGCCGGATGCCTTGCGACCGATCTTTCCGGGCAGCCCTTGCAATTCAACACCGCCCGGCGGCTGAGCGACGGGCTGATCGTGGCGCCCCCCGCCATCCATGACGGGATGCTGGCGGCGATGACGCCGCGGCCCACGCGGGCGGGCACGGCTTGATGCCCCGCTGCGGCGCGGCTAGACTGGCGGGGCTGGTCCTGCACGGGCCCTTTGCCGCCAATGACAGGGCCCGCCCATGAGCCGCCTTCCCCCCGAAACCCGCGACCGGCTCGCCGACGAGATCACCTTTCACCCCGCCAATGCCGAGGCGCGGCTGCTGCGCGAGGCGCTTGGCCGCTTTGCCACCGGCGTGACGGTCGTCACCGCCATGGGGTCGCTGGGGCCGGTGGGCATGACGGTGAACAGCTTTTCCAGCGTGTCGCTGGCGCCGCCGCTGGTGCTGTGGTGCCCGGCCCGCGCCTCGACCCGGCACGCGGTCTTTGCCGAGGCCGAGGCATGGTCGGTGCATGTCCTTGGCGCCGAACAGCTTGAGACCTGCCTGCGCTTTACCAAGGGCGGCCGGCAGTTTCAGGACCTGACCCCGGTCATCACCCCCGAAGGGGTGCCGGTGCTGCCCGGCGCAGCGGCGCGGTTCGACTGCCTTGCCCATGCCGTGCATGAGGCGGGCGACCATTCGGTGCTGATCGGGCGGGTGCTGCGGGTGACCGTCGCCGGTCCGGGCGATCACCCGCTGGTCTTTGCCGCCGGTCGCTTCGGGCAGTTCCAGCCCGACGAGACCGGCTGAACGGGGCCGGCTGAGGCGCGGCCGGCTAGACGCAGCCCGCCTCAGCTATCCTCAAGCGGCGGCAGCGGCTGCGAGAAGATGTCGTCGATACGCGGCACCGGCGCAGAACTGGTGCGCACCGAACGCCCCGGGCCGCCCAGAACGGCGATCTGCCGCGCCAGTTGCGCAATCGCCTGCGACTGCGCGCGGGCGATGGCGCCGGGTTCGGAATCCACCGGCAGCGGCACGGAAATGTCGAAGCTGCGCGCCTGATTGGCGCCGCCCGCCTTGTCGTCCGACACGAAATAGCGCCCGCTGAGACGATAGATGCCGTCGGCCTGCGCCAGCGCCTTTTCGACGCGGACCTCGATGCGGCGGCGCGGCGGCTCGGCCAGGGGCCAGGGCTCGGCGATCACGGTGGCGCCCGACATGTCCGAGATCGTGCGCGCCAGCGTCTGCGTGAAGGCGCGCTGCGGATTGTCGGCCCACAGCTCCTTGGTGTTCGAGCGCACGGCCCCGTCCTCGGTCTGCCAGCTTACCTCGCCGCCCGCGGCGTATTCGGGCAGCGACACGTCCTTCAGCTCGGCCGTGCCCAGCCGGTCGGGGACGCGCTCGCCGCTCAGCGGCGGGTCGATCAGGTAGCGGGCGGTCTTTTCGCCGTTCGAGCAGGCGCCCAACAGGGTCAGCGCGGCGATGGAAGCAAGGATCAGGCGCATCATTAACGTCCCAGGATGAAGGCTTGCGGATTGCGTTCGATACTGCGGGCGAGGCTGGCGAAGGAATTCGCCGCGCGCCGCATCTCACGCATGAGGTTGACGGTTTCAATGTTGAAATCGGACCGGTCGCCATAGGCCGCCAGCACGGCGTCGGCACGCGCGGCCAGCGCCTCAAGCCGGGCGGAAAGCTGCGGCAACCGCTTGACCGAGGCCGAGACATCCTGCGCCGCCGTGCTGGCCGAGGCCAGCGCGTCGTTCAGGCTGCCCGCGGCATTGCCGTCGCGCAGGTCGGTCAGCAGTCCCGACGCGGCCTTGAGCGTCTCGGAAAGGTTCCGCGGCAGTTCCTCGGTATCCTTGGTGCCAAGCACGGCACGCAGATCCTTCAGGATGCCCTCGGCCTCGGTGCCGATGGCGGCGAAATCGACCTGGCCGACACTGGTCACGGTCTTGTCGATCCCCTGCACCATCGAGGGCACGTCGGCGGCGGCCAGCTTGACCGCGGCGGCCGCGGCGGCGGCCTCGTCGATCATGCCGCGCAACTGCGTCAGCGCGCCCGAATCGCGCAGCTCCGAGGTGGCGGACCTGATCTCGCCCGCCGCGGACTGGGCGTTTTCCAGCGTGCCGCGCAGCGCGCCCGGAATGGCGCGGGTGTCGTCGCTGCTGGCCAGCGCGGTGATGCTGTTCATCATGTCGGTGGCGGATTTCAGCGCCTCTTCGATCGGCAGGTTGCCGATGCGGGCCAGGAAGCCCTGCGCGTTCTGGGTGAAATCGGACAGCTTGCCGGGAACCGAGGGGATCAGCGGGTTCGGCTGGGCGCTGGCGTCGATCTGGGCCGGCGCCGCGTCGGGCAGCTCGACCAGTTCGACCTTCAGCGAGGTGCCAAGGAAGCCGGCGCTGGCAAGCCTTGCGCGCAGCCCCGAGGTCGCGACCTGGGCCGTGACGAACTCCAGCGCCTGTTCCTTGGTGGCGTCCTGGCCAAGGCCAAGCCGGCGCGGGTCAAGCGACAGCGTCACCTCCTGCTCGACATGTTCCTTGCCGTCGTGATCGGTCATCACCCGCGCCGCCAGATCGGTGACGCGGCCCACGGTCAGGCCCATGAACTGCACGTCCGCGCCGGTATTCAGCCCCTGAACGGATTCGCCGATCAGCATGGTCAGGCGCAGCGCACGCGCATCGTCGGCATAGACATTGGTGCGGGCCGTCGCCTCGTCCGGTTGCAGGACGAACACATGCCCGTCCGCAATCGGACTGCCGCCCGACGAGACAGTGGCGAATTCGGCCCCGCCCCGCAGGACCGAAACCAGCGAGTTCATATTGAGCTGCAAGCCCTGCGCGCCCAGCGACACCGAAAAGCCCGAGGTGTCCCAGAACACCGTGTTGCTGGTCAGCCGCTGGTCATGGGGCGCGGCGATAAAGACATCGGCCAGCACGCTGCCGTCGTCGTCGGACAGGCGCAGGTTCTGCATCCGCCCGACCTGAAGGCCGCGGAAGGTGATCGGCGCGCCCTCGGACATGCCGCGCGACCGCTCGGCGGACAGCACGATGCGCGTGCCGACGGCGCCCGGGCTGGTCAGCGGCGCCTTGGCAAGGCCCTCGAACCGGCGCACCGGCCCCTCGATCTTGTCGTCCCAGTAACCTTCGATGAAGGCCCCGGTCAGCACCGTATCCAGCCGCGAGATCCCCTCGGCCGAGACCTGCGGGCGCACGATCCAGAACCGCGCGTCCTTGTCGATATAGGGCGCCAGTTCCTTTTCCACCCGGACATTGACCAGCACCTGTTGAAGATCGTCGGTGAAGCGGACGGTTTCGACCTTGCCCACGGTGATCTCGCGGAACTTCAGCGCGGTCTCGCCCGGGACGATGCCGGTCGCGTCCTTGAAGGCGACGGTGATGACCGTGCCACGGCCGGCGATGGCGTTCCAGCCCACGCCCAGCGTGACGATCAGCGCAAGGATCGGCACCAGCCAGACCAGTTGCAGGCCGCCGCGCGCAGACCGCTCGGGCGTCTTGCGGGCCGGTTCAGAGGGCTTCATCGGGGCATCGTTGCGATTCTGCGGCGTGGTGTCCGTCATTCTTCTTCCTTGCGGTTGCGCAGCGGCAGGCCACGCCAGATCAACCTGGGATCAAAGCTTTGCGCGGAAAGCATGGTGAAGGCGACCGACAGCGCGAACGAGACCGCTGCCGGGCCGGGATGGATCGAGGCGACAAAGCCAAGCTGCACCAGCGCAGACAGGATCGCCACGACAAAGACGTCGATCATCGACCAGCGGCCGATGAACTCGACCACCTCATAGACATGCAGGCGGCGATGGGCGTCCCTGACGGTGGCCGGCCGGCCCGCGACCCGCGCCAGCCAGATGATGGCGACGAATTTCGAGATCGGCACCACGATCGAGGCGATGAACACGATCGCCGCCACCCCGTAGCTTTTATAGTGAAGCAGTTCGATCACGCCGCCAAGGATGGTGGATTCGCTTTTGCCGCGCAGGCCGCCCAGCGTCGAGGTGATCAGCATCGGGAACATGTTCGCCGGGATATAGAAGATCAGCCCCGCCGCCAGCCACGCCCAGACCGCCGCCAGCCCGCGCCGGTCGGGCAGCACCAGCGCGCTGCCGCAGCGCTGGCAGACCGTCTCATGTTCGGGCCAGACGCGGCCGCAGCCGCGGCAGCCGACCAGCCGCGCGCGATGGGCGGTCATCACCGGACCCTCGTGCCCGGGCGCACCCTCGCGCAGCAGGCCGTCATCTTCGGTCAGGTTCATCGCCGCCCCTCGACCATTTCGCGGCCGTCGGTCGGCAGGCCGCCATCCTCGATGGCGTCCCAGATCGTCGCGGCGCTGGTGAAGGCGTCGCTGGCCGCGGTGACCAGGATCAGCGCGCAGAAGGCCCAGAAGGCCGGCCCGAAGCTGATATTGGCAAGGCCCGCGATCTTGACCAGCGCCACGGCGGTGCCGATGACAAAGATCTCGGCCATGGACCACGGGCGCAGCGCCTCGGACAGGCGAAAGGCGCGCACGGCATGGGCATAGGGCGGCCGGTCGCGCGACAGCGGCAGCAGCGTATAGACCAGCAGCATGGCGCGCAGCACCGGCAGGCCGACGATGCTGCCCATCAGCGCGACGGTCAGCGGCACCAGCGCGCCTTTGGAAAACGCCATGACCACCCCGAAAAGCGAGGTCTCGTTGCCAAATCCCATGCGCGAGATTTCCAGAAACGGAAAGAACACCGCCCCCACCATCAGCACGAATGTGGTGAAGGACAGCGCGATGATGCGCGTGAAGGCGCCGGCGCGCGGCGCGGCCAGCACCTTGTTGCAGCGCACGCAGCGCGCGGTTTCGCCCGATTCCAGCTCGCGTTCGATGTGCAACGCATCGCAGCGCGGACAGGCAACAAGCCCCGCGCCGGTGGTCAGATCGTATTCGCCCTCGATAATCATCCGGGCAACATACGCCCGAAGGTCAAGCAGACAAGTGGGCGGCCGTCGATGCTTGCACGAGGGTTGCACCATTCCTACAGTCGGGGCGCGCGGCGATAGGGGGAAATACCATGGTTCACGATTTCATCGTCATCGGCGCCGGCAGCGCGGGCTGCGTGCTGGCCAACCGCCTTTCCGCCGATCCCCGCCACCGCGTCTTGCTGATCGAGGCGGGCGGCCGCGACAACTATCACTGGGTCCATATCCCCGTCGGCTATCTGTATTGCATCGGCAATCCGCGCACCGACTGGGGCTTCAGGACCGCGCCCGAACCGGGTCTTGGCGGGCGCGACCTGCTTTATCCGCGCGGCCGCCTGCTGGGCGGCTGCTCGTCGATCAACGGCATGATCTACATGCGCGGACAGGCCGCCGATTACGACCACTGGCGCCAGCTTGGCTGCACCGGCTGGGGTTGGGACGACGTGGAGCCGCTATTCAAGGCCTCCGAGGATTATTATGCCGGCGCGTCCGAGCATCACGGCGCCGGCGGCGAATGGCGGGTCGAAGAGCAGCGTCTGCGCTGGGATATCCTTGACGATTTCGCCCTTGCCGCGCAGGCCGCGGGCATCCCCGCGACCGAGGATTTCAACTCTGGCGACAACGAGGGCGTCGGCTATTTCAAGGTGAACCAGCGCGGCGGCTGGCGCGTCTCGGCCGCCAAGGCATTTCTCAGGCCCGCGCTTTCGCGCCCGAACCTGACGGTGATGACCGACACGCAGGTGCGCCGCGTCCTGTTCGACGGCCGCCGCGCCACCGGTGTCGAGGTGATCCAGGGCGGCCAGACCAGGGTGATCGCGGGCGGCCAGATCATCCTTTCCGCCGGCGCCATCGGCAGCCCGCAGATCCTGCAACTGTCCGGCATCGGCCCCGGCGCGCTGCTTCATTCGATGGGTATCGAGGTCCTGCGCGACTGCGCCGTGGGCGAAAACCTTCAGGATCACCTGCAAATCCGCTGCGCCTACCGGGTCGAGGACGCCGTTACCCTGAACCAGATGACCCGGCATTGGTGGGGCAAGGCGCGCATCGCCGCGCAATATGCGCTGTTCCGCAACGGCCCGATGAGCATGGCCCCCAGCCAGCTTGGCGCCTTTGCCCGGTCCTCGCCCGATGTGGCGACGCCCGATCTGGAATATCACGTCCAGCCGCTCAGCCTTGAGGCATTCGGCGGCGCGCTGCACGATTTCCCCGCGATTACCGCCAGCGTCTGCAACCTGCGTCCCGAAAGCCGCGGTCATGTGCGGATCACCTCGCCCGATCCGCTGGCGCATCCGCTGATCGCGCCGAATTACCTCTCGACGTCCGGCGACCGGCTGGTGGCGGCGCGCGCCATCCGCCTGACCCGGCGAATCATGGCGCAAGAGCCGATGGCCCGGCACAATCCGCAGGAATTCAAGCCCGGCCCCGGCGGCGACAGCGACGAGGATCTGGCGCAGGCCGCAGGTCGCATCGCCTCGACCATCTTTCACCCGGTGGGCACGGCACGGATGGGCGCGGATGCCGGTTCCATCGTCGATCCGACGCTGAAACTGCGGGAATTTCAGGGGATCAGGGTGGTCGATGCCTCGATCATGCCGACGATCACCTCGGGGAATACCAACAGCCCGACGGTGATGATCGCCGAAAAGGCGGCGCGGCTGATCCTTGCGGAAATGCAGGGCATTTGAGCCGTTAACTGGATATTAGCGGCGCTGTCCTAGACCTTTCGACAACACATCGAAAGGGACGGATTCATGGCCGGCAACGGGGGCAATGCCCCGATCATCATCAAGCGCGTGCAGGGTGGCGGCGGTGGCGGCCATCACGGTGGCGCCTGGAAGGTCGCCTATGCCGACTTCGTCACCGCGATGATGGCGTTCTTCCTGCTCATGTGGCTGCTGAACGCAACCACAGAAAAGCAGCGTCAGGGCCTGGCCGAATATTTCAACCCGACGCTGATCCACACCACCAGCAGCGGCTCTGACGGCCCCTTCGGGGGTGAGGTGCAGGATGCCAAGACCAATTCCGGCAAGGGTGCGGGCGCCTCGACCGACCAGATGGCGGCGCAGGCGCGCGACGGCAAGGAGGCCAGCTTCGACGCCGTCGCCCGCCACATTCAGAACCAGTTGACCGGGACCGGCGCCGAATCGCTGCAAAAGGTGAACCTGCTGCGCCATGTCGTCACCCGGATGACCGACGAAGGTCTGGTGATCGAACTCACCGACCTTGTCGATGAGCCGCTGTTTCAGGCCGACAGCGCCCAGCCCACCCCGGTGATGAAGGAACTCGCCGGGCTGCTCTCGGGTGTGCTGGGCCGGGTCAAGAACGACATCGCGCTTTCCGGCCATGTCCGCGCCTATCCGGAAATGCTGATCCAGTCCCCGGTCTGGGCGCTGTCGGACGCGCGCGGCCACGCCGTGCGCAACCTGCTTGAGGATTCGGGCCTGGCGGCCACGCGCATCCAGCGCGTCACCGCCTATGCCGACCGCAAGAACCGTTCGGTGAACCCGATGGACCCGAACAATAACCGCATCGAAGTAATTTTACTCAGATAGTCGGCCGGATGGCCGGCGGCGTTAGGGGCATATTAACCCCCTTGCGCCACAATTCACCCAAGCACGACTCACACAGGATGACTACAGAATGTCGATCTCCTCTGCGCTCAGCGCCAGCGTCTCGGGCTTGTCCGCAAATTCGACGCGGCTTGCCAATATCTCGGACAATATCGCGAACTCCAGCACCTATGGCTACAAGCGGGTGAATACCGAATTTGAAAGCATGGTGATCAACCAGTCGCGGGGCGGTGGCGTCTATACGGCCGGCGGCGTGCGGGCCACCACCGGGCGTGATATCGAACAGCGCGGCAACCTCGTCACCACCTCGAACCCGCTGGATATCGCCATCTCGGGCCGCGGCATGCTGCCCGTGACGACGATTGGCGAAGTCGGGCGCTCGCCCGCCGGTTCGCAGGATCTGACGATGGCGCGGACCGGGTCCTTCAGCACCGACGACCTGGGCAACCTGCGCACCAGCTCGGGCCTGGTCCTGCTTGGCTGGCCCGCAAATGCCGACGGCACCGTACCCAGCCAGCCGCGCGACGGCGTCTCCGGCCTGCAGCCCATCGTCATCAACACCAGCCAGACCGCAGCCGATCCGACGACCCGCGTCACCCTGGGCATCAACCTGCCCGCCGATGCCTCGATCGGCGGCTCGACCGGCGATGCGCGCGAAATGGACGTGCAGTATTTCGGCAACCTCGGCAACTCTGAACGGCTGACCTTCTCCTTCACGCCCGATGTCAGCGCCGCGGCAGGCACGCGCTCGAACTCCTGGACGATGCAGGTTCGCGATTCGGCCATCGCCAACGATCCCAGCACAGCCGCGGATGAATCGGTCATCGGCTCCTACACGTTGACGTTCAACGACAGCCAGACCGGGGGCGGGACGCTGGCCAGCGTCACCGGATCGACCGGCGGCGCCTATGACCCCGCAACGGGCGAATTGACCGTAACCACCGCGGGCGGCCCCATCGCCGTCGATATCGGCCGCCTTGGCGACAGCACCGGCATGACGCAGCTCAGCGCCGCCTTCTCGCCCGCGAACGCGTCGCGGAACGGCTCGCCCGTGGGCAACCTCACCGGGCTTGAGTTCGATGAAAAGGGTTTCCTCAAGGCCACCTACGATACCGGCTTCACACGCACGCTCTACCAGGTTCCGCTGGTCGACGTGCCCAGCGTGAACGGTCTGATCGCCATGGACAATCAGACCTACAAGGTCTCGCCCGACTCCGGCCCGTTCTATCTCTGGGACGCCGGCGATGGGCCGACCGGCCAGGTTGTCGGCTATGCGCGCGAGGCATCGAACACCGACGTCGCCGCCGAACTGACCGACCTGATCCAGACGCAGCGCGCCTATTCGTCAAACGCCAAGGTCATCCAGACCGTGGACGAGATGCTTCAGGAAACCACCAACATCAAACGCTGATCACTAAGGCAGCCGGCTCAGGCTGGCTGCCCCGCCACGACATGGAGACTTCGTCATGAGTATATCCTCTGCCATCTCGAACGCGGTTTCCGGTCTGACTGCGGCTTCGCGCGGGACCGAGATCGTCTCGACAAACATCGCGAACGCGCGCACCGAAGGCTATGCGCGCCGCGAACTGGACCTTTCATCGCGGATCTACGAACGCGGTGGCGGCGTCAGCATCGATGGGGTCAGCCGCATGATCAATGCGAGCCTGCTGGCTGACAACCGCCTGGCCCGCGCACAATCGGGCGCTTCCGATGCGATTGCCTCCTTCCACGCCGCCCGCGAAGACGAGATCGGAACAGCAACCGAGGCGACGTCGCTGGGCAGCCTGCTGACTGCGTTCGACACCGCACTGACCAGCGCCGCCGCGCGCCCGGACAGCGACGTTCGCCTGAAAGCAGTCCTCGATGCAGCGCAGACGCTCGCCAGCAAGATCAACGGCATCGCCAACGGCATTCAGAGCGCCCGCACCGACGCTGAGCAAACGATCGCCAATGACGTCTCGCGCCTGAACACCGCGCTTGAACAGGTCGCGTCCCTGAACAAACAGATCGCCAGCCTGTCCGCACAAGGCAAGGACGCGTCGTCCCTGATGGACTCGCGGCAAGCCACGATTGACAAGATCGCTGAAATCGTCCCGCTCCAGCAGATCGCCCGGGACCACGGCCAAGTCGCCCTGTTCACAACCGGCGGCGCTGTACTTCTGGACGGAACCGATCCGGCACGCATCGAGTTCACGCAGGCAGGCCCCATCGGCGCGGGCATGAGCGTCGCTGCCGGCACGTTGTCCACACTGACCTTCAACGGCAAAGAGCTGACCACAACTCAACAGGCCGCGATGTTTTCAGGCGGCTCGCTCAGCGCGAACTTTGCCGTTCGCGACGAACTGGCGCCTGAATACCAACGACAGATCGACGCCTACGCCCGCGATCTGTATGATCGGATTTCGGACCCGGCGCTGGATGCAACGCTACCGACCGGCGGGCCGGGCCTGTTTACCGATGCTCAGGGCGCATTCCTCGCCACAAATGAAATCGGCTTTGCAAATCGCCTGACGGTTTCAAACCTTGTCGATCCTGCATCGGGCGGTCAGCTCTGGCGTATTCGTGCCGGGATCAACGCCACAGGCGCCGGCGATGTTGGTGAAAGCTCGCTGCTCAACAATCTCAGCACAGCCCTTTCGACCTCACGCGCGCCAGGCTCCAGCAATATGTCGAGCAGCCTTAGAACGCTGCATTCGCTGACAGCCGAGCTCTCGTCATATGCGGCATCGAACCGGATCGGCAGTGAGGCGGCCGCTCTGCAAAACAACACACATCGCGAAAGCCTGCAAACTGCATTGCTGGCAGATGGCGTCGACTCTGACAAGGAAATGGAAACCCTTCTCGCCCTAGAGGCAGCCTACTCTGCCAATGCCAAGGTTTTCCAAACCGCTACCGATATGCTCGACACAATTCTGAGGCTGACATGACAAGTTTCAATTCGATCGGCGACCAATCACGGTCGTATCAACTCCGCTTGTCGCAATACCTCCTCAAGGGCAGACTCGATACACTGACCAAGGAGGCGGCGACCGGGATCAAAGACGACATTCCCGAGGCGCTCAACGGCGATCTGTCGCGCATCTCGCATATTGAGTCCCGGCTGACGATGCTGGCGACCTATCAGCAGAACGCGTCAGAGGCAAAAACCATGTTCGAGGGCATGCAGACGGTGCTTGGACACCTCCAGACATCGGTGAACGACCTAGGCCCCAACGTGTTGTCCGAGGCGAACAGCTCACCCGACGAAATCTTGCAGATGCGGGCTTCGCAAACCTCACAGAATTTCCGGTCAATGTTCATCGCCCTGAACACAAACGTCGCCGGAAGGTACATATTCTCTGGCAATCGAACAGATACCGCACCGCTGGGTTCATTCGCGGACCTGATCTCGGGTTTGAATACCGCAGTAGCTGGCGCCACGACCGCGACAGATATCGCGACGCGGATCGAAAGCTGGTTTGACGCCCCGGTCGGCATGGGGGGCTTCGCCGACGCCATCTATCGCGGCAACGATACCGGTAGCGCGCAAATTTCCATTTCTAATGGCCGCACGGTCGGTTCCAGCCTGACCGCGAACTCTGACGAGTTACGAAACATGATGAAAGGCATGGCGATATTGACCTATGTCGCTGAGTCTGGATCAGGCCTTGACTCAGCGACAGTGCGCACGCTGTTCAGGACATCTGGCGAAAAGCTCGTCAACGCTGGTACGGAGTTGATCATCGCAAGCTCCATGATTGGCCTGCAAGAGGCGGCTACCACCAAAACCCAAGCGCAGAACACCGCCGAGAGTTCGGCCCTGTCGATCGCCCGCTCGACGCTTATCAGTGCTGACCCATATGAAACGGCGACTGCGCTCCAGGAGACGGAGGCCAGTATTCAAAACCTATATACGCTTACTGCCCGCCTCTCCCGCCTGAAATTGACGGACTATCTGTGATGAGGTTTCTCTGCGTCATCGTTCTTCTGCTTGGTAGCATAGGTTGGGTAAATGCCGCCCCAGTGCGGATCAAGGATCTTGCAAATGTTGACGGGGTACGTGGCAACGACCTCGTCGGTTATGGGCTCGTCGTCGGCCTTAACGGGTCAGGTGATAGCTTACGCAACTCGCCTTTCACCGAGGAAATCATGGCTGGGCTGTTGGAAAGGCTTGGAGTGAACGTAAGCGACGAATCGTTTCGCCCGAAGAACGTGGCAGCGGTGATCGTTACGTCGACGCTGCCACCATTCGCGCGCGCGGGCTCGCAGATCGACGTCAATGTCGCGGCAATAGGTGACGCAAAAAGCCTGCTTGGCGGAACACTGGTCATGACACCGCTGAATGCCGCTGATGGAGAGATATATGCCGTTGCGCAGGGCTCTATCCTAGCAAGCGGTGCGGAAGCTTCAGGTGCGGCTGCATCCGTCGTTCAAGGTGTCCCGACAACCGGGACCATTCCATCCGGCGCGCGAGTCGAGCGCGAAGTCGCCTTTGATTTTTCGCAAATGACAAGTTTGCGTCTGGCACTTCGCAACCCTGACTTTACGACGGCTGCACGTGTCGAGGCAGCAATAAACCAAAAACTTGGCCGTGGCGTCGCCGAGTTGCTTGATTCTGGGACGATCACAATCAATGCAACGGCGTTAGGACGTATCAATCCCGCAAGACTTATGGGGCAGATTGAAACGATCTCGGTCGAACCCGAGGCTGCCGCCAGAGTGGTCATCGACCACAAGTCGGGGACGATCGTAATGGGCGAGAACGTTCGCATCTCGCGCGTTGCGGTTTCTCAAGGAAACTTAACCTTGCGAGTTCGCGAAGCGCCGGTCGTCTCACAACCGAACCCCTTCGCGCCAGGAGAAACAGTTGTCGTGCCACGCACTCAAGCGGAAATCACGCAAGAACCTGGCATCGGCTTCGCCGAAGTGTCAGGCGAGTCCTCTCTGTCAGATGTTGTCGCAGGTCTAAACGCACTGGGGATACGCCCTCGCGATATGATCGACATTCTCAAGGCCGTACATGTAGCCGGCGCTCTACACGCTGAATTGATCATAAACTGATATCATCAACGACGCAATGAGCATGAATTCACACAACATCATATCATATTTTACGTCTGCGATTACATTCCAAACTAGCGCGATATTAGGTCATGTTGACAAATGGCGTATCCATAGACGGATCGAGGTGATGTCGATGAAGCCGAGGAAGCTCTGGGCGGTCTTGTCGTAGCGGGTTGCGACCCTTCGTGCGTTCTTGAGCTTGTTGAAGCACCGCTCGACGAG
>RRZU013611116.1_pt1 | contig 18301 bp, 16 predicted proteins | sample 2165561 | NCBI WGS metagenome assembly RRZU01 (sample SAMN10456909, study PRJNA506462) | wastewater metagenome | isolation source: wastewater sludge | place: USA: Moscow, Idaho | reverse complement strand
GCTGCCGCCACGATGATGCTGTCAAAGGGCGCAGCCTCGGGCAGGCCCTGCCGGCCGTCGGTATGTACCAGCCGTGGTGTCACCATGCGCGCAGCACGCAGGTTGAGCCGGGCCTTGTCCAGCAGGGCGGCGATCCGTTCGACGGAATACACCTCGGGAAACAGCCGCGACAGCACGGCGGCCTGGTAACCGCAGCCAGTACCGACTTCCAGTACGCGCCCGGGTGTGCGGCCTTCCAGCAGCAGTTCGATCATGCGTGCCACGATCAGGGGCTGGGAAATGGTCTGCCCATGACCCAGCGGCAGGGCTGTGTCGTCATAGGCACGGCTGGCCAGTGCCGGATCGACAAACAGGTGGCGCGGTACGGCATAGAGCGCAGCAAGCACCCGTTCGTCACGGATGCCCTGTTCCTGCAGGCGCTCGATCATGCGGCGCCGGGTCCGGTCGGACGTCAGGCCGCTGCCGGTGACGGCAGGGCGTTGGGTCAGGGATTGAGCCATGCCGGAAGCTCCGCCAGTTGCCGGTATCCCGTCAGGTCGATCGACAGCGGGGTGACCGAGACAAATCCTTCTCGCACGGCATGAAAGTCGGTGCCTTCCCCTGCGTCCTGTGCCGGGCCGGCGGCGCCAACCCAGTAAACCACGTCACCACGCGGGTTGACGCTTTTGACCACCGGCTCGGCATGGTGACGCCGGCCCAGACGGGTGGCAACCGTGCCCCGCAGCTCGTGGAAGGGCCGGTCCGGCACGTTGATGTTGAGCAAGGTGGGCTCGGTGAATGGCCGGTCCATCATCCGCCGCACGATGTCGAGCGTGACCTGTACGGCCGTATCGAGGTGCTCGCCAGGCTTGGCGGCCAGCGAAACAGCCAGCGACGGCACACCGAGCAGGAAGCCCTCGGTCGCGGCGGCCACCGTACCGGAGTACACGGTGTCGTCACCCATGTTGGCTCCGTGGTTGATGCCGGAGATCACCATGTCCGGTTGCTGGTCGAGCATGCCGGTGACGGCCAGATGCACGCAGTCGGTGGGTGTGCCGTTGACGAAATGAAAACCGTTGGGTGCCCGGCGCAGCATCAGGGGGCGATCCAGTGTCAGGGAGTTGGATGCACCGCTGCGGTCCCGCTCGGGGGCGACCACCGTTACCGTGCCCAGTGTTGCCAGCCCGGCTGCCAGGGCCTCGATGCCCGGGGCGAAATAACCGTCATCGTTACTCAGCAAAAACCTCATGTTCCGTCCCCCTTTGCCGGTCAGGCCCCTTGATAGCGACTGCTGAATTCCAGCATGCGTTCGATCGGCAGGCGGGCGGCATCCATCTGTGCCGGAGTCAGGTAATCGATCACCGTGCCTTCCCCTGCCTGGGCGCGACGTACTGCGTCGACCGTGTTGAGCTTCATGTAAGGACAGGAGTTGCACTGGCAGCCGGTGTAAACCGGTGCCTGCCGCAGGTCGAGGTCCGGACGGGCTTCGTGCATGTTGTACAGGATGCCGTCTTCGGTGGCGACGAAGATCACGGATTGCGGGCTGCCCTGGTATTGCCTGATCCAGTTGAGCATGCCGGAGGTCGAGCCGACGTAATCGGCACGCTTGAGCACCGGCAACGGGCTTTCCGGGTGGGCGATCAGGAAGCTTTCGCCGGATACGGATGCCAGGGCTTCGTCCAGCGCAGCCTCGTTGAACTTGTCGTGTACTTCGCACACGGCGGTCCAGAGCGGCATGTCGTAGCCGTACTGGAAGTTCAGGTAGGCGCCCATGTTGCGGTCGGGCGAGAAAATGACCTTTTTGCCCTCGGCGTACAGGTGGGCAATGATGTCGTCGACGTTGCGGCTGGTGACGATCCAGTCCGACAGTGCCTTGTGTTCGGCTGACGAGTTGATGTACGACACGTGCACATGGTCGGGGTAACGCTCGCGCCAGGCCTTGAGGGCGGCCACGTCGGTCTGGGTGACCAGTGAACAGGTGGAGCCGGCGTCGGGCAGGATGACCGTGGCCTCCGGGTTGAGGATCCTGGCGGTTTCAGCCATGAAACGGACACCGGCAAAAACGATGATGTCCGCTTCGGCATCGCGGGCAAACAGGGACAGTTCCAGACTGTCGCCAACCTTGTCGGCCATGCGCTGGATGTCGGGTGCCGTGTAATAGTGGGCCAGAGTCACGACACGGGTCATGATGGTAGTCTCCGCTAAAGGCAATATCTGCCTAAATCTGCAATAGAAAACCGCGCCACTTTAGCAAAAAAACGACATGCCCGTCCCGGCCTGCTCCGGTTGCCGGACGCAGGTTGACAGGGCGCAAGCACGGACCGGTCGTGTTGCGGTATTCATCAACCGGTAAAATAACCATACCTTTGGCATCGTATGATGCCTTTGTGCTGCTCTGGGAAAATCGTCATGAAACCGCACTACCTTACCCCTCTGCTGTCGCCCAAAACGGTTGCCGTGATCGGCGCCAGTGAAACCCCAGGCTCGGTGGGGCAGGCGGTCTTTGCCAACCTGCTGGCGGGTGGCTTCAAGGGCCGGCTGTATCCGGTCAACCTGAACCACCGGGTCGTAGGTGGCATGCCGGCTGTCAGTTCGGTGCGCTCGATCGAAGCGCCGATCGATCTGGCCGTCGTCACCACTGCCGTGCGGACGTGGCCGGGCATCATGAAGGAGTGTGGCAAAAAAGGCGTCAAGGCCGTGCTGTTCGCCAAGGAATTCGGCGACGCCGACCCGCTGGCGCACGAAGTGATGCAGGAATCGCTGGCCATCGCCCGCGAATACCGCATCCGGGTGCTGGGGCCGAACATGCTGGGGCTGATGCGGCCGACCATCGGCCTCAATGCCAGCAACTACAACGGCACCGTGCGTGCCGGCAACCTGGCGCTGGTGTCGCATTCGTCAGCATTGTGCGCTGCCATGCTCGACTGGGCCGACGCCAAGGGCATCGGCTTTACCAGCGTCATTTCGATGGGTGACAGCGTCGACCTCGATTTTGGCGAGATCCTCGATTACCTCGTTTACGACAACCAGACCCAGGGCATCCTGCTGCACCTGCACCACATTCATGATGCCCGCCGCTTCATGAGCGCGCTGCGCATGGCGTCCCGGACCAAGCCGGTGGTGGTGATCAAGTCCGGCCGGGCCGCCGAACCGCTGAGCGGAGTTACGACCTCCAGTCACCTGACCGCCAGCGAGGACGTGTACGACGCCGCCCTCGAGCGTGCCGGTGTGCTGCGGGTCAACACCATCGCGCAGCTCTTTACGGCCGCCCGCGTGCTGGCTGCCAATTACCGCTCGCAGGGCGACCGGCTGGCCATCGTCACTAACGGCATCGGCCCCGGCATCCTGGCGGCTGACGCGGCCCGCGCCATCGGCGTGGAACTGGCCACGCTCTCGGACCATACCGTGCAGCTTTTCAACGATGTGTTGCCCTCCAACTGGTCGCGCGGCAACCCGGTCGACATCGTTGGCGATGCCAGTCCGGTGCGGTTCCGGACGGCGGTCAAGGCCTGTCTTGACGACCCGAACGTGGATGGTGTGCTGGTGATCTGCACGCCCCAGCTCAGTACCGATCACCTGAATACGGCGCAGCTGATGGTCGACCTGCGCAAGGAAAGCAACAAGCCGCTTCTGCTGTCGTGGCTGGGCGACACCAAGGTGGCTGCCAGCCGCGAGCTGTTTGTCCGGCACCGGGTGGCGCACTTCCGGGCGCCGGAGGCCGCGGTGGAAGTGTTCCGGGCGCTGGCAGCCTTCCATCGCAACCAGCGCCTGCTGTTGCAGACCCCGCCGCCGTTGCAGTTCGAGGAGGTGTCGGCAGACGTGGCCGGGGCACGCAAACTGATCCGCACGGCGCTGGACGAGGGGCGCTCGGTGTTGTCCGAGCTGGAATCCAAGGCACTGCTGGCGGCCTTCAACCTGCCGGTCAACCAGGTACGGCTGGCGCGGACGTCAGCTGAAGCAGTGGCGTATGCCGAGGAGTTCGGCTATCCGGTAGTGCTGAAAATCGATTCGCCGGACGTGATCTACAAGTCCGACGTGGGTGGAGTGGAGCTGAACCTGCGGACCGAGGCTGCGGTGCGGGCCATGTTCGAGGCGATCCTCGAACGCACCCGCCAGCACCGGCCGGATGCCCGCATCAACGGCATCCTGGTGCAGCCGATGACCCGGCCGCGTTACGGGCGCGAGCTGATGGTCGGGGTGACGCACGATGACAGCTTCGGGCCGGTGATGACCTTCGGCATGGGCGGCATTGCCGTCGAGGTGCTGAACGACACCAGCATTGCCTTGCCGCCGCTGAACGACTATCTGGCCGAGCGGATGATCGAGCAGACCCGGGTGCGCACCATTCTGGGCGCGTTCAAGAACATGCCGCCGGTGCGGCTGGATGCCATTCGTCAGGTGCTGCTGCGCGTGTCGGAAATGGTGTGCGCGCTGCCGGAGCTGTGGGAGATGGACATCAATCCGCTGATCGCCGACGAAAACGGCGTGGTGGCGCTGGATGCGCGCGTGGTGATCCGCGAGGCCGGCAGCGAGCGGCGTTTCGGGCATATGTCGATCATGCCGTATCCGGCCGACCGGGCACACAGTGCCAAGCTGTCGGACGGCACCATCGTGCAGATCCGGCCGATGCGGCCGGAGGATGCGGACATGCAGCAGGAGTTTGTCCGCAACCTGTCGGACGAAAGCCGCTACAACCGCTACATGTCGAGCATCAAGCAACTGTCGCAGCAGCTGCTGGTGCGCTTTACCCAGCTGGATTACGACCGTGAGATGGCGTTTGTCATGCTGCACGACACGCCCCGCGGGACGGAGCAGATCGCAGTCTCCCGCTATTTCATGGAGTCCGACAACGAAACCTGCGAGTTTGCGCTGGTGGTGGCGGACAACTGGCAAGGCAAGGGCATCGGTCCGGTCATGATGCAGGCGATTTTCGATGCAGCCCGCGAGCAGGGCCTGAAAACCATGTACGGCGAGGTGCTGGCCAGCAACAAGGGCATGCTCAAACTGATGCACAAGCTCGGTTTCCGGGTCGAACCCCATCCGGAAGACCGCTCGCTGACGCTCTGCACGCTGGACCTGAGCCAGTCAAACCCTGCTGGCTGATACAGGGCTTTGTCGGCAAGCAGCTTGCCTTGCGCCGGAAAAGCCCAGTAAAATCCGCCGTTTCACGTTCACCCGGTTTTAAAAGAGAGACAACCATGGTTGTAATTCGTCTTGCCCGCGGCGGTGCCAAGAACCGTCCGTTCTACAACATCGTTGTGACTGATTCGCGTAACCGTCGCGATGGCCGCTTCATCGAACGCGTGGGTTTCTACAACCCGGTCGCCGCCGAAGGCTCCGAGCGCATCCGTCTGAACAGCGACCGTCTGGCCTACTGGACCGGCGTCGGTGCCCAGGTGAGCGACGCTGTGGCCAAACTGCTGAAGCAGCAGGCTGCCTGAGCCGTTTTGCCCGATTTCGATTTTGCAGTAACAAACGGACGCACTGATTCATGAAAACGCAGGATCTGGTAGTCATGGGTTATGTGTCCGGCGCTTTTGGGGTGCGTGGCTGGGTTCGTATCCAGGCCGATACCGAATACGCCGATGGCCTGTTTGATTACCCGACATGGTGGATTGGCCGCGAAGGCTCGTGGCAGGAATACCGGGTGGTCGAAGGCAAGGCGCAACCCAAAGGGGTGGTTGCCCAGCTTGAGGGTGTGGATGACCGTGATGTCGCGTGTGCATTGCGCGGCTGCGAGGTCGCCATTCCGCGTTCAGCCCTGCCGGAAACTGGTGACAACGAGTTCTACTGGGCCGACCTGATCGGCATGGCCGTGAGCAATCCGGCCGGCACGGCATTCGGCGTCGTCGACAGCCTGATGCAGACCGGTGCCAATGATGTGCTGGTCGTGCGGGATGGCAAGCAACAGACGCTGATTCCGTTCGTCAAGGCTTTCATTCTGGATGTGGACCTTCAGGCCAGACGCCTGACGGTCGACTGGGAAGCCGGTTTCTGATGCGGATTGATGCTGTCACGCTGTTCGCGCCGATGTTTGAGGCGCTGACCCGGAACGGGGTGACCCGCCGGGCTGCCGAGCAGGGCATCTGGTCATTTCATGCGTGGAATCCTCGCGATTTCACCACGGACAACTACCATACTGTCGATGACAGGCCTTACGGTGGCGGTCCTGGCATGGTGATGCTGTGCGAACCTCTGCAGCAGGCGCTGCGACAGGCCGTGGCAGCCCAGCAGGCTGATGGGGCTGCGCGTATCCGCCGGATTTACCTGTCTCCGCAAGGCGAGCCGCTGACTGACCGCAAGGTGCAGGAGCTGGCTGGTCTGGACGGGCTGGTACTGCTGTGCGGACGCTACGAAGGTGTTGACGAGCGTTTGCTGCAAAGCGAAATCGACGAAGAAATCTCGATTGGCGACTATGTACTGTCGGGGGGAGAGCTTCCCGCGATGGTCCTGATGGACGCCGTCGTGCGCCGGCTGCCAGGCGTCTTGAATGACGCCCAGTCGGCCGAGCAGGACTCGTTTGCCACGGGACTGCTGGATTGCCCGCACTATACCCGGCCGGAAGTTTTTGACGGGGTGCGGGTGCCGGACGTGCTGCTTTCGGGCAATCACGCTGAAATCGCCAAATGGCGGCTCAAGATGGCGCTCGGGAGAACCCGGGAACGGCGTCCTGACCTCCTGGCGAACCGGCAACTGACCAAACAGGAGGCACGGCTGCTGGCACAGTATCAGCAGGAACATGCCCCGGATAACAACAGGAGTTCATCATGAATCTGATTCAGCAACTCGAGCAGGAAGAAATTGCTCGCCTTGGCAAAACTATCCCTGAATTCGCCCCGGGTGACACCGTTGTGGTGCAAGTGAAGGTGAAGGAAGGCAACCGCGAACGTCTGCAGGCGTTTGAGGGTGTGGTGATTGCCAAGCGCAACCGCGGTCTGAACAGCTCGTTCATCGTTCGCAAGATTTCGTCGGGCGAAGGCGTTGAGCGTACGTTCCAGGCTTACTCGCCGCTGGTGGCTTCGATCGAAGTCAAGCGTCGCGGTGATGTGCGTCGCGCCAAGCTGTACTACCTGCGCGAACGTTCGGGCAAGTCGGCCCGCATCAAGGAAAAGCTGGTCCGCAAGGTCAAGGCTGCCTGATTGCCGGCCTGATCTGGCAAGCCAGAACTCAAGGGAGCGCGTGCGCAAGCACCGCTCCTTTTTCTTTGGTTACGGGTGAGGAGCAAACCATGCCGGACTGCGTTGTTCCAATGCCGTGGGGAGGTGTTCTGGCCATACGGGTGAAGGACGGGGCCCTTCTGTCGATTGATTTCCTGGATGCCGGAACAGGGCTGCATGCACCGGAGCATCCTGTGGCCTGTCAGGTACGGGATGCCGTACATGGCTATCTGTCATGTCCGCATCAGTCATGGCCATCCATCGTACGTTACCCGCAGGGCAGCATGTTCCAGCAACGGGTGTGGGCTGCCATTGCGGCCATCCCGGTCGGGCAGACCCGCAGCTATGGTGAACTGGCCCGGCAACTGGACAGCAGTGCCCGGGCAGTGGGGCGGGCATGCGGCGATAATCCGTGGCCGTTGCTGGTGCCGTGCCACAGGGTGGTCGCGGCGAACGGGCTGGGCGGGTTCAACCATGATCGTGGAGACGGGATGCTGGCGATCAAGCGGTGGCTGCTGGTCCATGAGCAAGGCAAGAGACAGGCAGAACTGTTCTGAAAACAATCATGCCGCCCCGTGGGGCGGCATGATTCATGTTGCCGGACCTGTAAAAGTTCAGGCTTCATCTTCAGTGATGGCCTGTTGCCTGGTATGGATATCCTCCTGGTCAAACTGCAGCACGACCTTGTCGGCAGACTCGTCGTGGTCGATGATGACCGAGCCACCTTCAGACAGTCGTCCGAACAGCAGTTCGTCCGCCAGCGCCTTGCGGATGGTGTCCTGGATAAGGCGTGCCATGGGACGGGCTCCCATTTGCGGATCGAAACCCTTGCGTGCCAGGAAGCGCTTGAGTTCGTCGGAAAACTGGATTTCCACCTTGCGTTCGGACAGCTGGGCCTCCAGCTGCATCAGGAACTTGTCCACCACTTGCAGGATGATGGTTTCGTCGAGCATGCGGAAGGAAATGATGGCATCCAGCCGGTTACGGAATTCCGGTGTGAACAGGCGCTTGATGTCCGCCAGTTCGTCCCCGCTGGCCTTGGTGCTGGTAAAGCCGATGCTGGATTTGGACAGGCTTTCAGCTCCGGCATTGGTGGTCATGATGATGATCACGTTACGGAAATCGGCTTTGCGGCCGTTGTTGTCCGTTAGCGTGCCATGGTCCATGACCTGCAGCAGGATGTTGAAAATGTCCGGATGCGCTTTTTCGATTTCGTCCAGCAGCAGCACGGCGTACGGGTGCTTGTTGATCTGTTCGGTCAACAGACCGCCCTGTTCGAAACCGACATAACCGGGGGGCGCACCGATCAGGCGGCTGACAGCATGGCGTTCCATGTATTCCGACATGTCAAAGCGGATCAGCTCAATGCCCAGCGTGTAGGCAAGCTGCCGGGCCACTTCGGTTTTGCCGACGCCCGTCGGTCCGGAAAACAGGAAGCTGCCGATCGGTTTTTGCGGATTACCCAGACCGGAACGTGCCATCTTTATGGCAGCGGCCAGTGCTTCGATGGCCGGATCCTGTCCGAAGACCACGTTTTTCAGGTCGCGCTCGAGAGTCTTGAGAGCATTGCGATCGTTGTTGGAAACCGTTTTGGCCGGAATGCGGGCGATTTTCGAAACAATGTCTTCGATTTCGTGTTTGGAAATCACCTTCTTCTGGCGGGACTTGGGCAGGATGCGTTGCGCTGCACCGGCCTCATCGATGACGTCGATGGCCTTGTCCGGCAGATGCCGGTCATTGATGTAGCGTGCAGACAACTCGGCTGCGGTGCTCAGGGCCGAAAGGGTGTACTTGATGCCGTGGTGGGCTTCAAAGCGCGACTTGAGACCTTTGAGGATCTGGATGGTCTGCTCGACCGTCGGCTCGGCCACGTCAATTTTCTGGAAGCGACGGGAAAGTGCGTTGTCTTTCTCAAAAATGCCGCGGTATTCGTTGTAGGTGGTAGCTCCAATGCAGCGCAGCGAGCCATTGGACAGAGCAGGTTTGAGCAGGTTGGAGGCATCCAGCGTTCCACCTGAGGCGGCGCCGGCACCGATCAGGGTGTGGATTTCGTCGATGAACAGTATGGCATTGCGGTCTTCCGACAGCTGTTTGACCACGCCTTTCAGGCGTTGCTCGAAATCTCCGCGGTATTTGGTCCCGGCAAGCAGGGCACCCATGTCCAGTGCGTAGACCGTGGACTGTGCGAGTACTTCGGGAACTTCGCCTTGCACGATGCGGCGGGCCAGGCCTTCGGCAATGGCGGTTTTTCCTACGCCGGCCTCTCCGACCAGCAGGGGGTTGTTCTTGCGCCGGCGACAGAGGATCTGGATGACGCGTTCCAGTTCGTGGTCGCGTCCGATGACAGGATCGATCTTGCCTGCCTGGGCCATCTGGTTGAGGTTCTGGGTGTAGTTTTCGAGTGCGCCACCGGCGGAGCTGGCTTCGGCTTCCTGCTCGTTTTCGCTGTTTTCATTCTGGCTGCTGGGAGCCGGCCGGCCGGGAGGCGGTTCGCTTTTCTTGTTGTTTCCGCTGTCCTTGGTGATGCCGTGAGAAATAAAGTTGACGACATCCAGCCGGCTGATGTTCTGCTGATGCAGGAAGTACACTGCATGTGAGTCTTTTTCACCGAAGATGGCAACAAGAATGTTGGCACCGGTGACTTCTTTCTTCCCCGAACTCTGCACGTGCAGAATGGCGCGCTGGATGACCCGCTGGAAACCCAGTGTGGGCTGGGTTTCGACGTCCTCGCTGCCGGGTACGACGGGAGTATGTTCGTCGGTGAATTCGGTCAGTTGCTTGCGCAGCTGGTCTATGTTGGCTCCGCATGAGCGCAAGACTTCTGCTGCTGACGGGTTGTCGAGCATGGCCAGCAGCAGGTGCTCGACGCTGATGAGTTCATGCCGTTTCTGGCGGGCCTCCATGAATGCCATGTGGAGACTGACTTCGAGTTCCTGTGCAATCATCTGCTTTCCTCCATCACGCACTGCAACGGATGTTCGTGCGTGCGGGCGTAGTCTCTGACCTGGCTGACCTTGGTGGCGGCGACGTCACGGGTGAATGTCCCGCAGATGCCCCGACCTTCAGTGTGTATTTTCAGCATAACCTGCGTTGCCTGCTCGCGCCCCATGTAAAAGAAGCGCTCAAGCACGATGACAACGAAATCCATGGGAGTAAAGTCGTCATTCAGCAAGACCACTTTATACATGGGGGGAGGTGCGGTCCGGATCTTGCTCGGAGCAAGATCCGTTCCGTCCTGGTACGGCATCGACATACTGCGGGCTTTCTCTATCGAGAGATTTAATGTTGGCTTGTCGGAACACTTTTTCAAGCGGTGCTGCCATTATGCTGAATGGCTTGACGCTCTCATGATAGTCACGTACAACAAGAACAGTGTTTGGACAGGTGATTTGCGCTAATGCTTCAGACGGGTCGCAATTTCTGCCGGCAAACACGCAAGCATGGGTGCAACACCCGATCAGGCAACAATATTAAGCAAGGAAGTGTTTCAGATGGCAACTGGTACCGTTAAGTGGTTCAATGACGCCAAAGGCTTTGGTTTCATCACCCCCGATGATGGCGGTGAAGATTTGTTTGCACATTTCTCTGCCATCAACATGAATGGCTTCAAAACATTGAAAGAAGGCCAGCGTGTCAATTTCGATGTCAATCAGGGCCCGAAAGGCAAGCAGGCCAGCAACATCACTGCTGCTGCCTGATTCGACACAACGATCAAAAAAGCCCGGTGCTGCAGTCAGCATCGGGCTTCTTGTTTTTACGGGTCGGGAAGCATGAAAAAGCCCCTGCCATTGGGCTGGCAAGGGCTTTATTGCTACTGGCTCCGGATTACATCCGGGCAATCATTGCATCGCCGAATGCCGAGCAGCTGACTTCTTCAGCATTGTCCATCAGGCGGGCAAAATCGTAGGTGACAACCTTGTCGCTGATGGCTTTTTCCATGGAGCTGATGATCAGGTCAGCCGCTTCGGTCCAGCCCAGATGACGCAGCATCATCTCGGCAGACAGGATCAGCGAACCCGGGTTGACCTTGTCGAGGCCGGCATATTTCGGTGCGGTACCGTGGGTGGCTTCAAACATGGCCACTTCATCCGACAGGTTGGCACCCGGAGCGATGCCGATACCGCCAACCTGGGCTGCCAGTGCATCGGAAACGTAGTCGCCGTTGAGGTTGCAGGTGGCGATCACGTCATACTCGGCCGGGCGCAGCAGGATCTGTTGCAGGAAGGCATCAGCAATCGCATCCTTGACGATGATCTCGCGGCCGGTTTTCGGGTTGGTGAACTTGCACCACGGGCCACCGTCGATCGGCTGGGCACCGAATTCGTTTTTGGCCAGATCGTAGGCCCAGTCACGGAAGCCACCTTCGGTGAACTTCATGATGTTGCCCTTGTGCACGATGGTTACCGACTTGCGGTCGTTGTCGATGGCGTACTGGATTGCCTTGCGCACCAGACGCTCGGTCCCCTCTCTGGAAACCGGCTTGATGCCGATCCCCGAGGTTTCCGGGAAGCGGATTTTTTTCACGCCCATCTCGTTTTGCAGGAAAGCGATCACTTTCCTGGCTGCATCGCTTTCGGCCTGCCATTCGATACCGGCGTAGATGTCTTCGGTGTTCTCGCGGAAGATCACCATGTCGGTCAGGTCCGGACGCTTCAGCGGCGAAGGCACGCCCTGGAAGTAGCGCACCGGGCGCAGGCAGACGTACAGGTCGAGTTCCTGGCGCAGGGCCACGTTGAGCGAACGGATGCCACCGCCAACCGGAGTGGTCATCGGGCCCTTGATCGACACCACGTAATCACGCAGGGCCGCCATGGTTTCGGCCGGCAGCCAGACATCGCCGCCGTAGACGCGGGTGGATTTTTCACCGGCGTAGATTTCCATCCAGTGGATTTTCTTTTCGCCCTTGTAGGCTTTTTCCACTGCGGCATCGACCACCTTGATCATGACCGGAGAGATATCGATACCGATGCCGTCACCTTCGATGAACGGGATGATCGGATTGTTCGGGACCGGTTGGCCTGCAACGATTTTCTGGCCGCCTTGCGGCACCTTGATGTGGGACGTGCTCATGCCTGCTCCATCTGGATTAACTGGAATGAAAGACCCGGAGGTCATGGAAGGTCACGGGGCCGGGTCTGACGGGTGCCGGAGAAGGGAAAAACCGCGGGACGCTGTCGATGCCCGAGGCATCGGACGGGACGGCTTTGCAGAATTTGCTCGATTGTCATTGTTTTCAGCTTCTCCTCGCCGGGCGTTATTATCCGAAAAAAAAACGGCGGCGGCCAGCGTAAATTCAGCGCTTTGTCATTTTGCGAAACCGGGGCGAGCATGAATGAACAGCTGGCGTTGTGCATTGCAACAAGCCTCTTTGGCAGGGGCTTGCCGCTCCGGTACAAATCCTCCACCATCAGCCTGAATCAATCCTGTCCAAGCGACTGATTGATCGACAAAAATAATCCGAACTGCAAAAGGAGCGCCCGGGCACACGGGCGGACAGAGGGCATGATGGGAATTCCGGAGGAAAACAACCCGGTGGCACGCGAGATTGCTCAGGCGCTGCTTGATGGCTTCAACAAGCACTACGGTCTGTTCCGTGCCTGTTCGGCGCGGGCCAAGACCTTTTTCGAAACCGGTGACTGGCAGGCGATGCAGCAGGCCATTCGCGACCGTATCCAGTTTTACGATGACCGGGTACAGGAAACCATCCTGCGGCTGCGGCACGAATTTCATGCCGAACTGCTGGATGACGATATCTGGGCACAGACCAAGTTCAACTACATCGGTTTGCTGACCAACCACCGGCAGCCGGAGCTGGCCGAGACTTTTTTCAACTCGGTGTTCTGCCGCGTGTTGCACCGCGACTATTTCAACAATGATTTCATCTTCGTGCGGCCAGCGATCAGCACGGAATACATCGAGGCCGATCCGCCGACCTATCGCAGCTACTACCCTGCCGAACTGGGATTGCTGGCGACCATCCGCCGGATCGTGAAGAGTTTTGGCTGGCAGCGGCCATTTGCACACCTGTCCCGGGATCTGCTGCACGTCCTGCGCATGGCCAAGGCATTCCATGGCGGGACATGGCCCAAAGCGGAAGCCAATTTCCAGATCCAGGTGCTCAACTCGGCGTTTTACCGCAACAAGACGGCGTATATTTTTGGCCGGGTACTGAACGGTGGACAGGTCTGGCCGTTTGCCATTCCGGTTCGCCACGATGCCGGCGGCCGGCTGTATCTGGACACGGTCTTGCTGGAAACCTGGCGCATCGGTGTGCTGTTCAGCTTCAGCCGGGCCTATTTCCTCGTGGACATGGAAGTACCGTCAGGCTATGTGCAGTTCCTGCGCAGCATTTTGCCGACCAAGACGCGTGCCGAGCTGTACACCATGCTGGGCCTGGCCAAGCAGGGCAAAAACATTTTTTACCGCGACTTCATCCACCATTTGCAGCATTCCCAGGACACGTTCGTGATAGCTCCGGGCATCCGCGGGCTGGTGATGCTGGTGTTTGTCCTGCCGTCGTTCCCGTACGTGTTCAAGATCATCAAGGATGTGTTCGGGACGACCAAGGACATCGATCGGGCCACCGTGCAGCAGAAATACCTGCTGGTGAAGCAGCATGACCGGGTCGGGCGCATGGCCGACACACTGGAATTTTCCAATGTCGGTTTTCCCGCCAGCCGCTTTGATCCGGCCCTGCTGGCCGAAATCCGTGAGCTGGCACCGTCCATGCTCGAAGAAGAAGGCGACAACATCATCATCCGGCACCTGTACATCGAGAGGCGCATGAAGCCGCTGAACATGTATCTGGACGAGGCGACACCGGAGCAGAAGGCGCATGCGGTGCAGGAGTTCGGCAATGCCATCAAGGATCTGGCCACCGCCAACATCTTTCCGGGAGACATGCTGTTCAAGAACTTTGGCGTGACCCGGTACGGGCGGGTGATCTTCTACGATTACGATGAAATCGAGTACATGACCGATTGCAACTTCCGGGAAATTCCCGAGGCACCCACACCGGAGCTGGAGATGGCGGCCGAGCCGTGGTATCCGGTGGCACGCAACGACGTGTTTCCGGAGGAGTTTGCCCGCTTCCTCCTGGGAGATCCGGATGTCCGGCGCGAATTCCTCAAGCATCACCGTGACCTGCTCAGCCCGCAGTTCTGGCGTAACAAGCAGACCCGCATCCGGGCCGGCATTCTGGATGATTTCTTTCCCTATCCGGAAAGCCTGCGTTTCAGCAACCAGCCGTGGTACCGGCTGCCACGGCAAACCGCACCGGTCATGGCCTGATTGCCGGGCATGGCCGGAGAAGGGGCTTTCGCGTAGAGTGCCCGTTTTTCCCGCTTGCCCGTCGCCATGCCCCGTTTGATCCTGCTGAACAAGCCGTTTGATACCATCTGCCAGTTCAGCGCGAGCCCGCCGCATGCCACGCTGGCTGACTGGGTGCCGGTCGCCGGTGTGTATCCGGCCGGGAGGCTGGATACTGACAGCGAGGGGATGGTGCTGCTGACAGATCATGGTCCGCTTCAGCACGCCATTGCCCACCCGGCTGCCAAGGCACCAAAAACCTACTGGGTGCAGGTGGAGGGAACACCGGAGGCAGAGCAACTGGAGCAGTTGCGGCAAGGTGTGGATCTTGGGGATTTCGTGACGCAGCCGGCATCGGTGCGGATTTTGCCCGAGCCGGAGCTGTGGCCGCGCCAGCCTCCTGTGCGTTTTCGCAAGACCGTGCCGACGCACTGGCTGGAGATCATCATCAGTGAAGGCAAAAACCGGCAGGTGCGGCGCATGACGGCTAAGGTCGGTCTGCCGACCTTGCGGCTGGTGCGGGTGGCTGTCGGTTCGCTGAAGCTTGGGGAGTTGCAACCCGGAGAGTGGCGGGAGATTGCCAAGGGTGAGCTGCCTGCCGTATGGCAGCAGGCCTGGTCGCAGACCGCAGCGCCCAAACCACACAGGGCGCCGCAATCATCGCGCGCGCCCCGGTTCAAGAGTACTGGTGCAGGCCGGACGGCTCGTCAGCGGCCGAAATAGACCACCGGGCCGGTACTGGTCAGGCCAAGATGGAAGCGCTCGTCCATCTGGCGGGCGGTGCCGTGCGCTTCGCATTCCAGCGCGCGCAGCAGCTCGAATTCCACTTCCACTTCCTTGAAGTACTGGGCCAGCTGGATGTCACAGCAGATTTCTGCATCAATCAGGTCGGCTTCGGGGTGACGTCCTCCGACAACCATGTTTCCTTCTTCCGTCCCGGTGAATTCGATGGCCGGAGGCAGGCTGATGCCGGTGACCGCAATGCGTTGCATGGTCGCGCGCTGGAAGCGTTCCAGACTGCGCATGGCCTTGGCGCGGATGTCGGCAATGGTCAGACCATCCTGGGTGTGTGAGGTCGCGATCAAGCGCGACCACGTTGCCTGATCGTTGCTCTCCCGTGAATGCAGCATGTTCATCGGATACTCCTCAATTATTCGTAGAAGGGGCGTGTCTGGAAGGTTTGGTGCCGCTCAATGTCGGCCCGGCGTCTTGTAGTGTTGCCATTCGCTGATGGCATGGATTTTTGTGCGCCGGTATTAATAACCATCGATTTACCAACAATCGATGGAGCCAATATAGGTCATCTTTTTCTGCCAGTGGGGGTAATTTGTCACACTTTCTCAAAAATGCTTTTTCATGCGGAACAGCCAGTCAAGAGCCTCGCGCGGACTGAGCATTTCCGGGTCGAGTTCGGCAAATGCTTCGACCAGCGGGTGTGGGGTGGATGCGACGTTTGGTACCGGTTCCGCCGGCATCATGAAGAGGTCTGGTCCCTGACCTGTCGCCGCCTGGATCTCCAGTTCGGCCAGCTTGCGTCGGGCGTCGCGGATGACCGGTGCCGGCACGCCTGCCAGTGCAGCCACCTGCAAACCGTAGCTCTGGCTTGCCGGGCCGTCATCGACATGATGCAGGAAGACGATGCGGTCCTTGTGCTCCACCGCTGACAGATGCACGTTGGCCACCATCGGATAATCGGCCGCCAGCCGGGTCAGTTCGAAATAGTGCGTGGCAAACAGAGTATAGGCCCGGTTCTTTTCAATCAGGCGACGGGCAATCGCCCAGGCCAGTGCCAGACCGTCAAACGTACTGGTCCCCCGGCCCACTTCATCCATCAGCACCAGACTCCACTCGTTGCTGTTGTGCAAAATGTTGGCAGTTTCGGTCATTTCAACCATGAAGGTCGACCGTCCGCCGGCCAGATCGTCCGATGCGCCGATCCGGGTAAAGATGCGCTCTACCCGGCCGATCTGTGCCTGGCTGGCCGGGACGAAACTGCCGATGTAGGCCAGCAGGACAATCTGGGCCACCTGGCGCATGTAAGTGGATTTGCCGCCCATGTTGGGGCCGGTCACCAGCAGCAGCTTGCGGTCCGGTGCCAGCTGGGTGTCGTTGGCGACAAAACGCTCGACCTGCGCCTCGACCACCGGATGGCGGCCGGACTGGATGCGGATTTCGGCGCTGCGCGTCAGGACCGGGCAGACAAAATCCAGGGTCGCGGCGCGTTCGGCCAGCGTCGCCAGAACATCCAGGCTGGCCAGTGCCCGGGCCAGTTTTTGCAGCGCCGGAACATGCGGCGCCAGCGTATCGAGCAGCGTTTCCCACAAGGCTTTTTCCAGTGCCAGTGCCCGTTCGCGGGCCGACAGTGCCTTGTCTTCAAAAGTCTTGAGTTCCGGCGTGATGTAGCGCTCGGCATTCTTGAGCGTCTGCCGGCGGCGATAATCGTCCGGCACCTTTTCGCTGTGGACCCGGCCGACCTCGATGTAAAAACCGTGCACCTTGTTGTATTCGACCTTGAGGGTGCTGATGCCGGTACGTTCACGCTCGCGTGCTTCCAGATCGGCCAGAAAGACACTGCAATCGGTCTGGATGGCGCGCAGCTCGTCCAGTTCGGCGTGGTAGCCGGCAGCAAACACTCCGCCATCCCGCACCATGGCGGCCGGCTCCGCCGCAATGGCCTGTTGCAACAGTGCTGCCAGCGGACTGTCTTGCGGCAGGGCAGCATCCAGCGTGGCCAGCAGCGGATTGCCAAGGCCCGCCAGCACGGCCTTGACCTGCGGCAGCTGGGCAAGGCTGGCCCGCAGGGCCGCCAGATCACGCGGACGGGCGCTGCGCAGTGCCACACGCGACGTAATCCGCTCCACGTCGGCCACCGGGTCCAGCGCCAGATGAATGTCCGCGTGGCAGGCCTGCAGGGTGGCAATGGCCTCTTGCCGGGCCCGCACGGCGGCGGTGTCACGCAGCGGGTGATGCAGCCATTCGCGCAAGAGCCGGCTGCCCATGCTGGTGACGCAGCGGTCCAGCAGCGAGAGCAGGGTAGGTGCCGCTTCGCCGCGGATGGTTTCGGTCAGTTCCAGGTTGCGGCGCGTGGTGGCATCAAGGTCGAGGTACTGGCTGGCTTCTTCGACACTCAGGCCGACAACGTGCGCCAGTTCGCCCGACTGGGTGCTGCGGGCGTATTCCAGCAGGGCACCGGCAGCACCGGTGGCCACGCTCAGGTCAGCAGCACCAAAGCCGGCCAGGTCCTGCACGCCGAAGTGGCGGGCCAGCCGTTCGCGGGCGCTGGTGACGTCAAAGTGCCACGGTGGCAGCCGGCGCACCGGTACGCCGGTCTGCTGGAGCTGCCGCGGCGCAAAGCCGTCGTCGGCAACCAGGAGTTCGGCCGGTTTCAGGCGCTCCAGCTCGGTGCCCAGCCGCTCGGCCTCGGTTTCCAGTACGCGGAAATCACCGCTGGCGAGCGACAGGCTGGCCAGGCCCAGCCGGCCCTTGTGGAATGCCAGCGCCACCAGCCGGTTTTCCTGCTTGTCGTCGAGCAGGGCGGCATCGGTCAGCGTGCCCGGTGTCACCACCCGCACCACCCGCCGCTCGACCGGCCCCTTGCTGGTGGCCGGATCACCGATCTGTTCGCAGATGGCGACGGATTCGCCCAGTTTCACCAGCCGGGCCAGATACTGCTCGACGGCATGGAACGGTACGCCGGCCATGGGAATGGGCTGGCCGGCCGACTGGCCGCGGGCCGTCAGCGTGATGTCCAGCAGGCGGGCGGCCTTTTCGGCATCGCCGTAGAACATCTCGTAGAAGTCACCCATGCGGTAAAACAGCAGCGTATCCGGATGGTCGGCTTTCAGGGCCAGATACTG
>RRZU010169261.1_pt1 | contig 18306 bp, 18 predicted proteins | sample 2165561 | NCBI WGS metagenome assembly RRZU01 (sample SAMN10456909, study PRJNA506462) | wastewater metagenome | isolation source: wastewater sludge | place: USA: Moscow, Idaho | reverse complement strand
TATATTTGGTATAATTTTGTGAAACTTATTTAAAAAAGGAAAAAAAATGTTAGAAAAAATTAAAGCAGTAGTAGCAGAGCAATTGGATTGTGATATCGCTAATATCAAAGAAGATTCAAAGTTTATTGAGGATTTAGGTGCTGATTCGTTAGATGTTGTAGAACTTGTTATGGCATTAGAAGAAGAATTCGATATTGAAATTCCAGATGAAGCTGCAGAAAAAATATTAACTGTTGCTGATGCATTAAATTACATCAAAGAAAACAAATAGTTTTGGTAATGTAGAGGCTCAAGCTTCTATGTTGCAATTTTAATGATAAATTACTAAAGTTTTAGTTTTTAATATTTTAGTAATTTATAAAAATACATATAATAAAAATGGAGTGCTGATAATAATGAAAAGAGTAGTGGTAACTGGTTTAGGGATGATAAATTCACTGGGATCAAGTGTTGAGGAGTCTTTTAAAGCTATAGTAGATGGTAAATGTGGGATAGATACAATAACTCTTTTTGATGCATCAGCATTTGGTGCACAAATTGCTGGAGAGGTGAAAAACTTTGATCCAGATGCTATCTTAGGAAAAAAAGAATCAAAAAAAGCTGACAGATTTATTCATTTAGGAATTCATGCAGCACAAGAAGCTATGAATGATGCTGGACTTGTAACGGATAATAAAGTAAGCGATGATATAGCTGATAGTTTTGGAATTGTTGCTGCATCTGGAATTGGTGGACTTTCAAATATTGAAAAAAACTCTGTAATTTGTGATACGAGAGGACCATCAAAAATATCTCCATTTTTTATTCCATCAGCTTTAGTAAATATGGTTGGTGGATTTATCACTATTCAACATAATTTAAAAGGACCAAATATTTCAGCAGTAACTGCTTGTGCAGCTGGAACTCATGCTATAGCTGATGGGTACAAAACTATCGCACTAGGTGGAGCAGACAAAATGCTTGTTGTTGGTGCAGAAAGTGCTATCTGTGGTGCTGGTGTTGGTGGTTTTGCAGCTATGAAAGCACTTAGTACAAGAAATGATGATCCAAAAACAGCATCAAGACCATTTGATAAAAATAGAGATGGATTTGTTATGGGTGAAGGGGCTGGTGCTTTAGTTTTAGAAACATTAGAATCAGCACTTGCTCGTGGAGCTAAAATTTATGCTGAAGTTATAGGATTCGGAGAAAGTGGAGATGCAAATCATATAACAACTCCTACAATGGATGGACCACTAAGAGCTATGAAAGCGGCTTATGAAATGGCAAAAAGAAATAATGGTGGTGAATTAAAAATTGACTATGTAAATGCACATGGTACAAGTACACCTGTAAATGATAAAAATGAAACTGCTGCACTTAAAGAGTTATTTGGTGGGGCTGAAAATTGTCCACCTGTAACTTCTACAAAAGGACAGATTGGGCATTGTTTAGGTGCAGCTGGAGCTTTAGAGGCAATTATAGCTATTAAGGCAATGGAAGAGGGCATTATCCCACCAACAATCAACCAAATAGAAGCAGATGAAAATTGTGACCTTGATTATGTTCCTAATGTGGCTAGAAAAGCTGAACTTAATGTGGTTATGAGTAATTCATTTGGTTTTGGTGGAACAAATGGTGTTGTAATTATGAAAAAATATACAAAGTAGAGTAATTATGGCTATTTATTTAGATTTTGAAGAGAGCATCAAACAGATTGAAGATGAGATTATTATTGCTAAAACTAGAGCAGATGAATATGCTGTTGCTGCTTTAGAAAAAAGTTTGAAAGAAGAAATTGAAAAAATATATTCGAATCTTACAGATTTTCAAAAATTAAAACTTGCACGACACCCTGATCGTCCTTATGCCTTAGATTATATAAGAGGCTTGATGGTTGACCCATATGAAATACATGGAGATAGACATTTGGCTGATGACCAGGCAATTATTTGTTTTATTGGATATATTGGAACACAAAAATGTGTAGTTATTGGAGAACAAAAAGGTCGAGGTGTAAAAAATAAAATCAAAAGAAATTTTGGTATGCCAAATCCAGAAGGATATAGAAAGGCTCTTAGAGCTGTTAAATTAGCAGAAAAATTTCAATTACCTATTTTATTTTTGGTTGATACTCCTGGTGCATACCCTGGAATAGGTGCTGAAGAGAGAAGTCAGAGTGAAGCAATAGCTAGAAATCTTTTTGAACTCAGTGATACAAACACTGTAATTATTTCTGTTGTTATTGGTGAAGGCGGAAGCGGTGGAGCTTTAGCTATCTCAATTGGAGATAGATTAGCAATGATGAAGTACAGTGTGTATAGTGTTATTTCTCCTGAAGGTTGTGCAAGTATTTTATGGAAAGATCAATCAATGGTTGAAACAGCTACAAATGCACTGAAAATTACAGCAAATGATTTAAAAGATTGTAATTTAATAGATGATATTATCGAAGAGCCTATGATTGGGGCTCATAGAGAAAAAGAGCAAGCAATTAAAGCTTTAGGGGAGTATTTTTTAACTCAAGTAGCTGAGGTGAGTAAACTATCTAATGAAGAAAGATATGCTGCAAGATATGCAAGATTGATGTCTTTAGGAAGTTTTGCGTCGTAGATAATAGGTAACTGATAAAACATTTTTTGAAAGGGTGAGTGAGGAATTACTTACCCTTTTCTACTTCTAAAATTATAAAATTCCACCTAAATGTTCACCACCTAAAAGATGAAAATGGATATGTTTGACTTCTTGTCCTCCATCATCTCCAATATTAGTGATTAATCTATATCCATTATTTTTTACCCCTGTAATAGAAGCAACTTTTTGAATAAACGACGTCATCTCTCCCATAACCTTAGGAGGTATTACATCAAAACTATCAATGTGGGTTTTTGGGATAATTAAAATATGAATTTTTGCTTGAGGATTAATATCTTCAAAAGCTAAAAAATTTTCATCTTCTAAGATAGTTTTATTTGGTATTTCACCTTTGATTATTTTACAAAATATACACATGATGTTATCTCCACTATTTGATTACGTGGTGCTAGTATAACCAAAGTATAATTAATTTTAAAGTATAATCCTTGCCTATTAATACCAATTTAAAAAGGAACTCATACTCTAAATATGAATTTATTTTTAAATTGGTATAAAGTTAAAAAGGTGATGATGAGGAGTCTGCTTGAATACAAATTGGTTGGAAAAAATTAAAGATATAAAATCTTTAGAAGAATTAGAAAATCTTCGAATTGATATTTTTGGGAAAAAAGGTTATTTAACTTTAGAGTTTGCAAAAATGAAAGATATTCCAAATGAAGAGAAGAAAGAATTTGCACAACATCTTAATGTTGCAAAAACAAGTTTAACAGAGGCATTGGAAACGAAAAAGACAATTCTTATGGCAGAGGCACTTGAGAATCAGCTTAAAAGTGAAAAAATTGATGTTACAAAGTTTGTAGCAAATCCTCAAATTGGTGCGATGCATCCTGTTCAGTTTACTATGGATAGAATTATTCAGTATTTTCAAAATCTTAATTTTAGTGTTGAGGATGGACCTCTAGTTGAAGATGATTTTTATAATTTTGAAGCTTTAAATCTTCCAGTATATCATCCTGCACGTGATATGCAAGATACTTTTTATACAAAAGATGGGAAAGTATTACGAACACATACAAGTCCAGTTCAAATAAGAACAATGATGACACAAAAACCCCCAATTCGTATGATAGCTCCAGGAAGTGTTTTTAGAAAAGATTTTGATTTAACCCATACGCCAATGTTCCATCAAGTCGAAGGTCTTGTTGTAGCAGGTGAAGGTGAAATATCATTTGCAAATTTAAAACATGTAATGGTTGAATTTTTACAACATATGTTTGGAGATGTTGAGGTAAGATTTAGACCTTCATTTTTCCCATTTACTGAGCCTTCAAGTGAAGTAGATATTTCATGTGTTTTTTGTAAAGGGAAAGGGTGTAGAGTTTGTTCGCAAACTGGATGGCTAGAAGTTTTAGGATGTGGTATAGTTGATATTAATGTGTTTGAAGCTGTTGGTTATAAAAATGTGAGTGGATATGCATTTGGACTTGGTGTTGAGAGATTTGCAATGCTAATTCATAAAATAGGGGATTTAAGAAGCCTTTTTGAAAGTGATATAAGATTATTAGGACAATTTAAATGATAGTTACAAGAGAATGGATAAACGAATTTATTAATATTTCAAATATCACTACAGAGGATATTTGTAAAGCTTTAAATACAATTGGATTGGAAGTAGATAGTGTTACAAAAGTAACAATTCCACAAGGGATACAAATAGGCTTAATTGAAAGTTGTGAAAAACATCCTGATGCGGATAAATTGAGTATTTGTCAAGTAAATCTAGGTTATGAAACTGTTCAAATAGTGTGTGGAGCTAAAAATGTAGCACTTGGGCAATATGTTCCTGTTGCCACTATTGGAACGAAACTTGGAGAAGATTTTATTATTAAACCATCTGTGCTAAGAGGGACAGAGTCAAATGGTATGATTTGTAGTAGTACAGAGATAGGACTTCCTAAAATGAATGATGGAATACTTCCTCTTGATAATTCAATTGGTGAACTCATACTTGGGAAGGAACTCAATACATATAAGCTGTTAAATGATGAAATTATTGAGATAGAACTTACTCCAAATAGAGGAGATTGTCTCAATATTTTAGGTATCGTCAAAGAATTAGCGGCATATTTTAAACTTTCAATAAAAGAATTAGAATTAATAACTAATGAACATTCAGGAGCTATTGGAAGGGTCTTAGAAGTTGAATATCTTACAAAAACGGCACCTAGTTTAATCTTTAAGGTAGCAGATATTGAAGGGTTCATACTTCCATTACTTTATAAGTATCGAGTTGCAATTATCAACATTGTAAAAAATACAGAAATTGAAATTGCTTGTGCATATATAAACCATTCAATTGGTGTCGCATTGAATATTTACACAAAATCGATAGCATTAAATAGCGAAGATAAAATTCATCTTAAAATTGATGATAATGAAAATGGTTTTGCGGAGGTTATTGGAAATGTTCCTTTGAGTATTATTGGTGTAGAAGCTGGATATATTTCAATGATTGATAATATAGTTGTGATTGAAGCTTCCTACGTAGAGCCTACTCTATTAGCGCAAAAAGTTTTTAATACAAAACAAAAAACAGGTGATTTATACTATAAAAGTACAAGAGGAACGAATCCAAATTTACATTTTGGTATTGATTATTTTACTTCATTTTTATCAAAATTTGGTGGCAAAATTTTTAAGGGGGAACTTGAATTTTTACCTGAGTTAAAAACAAAAACGATAGATGTAAATCTTCATATGATTAATAAAATTATTGGACAAGAGATTGATAAAAAAACAGTTGAAAATATCCTTATCTCTTTAGGGTTTGTTGAAGGTAAAATGAATAGTGAGATTATTACTTTTCAAATTCCAAATGAAAGACACGATATTGCAAATATTGCAGATGTTGCAGAAGAGATAGTAAGATTAGTTGGAATTGATAATATTGTATCAAAACCATTATCTATTGATGAATGTAATAGAACAAATGCTATTTCAAAAGAATTAACCAAAAAAAATAAAATAAGAAGTTTAGCTTTAGCAAATAGTTTTTATGAAACTACAACTTATGTGTTTAGCTCAAGAGAGTTGTTAGAAAAGTATAATTTTAAAACAGTAAGTGAAAATCTTGATATTTTAAATCCTATCACGTCAGATTTAAATACTTTTAGAACAACACTTCTTTTAAATCTTATTGAAGGTGTTAGTAAAAATCAAAAAAGTGGATTAAAAACAATTGGTCTTTTTGAAATTGGAACTGTATTTGATGAAAATAGAAATGAATCTAAAAAAATAGGATTTGTCTTTAGTGGATATAGCGAAGATGAAAATCTTTCAAATAGTGGAAAACCAAAAAATCTTGATTTATTTGGTTTTGCATCAAAACTTTCAAATTGTTTAGGTTCTTTTGAATTAGTGGAAAAAATAAATATTGAAAATGATTTTTTACACCCTTATCAGTCAGCTGATATGATTCAAAATGGTCAAGTAATTGGAGTTGTAAGTAAGTTACATCCAATAGTAGCTAAAGATTTCGATATTAGTGATGCTACATTTATTGCAGAAATTGATTTTGAAAAACTCAGTAATGAGCTTATAATCGCTACTGAGATCTCAAAATATCAAAGTGCAAGAAGAGATTTGAGTATAGTTGCACCAAAAAATTTACCATATAAAGAGATTGCAAAAGTGATTGATAGTTTAGCTATTGAAGAGATAAAAAGCCATACTATTGTTGATATTTATAGAGATGAGAATCTTGGATGTAATGAAAGTTTAACTCTAAAATTTGTCTTACAATCAAAAACAAAAACATTAGAAGAGGATGATATTGTATCTATTATGAATATTATTCTGACAAACTTAAAAGATAAATTAAATATAACTTTACGATAATTTTTGGAGGAAAGATGCACATGAAAAATCTAATAGTTGAGAAATTAAAAAATTCATTTGAATTAGTTATTGATGATATTGCAAGTGATAAATCAATTTCCCATAGATGTGCAATGTTTAGTCTTTTAAGTGATAAACCATCATATATCAAAAACTTTTTAAGAGGTGAAGACACGATGGATTCACTTAAAATTGCAGGGCTTTTGGGAGCAACTATTGAAGATGATGGGGAAACTATCAAAATTACTCCACCAAATGAAATTAAAGAACCAAGTGATATTTTAGATTGTGGAAATGCTGGGACTGGAATGAGACTCTATGCTGGGCTTCTGGCTGGAATAGATGGAAGTTTTGTCCTTACGGGTGATAAATATCTAAGAAGCCGTCCTATGAAAAGGGTTGCTGAGCCTTTACGAAGTATTGGTGCACAAATTGATGGTAGAGAAAATGGAAATAAAGCACCGCTTCATATTAGAGGTGGGAAATTAAAATCGTTTCGATATCACTCTCCGATAGATTCAGCTCAAGTGAAATCAGCTCTTATTTTAGCAGGTATCAAAGGGGATGAAAAAAGTTTTTATAAAGAGGAACTTTTGAGTCGTGATCATACTGAGAGAATGTTAAATGGGATGGGTGCAAATATTACAACGAACGAAGATGGTTGGATAGAAATAAATCCAATCACTTCACCATTAAATCCTCTTCATCTTACAGTTCCAGCTGATCCTTCAAGTGGGTTCTTCTTTGCAGTAGCTGCTGCGATTGTTCCAAATAGTAAAGTGACACTGAAAAATCTTACACTCAATCCAACAAGAATTGAAGCATATAAAGTTTTAGAAAAAATGGGTGCAAAGATAACTTACATCGAAAAGGAAAATCTCTATGAACCAATCGGTGATATTGTTGTAGAGTATGCACCATTACAAGGGGTGGAAGTTAGCGAAAATATAGCTTGGTTGATAGATGAGCTTCCAGCTCTCTCTATTGCAATGGCGGTTGCAAGTGGGGAAAGTGTAGTAAAAAATGCAAAAGAGCTTCGAGTCAAAGAGAGTGATAGAATATCTTCAGTTGTAAATAATCTTGCACTTTGTGGAGTAGATTTTGAAGAATATGAAGATGGGTACAAAATTTTTGGTGGAAAAAGTTTACAAAAAGCAACGATTAATTCAAATGGAGATCATAGAATTGCGATGAGTTTTGCAATAGCTGGATTGTTGTGTGGAATGGATATTGAAGATACGGCATGTATTGATACATCCTTTCCTAATTTTATAGATCTTTTAAACCTTTTAAGAAGTTAGTATGGAAGTGAAATTAGCTTCATCATATGGTTTTTGTTTTGGAGTGAAAAGAGCTATTGAGATAGCTGAAAGTAATACAAATTCTGCAACACTTGGACCACTTATTCATAACCAAAATGAGATAGATAGATTACGAAACAATTTTAATGTGAATCTTTACTCTTCTCTTGATGAGGTTAAAACAAATGATACAGTCATCATCCGAACTCATGGGATTCCAAAAAATGATCTTAAAGAGTTAAAAGCAAAAGACGCAAAAATTATTAATGCTACTTGCCCCTTTGTGACAACTCCTCAACAAATAGTTAAAAAAATGACAGAAGAAGGGTATTGTGTTGTTGTATTTGGCGATATAGATCATCCTGAAGTAAAAGGTGTTATGAGTTATGGAGGTGATAATATTACAGTTGTTTTAAATGCAAAAGAGTTAGAGAATGTGAAGTTTAAGAAAGACAAGATAGCTACGGTTGCACAAACAACAAGAAAAAAAGAGGAATATCTTGAAATTGTAAATTATTTAGTATTACGGCATAAAGAGGTTCGAGTTTTTAATACTATTTGTGATGCAACATTTGAAAATCAAGATGCGGCACGAACACTTTCAAAAGAGGTCGATGTGATGGTTGTTGTAGGTGGGAAAAATTCATCAAATACAAAACAACTTTTTACAATATGTGAAGAAAATACAAAAAGTTATCTTGTTGAAGATGAAAATGATTTACAAGAAGAATGGTTTAAAGGGAAAAAGATTTGTGGAGTAACAGCAGGTGCTTCTACACCTGATTGGATTATACAAAATATTATAAATAAATTAAAGGCTATGCAGTAATGGAAACTACAATACACAATACTCAAGAAGAGAAGTTAATTATGTTAGGTGGGATGTTTGAAAATATTATTCACCAATTTAAACAACCACTTAATGCCATAAATGCTGAAGCGACAGGACTAAAATTTCAAAAAGAGATTGGAATGATGGATGATGAAACCTTTGAGCAATCACTTAATAATATCATTAACCGTACAATTTATTTAGCTGAAACAATTGATGACTTTAGGGATTTTTTAAAAGAGGATAAAGTGAAATTTTTCTTTAAAATTCGCGATAATCTAAAACAAATTGAATCTATTATTGAACCACTTTTAAAAGCAAAAGGGATTAAAATTTATGCGACATTTGAAAATGAAGGTGTTGAATGTTATGGATATGGAAGGGAATTTGCTCAGGTTGTCATAAATATTTTAAATAATGCTAAGGATGCTATTTTACTTAGTGAAGTAGTTGAAAAAGTTATTAAAATAGATGTTGCAGATGAAGGTAGTAGTATAAGAATTGATATTTATGATAATGCTGGAGGGATTCCAGAAGATATACTTCCAAGAATTTTTAATCCACATTTTACAACAAAAGAGGAAACTGGAGGAACAGGAATTGGTCTTACTATGTCGAAAAATATTATTGAAGAACACTTTAAGGGAAGTTTGTATGCAAAAAATACTCAGTTTGTATTAAATGAAAAGAGTTATTATGGTGCTTGTTTTACAATAATAATACCAAAAAATATAGATAAGGAGATTTGAAATGATAAAAATTGATATGAATTCACAAGAATTTTTAGAAGAACAAGAAAAAACAAAAATATTTACAGACAAAGTGTGTGCAAGTAAAGGGTGGGTTTATAATCCAATAGAAGACGTTAATGAAGGTGTTATTATGGGATTGACTCGTAATAAACTTATTTATAATAAACGATATTGCCCTTGTTTTATGGTGATAGGGGAGACAAAAGAGGAGCGAAATGCAGCTGATAATAGAATCTGTCCTTGTAAACCTGCTATCGAGCATGAAATACCAGAGGATGGACACTGTCACTGTGGGATATTTTGTACACCTGAATATGCAAAAGCAAATGCTATTGAAATAAAAGCAGAAGAGATTGCGCATAGTCATTCAAGAGGACTTTCAAAAGAGGAATGTGAAGTTATTTTAAAACATGAACAACTTGATGGAGATGAGATAGAGTCACTTCTTGAAGCAAGAGAACTTGGAATGGTTGATTTTAATCTTGTGGACGTAAGAGAGTGGATGGAATGGAAACAAGCTAGAATTGCTGGGACTGATTATCTTATCCCAACAACTTCATTTTACAATCAATTAGGTCAAATTGAAAATCAAAAAGAGAAACCTACGATTGTTTATTGTTTTACAGGAAGTAGAAGTGCTTATTGTCAAGAAGTTCTTAAAGATATGGGATGGAAACAAGTTTCAAATTATCGACAAGGGATTATTGCTTATAGAGGAAAAATTATAAAAGGGGAATAAAGAGATGAAAGTATTATTAATAAAAGATGTAGCGACATTAGGAAAAGCAGGGGAGATAAAAGAAGTAAGTGATGGTTATGGGAAAAACTTTTTAATTGGAAAAGGTTTCGCTAAACATGCAACTCCAGCTGTTATGGCTGAGTGGGAAGAGAATCAAAAAGAGATAAAAGCAAAACTTGAAGCCGAGATAGAAACAGCAAAAAAACAAAAAGAGATGATTGAGTCTATAAAACTTACAATTAAACATAAAGTGGGAGAAAATAGTCATCTTTTTGGAAGTATTACAAACAAAGAGATAGCAACAGCATTGCACGAACAATATCAACTTGATATAGATAAAAAACATATTTCACTAAAAAATCCTATCAAAACTATAGGTATTTTTACTGCTGATTGTAAACTAGGTCATGGACAAAATGCTAGTTTAACAATCGATGTGATTGCATTATAAGGATTGAAATTTGTTTGATGCTACAACGATACTTGCATATAAAAGTGAAGATGGAAAGGCTGTCATTGGTGGAGATGGACAAGTTACATTTGGAAATACAGTTTTAAAAAATAATGCGACTAAAATAAGAACTTTGTATAAAGATAAAGTTTTGGCTGGATTTGCAGGAAGTACAGCTGATGCTTTTAACCTTTTTGATATGTTTGAAGAGCATCTTGAAAATACAAAAGGGGATTTACTCAAAGCAGTTGTGAATTTTTCTAAAGCTTGGAGAAAAGATAAAATGCTTCGAAGACTTGAAGCGATGATGCTGGTACTGAATGAAAAACATATTTTTATCTTAAGTGGAACTGGTGATGTTGTGGAACCTGAAGATGGTTGTTTGGCTAGTATTGGGAGTGGTGGAAATTTTGCAATTTCTGCTGCAAGAGCTCTTAAAAAACACTCACAACTTGAGCCAGAAGAGTTAGTCAAAGAAGCACTGATGATAGCTGGAGAACTTTGTATTTATACAAATCAAAATATTAAAATTTTAACTTTAAAAGATGAGGTAAATCTGTGAATATGACACCAAAAGAGATTGTAGCATACCTTGATGATTATATTATTGGGCAAAATGATGCTAAAAAAACAATAGCATTGGCTCTTAGAAATAGATATAGAAGGATGCAATTATCGAGCGAACTCCAAGAGGAGATAATGCCTAAAAATATCCTAATGATAGGAAGCACAGGTGTAGGAAAAACTGAAATAGCAAGAAGAATGGCAAAGATGATGAATCTTCCATTTGTAAAAGTTGAGGCGAGTAAATATACTGAAGTTGGTTTTGTAGGGAGAGATGTTGAGTCTATGATACGAGATTTGGCATATGAAGCGATAAATCTTGTCACAAAAGAGTATGAAGAGAAAATACAAGAGGATATTGATAAAGAGGTGATACGAAAAATTGTTGAGATTTTAGTTCCACCACTTCCAAAAGGGGCAACTGAAGAGGCTCAAAACTCTTTTATAAAAACATATAATCTTATGGAATCAAAAGTGATAAGTGGTAGTATGGATGAAAAAATTATCACGATTGAACTGCCTAAAAAAACACATGTTGAGATAATTGATAGCAATCTTCCTATGGATATGAGTGCGGTGAGTGAAAGTATCAACAATATGCTTGGAAAAATGGATAAAAATAAAATCAAAAAAGATGTCACGATTGCAACCGCAAAAAAACTACTTCGACTTGAAGCAAGTGAAGATTTACTTGACAAAGAATCTATCAAAGAGGAAGCTATCAAAAGATGTGAAAATGGCGGGATTATTTTTCTTGATGAGATAGATAAAATAGCTTCAGGAAACAATAACAAAAACCAAGACCCAAGTAAAGAGGGAGTTCAGCGAGACTTACTTCCAATAGTTGAAGGAAGTAGTGTTCATACAAAATATGGACAAATCAAAACTGACCATATCCTTTTTATAGCAGCTGGAGCTTTTCATGTGAGTAAACCAAGTGATTTATTGCCTGAACTTCAAGGGAGATTTCCCCTTAGAGTTGAGCTCAATCCCCTTGATGAAGAGGCACTTTATAAAATACTTACTAGCACAAAAAATTCCCTTTTAAAACAATACCAATCTCTTTTAAGTGTAGAGGGTGTGAATCTAGAGTTTGATGATGCAGCAATTCGAGCTTTTGCAAGATTGAGTGTGAATGCAAATGAAAAAGCGGAAGATATAGGAGCAAGACGACTTCATACAGTTATCGAAAAAGTATTGGAAGATATTAGTTTTGATGCTGATGAAAAAAGTGGTGAAACTATCACGATTACAGAATCTTTGGTAAAAGAAAAACTTGAAGAGATAGTGAAAAACGAAGATATGGCAAGGTATATATTATAGAATAAATTGTTTGTTTAAAAAGATAGAGATAAATTCTATCTTTTTAATAAAGTTTTAATAATTTTTCTATATAATTCCACTCTTTTTAAAAAGATTAAAAAATCTTTTTTGTGTCAAGGTAGCTCAGCTGGTTAGAGCGCTGGTCTCATAAGCCGGAGGTCGAGGGTTCGAGTCCCTCTCTTGACACCATTTAATCAATACATATCTTAATAAATCCAATAAATAAGCCTTTTATAACACTTTTTAAGTTTTAAATTTTTTTATAAAATACACCTACAGTTACACCAATATTAATATTTTTACACTTGAGGTTAAACTTTTTTGATTGAGCTTGGATTACCTATTTAATCCAAAAGATAATAGCCGTTAGGCTGATATCTTTCTTTTCCCCTCACTTTTTAAAGTTTCGCAACCATACTTACTTTTAATCTCATCCATGCTTTTTTCTTGGTGGCTTCTCCCTTTCATCTCTCCATAGTACCACTGCATCTTTTTGCTTGCCCACTTGAAGCCCAAATCTTTTAAGCTCTCTTTGATAGCTTTTGTTTCGCCACTTAGCCAAATCCAGCTCCCAACTACTTCGATAGTGATATTTTCAAAGTGTAATATCTTGGAAATTATCTTTTCTAGTTCGATATCAAATTTGCTTTCATTGGAAAAATAAATCTTATGTTCCACCAAATCGGTATAAATCGCATTTAAAAGTTTGAACTCTTCATCACTTCCTCCCACATCTGGGTGCAACTTTTTAGCTAGTCTTTTATAAATCTTTTTTGCTTCGTTGAGTCCTGTAACTCCCTTAAATTCGTTTTCTATGTCGTGTCGTGTCATTGTCGTGTTCTCCTTTAAAATTTGTTTGCCTTTTGTGAAGATTTTGAAGAGTTTTTCTCTTCTCTTTTTTTTGAAAATATTTTCAAAAATCTTCATCTTTTGGCTTTGCCTCTTGTGTTAGTTCATCGAGTTTTTTCATAACGGAATTAAATTATTTTTTCTGGGGCTATACTTAACCTTTAGTTTCAGTATTTGGTCAGAAAATAATAATTTATATTGAAGTGGCGAAAAAATTTGATGTACTAACTCTTTTGCCAAAAGTTGAAGATTGTATTTTTTTTCAAAAAGAAGCATCGCTTTAGCGATAGGTAGGGTGGGAGGTGCAATACACAATGATGGAGTAAAATTTTTCTTGAACTATCCTTGGCTTTTCGGTGTGACTTGAGTGTCCCCTTTTTTCGTTCTTAAATTTTGAAACAACGGAAGTGTCATCAAAATTTAAGATAAGAAAAAAATAACGAATGAACACTGTAAAGGTCAGGATAGTTTCAGAAAATATTTTGCTTTGTCATTTTGTATGGAATGGTGGGGCTTCCCTTGGGGAACGGGATGGGGTTAAAACTCACCAATTTTTAGTATTGAAAATCCCGTTTTCAATACCAAAAATATCTCTGTCCCATATCTTGTAATGCAATGGAAAGATATATCATCAATGAGAAAAAATAAGTTTGGAAACACAGTGTTTCCAAAAAGGACTAGCAAGGAAATTACCAGTCATTGCAGTCCCTTTTTTTTCTATCTTTGTTTATTATAAGTGTATCGCTTCTTGATAGTTATCGATAGTTACGAATTGGTAGAGGATTAACATTATGGGAAAAGAAGAAAAGGAGCATCACGGCGATTGAGGGTTACTTTGATAAAGAGTGTGGGGAGTTTCATTTTTAGAAGAAGTTTGCGGGGGTTTTAGTTCGCTGGGTTCGGGGAGTTTGCCGACTTTGAGGAAGTAGCGAAACGGAATAAAAAAAGCTGTCTTTTTGCTTGGCACGAAGTGGTAAGCAAAAAGACAGCTTCTTTTATGGAGTGGAGCGGGACAATCATCCCCCATTGTGGGAATGAAAAGGGGGAAGCTAAAATCTTGAACGGTACAAAGTGAAAGATTTATCCATATTCAAAAGAAGGTAGAGACGCGGCGGGGAAATTAGCATTACAGAAAAAGGTCGCCCGTGACTAATGTCCGAAACGGTCGGGGCGGAGAGGAGCGAAAAGAAGAGAAGCGACGAGCGGGGGGAAGCCGTGAGCAGGGCGACTGTCCCGCCAGTCCACTTTTAGCCCCGATAAAATGGCGGGACAATAGCACGACTTTGAGACTAAAGCCTCCGCGACGATAACTTGAGGAGCGATGAAGAGGCTGTGGCTCAAAGCGAAAGTGAAGCCTTTTAGGCTGAACGGCAAAAGTCCGACTTTAGGCGGACGGCATTAAAGGGAGCCGTTCCGTCTCCGTTCTTAGCAAGGAGACTTTAGGCTCCGCGGTAGTTGGTTATTTTTGAGTTAGATATCAAATATTTTTACAATCTTTCAAAAAATATCAAATTATTTGAATATCACAAGGGGAAAAGCTTGCAAAATGATTTCGTTTCAAAAAAAAGATAAAAAAAAGAAAAAATCATCCAAAATAGCTTTTTTAAACACAAAATTTTCAATAATCAAACAAATAGCAAAAATAAGAGAAAATTATACTAGAATTTACTATTTTTAGATATTTTTTAGGATTTTTTTAGAGATTATTTACACTCTATGGTGGGGGGCATTTTAGGGGCTTTGGAACATTACAGTTGTAATGATTTTTTATTTTTGTTCCACTTTGTCAAAAAATGAAAATAGTTCCCTTTTGTTTTTCAACTTCACTGCCCCTTTTCTTCTCTTTGTGCCACCATCCCAAAAACTGTCTTAATTGTCGTAATCTCACCCCAAAATCTCCAAACTTAAAGAGGTTTAAGTTTCAAAGGCTCGAAATTAAGACACCTGTCTTAATTGTCGTAAACTCGTCTTAATGAAAAAAGAAAGACAAAAAATTAAATCCTCTAAGGGGTAGTATAAAAAGAGAGATAAAATTATTTTTTTATAGATTAAGACATTAAGACACTCTTCCTCTATACTTTGATTTTTTACACCTCTTTAGACCCCTTGAAATTAAGACAAAATCGTCTTAATCTTGTCGGAAAGTTGTCGTAATCTTGTGAAATTTAGATAAAAAATGGAAAAGTAGATATGATGATTTGGATTGCTTCGTGCCTCGCAATGACAAAAAAGAGACTTCAAGCCTCTTTTATAAAAGTAGTTCTATCGATTTTTACAAGGGTAAAAAGTCCTTGTTCGATTAGGTTTTCTAGCTTACTTGGGGTGAGTCCTCTTATCCCATTTGTTGCTTTGCTTTTTGAGATTATTTTCCCCTCACTTGCATTGATTTTTTTCTTCAATTTTATAGCGATATCATCGATTTTAAAATTGAGTTTTTTGTTTTTTTCAAAAAGATTGAGTATTTTATAATTTTCATTTTGAAACAGTTCCATTAGGTAAATCGCCCCTTTCATACACTCCAAACTCACACTTAATCTATCCTCTTTGATGATATCAACTCTTTTACTTGCATTATTAAAAATATGAAGTATCAAAGCAAATTTCAAAACATAGGTGCTTAGTCGATAACTTGTCGTTATCTCCTCATCTGTTTCCACTGCAAAGGCTGTTCTTGAGAAGTCATTAAACCACTCGACATAGTATTTTTTCGCTTCAAACGACAACACTATCAAAAGTGGTTCGCTTCTATCGATCTCTAGCATCTCTATAATAAATTGCCCAACTCTTGAGTATTTATCACACTCAAGGATATTTTTTGTAATCTGCAACGGCTTAAAATCTTTCCTTTGGTTGTAGCTAAAAAGATATCTCGCCATAAATCCACTGGCGATATCGTTTTTTTGCACCGCTTCCATAAGCCATTGTTCGGTTATTAGTCCAATTTCACTTAAAACTGGATTTTTCAAAATATAAGTCCCACCGTCTTTTACAAGCTCTTTGTGATAAGTTTCCCCATCAAAGATGGAAGTTTTCAAAGCTTTGTATCGGGGGTCGTTGTTGCTTCTTTCTAGCTCTGCTTTCATCTCATCAAAATAAACCACTCCACCATTTTGGTTACGATGGAGGGCTGTTATTTTTGCCTCTGGTGTCCCATCATTTGCAAAGATGATAAGTTTTGGTTGGGGTCGTTCGGGTTCAATCTCCCTCATTTTATCCTCTTTTGCTAGGGCATTGTATCGTTTCAAATCCTCTTTATACTGTATCAAATCACTCTCATATTTTGTAAAAAGGTCTTTTTGCATATCATCAAAAATACATTTTTTAGTAAACCGAAAAAGGGTACTTTTTGCACTAATCGATGAGGGGGCGACTATCATACTCCAAATAACTGGAAAAACGGTCAAATTATACCCGTTTGTGATTTTCGCTCTTGCTCAAATAAGTCCAGCCATAGAGGTCAAAACAGTGCTTAAAACCATACTTGGTGGGTAGTTATTGACAGCCATCAAATCTTTGATAACATCTCCCAAAAATTGGGGGATTCGAGAATAATCGATACTAAAAGTTTGTGATTCACTCTCCTCTTTTTTGTAGAGATTTTCGATTTTTTCTAGTGCATTTTTAAATTGTACAATCGAAATATCATTGTTTTGAAGTTTGAGAGTTAAGAGTTTTGTTTCCCTTTTGATATGCTCTTTTTGAAGCTCTAAGCAATAGTGTTTTACATTTGTGATTGGATTAGCTGATAATATCTCGATAAGTGTCCCTTCAATCTCCTCTTTTTTAGGTGGGATATAGTTTGGAGTAGCTAAAAAATCTTTATCCAAAATCTCCTTTTTGATAAACTCTTCATCGATTGGAAATCCCTTATCTTCAAGCTTTACCATCGCTAGAAACACCCCTTGATGGGGTGGATGACTAAAGGTTTCTTTTTTGAGGAATAAAAAGCAGTTTACAAAAGTATTGTATGAAAAGATGAAGCTTGAGAGGATACTTCTTTCTATATTAAAAAGTGTGTCGTGCATGGTCGTGTTTCCTTTGATGTGTAATAATTTTGTAATAAAATATGTTATAATTCCTCGTCGTGTAAGGGGATAGAGTCGTGTCTATCCCCTTTTTCTTTTTGAAAAAGTTGTTCAAACTTCAAAAGCTTCAATTCATTTTCTATCTTTTCTAAAACTGTAAGCTCTAGTTTGAGCTGTCTTTTAGACTCTTTTAAAATGATTGGTTTTTCATATACTTTACATTGTTTGCGGTCGTTGCAAAGATATCTACAGTAATAACTCTCTTCCATTTTTTACCCCCTAAAAAAACTTAAATCTCTGCTCTAAATACTCTTTATTGTCGATAATTCCATCTTTATTTAAAGCCTCATAATCCATACTATAAACACTAAAAGATTTTTCACTTTCCCCAAACAGTCCGCCAAAACTCTCAACCATCGGCTTTGCTATGGTTACACTCATAGCAAGTAAACTAAAGCTTATGACATACTCTAAGAGGTCGCCAGTGCGAAGCTTCCCACCAAAGAAGTGTATCCGTGAACTATCCCACGGACTAAGTGGAACTCCTGAAATAGTCAAACTATCCGCAAACCAGTGTGCCAAATACCCAATCCCAAACCAAAATATCAAGTCTTTGATATCAAAAACAAAGCTAAAAGCGATGATAAAAAGGGGTACGATGATGTAATGAGTCGCTCCTCTGTGTTGCACTTGAACACTAAAAAACTTTAAAATCCATTCGCTCCAATCTGGGGCGGTACTTCCTAAAATAGCCAACGGCAAAGCCGATGGATTGAAAGGTAAACATACCGCCGAGGCGATGGCTATGTGAGATTTCCAAGTCATTGTAAAAGCTCCTCAAGGTGTGGTTGTTTTTGCTCCTCAAGATAGCTCATCAATATCTCTTTTGCTTCTTGCTTTTCGATAACTGTTTTACTAATAGCTTCTTTGGTGGTTTTGATATCTGATATAACTTTTAGCCATTCATCAAATCCACCAACTCCCTCTAATTTTCGG